>WBZR01000788.1_pt1 | contig 12824 bp, 6 predicted proteins | sample 5204231 | NCBI WGS metagenome assembly WBZR01 (sample SAMN12412403, study PRJNA552823) | activated sludge metagenome | isolation source: activated sludge from anammox sidestream of wastewater treatment plant... | place: USA: Virginia | collected 2017-08
AACAGTCATCGCTGATTCGCGAAACGCTCACCCATCTGGCCACACAACTGGACCCGCGCAAATTCCCGCGCATCCACCGCTCGGGGCTGGTCAATATTGATCGCATTCAGGAATTGCAGCCCTGGTCACACCGCGACTGGAGGATCATTCTCCGCAGCGGCGCCGAACTGCGTCTGAGCCGCAATTACCGAGACCAGCTTCATCATTTGCTCGGCAAGCTGTGAGCCGCTCGACCACGCCATCCGGCCATCTCGTCACTCGATCTTTCCCTCTGATCACATAATTCTTCGCCGCCTCATTCATCCCGCCTAAGATCGCGCGCGTCTGACCACACATCATCAACACAGGAGAGAAAAATTATGTCAAAGCTGCTTGCCACCAAGCCGCTCGATCAACTGCTTGCCGAATCGCGCTCGGACGGCGCGCACGGCCTGGTTCGCGCGCTGGGGCCGTACAATCTGATTTCACTTGGAATCGGAGCGGTCATCGGCGCCGGCATCTTCGTGATCACCGGTAACGCGGCGGCGCAATACGCCGGCCCGGCGATCACTCTGTCGTTCCTGCTCGCGGGCCTCGGTTGTGCATTCGCCGGGCTTTGTTACGCCGAATTCGCCGCGATGATTCCTATTTCGGGTTCGGCTTACACTTACGGATACGCGACGCTCGGTGAAATCTTCGCCTGGATCATCGGCTGGGATTTGGTGTTGGAATACGCCTTCAGCGCGGCCACCGTAGCTTCGGGATGGAGCGGCACAATCGTCAGCCTGTTGCAGGATTTCCACATCAATTTGCCGCCGCGACTTATTGAAACTCCCGGCAGCGAGCTTGTTTTCTTCCAGGATCGCTGGACATTGCTGGCGACTGTTCTGCCCGCGATCAAAGCCGCAGGAATCAACCCGGATACGCTGCCGCACGCGACCGCTTTGTTCAATCTGCCCGCCTTCATTGCGATCATGCTCGTCACGGGCATTCTGGTCGTCGGCGTCAAGGAGTCGGCGCGATTCAACACCGTCGCGGTTTTCATCAAAGTTGCCACAGTCATTATCTTCATCGCCATCGCCGGCGCGTACCTCTGGCAACACCCCAGCGTATTCACCAGCAACTGGCGCGAATTCATCCCCGAAAACAAAGGCGGATTCGGGCAGTTCGGATGGTCGGGCATAGCGCGCGGCGCCTCGGTGATTTTCTTCGCCTACATCGGCTTCGACGCTGTCACGACCGCCGCCCAGGAAGCCAAAAATCCGCAGCGCGACATGCCCATCGGCCTTCTGGGATCGCTCGCCATCTGCACGATTCTCTTCATGGGCGTGACGATAACGTTGACCGGCATGGTTCACTACTCGCAATTGAATGTCGCCGCGCCCGTCGCGATGGCGATTGACGTGGCCGGAGTGAAGTGGGGCAGTCTGCTGGTCAAACTGGGATCGTTGGCGGGCTTGAGCACCGTGATGCTGGTGACGTTGATGGGGCAATCGCGGATCTTTTACACGATGTCGCGCGACGGATTGTTGCCGCCCTGGGTGAGCGTGGTTCATCCGCGTTTCCGCACGCCGTGGATTTCATCCATCGTGGTTGGATTGTTCGTAGCTGTTCTGGCCTGTCTGTTTCCGATCAGCCTGCTCGGCCAATTGGTGAGCATCGGCACTCTGCTGGCGTTCATCATTGTTTGCGCGGGCGTGTGGATGCTGCGAATCAAACGGCCCGATATGGAGAGGCCGTTCAAAACTCCCTGGGTTCCGTTCACGCCGGTGATGGGCATAATTATCTCGCTGTTGCTGATGGTGAGTCTGCCGCTCGATACGTGGATTCGTCTGGTCGTGTGGCTGGCGGTCGGGTTTGCAATCTATTTCGGTTACAGCCGCAAACACAGCCGCGTGCAGGCGGATGAAACCGCTTCGTCCCCAATCGCCGCCGATTGAATCGCTTCACCACAAAAACGCAAAGCGCGGACGTGATTGTTTTACCTTTTTTTACACCCGGTTGAAGACACTTTCATCTTGCGCGATTACAATCGCGCTCTCCACTGCGGAAACTTCCAAGCCAACACAAAGGAGATGAAAACCGTGTCTTACCTTTTGTTGAAAAAAATCTGCCTTGCGCTTCTCGCTGCGCTTTGTTTTGTAGCCGGTGTCTTCGCGCAATCGAATACAAAACCGCCCGCCAAGCCCTGCGCGGCGCGGCCCGAATATCGTCAGTTCGATTTCTGGATAGGCGAATGGGACGTGCAAGCGGGCGGCCAGCAAGCCGGAACAAGCAGCGTGCAACTGATCCTCGGCGATTGCGTCATCTTCGAAAACTGGACGGGCGCGCGCGGGATGACCGGCAAGAGCTTCAACATCTACAACGCCGCCAAAGGCAAATGGCAGCAGACGTGGGTGGACAGCACAGGCAACGTGCTTGAGTTGTACGGCGAGTTCAAGGATGGCGCAATGCGGCTGGTCGGCGAAAAGCCAGGCCCGAACGGCGGCAAGATAATCAATAAACTCAGCTTCTTCCCGCTCGAAGGCGGGCGCGTGCGCCAGCTTTGGGAATCGTCGCAGGACGACGGCAAGACCTGGAGCACAGCGTTCGACGGTTTGTATATTCGCAAGAAGACCGCATCCTCCGGTTCGACAGACACGGAGGGTGAGGTAAAAGCAGCGAATGGTTGATCCGGCGCATGCGCACGCAATCAGATCAACGATGGAAGGTTATCAGCAATAAGCGCGAGCCTGGGAGCAGGGCTTTTGCAAAGTCGTCAGGGAGAACCTAAAACCCAAGACCTAAAATCTAAAACCTATAAATTTTTCCTTCGAGGGCTTTATCAAGTGATGGTTCGGAGGAAAAGTTTTTAGGTATGAGGCGGTCGGTCGTAGGTTTTGGTTACCACAACAGACTTTGCAAAAGCCATGGGCCTGGGAGATCCTCGCTTCCAAGCCCATCTCCGCGCCATTCATTATTTGCCCGATTTCTGGCCATCGGCCAGCGCGCGAAGTAGAATCCCGCCTGACACCGCATCCCTTTCAAAACTCATCAACGCTTCGGAGTGAATATGAAAGCAATCATCATTGAAAATTGTGGCGGGCCTGAAGCGCTCGTCTATCGTGGGTGGGAAAAACCCGCGCCGAAATCCGGCGAAGCCCTGGTCAAGCTCGATGCCATCGGCCTGAACTTCATTGACGTTTATCACCGCACGGGCCTTTATCCGCAGCCGCGTCCGTTCATTCCCGGAATGGAAGCCGCCGGTGTTGTTGAAGCCGTCGCTCCCGGCGTGACCGAAGTCTCGGCCGGTGACCGCGTGGCTTACGCGATGCAGCCGGGCGCCTATGCCGAATACGCCGCCGTGCCCGCGTGGAAACTGGTCAAAGTTCCGGAAGGCGTGAGCGCCGAGCAAGCCGCAGCCGCTATGTTGCAAGGCATGACGGCGCATTACCTGACGACTTCTGTTTATCCGCTGAAAGCCGGCGAAACAGCGTTGATCCATGCGGCTGCGGGCGGCGTGGGCTTGTTGCTGATCCAGATGGTCAAGCGCATCGGCGCGCGCGCCATCGGCACAGTTTCGACCGAAGCCAAAGCTGATCTTGCGCGCGAAGCCGGAGCCGATGAAATCATTCTTTACACTCAACAGGATTTTGAGCAGGAAACGCGTCGCTTGACGGGAGGGAAAGGCGCGCAGGTGGTTTACGATTCGGTCGGCAAAGACACTTTTCTCAAGAGCCTGTCGTCGCTCGCGCCGCGCGGGATGATGGCGCTCTTCGGCCAATCGAGCGGCCCTGTCGCATCGTTCGACCCGGCGCTGCTCGCGCAAAAAGGATCGCTGTTTTTGACCAGGCCGAGTCTGGCGCAATACGCCGCGACGCGCGAAGAATTGCTCTGGCGCGCGGGCGATCTGTTCAACTGGATCAAATCTGGCGAATTGAAGTTGCGAATCGAGAAGACATTCCCGCTGCGCGACGCCGCCGAGGCGCACCGGCAACTTGAAGGCAGGAAGACAACCGGCAAAGTTTTACTTCTTCCTTGAAGCGTTGAGAGGAGCGCTGGCTATGACGATTCCCATTCTGTTGTTTAGCTTGATCCTTTACGTCTTCCCATTCCAAAGCGCTTTCGCCGTGATCGGCAGTGTGCGAGACACCGACGGACAGAGAGTGACATCCATTCGCGTCTCTCTGCTCGATGAAAATTACCACTCGATCCGAACGGTCTTTGTTGATTCTTCGGGACGGTTCCAGTTCAGAGGGTTGCGTCAGGGCGTCTACCTAGTTCGCGTCGAACCTGTCGGGACGCCTTACGAAGAACAGGTTCAGCGAGTCGAGTTCCAGTCAATCTCCGGCAGAGGCGGCGGGGCCGAAGAGCCTTACATGCTCGATTTCACGCTCAAGCGAAAGAAGAGTGAATCGCCAGTGCGCGAGATTGTTTTCACTCAAACGATCCCTGACGCCGCTCGCGTTGAGTTTGAACGCGGGGCCGGTTACCTCAGCGATGGCAAATTCGAGCAGGCCGGCGCGGCGCTCAAGAAGGCGATTGAAATTTTCCCCGATTACTTCCAGGCCCTTGAGTTGCTCGGGACTGAATACGTCAAGCGCGGGCAATTCGCCGACGCGCTGCCGCTTCTGGCGCACGCTGTGGGGGTCAACGGCAGGTCGTCGAAGAGCCTTTACGCGCTCGGCGTCGCCAATGTGAAGCTGAACCGTCTGTCCGAAGCCATCGAGTGGTTGAAGAAAGCCGCTGTCGAAGACCCGGCGAACGTCAATACCCAGATCATGCTCGGCCAGGCTTACGGCAACAACCGCGAATACGATCAGGCAGTGGCCGCGCTCAAGAAGGCAATCGAATTGGGCGGCGATCAGGCGGTTGACGTGCATTTCTATCTGGCCTCGATCTACAACAAGCAGGGCAAGTATTCCGAGGCGGTGAAAGAACTGGAGATTTACCTCAAGGAAGGAAAAGGCATTGACCGAGCAAAGATCAAGGCGGCTATTGATAATCTGAAGGCGAAAGAGAAGGCGAAGAACTGATTGCCTGACTCGGCGGGAATTCAAAAGGGCTGCCATCTCTGCGGAGTTGGCAGCCCTTTGATTTTCCATCACTCCGTTTCCGAAGTGGACTGGGTTAGAAGATGACTCGGAATCCGAACCGGAGTTCACGAATTCCCTGATAAGCGTTCGAGCCTTCAGGTGTGAGGCCGGAGCGGCGGGTACCCGGCAACCCATAGGTCGGATCAAGAAGGTTCGTCGTCCTCGGCTTCCCGTCGGGACCGAGCGTGCCCGGCTGGAAGAAGTATTGGCTCACGTCGAAGCCGCTGAAGAATTGCTGATCCGAAATGACGGCGTTGCCATTGCGGTTCAAACGGCTGCGAACGTTCATCACCGCCGCCTGATTGAACAGGTTCTGAACGTTCATGTCGAGTTTGACTTTCACGCGCTCCGTCAAGTTGATCGTATGGCTGATCAAAATGTCGGTCTGCGTGAAGACGTCAGTGCGGCCAAGATCGCCACGACCGTTGTAAAAGACCGGGACGGTGACTGTCGCTTCGGAGGTGAGCGGCGTGCCGCTGTAAGCCACCTGCGAGAGCGAGAAGTTCGTTACGCCCAGCTTCGACCTCAGGTCGTAATTGCCAAAGAACGTGAACGAATGCGGTCGGTCGGTGCCGAGCGGCCCGTAAACGTTGTTGCCCTTCGAATCGAAATTGCCATACGGCAAGTCGAACGCGCGCGAGGCTCCCGGGTCGGAACGCCCGTTCTCGTCCGAGTTGGCCAGGCCGGCGTAGTTGCCGTAAAGCCGGCTGTAAGTGTACGAGACGAAGTAGCTGAGATTGCGTGCGAAACCTTCGTTGAAGCGCCCGTCAAGACGGAACTCAAGCCCGTCGTACTGACGCTTGGCGCGTGGCACCAGGTATTGCCCTTCCTTGAGATTGATCGTCTGACCGCTCAAGGTGTTGATGCTCCGGTCGCGCAACCCGAAGCCGGGGTTGCCGGTGATGTAGACCTCGTTGTCCCCCGCGTCGAGCACACCGATGTCCTCAAGCGCGCGCATCAACCGCTTGCGGGTGTAACGCGCCGAGAAAACCAGATTCGAGGCGAACTGGTGCGTCGAGGTAACGGTGAATTCGCGCTGCTCGTACGGTTTCATGCCCGGATCAACGGACAGCAATCGCCCCTGACTGTCAATCTCCAGCGTGCGGTTGTCATACTCCGTGATGAGCGAGCCTGCCGCGTTCGGGGCTGTTTTCGACAGCGAAGCGAGCTTGTTTGGATCGTCCAGCTTGTAGACGTGGCTGACCCAGTAATCGCCGCCGAACGAGCCGCGAGCGATCTCGTATTTCATCACGTCGAAGTAATGACCATAGCTCGCGCTCACTTTCCATTTGCCAGTGCCCAGCACGTCCCACGCAAAACCGAGACGCGGCGCGATCTTGTCGCCCCAACCAAAGCTGATCGGGTTTTGCACTTTCGCGCCGAGATAGCTCTTCGTGTAAGGCGGAAGGAATTCGTTTTCGAAGCGGACGCCGAGGTTGAGGTTCATACGCGGGCTAAGCTGCCAGGCGTCCTGGATATAGAAGCCCTGGTTGCGGCTGTTGACGTTGGCGTTGTGACGAACGCCGTCCTGCCAGACGTAATAGCCATAGGCGCCGCGCTGGTTGACCGTGCTACCGCGCGTGAAAGCCTCGCCCCAGAAGACATCGAACTGGCCGTTGAGGAAATCGTCTTCCACGTCGTTCGACAAACGGTTGAGCGCGTAGCCGCCTTTGAGAGTGTGTTGCTGGCCGAACACGCGGGCGATGTAGGTGCCGTCCAGATAGACGTTGTGACGCGTCGTGATGTCACGCAGCGTCGCAAACGTGCTGCTGATGTTCGTGAAATTGGTGTTGCCGGCAAGCGCCGACGGTACCGGCGGATTGGTTTGCGAACTGCTCGGCGTTCTGTAAATGAGGTAAGGCCCGGCTGGCAAGCCGTAGCTGCCGAGCGTCGCCGTGTAATTGTTGTTCAGCGTCGAGCCTTTGTCGTTAAGGTATTTGTACCCGTAGCGGGCGCTCAGGACCAGTTTGGAGGTCGGCGTGTAGGTGACCGCCGCCGTGTAAGCTGATGAAGGCGTATAGCCGCCACCAACCGAAAGATCATTGGACGGCGCGGCGACTCGGCCATCGGCCACCGGCAGCAGGCCGTTGACCTTGGTCGGCGTCCAGATATACGAAGTGTTGATCTGAAGCTTCTGGGTCGGCGCATAATCAAGCCGCCCAATGCCGTAATGACGCTTCACGTTTTGGGTGAAAGTCTTGGTGGAGATCGGCGCTGAATTGTTATCCACAAAATTGATTGTGCGCTCGGTGCGGATCAATTCCGGGAAGTAGCTGGTGAAGAAATGCAGGCGGTCTTTGAGAATCGGGCCGCCCAGCGAGAAGCCGGGGTAGAACGCCCGGTAATCGTCTTCGTTCTGGCGAAAGAATTCGGCCTTGTTCGCGTCTCTCACGCCGGGTTGCCAATAGCCGCGCGTGTTTGAGTTCAGCCCGGAGTTGGTGAAGAGGAAAGCTCCTTCGCCGTGAAAAGCGTTCGTGCCGCTCTTGGTCACGACGTTGACCACGCCGCCCGTCGCCCCGCCGTACTCGGCCTCGAAGCCGCCGCTCTTGACCTGCACCTCGCGGATGAACTCGAAGGGGATCGAATCGGCGCGGCGCAGTTGGCCCTTGCGAACATCGGTCACTTCGACGCCGTCAAGAACGAAGGCATTCTCAGCGCCGCTCGCGCCGTCCACCTGAATGCCGCCGACGCCTTCATTGCCGCCCTTCGGTTCCGGACGCACGCCGGGCGCGGCCTTCAGAATCGAGTGGAAATTGCGGCCCCTCGGAGTGTTGTCAATGAATTTCTCGGACAGGTTGGTTGCGGTGCGGCTGGACGTGATGTCCAACGCTTCGGACGAGGCGGTGATGTTGACCTGTTCGGCCACGTCGCCCGCCGGCATCGCGATTTCAAGCGTTAGCTCTCTGCCTAGTTGCACGGCGATATCTTCCTTCTTGACGGTCTTGAAACCGGTAAGGGTGACGGTGATGGAATAAGCTCCGACCGGGAGTCTGGGGAAGGTATAGGCCCCGGCGCTGTCGGTCATCACCTCCAGTGGACGCACCAGCGCGGAACTGGTGGCCGTGACTTTTGCGCCCGGAATCGCGGCGCCGGTTTGATCTTTAACCACACCCTGGATGCTCCCCGTGTTTTCCTGGGAGTACGCCAGCGGCGCAGCTATCACGAGCGCGATGGTACAACATACCAGGCTCAATGTATTTTTAAGCGTATTGACCAATGATCTTTGTCTCATATGGTAAGCTTCCTTTCCTTTTATTTTTGAGTTGGTAACACAGCCCAGGTACTGCGGCAGACTGTGAAGCTCAAATGGCAGTTTGATAATCAGCCGGCGGAAACAGTGATTGACTAAAACCCGCGTCGCCCGCATCCCCGCTCCGCTGATGGTGAAACTCATCTCCACAAGACACACGAAGGCCTAAACCGGCTCGCGTGAGCCGATTCGAAATTGACGCTCGTGCTCTTGATACTGGTTTGGTCGCCCCGCTAACCAACTTAGAGGATAGCTATATAACCCGATGATAATTTTGATTATTACGGGCGGTTAGCGGATCGTTTTAGAAACAAATCCAAATGATTATTTCCAAGTTCCGTAGCTTGTTGTGCAACTACCATTCCAGCGAACAACAGCGCAATCGGCTTCAAAAAGCTGGTCTGAATCAGGCGCTGAGAGCCGATGAATTCCAGATAAAGTCCGGAAATCCAGATTCCGATTCAGATTTTCGGATTTGAACGTTAGTTGGTACGGTATGACTGAAGCAGGCTTACCGCAATTGGAATGATGATGTCAGAAGTTCAAGGAGATTGAGCGCCTTGAAGCCGGTATGAAGCGCAGAAGCCACGCGGAGACAGGCTTCACAGCTTATCGAGGTATAAAGGGAATTGGTTTCAGTCTGGCGCTGATGGCGCGAGAATGGAAATAATTCAAACTCGCTTGAAGGTCCCCAATGATCATCTTCTTTGAAACAAAAAAGCCCGCCGGGCCAAATGGCCAGGCGGGCTTAGGTATTTTCCAGTCGGCGATTGACTAGAACTGATAGCGGAGCGCGAACTGAAGCTCGCGGTTACCGCCCTTGCTGGTGACCTTGCCGAAAGTCGAACTGGTCGGGTTGGTATCCGCGCCATTCCAGTTCGGATGGTTCAGCCAGTTGTACGCTTCAGCGCGGAACTGAATGCGGTGGCTTTCGGTGATGGAGAAATCCTTCACCAAAGTCAGGTTGTGATTCTGGAAACCAGGATTGTAGAGAATGCCACGTGACCGCTGGCTCGAGATTGTTCCCGGCGTCGGTCTGCTAAAGATGCAGTTGGCCGGGTCATAGGCCACGCTCGAACCCAACGCGCAGGTCTTGCCTGGCTGATTCACCCGGAACCAATAGTTCGGATCAGTCGCATTGATCGCGAACTTCTTATCACCCCCATCAAGTTGTGGATCGCCATTGACGATCCACAACTGCGGGCCGCTGCCCGGACCGACGCCAGCGAAATCATCGCCCGACGCGATGCTGATGGGGTTGCCGGTCTGGAACTGCGAGATGGCGCTGACTGTCCATCCGCCGAGCAGTTTGCCCGACAGCTTCGACTTGTCTTTAAAGAACGGCAACTGGTAGACGGCGTTCAGCACCAGAACGTGGCGGCGGTCAAAGGTTGAAGGCCCCCAGAGATTGTGGACGTCGAACGCGTTCGGCACCACGTCGCGTTGCGCCGATCCGTCGTCCGAAGACTTCGAGAGCGTATAAGCCGCCCCGAACAGTAGTCCGCCGGTGAAGCGGCGATTGGCGCTGACCTGCAACCCGTTGTAAAGCGAGTTGGCGTCGTTGTTGGTCAGTCGGATAATGCCGAAGCCTTTGAACGGACGCAGCGCGTCGGCATTGAAGCGGCCCTGCGCGGCATTGGCAGGATTGATCAGCGGGCAGCCGCCGGTGAAGCCTGGCTGATTGGCCGGGCAGGTACCGACCGGAAGCTGGTTGATGTTGCGTTCGCGCTGGCCGTGCAGCCCGCGACGGCCTACGTAGCCGACTTCGACCAGCGTGCTGAAGCCGATCTCGCGCTCGAAGGTCACGTTCCAGGTCCAGGCCTCCGGATTCTTGAAGATCTTGTCCTGTGTGGTGACGACCAGCGGGAAGGCGTTGCCGCCCGTACCGCCGGGGTTATCCACGCTTCCGCGCGTAATCGAAACCGTCGGCTGGAACGGCGGGTTGCCACCCAGGAAAACCGAGTCGCTCACGCCCAGGCGCGTGTAAAAGCGGCCCGCGCCTGCGCGGATAACGTTCTTCTCGTTGAACGCATAGGCGATGCCCACGCGTGGCTGGAAGTTGTTCTTGTGAATCTTCGAGAACTCAGCCGGCGCGCCACGGAACAGGAAGTTGAACTCGCCCGTTTGAGCGATGCCAACGCGTCCCGGCCCTGACGCCGCAGCCGGCCAACCGTCACCTGGGATAACCAGGCCGTTGTAACGCGAACGCAGATCGCCCGCCGTGATAAAGCCGTTGGCGGGGTTTTGCGTCACCGCGATCTTGGGATCATAGAGATCCGGATCGAAGACAGCCATGTTGCCCCACAGACTATAGTAGGGTTGGATGATGGTGTGACGCAGCCCATACTCCAGCCGCAACTTCGGCGTAGCCTTCCACGAATCCTGCGCAAACCACTCGAACATGTGGCCGCGATAAGGAGTGAAGGAACGCTGGCCGATCTCGGCGTAGGTGTCGAACAGACCGATTGCCACGTTGCCGATGGCCACGCCCGTGCCGCCCGTCGTTCCGTTGCTGAAGACGAAGCGGCCGTTCTGGTTGTTGGTGCCGCCCGGCGTGCCGGAGACGTTGATCTGGTCGAAGTCGTTCTGTCCGGAGCGCTCGAAATAGCCGCCGAACTTGAGCGTGTGGTTGCCGCGAATGTTCGTCCAGTTGTTGGAGAACTGATAGATCGGTCCTGTTGAGCTGGATGGATATGGCCCGCCATCGAGAGTGACGAATTGATCCACGCCATCAATGGTCGGGATTTTGTCGAAGATTTCCTTCGTCGGGAAGATGTACGGATAGTTAATTCCGTACTTGCTGCGCTGATAGGTGTTACCGCGAGTATCAACGGCGATGAAGACCTGATCGCGGCTGCCCGCGATCAAAGTCTCGCTGATCCAGGTCGGCGAGAGCGTCCACGTCCAGTTGATCGAAGTTGTCTGGTTCGGACGATCAATGATCTGCGGCGCGCGATCGGTGCCGCCGCGGAACGCGCTCACGCCAACGTAGTGATACAACGCCAGACGGTATTTAATCTGGTGCCGCTCGTTCGGATAGAAGTCCACGGAGACCGTGTCCTTGCGCTGATCGTCAGTGGTCGGACGATCCTGGAAGAAGTTCTGCCCCGTCGAGGTGAAGAATCCCGGGATCGGCTCCGGTTGCGCGCGCAAGAAGGCCAGACCGTTCTGGCTGAGCCGGTTGGCAGGAATCTTGTTGATGATTCCACCATCTTTGAAACAAGCGGTCTGATCGGTCGCGTTGCAATTGCCGGTCAGCAGCGGGTCTTTGATGAAACGAACCACGCGGAGCGGGTTGTTCGGATCAGCCAGTTCGCTGAAATCGCCCTGACGCATCTTGGCTGTCGCCACGCGCTGCGTGGTGTTGTCGGTGCGGCGCTGGCGCACCCACTCCTGCCCCCACAGCCAGAAGAGCTTGTCGCGGTTCTTGTTGAAGCCGATGCCTGGGATAGTCACCGGGCCGCTCAACGAGTAGCCGAACTGGTTATAGCGGAACGGATTCGGGCGGCAGTGCGAAGCCTTCTCGAAGCGTTCATCGCTGCACGGCTGGTTGGCCGGCGTGTTGCGGTTGCGGCCCCACTCGTTGGCGTTGAAGGCGGCGTTGCGAAGGTATTCGTAGAAGACGCCGTGGAATTGCTGGCCGCCGCTGCGGGTAACGATACGAATCTGACCACCCGAGGCGCGTCCATACTCCGCGTTGTAATTCGCTGTCAGAATCTGCACCTCCTGCGTAGCTTCCACGTCAGCGGTGCCGATTGAGATGCCGTTCGAGCGGGTGCGGATACCGACCGCGCCGTCATAGGTGATCAGGGCGTCCTGAGTGCGGCCGCCGTTGATGTTCAGATTGCCGGACGTCAGACCGAAGCTGTTACCACCGAGCGCGCCGCCTTGCACACCAGGTCGGATCTGCGCCAGGAAGAGCGGGTTGCGCCCGTTGAGTTGCAAGTACTCGACCTGCTTGGTTTCGACCAGGCGTCCGACAGTTGCGGACTCGGATTGCACCTGCGCGACCGACGCCGTGACAGTCACTGTCTCGGTCACCTGGCCTGGTTGCAGCGCCACATCAAGGCTGGCAGGGAGATTGGGGTCGAGCTTGCGACCGGTCTCCTGATACTGCTTGAAGCCGCTGGCCTCGACCGTGATGGTGTAGGTTCCCGGAGGCAGTTGGGTAATGACGAAGTAGCCTTCGGCATTCGTGACGCCGTTACGCTCAAAGGCTCTGGTGTCACTCTTGACCGTGACCTTGGCGCTGGCGATGACGCCGCCAGCCTGGTCTTTAACGAAGCCCGAAATCTGAGTGTTGTCGGATTGCGCGAAGCCAGTGATCGAGATTGCCAACAACATTGTTGCGAGCGCTCCCAAACCGAAGCTCTTCGCAATCAAGCTTCTCATTCTGGTACTCATTTGATCCTTCCTTTTATTTTAAGGGGCGACAGGCGCAGGACGCCTTTCGCAGTCGTAGATTCACGATCACCGCAAACGCGGCGACCAGAAATCGAAAATGGATCGCTCACTGAAGA
>WBZR01003887.1_pt1 | contig 12818 bp, 11 predicted proteins | sample 5204231 | NCBI WGS metagenome assembly WBZR01 (sample SAMN12412403, study PRJNA552823) | activated sludge metagenome | isolation source: activated sludge from anammox sidestream of wastewater treatment plant... | place: USA: Virginia | collected 2017-08
CGTCCGGTCGGCCTGCTGCGCGCCGGACTGTTCGCGGCCCCGCAGTACCTCGAGCGACGCGGCCGGCCGAGATCAGTGGCCGGGCTGCGCGACCATCGCTGCCTGACGTTCCGCGCCGCCGGGGGGACGGCGCGCTGGGAGCTCGTCGGACCGGCAGGCATAGAGCACGTGGAGATCGCCGGTACGATCAACGCCGACGGCTTCGAGTTCCTGTATGAGATGGTCGCGCGCGGGCTGGGGATAGGTTTGCTGCCGTTGTACCTGTGCCCGAAGTTGCGAGGCCGCCCGGGCCTGGCGCGCATACTTCCGGATTACGCGACCACGGGCGCGCCGCTGCACGTGGTCTATCCGAGCGCGCGCTTCCTGCCCAAGCGCGTCACGCTGCTGCGGGACATGCTGTTGGAGGCCCTGCCGCCGCTGCTGGCCGACAGTTCTCCGCAAGGGTGATCAAATTGCGCAGCAACCGCGCCGCCAGGCGGCGTGGTTGCTGCCGATGCGCGGCACCTTACGGCGTGCCGGTCGTGCCTTCCACCGGTGCTGCCGGCGCGTCGACGATCAGAACACGATCGACGTCGATCTCCGGGCTCTGCATGTAGTCGTTCTCGACCTCGCCGTAGATCTCGACCACCGTTTCAGGGCCTATGCGGTGACGCGGGAAGACGTCCTCGTCGATTTCCACCCGGATCTGGCCGCTGCCGTCGGTGAACATGTATTTCTCGCGGGTGACCTGGCTGGTGAGGTTGCCGCGCAGCACGACGTACTGGTCGTCGATCGGGTTATCGAGCACGGCCTTGACGTTGTTCACTGCGCCCTGTGCGCCGGGCCCGAGATACTGCGCCGCCGCGAACGGTGCAGCGGCGAGCAGCGTGACAAGAGCGATGGATCGTTTCATGGTGTTTCCTCCAGGTATCAAGCATGAGCCGTAATGCTAGCCGTGCCTGCTGAAACGAACCTTAGCGGGGCGCTGGCGTGACCGGGGAGAGATGCGGTGGCTCGCCCCGCGCGCCCTCCGCGCGCATCGGCGCCATTTTCTCCCGGCGCCGGCGGCGTTTCCGGCGCACATATGACAAAGGGGCCCGAAGGCCCCTGTCAGTATTCAGAATGAATACGGGTGTCGCTTAGCGATTGCTGATGTACATCGTGACTTCGAAGCCAAAACGAACATCGCTGAAAGCAGGGGTTTCCCAGGACATGTTCATTACCTCCGGTCGAGTGGATGAATACGGCATCAGTACTGTTCGTTTAGACCAAGTGCAGCCCGCATGCCAACCCCGAGATCATGCGGGTCCATCACGAATAAGCATATAATTATCAAATAGTTATATATCAAGGGCGGCACGGATGCCAACTGGCTGCTTGCCTTGGCACTGGCTTCGGATGGCTGTGGCGAACCAATCCTGTGGATCCCTGGAACCAGTCCAGCCACCCGGTCCGGGGGCCTCGGGACCGCCGGTCCCCCCCGTCAGCCAGAGGCCGCTACTTCTTAAGGACGCCTTCGATGCCGCCAGCGATCAGCGCGGCGATGTCGGTCAGCACCAGCAGTGGGCTGAGCCCGCGGCCGGTGACGAGATAGCGCGGCTCCCAGACCGGATCGAATTTCTCCTTGAAGGCGCGCAGTCCGTGGAAGTTGTAGAAATGTTCGCCGCGGTTGTAGAGCAGATGCCCGAAGCGGTGCCAGAGCGGCGCAAGCGGGTGCTTTTCCATTCCCGACAGCGGCGCCACACCCAGGCAGAAACCCTCGTAGCCCTCGGCCTTGAAGTGCAGGATGAGCTTGAGCAGCAGGAACATCATCGTCTCCTCTGGCGCATCGGCCGAGTGCCGCATCAGATCGATGGCGGCCTGCTGCCTGGTGCCGGTCGTGAGCATGTTGGCGAACGCCACCGCGCGCCCGCGCTGGCGGAGCACGGCGATGTCGAAGTTGGCAAGGTAGTCGGCGGAGAAGGCGCCCAGTGAAAAGCGCTTCTCGCGTGTGTTCTTCAGGGCGAGCCAGGCCGCGGAGATCGCTCCCAGCTCTTCGATCAGAGGCGGGACCGCGGCGCGAGGAACGATCTCCAACCGCAGGCCCTCGCGCTCGCCGCGGCCGAGAACGTAGCGCATCCCCTTGCGGCGCGAGCCTTCGAGGGAGAACTCACGCAGCGGCACCGTCGCGTACTCCCCGATCTTCAGCGGCATCAGTCCCATGTCGAGATAAGCGGGCAGGCTGACCGGCCTGGCCTGGTAGAAGGCGACGCGGCCGCCGTGCGCATCCGCGAGCTCGCGAAACCGCCAGCCGAGCTCCTCCATCGTGCCGGTGGGGCCGACCGGGTCGCCCAGCGCGATCCAGCTCGAACCGCGGACGCCGTACATCAGGAAGGCGTCGCGGCTGTCCGAGAACAGCAGGTGCTTGTCCCCCATCAGCACCACGTTCGCGTCAACGCTGGACTGCGCGCGCACGATGCCGGCGGCCAGACTCAACTCCTCGCCGGTGGGCGGCGCGGGGCGCTGCGGCGGAGGACGCAGCAGCCGCGCTGTGGCGATCAGCAGCAATGCCACCCCGGCGCCGAACACCGCCCGCAGCGATCGCGACGCCTCCGCGTCGTACTCGAAGCGCCACCACAGCGTGTCGGCGTATTCGACGTGCTTGTAGGAGAACTGCGCGAACCAGGAAACCGTGATCAGCACGGCCGCGATCGACACCACCGTGCCGGCGGAGAACGGCGCATCGAGCAGCGCCGTCTTGCGATAGAACTGCCGGCGGCTCGCGAACAGCGCCGCGGCGCCTGCGGTCAACAGCAGCGCCTCCTCGTAATCGAAGCCCTTGAGCAGGGCGAAGACGGCACCGGCCAGGCACAGGAACAGGGCGAGCACACAGGCGCCGTTGAGCTTGCGGTACACGCCGTGCGCCACGATGAGCAGCGCGGAACCGGCGATGGAGGCGAGCAGGCTGGAGGCCTCCACCAGCGAGAGCGGCACGAACGACGGTATCAGGTGCATGCGGCGCGGAACGCCGGGCGTAGCGGCGGACAGCAGGAGCACCACGCCGTCGAGGAACATGGTGGCGCCGAGCACGCTCGGGATCAGCCGGTGCCCCGCGGCGGCAAGCTGGCGTGCCGTGGCGGTGACCGGCTGCAGGTGCGGGGCGACCTCGCGCCACGCCATCAGCATGGCGGCCATCACCAGCGGCACGACGTAGTAGATGATCCGGTAGGCGACCAGGGCCGCGGCGAGCGCGCCAGTGGCAACGGAGCCGTGGAGGCCGGCGAGCATCACCGCCTCGAAGGTGCCGAAGCCGCCGGGGATCTGGCTCAATATTCCAACGAGCAGGGCCACCGCGTAGACGGACAGGAACGCGGCGAACGGGATGTCCGAGCCGATCAGCACGTACAGGCAGGCGCCGGCGCAGCAGATGTCGAGGACCGATACGACCAGGGGCAGCGCCACCTCGGCCGGCCGCGGCAGGCGGATCGCCCAGTTCGACAGGCGCAGGGAGCCGCCCGTCAGTCCCGCGACGGCGAGGACGGCACCCACCGCGCACAGCAGCGCATAGGCGGAGATGGTGAGACCGGCGGCCGGCAGCCGCACGAAACCCGCGACCAACTCCGGATGCGCAAGCGTCGCGAACGCGAACACGGCGAGCAGCCCGAAGCTCAGGCAGACGAGGTTGTAAAGCGCGATCCGAGCGACGTCCGCGGTGTCGATCCCGGCCGGGCCGTAGTAGCGATATCGCAACGAACCGCCCGTCAGCGCCCCGAACCCGACCATGTTGGAGATGGCATAGCTGCAGAAGGACACCAGCATGACGAAGCGCCATGGCAGTTGGCGCCTGATATAGCGTAACGCCAGCCAGTCATAGCCGCTCAGGGCCGCGAAACTGCCGAACATGAAGGCGAGCGCCGCCAGGGCGCGTCCGATCGGGATAGCCTGAACCTCGGCGAGCAGGGCGTGATAGGAGACGCTCGCCAGCATGCGGTGCAGGGCGAACCCGGCGGCGCCGAGTATCAGCAGTGACACGAGGGGCGCCAGGCGTTGCCAGAGCAGATCAAGGCGCATGGCCGGACGGATCGCGCGTGGACATGATGGGATCAGTATCCGCCACATGACCATAGCCTGTCGCCACGGGGCCGCGCCCCCGCCTGCGAACGTTCAACGGGGTTTTCGCCCGTGCCGTGCCATGGGTACGGCGCCGCAGGCAGGCGGCTTGTTGCAGTCGGCCATCGCCGCTGCGAGTATCGACGTGCATACCAAGCGTGGCGCTGGGCCCCTCGCCCCGCCCGCGCCAACCGTGAAGGGCGGGAGATGATAATGAACTCTCTGCGCAGGCGCTGCTCGCCCGCGACGACACGGAGTCACGGCGCACATCGTGCCCTGAGACTTTCCGGGCCGGCTCCGTCGCGGCGGGCCGCGACGTGGCCGCCGTCGTGGTGGTACCCGTATTCCGCGGAGCTCTACGCCGGGCGGGGCGGCGGTTTCGAGGACGGGCAGCCGTCGTGAAGCATCTCTGTCACGCCACCGCCCTCGATCCGGGCGTGCCGGTGAAGAGCTGGTGGGCGGAAACGCTGCCGGCGGCGGCGGCCTATCCGGCGCTGAGCGGCGACGTCGAGACCGAGGTCGCGATCATCGGCGGCGGCTACACCGGGCTTTCGGCGGCCTATCACCTGGCGCGCGATCACGATGTCGGCGCCGTGGTCCTGGAGCGCGCGCATCCCGGCTGGGGCGCCTCGGGCCGCAACGCCGGCTTCTGCTGCATGGGTTCGGCCAGGCTGCCCTGGGACAGGATCGCCGCGCGCTTCGGGCTGGAGGAGGCGCGCCGCTTCTGGCGCAGCCAGGAGCACTCCGTCGAACTGGTCACCGAGTTGGTCACGCGCGAGGGCATCGATGTCGAGAAGACCGGACATGGGGAGATCACGCTCGCGCACCTGCCCTCGCGCGCGCGGGCCATGCGGCAGGAGGCGGAGTATCTCGATGCGACCTTCGGCGCGACGCACCTCTTCCTCTCGAAGCTCGATCTCGTCGAGCGCGGCCTGAACTCGCCTCGCCTGGACGCCGGCGTGCTGAACCCGGTGGGCTTCGGTCTGAACCCCTGGAAGTACGTCAACGGGCTGGCCGCGGCGGCGCGCGCGGCCGGCGCGCGCATCCACGGCGGCACCGAGGTTCTCCGGTGGACGCGCAGCGGCGGCCGGCACGAGCTGGTGACGCCCGCAGGACGCGTGCGCGCCGCGAAGGTCCTGATCGCCACCGCCGCGTACACGCCGGAGGACCTGCACGATGACTTCGGTGGCCGCGTGCTGCCGGCGTTGTCCTCCATCGTGGTGACGCGACCACTCACGCGCGATGAGCTCGCGCTGCAGGGCTGGTCCGACACCACGCCCGCCTGCGACAGCCGCAATCTGCTGAACTACTTCCGGCTGCTGCCGGATGGCCGGTTCCTGTTCGGCGGACGCGGCGGCCTGTCCGCGGCGCCCGGGATGCTGGCGCGCCAGCTCGCGAGGATCGAGGCCGCCTTCCGCCGTTACTTCCCGGCCTGGAGCGGTGCGGAGATCACGCATCGATGGTCGGGACTGGTATGCCTGGCGGCCGATCTCGTTCCGCACGTCGGCGCCTGGGAGGAGCAACCGGGCGGCTACTTCGCGCTTTGCTATCACGGCAATGGTGTGGCCATGGGCACGTGGTCGGGCCGCGCCGCGGCGCGGGTCATTGCGGGTGTGGCGGGAAAAGGGGAGGAGGACGAACGCGCCCGCTTCATCCGCCGGCCGCCGCCGCGCTTTCCGCTCGCGTTCCTGCGGCCGCTGTACCTGCGCGGCGCCTATCTGAGGTACGGCCTCGACGACGTCATGCCGTGACCGCGCGGCGATCCCCGTCTTCGCGCGCGGTTACTCGGTGATGCCCTCGCAGGTGTAACCGAGCGCGGACAACCCTTCCTCGAGATAGTTGGCCACCAGCGGGGTCGAGATGATGTAATCGGCGGTGTGCGCGCTCAGGCGCTCGCTGGCCTCCTGCAGCGCCTCGTTCCACTCCGCGGTCGAGAAATCGCCGCGCCCCAGCCACATCAGCGCCACCAGGTTGATCTGTTCCTCCACATCCATGGCGTCGATGAGCTCGTGCAGTTCCCGGTAGCTGGGATCGTCGCGGTGATCGGCCAGCACCTGCCGCGCCCAGTCCTCGGCCGAGCCCATCGGCTCCTCGGGGATCACCACCTCTTCCTTGGCATGGAACTCGCGCGCCCTGCCGATGAGAAAGCACACCTTGTCGGGGCTGACAGCCAGTTCCGGTTGATCGCTCATCTTCGATTCCCCCTCTCCGCCGTCTGCGGCCACGGGCCGCATCGCACCGCATGCAGGGTAGGACGGGAACCGTGGCCCGGCCTTGACCAGGGTCATTTCACTTCCTGCCCCGGCTGCCGGGGCGCGGCGGGCGCGCCTCTGTCATTTATATAGTAGATTTGTCGGCCACGGCGGCGGTTCGGGAACGCCCGGCCGTCTACCGCAAACGAGGAGGAATCCATGCTGGTCCGTTTTCGCAGCAGGGAGTCGGCAGAGTTCGTCATGCTCGGCGATATCGCCGTAAAGCTCATACAACTGATGGGACACAGCGGCACGATCCCGGGCGCGATCGCCGCGGACGATGTGCCGGCGGCATTGGAGCGGCTGCGCGAGGCATTGGCGATACAGGGCGCCGCGCCGGCGCCCGGAGCGGAGGGCGAGGCGGAGGAGGCCGGGGAGCGGGAGCCGCCCGTGACACTGGCCAACCGCGCCTATCCGCTGATCGAAATGCTGAAGGCCGCGGCGGCGAACGACTCCTACGTGATGTGGGATCAGTGAGCCGCGGCGCACGTCCACCGGCGCGACCGCGAAGCCGTCGCGGGCTGCCGGTGCAGCGTCTATAGTTGATCGGGACTGCGCAGTCCTGAAGGCGCGGTCCTTACCGCGATTACCGACGGCGGCCCTCGTGCCACGCGCTGCTGCGCCGCAGCGACCCGGGCCGGCTGCGATCAGACGATGGAGGAGGCGGCAATGGCCCTCGACAGCACCTCGTACGCAGACTTCGCGAAGATCTACGCCCAGGGACTGGAGCTCAACCTGCGTGCCAGCAAGATCATCCAGAATGCCTGGGAGCGCGCGATCCACGAGTACCAGTCGCTCATGGAGGCCTCGCTCAGGCAGTTCGCACCGCTGACCGGGGGCGAGATGCCCAAGGATCCGATGGCGGCGCAGAGCGCCATGCTCGATGCCGAGCGTGAGACCATCGCCCGGGCGTCGCAGAACCTGCAGATGATCCAGCAGGAGAGCATGGAACAGCTCGGCGCGCTGATGCAGGAAAGCCTGGAGATGTTCGCGCGGCTGAGCCCGTTCGTGAACGCCCCGCGCACCCCCGGTGAGGAATGAACGCATCGCCCGCACGCGACGACGGGCCGGGCCGGGATCTGCCGGAGTGGAGGGACGAGCACCGCATGGGCATCGCGGATGCGAAAAGCGGCTGGTGAAGGGATTGCGCTGCGAGGGGTTCGACGAACACCGCGCCGCACACGAGCGAATGCTCCGCGGCATCCGCCATCGTGCGGGCAACTCGCCTATACTGCGTACTGGCAGCGTCCCGGGGCGAGTAGCGCATCGTCGACGGGGGCAGTGCCGCGGTGACGCGAAGGCGACGTTGGCCTTCCATTCCTTCAGACTGACAGAGGCGCACACCCATGTCCGAGCATATCTACAAGGTGGTGGAGCTGGTCGGCTCGTCGCAGACCAGCATAGAAAAAGCCATTGAAAACGCAGTCTCGCGGGCATCGAAGACACTGAACAACCTCGACTGGTTCGAGGTCATGGAGACCCGTGGCCATCTTCAGGATGGAAAGGTCGCGCACTATCAGGTCAAGCTGAAGATCGGATTCCGCCTGGAATAGACGGTTGACGAAGGCGAGGCGCGCGCAGCGCGTTCCCGGCGGCACACCAGGATGCCGCGCGGCGATCCCCTGCAACCAGGCAGCGCACGTCTGCGGGGAACCCGCCGCGATCCCGGGTGCCGGCGCCGCGGCGCTCAGACGAGCAACTGATCGCCGATCGGCAGCGCGCGGATCCGCTTGCCCGTCGCCGCAAACACCGCATTGCAGAGCGCCGGCGCCACCGGCGGCAGCCCCGGCTCGCCGACGCCACCCAGCGGCTGATCGTAGCTGTCCGCGGGCACGAGGTGGACGTGGATCTCGCGCGGCGCCTTGTCGATGCGCGTGACCTGGTAGCCGTCGAAGTTCCTCTGCTCGACGCGACCGTCCCGGAACGTCGCCGCGCTCACCGTGGCGAGGCTCACGCCCTGGATCACCGCGCCCTCCATCTGCGAGCGGATGCGCTCCGGGTTGATCTGCGGCCCGCAGTCCACGGCGATGTCCACGCGCGGGATGGAGATCTCGCCCGTGTCGCTGACCGCCACCTCGACCACCACGGCGGTGTAGGTCACGAAGGCGCGGTGCGCGGCGATGCCGAGCCCGCTTCCCTTCGGCAGCGTCCTGCCCCAGCCCGCACGCTCGGTCGCGGTCTCCACGACGCGGCGCAGCCGCCCGGCATCGACCTGGTAGATGGCCGGATCCTCGCCGTAATTCCAGCTGTCGGGCAACGAGTTCGGGTCGATCTGGCGCGGCGGCCCGATCAGATCGAGCAGATAATCCTTCGGATCGCGGCCCGCGGCGGCGGCGAGCTCGCCGACGAAGGACTGAATCGCGAAGGCGTGCGGCACGTTGAACACCGAGCGGAACCAGCCCACGCGCGTGTGCGCGGTCGCCTCGGGATTCTCCAGCCGGATGTTCGGCACCGCGAACGGCGTGTCCACGAAGCCCATGCCGAGCTCGAAGGGGGCCTCGTGCCTGGAATCCGGCCCGAACAGCGCGGTGATGGTCGGGGCCACGCTGCGATGCAGCCAGGCCACCGGCATGCCGTGCTCGTCGAGCCCGGCCTCCAGTCGCTGCACCGCCACGGTATTGAGATAGCCGTTGGCGAGATCGTCCTCGCGCGTGAAGGTGAGCTTCACCGCCTTGCCGTCCATGGCGCGGGACAAGAGCGCCGCCTCGACTGCGAAGTCGGGCTTGGATTTCCGGCCGAAGCCGCCGCCGAGCAGCGTGACGTTCACGGTGACGTTCTCCACGCCCATGCCGAGGTGCCTGGCGACCTTCTCGCGAGTGGTCTGCGGGGCCTGCACGCCCGCCCATACCTCGCACCTGCCGTCGGCGATGCGCGCCACCGCGGCCGGCGGCTCCATCGACACGTGCGCCTGGTGCGGGATGTAGTACTCCGCCTCCACGCGTTTCGCCGCGGTCGCCATCGCCGCATCGACGTCGCCCACGTTGCGCACCACCTTTCCGGGCCGGCGCGCCGCGGCCTCCAGCGTCGCGCGGTAGGTGTCCGAGGAGTACGACGCATTCGGACCGTCCTCCCAGGTGATCTTCAGCGCATCGCGCCCGCGGATCGCCGCCCACGTGTTCGACGCGATCACCGCCACGCCGCCCAGGGGGTTGAATTCCGAAGGTATCGGTGCGGCCTCCAGCGTGACCACCTTCAGCACGCCGGGGACCTTCAGCGCCCCGGAGTCGTCGCAGGACTTCAGTTTCCCGCCGTAGACCGGCGGGCGGGCGACGACGGCATAGACCATGCCGTCCAGGCGCGTGTCGATCCCGAAACGCGCCTTGCCGGTAGTGATGTCGAGGTTGTCGATGAGCCCGACCTCGCCGCGGCCGATGTAACGGAACTTCGCGGGGTCCTTCAGCTTCACGGTCTCGCGCGCGGGCACGGGCAGTGCGGCAGCGGCGCCGGCGAGTTCGCCGTAGCCGAGACGGCGATCGCTCGCGCGGTGGATCACCGCGTGATTGACGGCCTCGACCTCCGCGACCGGCACGTTCCACTGAGCCGCCGCGGCCTCCTCCAGCATCCGCCGCGCGGCGGCACCGATGCGGCGCATCGACATGAAATGATGGCGCATGCTGCGCGAGCCGTCGGTGTCCTGGTTGCCGTAGACCGGTTCGTTGCCGGGTGCCTGCGCCACCTTCACGCGCGACCATTCCGCTTCCAGTTCATCGGCCACGACCATGGGCAGGCTGGTGCGCACGCCCTGGCCCATCTCGGAGCGATGGCAGACGATGGTGACGGTGCCGTCGGCGGCGATGGCGACGAAGATCGCCGGGTCGTCGCGCAGACCGTGCGGCATGCCCTCGCCGGCATACTTCTTCTGCTCCTCCGCGGCGCGAGCGGGGATCGGCAGTCCGACGGCGAGCACGAGGCTGCCGGCGCCGAGTCCCATGAGGAACGAACGGCGGCTCAGGTTCGTGATGACGGGCTCGGTGCGGGGATACCTGCTCATGAGGCACCTCCCGTGGCCGCGGCGGCCTGTCTGATCGCGGCGCGTATGCGGGTGTAAGTACCGCAGCGGCAGAGGTTGCCGCTCATGGCGTTGTCGATGTCCTCGTCCGTGGGGTTGGGCGTCTGGCCGAGCAGCGATGCCGCCTGCATGATCTGGCCGGTCTGGCAGTAACCACACTGCGCGACGTTCAGATCGCGCCACGCGACCTGCACCGGATGCGTGCCGTCGGGTGAGAGTCCCTCGATGGTGGTGATCTTCCTGCCGGCCGCGAACGACACCGGTGTGACGCAGGCGCGCACGGCGGTGCCATCCAGGTGCACGGTGCAGGCGCCGCACAACGCCATGCCGCAGCCGAACTTGGTGCCTGTCAGCCCGATGACGTCGCGCAGTACCCACAGCAATGGCATGTCGTCGGGAACGTCGGCCTCGTGCGTCTTGCCGTTGATCTGCAATGTCACCATGATCGTCTCCTTCCTCGGGGCTGCGTCCGGGGCTCCGCCGAACCCGGTGTAGGCATTGAACTCAAGAACAATCATACAAGCTTAGGTTGCTGGCCGCATCGGGGCAGGGCGCGCACGGGGCCGGTTTGCAGTTCACGAGCGGGAGCGTTCCGTCCGGTCGAGGACCGCTCTGTCGTTGTTGCGACGGTCCCGACGCGCGTATGGTTCGACGCCGTGATGCACGGAACCGCTCATGACCCGCACCGGCGGAAGGCACCGCGCCGAGCGCCCCTCGTTGCGAGCGGTTCCGAGGCCATTGGTCGAATGCGATACGGGGGTTTATCATTCATCCGATCGTGTCCTGGAGTCGTGGCAGAGCGGGGAGGAGCGTCGATGGCAAAGGTGACGGGTGGCCTGCAAACCGCGGGGGCGGACGTGGAGGATTGGGGCAAGCTGGTGCTGCGCGTCGTCCTCGGCGTGCTGGTCCTCCTGCACGGCATCGCGAAGGTGATGGGCGGACCGGGCTTCGTCATGGAGGCGCTGACCAGGAACGGACTGCCGACGCAGCTGGGCTACCTGGTGTACATCGGCGAGGTGCTGGCGCCGTCGCTGGTGATCGTCGGCCTGTGGACGCGCCCGGCCGCGCTCCTCATCGCGGTGAACATGGTGGCGGCGATCGCCCTGGTCCACGTGCCCGAGCTCCTGTCGCTGTCGCAGACAGGCGGCTGGGCGCTCGAGCTGCAGGGCATGTTCCTGTTCGGCGCGCTCGCCGTCGCGATGCTCGGCGCCGGACGCCTGAGCGCGGGCGGTATCTGGGGCCAGTGGAATTAGCGCGGGATCGCGACGCGCCGACCGCCAGCGGCCGGCTTCATGGCGGGACGGCGCGAGCCGCATCCGCGAGCGACAGGGAAGCCCAGGCTGCGGGGTGTCGTGTTTTCGGTGTGCTGCGAGGTCCAGCCCGATGGCATGCGGCGCTGCCCGATCTTCGCGCGCCGCGCCCTTGCTTTCTCCCCATCGAGACAAGCCTCCCGGTGCCCCGGGTGTAAGATGATCGAAAGAAGAGGGAGGGCGATGCGCAACACATCGGCAGGGGAGATCACGCAGGAATCACACCGCAACGTCGACAGGGAGACCGGCTTCGTTCGCGGACTGGGTCTGCTCGACGGCACCATGCTGGTGGCCGGCAACATGATTGGCTCCGGCATCTTCATCGTCTCCGCCGACATCGCCCGCCAGGTCGGATCCCCTGGCTGGCTGCTGATGATCTGGGTCATAACCGGACTGTTCACGCTCGCCGCCGCGGTGAGCTACGGGGAGCTCGCGGCGATGTACCCGCGCGCCGGCGGCCAGTACATCTACCTGCGCGAGGCCTTCGGCCCGATGTGGGCCTTCCTCTACGGCTGGGTGCTGTTCCTGATCGTGCAGACCGGCACGATCGCGGCGGTGTCGATCGGCTTTGCGCGCTTCGCCGGGGTGATCTGGCCGGCGATCTCGCCCACCAATCTGCTCTTCGACTTCGGGCTGGTGCCGGTGCCGGGCGTGGGCAACCTGTCGCTGTCGCTGTCCACGCAGCAGCTCACGGGCATCCTCGCCACCGTGCTGCTCACCTGGCTCAACCTGCGCGGCCTGTACACGGGCAAGCTCATCCAGGACGTCTTCACGCTGACCAAGATCGGCGCGCTGCTCGCGTTGATCGGACTGGGCCTCGCGTACTTCGGCCGTGATCCGGCCGCGGCGATCCATGCCGAGGACTTCTGGACGCCGCGCGCCGATGGCGAGGCCATCGGCGCGCTCGCCTTCCTGCCGGTCATCGGCACCGCCATGGTCGGCGCGTTGTTCGCCTCCGAGGCCTGGAACAACGTCGGCTTCGCGGGCGACGAGATGAGGAATCCGAAGCGCAATCTCCCGCTCAGCATGGCGCTCGGCGTGCTGCTGACCACGGGCCTGTACCTGCTCGCCAACGTCGCCTATCTGTTCACGCTGCCGCTCGAGGCGATCCAGAACGCGCCGCACGATCGGGTCGGCGTGGCCTCGGCAAAGGTGGTGCTCGGCCAGTACGCGGAGATC
>WBZR01003889.1_pt1 | contig 12814 bp, 12 predicted proteins | sample 5204231 | NCBI WGS metagenome assembly WBZR01 (sample SAMN12412403, study PRJNA552823) | activated sludge metagenome | isolation source: activated sludge from anammox sidestream of wastewater treatment plant... | place: USA: Virginia | collected 2017-08
TGCCCCGCTCAAAAAACAAGCAGGGTAGCCAAATCAGGTGGGTCAAAATTGGATGAAAATTACCCCTCCAAGTGGGTCAATTCTGGGTGGACGTCAACATTCCAGGATCAGGTTTTCAATATTCTCGATCATGAAGTACCTCTTGCGTGACAGTCTAACTGTTTCGCGAAATGGCATCTTTTCCGGGTCTTCCGCCGGACTTCCCGCTCAGCTGTCACCCGCGCCTTGAAGACAGGTTGCCAGGTGGTTTCCAAGGGGGCGGTGCGTCGGCAAACCGTCTTTTTCATCTGCGCCGTTCTGCCGGGACTGACTTTTGCAAAAAGAAAAACCGCCGGGGTTGCCGGCGGTTTTCCTGGGAGTCAGGGGACTTCTCAACCCTGCACGCAGTTCAGCGTGTACAGGCATTATCGGCGCGGATTGAAAAAACTTGAAGGATTTTTTGCGCCCGAGCGCAAATCCCCGTCCAATCAATGAGCTAGGCCTCGGCATTGGCAAATTCCCCTAAAGTTTTCCCGCCTCGAACCGATAAAGCTCCTGACGGCAACATCATCGCCATCCAGATCGGGAGTCAGGGGGCGTGAGGCTGTCAGAACCCTCTCATCACTTAGGAGACAGATCATGCCTCAGGTAATCAACACCAACATCGCGTCGCTGAACTCGCAGCGCAACCTCAATACGTCGCAAACCCAACTCGCCACCTCCCTCCAGCGCCTCTCCTCCGGCCTGCGCATCAACAGCGCCAAGGACGACGCCGCGGGCCTGGCCATTGCCGAGCGCTTCACCACCCAGATTCGCGGTCTCAACCAGGCCGCCCGCAACGCCAACGACGGCATCTCGCTGTCGCAGACCGCGGAAGGTGCGCTGGGCGAACTGACCAACAACCTGCAGCGCATCCGCGAACTGGCGGTGCAGGCGGCCAACTCGACGAACTCTTCCTCTGACCGTGCCGCGCTGGATCAGGAAGTGCAACAGCGTCTTGCCGAAGTCGACAGGATCGCCAGCCAGACTTCGTTCAACGGCCAGAAAATCCTCGATGGCACGTTCGGCAACGCCACGTTCCAGGTCGGCGCCAACGTCGGCGAAACGATCTCGGTCGGATTGTCGACCAGCATGCGTTATACGCAAATCGGCAAGACTGCCGACTATGTGAGTGGCAGCACTCAGTACAGCTCGGCGCTCAACGTGGGCCAGCAGGGCTCGGGTGTGACCAGTGCCGCCTTGGGTGCTGGCGCAATGACCCTCGCGATCGGCACTGGCCAAGCCGTATCGATTGGCGGGTCCGCATCCTATACCGGCTCAGCCACGGGACAGGGTTCAACCAGCGCCTATGCCAAGGTTGCCGCAATCAACTCAGCCGGCCTGGGCGGCCTGACGGCCACGGCGGACACCACGGTGCAAATGAACTGGACTGACGTCAGCACCACCAACACCGCCTACACGCTGTCGGTCAACGGCGTCAACGCGTACTCCGCCCTCGATACGTCTGCAACCGGCCGTAACCTGGCGATCTCCGGATCGGAAGCTGCCGCTGCCATGAATGCGATTTCCTCGCAAACCGGCGTTGTGGCGACCTATGACAGTGCGAATACCCGCATGACGCTGCAAGCGGTGGATGGCCGCAATATCGCTGTGTCGCAGACCACCACCTCTGAAACCGCCACCGGTCTCGGTGCCCTGGAAGGCAGCAACAACACAGTCAACGGCACCACGGGCGGCACTATCGTCAACAACGGCAGCATGGCAACCGCCGTGTCGGGGACGGCAGTCACCAACACCTACGGCGGCTCCATCCGCCTCACCGCTGCGGACACGATCACGATTGGGGGCGCGCCGGCTCCGGTCGGTTACACGGCAACCTCTCTGGCGCTCGGCGCTTCCGCGCTCAACTCGGCCTCGGTCACCACGGTGGCGAACGCGAACACGACGATCACCCGCGTGGATGCCGCGCTGACATCCGTCAGCTCGCTGCGCAGCACCTTCGGCGCCATCCAGAACCGCTTCGAATCGACGATCTCCAACCTGCAGGCGACGGCCGAGAACCTGACGGCCTCCCGCAGCCGGATCCAGGACACGGACTTCGCGGCCGAAACCGCAAGCCTGACCCGCGCCCAGATCCTTCAGCAGGCCGGCGTGGCCATGCTGGCACAGGCGAATGCCCTGCCCCAGCAGGTGCTGACGCTGATCCGCGGCTAAGGAGGTCGGTAGCATGACGATACGCGGGCCGGCCCACAAGGCCGCCCGCGTCGTCGCAATGTTCAAGGAGTAAGAACATGGCGATACCCCAGATTTCCGGGCCGGGCAGCATATCCCAGCCCACGCAGACCAAGCGTTCCGACCCGCCGGCCAAGCCGGCATCGGAGCCCTCCCCACGTCCAGACCGCGAACAGGTTCAGGAGGTTGTTCGACAGCTTCAGCGTGTTGCCGAGCCGGTGGCACAGAATTTGCAATTCACGGTCGACGGAGAAACGGGCAAGACCGTGATCCGCGTGGTCGATGGCGCCACGAAGGAAGTGATCCGTCAGATTCCCAACGAGGAAGTGCTGGCGATCGCCCGGGCGATGGATCGGCTGCAGGGCCTGCTGCTCAAGGGCAAGGCGTAGGGTGTTGTAAGTTTCGGGTTTCGGGTTTCGGGTTTCAAGTTGGGGCAGAAAGTCAGTCGCGGCGGGACGGCGGCGGGCCCTCTGCCCGGGCCGTAAATCATTGCAAGGACAAGGCATGGCGCTTTCTTCACCCGGCATCGGCTCGGGGCTGGATGTAAACGGCCTGGTCAGCCAGCTCATGGCGCTGGAGCAGCGGCCCCTGGCGCTGCTCAACACCAAGGAAGCCAAGCTGCAGGCGCAGCTTTCCGCCTTTGGCAGCCTGAAGGGCGCCCTTTCTTCCTTTCAGGGCGCGGTGGCGGCACTTGCCACGCCGGCAAGATTTACCGCCGCCAAGGCAAGCGTTGCCGACGGCACGGTATTTTCGGCCAGCGCCGCGCCCGGCGCCGCCGCCGGCAGCCATTCAATCGAAGTGCAGACGCTGGCGCAGGCGCAGAAGCTGAGGTCGGACGTCTTCGCCGCCACCGGCGACAGCCTCGGCAGCGGCACGCTGACCATCCAGTTCGGCACCTACAGCGGCGGCGGCTTCACGCTGAATCCGGACAAGGCCGCCAGGACCATCACGATTTCCAGCGGCGCCGCGTCGCTGGCCGGCGTGCGCGACGCCATCAACGCCGCCGACGCCGGCGTCTCGGCCAGCATCGTCAACGACGGCACGGGCTACCGCCTCGTCGTCGCCTCGAAGGATGCGGGGCTGGCGAATGCCCTGAAGATCAGCGTGGCGGACGACGACCTCGACAACACCGACAACGCCGGCCTGTCGCGGCTCGCCTACGATGCCTCGACGGGCGGCACGACGAACCTGGCGCAGACCGTCCCGGCGCAGAACGCCGTCGCCGTCATCGACGGCATCACGGTGAGCAAGGCCTCGAACACCTTCACCGACGCCCTCGAGGGCGTCACGCTGACCTTGCTGAAGGCCGGCACGACCACGCTCACGGTGGCGAAGGACAGCGCCGGCGTCAAGGCCGCCGTCGAATCCTTCGTCAAGGCCTACAACGACCTCAACAAGACGCTGACCGACCTGTCGAAATACGACGCCGCCAACAAGAAGGCCTCGACGCTGACCGGCGACGCCACGGTGCGCGCGGTGCAGAGCCAGCTGCGCGGGCTGTTCAACACGGCGCTGGCGAGCGCCGGCGGCGGGCTGACTACGCTCGCCGACATCGGCGTGAGCTTCCAGACGGACGGCACGCTGAAGCTGGATGCGGCCAAGCTGACGGCCGCGCTGAACGACCCGAACAAGGACGTATCCACGCTTTTCGCCGCCGTCGGGAAACCCACCGACAGCCTGGTTTCCTTCGTGTCGTCGAGCGCGGAGACGAAAAACGGCAGCTATGCCGTCAACGTCGCGCAGCTGGCCACCCAGGGCAAGGCCGCCGGCCAGGGCAATGCCGCGCTGACCATCGTCGGCGGCGGCAACGACACGCTGAATTTCACGGTGGACGGCGTCTCGGCCAGCCTGACCTTGGCGGCCGGCACGTATACCGCCGCCACGCTGGCCGCCGAGCTGCAGTCGAAGATCAACGGCGCGAGCGCGCTCACGTCGGCGGGCAGCCGCGTGACCGTGACGGAAGCGGGCGGCAAGCTCACCGTCACCTCCAGCCGCTACGGCTCGGCCTCGAATGTCGTCATCACCGGCGGCAACGCGGCCGGCGACCTCTTCGGCGGCACGACGGAGACGGCCGGGGTGGATGTCGCCGGCACGATCGGCGGCCTGGCGGCGACGGGATCGGGCCAGGCGCTGACCGGCAGCGGCGACGCCGCCGGGCTGAAGATCAACGTCACGGGCGGCACCACCGGCGACCGCGGCAGCATCGGCTTCGCCCGCGGCTACGCCGACCTGCTCGACAAGCTGGTCGGACGCATGCTGGAAAACGACGGCCTGGTCGACGGCCGCATGGACGGCATCAACGCCTCGATCAAGGAACTCGGCTCGCGGCGGGAGGCGCTCGCCAGCCGCCTCGAGATGATCGAGAAGCGCTACCGCGCCCAATTCACCGCGCTCGACACCATGCTCGCCAGCATGACCAAGACCAGCAACTACCTGCAGCAGCAACTGGCGAATCTGCCGAAGATCGGCGGCTCGAACGGATAACAAACGGACACCACGAGGAGACAGGCGATAATGTTCGCAGCGATGCACAACCCGAAGGCGGCCTACGCCAAGGCGGGGGTCGAAACCGGCGTCGAGACCGCCGATCCGCACAAGCTGGTGCTCATGCTTTTCGAGGGCGCGCTGCTCGCCCTCGCCTCGGCCTCGCTGCACATGAAGCGCAACGAGGACGCCGCCGACGTGGCGCGCAAGGGCGAGGCGATCTCGAAGGCCATCAACATCATCGACAACGGCCTGAAGGCCAGCCTCGACCAGGAAGCCGGCGGCGAGCTGGCCGGCCGGCTCGGCGCGCTCTACGATTACATGAGCGCCCGGCTGCTCCACGCCAACGCGCACAACCAGCCGGCCGTGCTCGACGAGGTGAGCCACCTGCTCGCCGAGCTGAAGGGCGCCTGGGAACAGATCGGGAACAAGCCATGAGCGCGCTGGCCCTCTACGAATCGATGGGCAGCCTCGCCGCGCAGATGGCCGAGGCGGCCGGTGCCGGCGACTGGGCGCGGCTGACGGAGCTGGAACGCGATTGCGCCGGGCTGGCCCGCGAACTCGAAGCCGGCGCGGAGCCGATCCGCCTGAGCGAGGCCGAGCGGGCGCGCAAGAAGGACCTGATCCTGAAAATCCTCGCCGACGACGCCGAGGTGCGGCGCCACACCGAACCCTGGATGGAGCAGGTCAAGCAGTTCCTCGGCGGCGGCGCGCGCGAGCGCAGCGTGCGCCGCGCCTACGGCGCGCAGTAGCGGCCGGCGGGCGCCGAACCCTCATGAGGGAGAGCATGGGGCATGATTCCCAACGACCTTGCCGCACGCCTGCGCCTGCTCACCGAATCCGTCGTCAATCCGGTTTCGGCGGTGCACGAAATCTCCGCCGAGCTGCCGGAGCTGGCCGTCGGCCAGCGCTTCACCGCCCGCATTGAAAGCGCGCTGCCGGACGGCAGCTTCCGCGCGCTGGTGGCCGGCCGCAGCCTGACGCTGGCCCTGCCCCAATCCGCCGCGCCGGGCGACACGCTCGAACTCGTCGTCGCCGCGCGCACGCCGCGGCTGATCGTCGCCGAGCAGGCGGCGGAGGGGGCGTCCAGGCAGTCGCCGCCGACGCTGTCGCGCGCGGCGCGGATGATCGGCACGCTGCTCGCCGGCGACGAAGCGGCGCCGCGGCCGGCGACGATTTCGCGCGCCGCGCCGCTGCTGCCCGCGGCGCAGCCGCTGGCCGCCCTGCTGGCGCCGGCGCTCAGGCAGGCCATCGTCGAGAGCGGGCTGTTCTACGAAGCGCACCAGGCGCTATGGGTCGCCGGCCGCTATCCGGCCGAGGCGCTCGCGCGCGAGCCGCAGGCGCGGCGCGCCCCGCCGCAGCCGGCGCCGCAACCGGCCGCCGCCAGCCAAACAGGCGAAGCGGCGCCGGCGGGAAAGCCACCGGCCGACGCCGTTGCCACGGGCGCGGCCGCCGCGCGCGGCGTGCCCGCCGCGGAACTTCCGGCGGAATTGCAGCCGCTCGTGCACCAGCAGCTCAACGCCGCCGCCACCGCGCACCTCGTCTGGCGCGGCGAAATCTGGCCGGGCCAGAACCTGCACTGGGAAATCGAAGAGCAGCGCGAAGAAGAGCGCGACGCGCGCGGCGAAACGGGCGAGGAGACGGCCGCCGCCTGGTCGACCCGCCTCGCGCTCGCCCTGCCGCGCCTGGGCGCGCTGCGCGTGGCGCTCGACCTGAATCCGGCAAAAGTCAGTCTCGCCATCACGGCGGATGCGGACGGCGCGACCGCCCTGCGGCAGGGATTGGGCGAGCTTGCCGCCGCCTTCGCCGCGGCCGGCCTGCCGCCGCTCGCCGCCGGCGTGGATGTGGACACCCATGAGCCCGCCTGAAACCCGCCAGGAAGCGGTGGCGCTGGCCTACACCAGCGCCGACCGGGCGCCGCGGGTGGTGGCCAAGGGCCGCGGCCTGATCGCCGAGCAGATCGTCGCGCGGGCGCGCGAGCACGGCGTCTTCGTGCATGAATCGGCCGAGCTGGTGGCGCTGCTGATGCAGGTCGACCTCGATGCGCGCATTCCGCCGCAGCTGTATGTCGCGGTGGCGGAACTGCTGGCCTGGATCTACCGCCTGGAGGAAGGCCTGGCGCCGCCACAGGCGGCGGAATTGTGAGTAAACTTGCGGCATGGGCGAAGACACCGAGGACCGGGAAGAAAACCAGCAGGATGGGCAGCTCCGCTTCGAACTGGTGCAGTCCGACGACGACAGCAAGTACCTGCTGCATTCGAAGAAGGAAATCCTCTTCATCCTGCGCGCCATGCGCGACAAGGGCGACCTCGTCACGGTCTACTTCAACCAGGGCAACGATTTCCTGCTGACGACGCTGCTGGCGGTCTCGGCGGAAGGCAATACCCTGCTGCTCGATCCCGGCAGCAATGCCGAGATGAACCGCAAGGCGCTGGCGGCCGACAAGCTGATCTTCGTCGCCACGCACGACAAGGTGAAGATCCAGTTCACCGTGCGGCGGCTCGACAAGGCGGAATACGAGGGCCGCGAAGCCTTCCGCGCCGCCATCCCGGGCGAGCTGCTGCGCCTGCAGCGGCGCGAGTTCTACCGCCTGACGACGCCGATCGCCCACCCGCTGCGCTGCCTCATCCCGGTCCGGCTGGCCGACGGCAAGCGCTCGACGATCGAGACGACGGTGATCGACATCAGCGGCGGCGGGCTGGCGGTGATGGCGCCGCCCGAGGGCGTGGAGTTCGAAACCGACCACCTGTTCGAGAACTGCCGCATCGAGCTGCCCGACGTCGGCACGGTGCTGGCCACCCTGCGCGTGCGCAACATCTTCGAGTTCACCCAGCGCAGCGGCGCCAGGAGCAAGCGCGCCGGCTGCGAGTTCATCGACCTTTCGGGCCAGATGCTGACCCTGATCCAGCGCTACATCATCCGCGTCGAACGGGAGCGCAAGGCGCGCGAATCGGGAATGCTGTAGGCCGGCTGGAGGAAGAGCAGGCCGGGAGTTGGGTTGCGATGTTGCGTTATCCGAGGGCCTTTGCAGCGGCCTTGACACCGTAGCGCAGGGCGTGTTGCGCAGGGCGGACCGGCCCAAGGCACAGGAAGCGGGGATGCGGTGAAGCCGTCGCGGCGATGCGGGAGCATCACGCCGCCGTGTTGCAGGGACTGACTTTTCTCAGACCTGCATGTTCATGATGTCGTGGTAGGCGGAGACCAGGCGGTTTCTCACCTGCACCATCTGCTGGAAGGAGAGGTTGGCCTTCTGCAGCGACATCATGACGTCCTGCAGGCTGGCGTTGCCGGTGCCGGCGGAGAAGTCCTGCGCCAGTTGCTGGGCATTGACTTGCGCCTGGTTCACCTGGTCGAGCGTGCTCTTGAGGATCTGGCCGAAATCGGCCGCGCCGGCCTCGGCCGCCTGCTTCGGCTGCAGCGCCTTGCCGGAGGCGAGCTGCGCCGTGGCGCGCAGCTCGGCGAGCATCTGGTCTATGCCGCGTGTGTCCATGGTCCCGCTCCTGTTCCCGATGCCCCGTCTTCAGCAAGGGCCGTGCCAGTCTTCACAGCGCGCCGGCCGTGCGGTATTGCTGCAACTTGTAGCGCAGGGTGCGCTCGGAGATGCCGAGCAGCTCGACGGCGCGCTTGCGCGAGCCGTTGACCGCCGCCAGCGTCTCGAGGATGTGCTGGCGCTCGAGCTCGCGCATGTTCGCCGGCGCCGCCTGCGGACGCCCGGACGCCTGGATTTCTTCCAGGGCGACAGGCGGTTGCGGCGCCTGCGCGGCCGGCGCGAAGCGCAGCGAGAGCTGCAGGTGCTCGGCCGCGACGGTGCTGCCGCCGGCCAGGATCAGCGCCCGCTGCACGGCGTTTTCCAGCTCGCGCACGTTGCCGGGCCAGGCGTGGGCGGCCAGCAGCGCCTCGGCGTCGGCGGCAAACCTTGCCGCCGCGCTGCCGTGCAGGGCGGCGAAATGCCGCGCCAGCGGCACGATGTCGGCCGGGCGCTCGCGCAGGGCCGGAATCTGCAAAGGGAAGACGTTGAGGCGGTAGTAGAGGTCCTCGCGGAAGCGCCCCGCCGCCACTTCCTTGGCCATGTCGCGGTTGCTGGTGGCGAGCACGCGGATGTCCAGCGGAATCGGCTTCTTGCCGCCGACGCGCTCGACCTCGCGCTCCTGCAGCACGCGCAGGAGCTTGGCCTGCAGCCCGAGCGGCATCTCGGAGATCTCGTCGAGCAGCAGCGTGCCGCCCTGGGCCTGCTCGAACTTGCCGGCCTGCGCCGCCTGGGCGCCGGTGAAGGCGCCCTTCTCGTGGCCGAACAGCGTCGCCTCGAGCAGGTTCTCCGGAATCGCCGCGCAGTTGATGGCGACGAAGGGCGCGCCGTGCCGCGGCGACTGACCATGGATGTAACGGGCAAAGACTTCCTTGCCGGTGCCGGATTCGCCCGTCAGCAGCACGGTGGCGTCGGTCCTGGCGACGCGCGCGGCGAGCGCCAGCAGGTTCTTCGTACGCGGATCGGCGGCGATGAGGCCTTCCGACTGGGCCGGCTGCGCGGCGTGGCGCGCGACGTGCTCGAGCAGCGCCCGCGGCTCGAAGGGCTTGAGCAGGAAGTCGCAGGCGCCGGCGCGCATCGCCGAGACGGCCTTGTCGACGTCGCCGAAGGCGGTCATCAGCAGCACCGGCAGGTGCGGGGAGTTGGCGCGGATGGCGCGCAGCAGTTCGATGCCGTCCATCGGCTGCATGCGCAGGTCGCTCACCACCAGGTTGAACGCCTCGCGCTCGAGCAGGCGCAGCGCCGCGGGACCGTCGGCCGCGCCGAGCACGCGGTGGCCGGCGCATTCCAGCGTCAGGCAGAGGGCGTCGCGCAGTTGCAGGTCGTCCTCGACGACGAGGATGCTGAGTGGCTCAGGCATGATGTTCTCCATATTTACAAAATCGCAACGCGATCACAAAGCTCCCCTCTCCCCGGCCCTCTCCCCGCAAGCGGGGCGAGGGAGCGTTCTTCCTCCCCTCTCCCGCGCGCGGGAGAGGGGCCGGGGGAGAGGGGAATTCCAGCCGCGCAAACCGGCAAAGTCAGTCTGAACAGGGCGCCGGCGCCGGGGGCGGAGTCGACCTCGATGCCGCCGCCGTGGGCGCGGGCGACGCCGCGGGCGATCGCCAGGCCGAGGCCGGTGCCTTCGGCGCGCGTCGTGAAGAAGGGTTCGAACAGGCGCTCGCGGGTGGTCGCGTCCATGCCGCGGCCGTTGTCCTGCACGCGGATGCACACCGTCGCCTCGGCCAGCGCGGCACTGAGCTCGACGCGGCCGCCGGCGGCGCAGGCGTCGAGGGCGTTTTCCATCAGGTTCACCAGCGCGCCGGACAGCGTCTTGCGGTTGCCGGTGACGACGGCGCCGGCGCTCTCGTCGGCGACGACGAAGGCCACCTCGCGGCGGCGCGCCAGCGGCTCGAACACCTGCGCCGCCTCGGCCAGCAGGGCCGAGACGGGAATCGATTCGCCGCCGCTGGCCTCGCCGCGGGCGAAGGTCAGCATGTCGCGGATCAGGCGCTCGAGGTGCTGCAGGCGCTCGACCACGCGGCTGCCGCAGCGCGCGCGCTCGGCCTCGGGCAGGCGCGGGTTCTCCAGCGCGCCGGCGTAGAGCAGCGCCGCCGCCAGGGGCGTGCGCAGCTGGTGGGCGAGGCCCGCCGCCATCTCGCCCATCGCCGCCAGGCGCTCGTTGCGCGCCGCCTGGGCCTTCATGCGGTGCGCTTCGGTGACGTCGTGGATGAGCACGAGGCGGCCGCCGCTGGCGGCCAGCCGCGTTTCGGCGACGGCGACGCGGCGGTTGCGCAGGCGCGGCATTTCCCATTCGCCCGGCGTCGCCGTCGCCGCCAGGCAGGAGGCGGCGAACTCCTCCCAGTTGCGTCCTTCGATGTCGGCGCCGAGGATGCCGGCGGCGGCCGGATTGGCCTGCTCGACGCGGCCGAAGGCATCCAGCACGGCGACGCCGGCCGGCAGGGCATCGAGCAGCAGGGCCAGGCGCTCGGTGAGCGCCGTCTTCTCGGCGATTTCGCGCTTCAGGCGGCCATTCGCCAGGGCCAGCTCCGCCGTCAGGCCGGCGACCTGCTCCTGCAGGCTGGTATACGCGCCGGCCAGATCCTCCGAGGCCTGGCTGAACAGGCGGAAGGCCTCGGCGAGCCGGCCGGCCTCGATCTGCTGCGGGTTGTCCGTTGCCTTGTCCATGCGCACTCCCTGTTGGGATGGCGGCAGATTACGCCCCGGGCCGGCCGGCCAAGCCGGCAAATAGGAGGCAAAAATTGCCGCTTATTCCCAGAACGCTTCTTGCATGGCGTGGGCAGAATGCCGCCAGATGCCCGGCCCCCCGCCCGGCAAGGGAGCATTGGTTATATGGCCGATACGCAATTCTCGCTGGCCGCCTTCATGCGGCTGCCCATGCAGCAGAAGCTGCTGGCGATCATCGCCCTGTCGATGGTGGCGGCCCTCGTCGTGGCCGGCTGGACCTGGACGCGCACGCCGACCTTCTCTGTGCTGTTTACCAATGTCTCGGAACGCGACGGCGGCAACATCATCGCCGCCCTGCAGCAGATGAACGTGCCGTTCAGGTTCTCCGAATCGGGCGGCGCCATCCTGGTGCCGCAGCAGCAGGTGCACGAGCTGCGCATGCGGCTCGCCTCGCAGGGCCTGCCCAAGGGCGGCCTGGTCGGCTTCGAGCTGATGGAGAACCAGAAGCTCGGCATGTCGCAGTTCATCGAGCAGATCAATTTCCAGCGCGCCCTCGAGGGCGAGCTGTCGCGCTCCATCCAGTCGCTCGCCGCGGTGGCGGGCGCCCGCGTGCACCTGGCCATCCCGAAGCAGACCGGCTTCCTGCGCGACGACCAGAAACCCTCGGCCTCGGTCGTGCTCAACATCCATCCCGGACGCAATCTCGACCCGAACCAGGTGGCCGGCATCGCCCACATGGTCGCTTCCAGCGTGCCGCAGATGTCGAGCGCCAACGTCAGCGTCATCGACCAGAACGGCAACCTGCTGTCGTCGGACAAGGCCGGCGGCCGCGGCACCGGCCTCGACGCCACGCAACTCAAATACGTGCAGGAAATCGAGTCGGCCTACGTGCGCCGCATCGAGACCATCCTGGCGCCCATCGTCGGCCCGGGCAATTTCCGCGCCCAGGTGACGGCGGACGTGGATTTCTCGCAATCCGAGCAGGTCGCCGAAACCTACAAGCCGAACCCGCCGAACGATGCCTCGATCCGCAGCCAGCAGGTGAGCGAGGACGGCACGGGCCGGCCGGCCGCCGCCGGCGTGCCCGGGGCGCTTTCCAACCAGCCGCCGGTGCCGGCCACCGCGCCGCTCACCGCCCCGCCCGCCCCCGGCACGCCGGGCGCCGCCGCCGGCGCCACGGCTCCGGCAGGCACCGCCGCCGCTCCCGCGCCGGCCGCCGGCAGCGCCGCCCTGGTGTCCGCGGCGGGACGCCGCGATGCCACCACCAACTACGAGCTGGACAAGACCATCCGCCACGTGCGCCAGCCGGTCGGCGCCATCAAGCGCCTGTCGGTGGCGGTGGTGGTGAATCACCGCAAGGAAGCCGGCAAGGACGGCTTCAAGCCGCTCGCCGCCAAGGAAATGGCGCAGATCAACGACCTCGTCAAGGAGGCCATGGGCTACAGCAAGGAGCGCGGCGACACCCTCAACGTGCAGAACAGCCCCTTCGCCGAGGCCGACAAGCAGGAGGTGGCGGAGACGCCGATCTGGAAGAACCCGACCGTCATCGCCTGGGTTCTCGAAGGCTTGAAATACCTGGTCTTCGCCGGGATTGCCGGCTACCTGCTGTTCGGCGTGGCGCTGCCCTTCCTGCGCAAGCTGATGGCGCGCGCCATGCAGATTCCGGTCATGCCGGATGAGGCGGCCTACGCCGCGCCGGGTAGCGTCGGCTACGACCAGAAGGTGGAGGCGGCGCGCAACCTGGCCCGGCAGGAACCGAAGGCGGTGGCGACGGTGATCAAGGACTGGGTCGGCGGCGGCAACCAGCCGGCCGGCAAGGTGCAATAAGAAGGACGAAACGCCATGGCCAACGAAGACGGCATCACCCGCAGCGCCATGCTGTTGCTGACCCTCGGCGAGGACGAGGCGGCGGAAGTGCTCAAGCAC
>WBZR01003890.1_pt1 | contig 12814 bp, 10 predicted proteins | sample 5204231 | NCBI WGS metagenome assembly WBZR01 (sample SAMN12412403, study PRJNA552823) | activated sludge metagenome | isolation source: activated sludge from anammox sidestream of wastewater treatment plant... | place: USA: Virginia | collected 2017-08
GGCACGAGGCTCGAGGGCGCGGTCGCCGAGGCGGAGGCCGCCGGCCTCCTGGGCGACGACGTGGCGGGCTCGGGCCATCGCGTGGCCGTCTCGGTGCGCGAGCTCCAGGGCTCCTACATGCTGGGCGAGGAGACGGTCCTCATCAAGGCGCTCGAGGGCAAGCGCGCCGCACCCGACCAGCGCCCGCCGTACCCCACCGAGGGCGGCCGCCTCGGCCGGCCGACAGTCGTCAACAACGCGGCCACCCTGGCCGCGGTCCCCTGGATCCTGGCCCACGGCGCGGCGGCCTTCGCCGCCCTGGGCACGGCGGACGCCCCCGGCACGGCCCTGGTGCAGGTGCGCGGGCCGCTCGGCGCCGGCATCGCCGAGGTCCCGCTGGGCACCCCGCTGCGCGACATCGTCGCGCTCGTGGGCGGCGCCGGGCCGCACGGCCTCAAGGCGCTCGTCGTGGGCGGCCCCACCGGCGGCATCCTGCCCGCCGAGGCGCTCGACACGCTCTACGCCTACCGCGCCCTGCGCGACGCGGGCGCCCACATCGGCTCGGGCTCGGTGGTGGTCGTGGACAGCCGCGCCTGCGTGGTGGACCTCGCCCGCCTGATGACCCGCTACGCGGCCGACCAGGCGTGCGGCAAGACGCTCCCCTGCCGGATCGGGCTGCGGCGCCTGGCCGAGATCGCCGAGCGGGCCGTGGTCGGGACGCCCCGCGCGGGCGACGCCCAGCTCGCCGCGGACCTGTCCCACGACATCGTGGCGAGCGCCCTGTGCGACCATGAGCGGACGGCCACCTACGCCCTCACCGCCGTCCTCCGCCACTTCAGGCCCGAACTCGACGACCACCTCCTCCGCAGCACCTGTCCCGCCGGCGTGTGCACGCCGATCGCGGTGTCGGGCTCCGCAACGGCCCGAGGAGCCAGCGCATGACCGATCTCGCCAGCCGCCCCGCCAGCCAGCCGCCCGTCCGCCATCCCGAGGCGAGACCGGACATCCCGACCAGGCTGGACACGATGACGCCCCTCGACGACTCGCCGTCCGAGAGGCTCATCACCACCCAGTCGCCGCAGCGCACCCAGAGCACGCCCCGCATCCGGATCGAGGTCGACGGGCGCCTGGTCGAGGGCTTCGAGGGGCAGACGCTGCTCGAGGTCTGCCGCGACAACGGGATCGAGGTCCCCACCCTGTGCTACGAGCCCAAGCTGCCCGGCTTCGGCGCCTGCCGGATGTGCGTGGTCGAGGTGGAGGGCGAGGAGCACCCGCCCATCTCGTGCTCCCGGATGGCCGAGGCGGGCATGAAGGTGCAGACGCAGACCGACGAGCTGCGCCGGCTGCGCAAGACCAACCTGGAGTTCATCTTCAGCGACCACAACGCGTACTGCCTGCCGCCCTGCCAGAACAAGTGCCCGAGCCACATCGACATCCCGGGCTTCCTCAAGCAGAACGCGGAGGGCAGCTTCCGCGAGGGCGCGCGGATCTTCAAGCGGACCATCCCCTTCCCCAGCATCCTCGGCCGGGTCTGCCCGGCACCGTGCGAGGAGCACTGCCGGCGCGACGAGGTGGACGAGGCGATCGCGATCCGCGACAGCCACCGCTACCACGGCGACGTGGTCATCCGCGAGATGCTCGACGAGAATGTCGAGCCGCCGATCCCGTTCGAGCGCCAGGCGCCGACCGGCCGCCGGGTCGCGGTCGTGGGCTCCGGGCCGGCCGGGACCAGCGCCGCCTACTACCTGGCCATCAACGGCCACGACGTGACGGTCTTCGAGCGCGACCCCGCCCCGGGCGGCATGCTCCGCTACGGCATCCCGCAGTACCGCCTGCCCAAGGTGGAGATCCTCGAGGGCGAGTACGAGGCGGTCTGGCGCCTGGGCGTCAAGCTCCAGGCCAACATGGAGCTGGGCAAGGACTTCACCCTCGACGACCTGCAGCACCAGGGCTACGACGCGGTCGTGGTCACCACCGGCTGCTACGACACCAACAGGCTGGGCATCCCCGACGAGGACGCCGACGGCGTCATCGACGGCCTGGACTACCTGCGCACGGCCTCGCTCGGCCTGCCCTACCCGGGCCACACCGGGAGCCGCGTGGTGGTCGTCGGCGGCGGCTTCTCCGCCATGGACTGCGTCCGCACCTCGGTCCGCCAGGGGGCGGCGGAGGTGACCCTGGTCTACCGCCGCGACATGAAGGACATGCCCGCCGTCACCGAGGCCCACGAGGCCCTCGAGGAGGGCGTGACCGCCATCTTCCAGGCCGGGCCCGCGCGGGTGATCCTCGACAAGGACGGCCGGGTCGAGGGGATGGAGTTCATCCGGATGCGCCTGGGCGAGCCCGACGCGTCCGGGCGCCGCCGCCCCGAGCCCGCGCCGGGCACCGAGTTCACGATCCCCTGCGACCGCATCCTGCTGGCCATCGGCCAGGGCCCCGACCTCGGCTGGTTCGGCGGCGGCAGCGACGGCCTGACGGCCACCCGGCAGCGCCGCCTCAAGGCGGACGCGGTCACCTTCGGCACCGGCCGCCCGGGCGTGTTCGCGGCGGGCGACGTCCGCACCGGCGCCACCACGGTGGTGGCCGCGGTCGCCGACGGCCGGCGCGCCTCGTACGCGGTGGACGCCTACCTGCGGGGAATGGACCTGGCGGCCATCAGGACCCGCCAGGAGCTGGCCGAGCCGCAGCCCGAGTTCCTGTCGATCGTGCCGTTCACGGGCGAGCTCAAGGAGCCGCGCTACCGGCTCACGGCGCTCGACCCGGAGGTCCGCAACAGCAGCTACATCGAGTACGAGATCCCGTACTCGCCCGACCAGGCGGTGGCCGAGGCGACGCGCTGCCTGCAGTGCACCTGCGAGGCGATCGGCTACTGCGACCTGCGCCGGCTGGGCATCGAGTACGGCACCACCCTGCCCACCCTCGAGCGCGCCCACCACCAGGGAGCGGGCTTCCGGAGCATCACCGAGAGCCGCGTCACCGGCTACAACCACGACTACATGCGGGACGACAGCCACGCGTTCATCCTGCGCGAGCCGTCGCGCTGCATCGACTGCGGCCGGTGCGCCAACGTGTGCGCGGAGATCGTGGGCGCGGCCTGCTACGACTTCATGCGGATCGGCTTCGACACCCTGGTGACGACGCCGCTGGACATGAGCCTCAACGACACCCCCTGCGTGTCCTGCGGGCGGTGCGCCGAGACGTGCCCCACAGGCGCGCTGATGCCCAAGCCGCGGGTCCTCCAGAAGTTCGACGTGGACGAGAGCCGCTGCATCCTGTGCGGCATCTGCGTGGACGCGTGCCCCTACGACGCGCTGCGCCACAGCGACCAGTTCGAGCTCAGCCACACGTCGCGCGAGGAGCCCCAGATCGACCTGTTCGGGCTGATGCAGATCGAGCGCGAGACGGAGATGACCTACATCCGGCGCGAGCGCGACTGGGCGGAGCGGGCCAGGGCGGAGGGCCGCCTCGTGGACGAGGCCAGGCGCCTGCCCGTGCTGCCCAGCCTCTCGAGCGGGGGGCGCTGAGCGCCCGTGACACTGCCGGCGACGATCCCGTTCCTGGGCCTCGGCTGGGCCGACCTGCTGTTCCTCGCCCTCGCCGCCGTCATGGTGGTGTCGGCGCTCGGCGTCGTCCTGCTCAGGGACATCATCCGCGCGGGCCTCGCGATGATCGTCTGCTTCGCGGCCCTGGCGGGCCTCTACGTCGTCGCCGGCAGCCCGGTGGTGGCGGCGGCCCAGGTGCTGGTCTACATCGGCGCCATCAGCGTCCTCGTCCTGTTCGCGATCATGCTCACCCAGACCAAGGCCGCGCCCAGCGCCCTGGTGTTCCAGACCCAGGCCGGCGCGGCCGCCGTGGCGAGCGTCGTCCTTGCGATCCTGCTGGGCGTCTCGGTGGTGGCCACCGACTGGCCGGCGCAGGTCGCGACGCAGGTCGCCGGCGCCCGCGACGTGGCGCTGGTGCTGTTCCAGCAGTACACCCTGCCGTTCGAGGTCGTGAGCGTCCTGCTGCTGGCGGCCGTCGTGGGCGGCGTCTTCCTCGCCAAGCGCGAGCGCGGGGAGGCCGGCTGATGCTGAGCGCGCTGGCCAACATCTCGCAGAGCCTCGACGCCTACCTCGTCCTGTCCGGCCTCCTGTTCGCGATCGGCACCTTCGGCTTCCTCGCCCGGCGCAACGCGATCTCGATGCTGATGTCGGTCGAGCTGATGCTCAACGCCGCCAACCTCGCGTTCATCGCCTTCGGCGCCTTCCTGTACGCGGGCAACCCCGCGCAGGCGGCCCAGGCCAGCACCATCGCCCTGATCGTGATCGCGTCCGCGGCGGCGGAGGCCACCGTCGGCCTGGCCATCGTGATCGCCATCTACCGGAACCGGAAGACGCCGCTCGTCGACGAGTACGACGTGATGAAGCAGTAGGGCCGGACGATGCCGTACGAGACACTGGTCCCGCTCATCCTGCTCCTGCCCATCGCGGGCTTCGCGTTCGCGGCGCTGTTCGGGCGCCGGCTCCAGATGCGGTTCGGGCGCGGCGCGGCCGAGATCGTGCCGGTGGCCGTCGTCGTCGCCGCCTGGGCGATCGCGATGGTGGTCGTGGTGCCCGCGCTGGGCCACGAGGAGCCGTTCGGCGAGCATGGGCTGGGCGTCCACCTCTGGACGTGGATCCCGGCAGGCAAGGTGTTCAGCGTGGAGCTTGGCCTCCACGTGGACGCCCTGACCGCCTGTCTGCTGGTGGTGGTGACCACCATCGGCATGCTGGTCCACATCTACTCGATCGGCTACATGGCCCACGACGACGCGAGCTGGCGCTTCTTCGCCTACCTCAACCTGTTCATGTTCTCGATGCTCCTGCTCGTCCTGGCCGACAACTGGCTGGTCGTGTTCACGGGCTGGGAGCTGGTGGGCCTCTCGAGCTACCTGCTGATCGGGTTCTGGTACCACCGTCGGTCGGCGGCGCTGGCCGCCAAGAAGGCGTTCATCGTCAACCGCGTCGGCGACGTCGGCTTCGTGCTCGGCATCATGGCCATCTTCGCCAACACGGGCACCCTCAACATCGCCGACTCGCTGGCCAAGCTGACCGCCCACGGCGCCTCGTTCCCCATCCCGATCGAGGTCGTGGCGCTGCTGGTCTTCTGCGGCGCGGTCGGCAAGAGCGCCCAGTTCCCCCTCCACGTCTGGCTGCCCGACGCGATGGAGGGCCCGACGCCCGTCTCGGCCCTGATCCACGCCGCCACCATGGTCAACGCGGGCGTGTACCTGGTGGCGCGGGCCAACCCGCTGTTCGCCAGCGCGCCCGAGGTCATGGCCATCGTGGCCGGCATCGGCATCTTCACGGCCATCCTGGCCGCCTCGATCGCGTTCACCCAGCCCGACATCAAGCGCGTGCTCGCCTACTCCACGCTGTCGCAGCTGGGCTACATGTTCGCGGCCCTCGGCGTGGGCGCCTTCGGGGCGGCCATCTTCCACCTCATGGCCCACGGCTTCTTCAAGGGCCTGCTGTTCCTCGGCTCGGGCTCCGTCATCCACGCCGTCGAGGGCGAGCAGGACATGAACCGGATGGGCGGGCTGTGGCGCAGGATCCCGATCACCCACTGGACGATGTTCGTGGCCACGTTCGCGATCGCCGGCATCCCGCCGCTGGCCGGCTTCTTCTCCAAGGACGAGATCCTGGGCGAGGCGTTCAAGAACCAGTTCGCCTGGGTCTGGGCGATCGGCGTGGTGGTGGCCCTGATGACCGCCTTCTACATGTGGCGCCTGATGGGCAAGACGTTCTACGGCGAGTCGCGGGTCGATCCCGCCGTGGCACCGCGGGTCCGCGAGTCGGCCTGGCAGATGACGCTGCCGCTGATCCTGCTGGCGATCCCCTCGGCCGGCCTCGGCATCGTGCTCGGCGGCGGCATCTACGTCGGCCAGCAGGGCCTGCTGGCCGGCTGGCTGGCGCCCGTCTTCGAGGGCGCCGAGGAGATCCTCGGCCGCTCCGCCCCGACCTTCCAGCTGGCGGGCATCGACGGCGCGCTGGTGCTGCTGCGCGCGGCCGCCGCGCTGGCCGGCCTGATCGCCGGCATCTACCTGTTCGGGGCGTTCGGCCGGCGCGGCGTGCAGGCGCGGGTGGACGCCATCGCCTCGGGCACAGGGGCGACCCGCTTCCTGTACCGCGCGTCGCTCAACAAATGGTGGCTCGATGACCTCAACGACCTGCTGTTCATGCGCATCGGCGGCCGCGTGGCGGCCCTCATCTGGTGGTTCGACCGGTCCGTCGTGGACGGCACCGTGAACGGCGTCGGGACGGTGGTCCGGACCGCGGGCGGCGGCCTGCGCCGGATCCAGACGGGCCGCGTCCAGAACTACGCGCTGGGCATCGCGGTCGGCCTGGTCCTGATGGCGGGCACCTTCCTGCTGATCGTGGGGCAGCCGCGATGAGCCTGAGCCTCGCCGGCTTGCCCCTGGTCTCGCTGGTCGTCTTCCTGCCCCTCGCGGGCGCCATCGCGGTCGCCTTCACCAGGGCCGACCGGCCCAACCAGGCGCGCTACACCGCGCTCGCCTTCGCGCTCGCCGCATGGGTCGTCTCGATCGTGATGCTGGCCGGCTTCGTCTCGGCCGACGGCTTCCAGTTCCGCGAGTCGGTGGCCTGGATCCCCGCCTTCGGGATCAACTACACGGTCGCCGTGGACGGCCTGTCGCTCGTGCTCGTGGTGCTCACCACGACGCTGTCGCTGGTCAGCATCCTGTACTCCTTCGGGCCGATCACCAACCGCGTCAAGGAGTACATGGCCTCCTTCCTGGTCCTCCAGGTGGGCATGACCGGCGCCTTCGTCGCGCAGGACCTGTTCCTGTTCTACATCTTCTGGGAGATCGTGCTGGTGCCGATGTACCTGATCATCGGCATCTGGGGCGGCAAGAACCGGATCTACGCCACCATCAAGTTCGTCCTGTACACGCTGGTCGGCTCGCTGCTGATGCTGGTCGCCATCCTGGCCACGGCGTTCTCGATGGCCTCGGCCACGGGCACCTGGGACCACGCCTTCGACCTGGGCAAGCTGATCGCCTACGCGAGCCAGACCGGCGCCTTCGGCGGCGCCTTCGGCATCCTCGCCTTCGCGGCCTTCGCGCTCGCGTTCGCGATCAAGGTCCCGATGTTCCCGTTCCACACCTGGCTGCCCGACGCGCACACCGAGGCGCCGACGGCCGGCTCGGTGATCCTGGCCGGCCTGCTGCTCAAGCTCGGCGGCTACGGGTTCATCCGGTTCGCGGTGCCGCTGTTCACCGATGCCGCCCACTGGTGGGCGCCGCTGATCATCGCCCTGAGCGTGATCGCCATCCTGTACGGCGCGGTGGTCGCCCTCGTCCAGCCCGACCTCAAGCGCCTCGTCGCCTACTCGTCGGTCAGCCACATGGGCTTCGTGACGCTGGGCATCTTCGTGTTCAACCAGCAGGCGCTCCAGGGCGCCATCCTCCAGATGGTCAACCACGGCCTGATCACGGGCGCGCTGTTCCTGCTGGTGGGCGTGATCTACGAGCGGACCCATGACCGCACGCTGGCCAAGATGGGCGGCCTGGGCGGCCCGATGCCCGTCTACGCGGCGGCGCTCGGGTTCTTCGTGTTCGCCTCGGTGGGCCTGCCGGGCCTGTCCGGGTTCGTGAGCGAGTTCATGACCCTGCTGGGCACCTTCACCGTGATGCCCTGGGTGGCCGCGGCGGCCACGGTCGTGATGATCTTCGCCGCCGGCTACCTGCTCTGGATGCTGCAGCGGATGACCTTCGGCGAGCCGTCCGAGTTCCTGCAGGGGATCCGGGAGCACCTCGTGGACATGCGCCCGATCGAGGCGCTGAGCCTGGTGCCGCTCGGCGCGCTGGTGGTCGTGTTCGGCATCTTCCCGGGCCTCATCCTGACCGTCATCTCCTGGTCGGTGGAGCAGGCCGTGCCGACGGTCGCCCAGACCGGGCCCACCATCCTCGGGCTGCTGCGGTAGGAGGGGACGTGACCGCTTCCGACATCTCCGCGCTGGCCCCCTTCATCGCGGCCATCCTGGCCGCCGCGGCCGTGCTGCTGGTGGACTTCGCGTGGCCCGCCAGCCGGGTCGCCGCCCTCGCCACCACGTTCGCGGGCCTCGCTGTCGTGGCCGCGCTGACCGTGGCCGTGGGGCAGGCCGGGACCGCCGCGTTCAACGGCGCCTACCGGGTGGACGCGATGACCACCTTCTTCGACCTGCTGTTCGTGTCCATCGCCGCCCTCACCGTGTGCTTCGCGCTCGACTACCTCGACGCGCGCCGGCTGCCGGTGGGCGAGTTCAGCGCCGTGCTGCTGTTCGCGATGTCGGGCGCCATGCTCATCGCGGGCTCGGGCGACCTGATCGTGATGTTCCTGGGCCTGGAGCTGATGGTCCTGCCCGGCTACCTGCTGGTGGGCTACCACAAGACCGACGCCTACTCCACCGAGGGCGCGGTCAAGTACTTCCTGCTCGGCTCGTTCAGCTCCGCCATCTTCCTGTTCGGCATCGCGTTCGTGTACGGGATCACCGGCTCGACGCGGATCGACGCCGTTGCCGACGCGCTCGGGCAGGCCGTGGCCGGCTCCGGGCCGCTGAGCCCGATCCTGGGCATGGGCCTCGCGCTCCTGCTCACCGGGGTGGCCTTCAAGATGGCCGCGGTGCCGTTCCACTTCTGGACGCCCGACGCCTACCAGGGCTCGCCCACGCCGGTCACCGCCTACCTCTCGGTGGGCCCCAAGGCGGGCGCCTTCGCCCTCGCCATCCGCCTGTTCGCCGGGGCCCTGCTGCCGCTGGCCGCCGAGTGGAACGTCGTGATCATGGTCCTGGCCGCGATCACGATGACCCTGGGCAACCTGGTCGCGCTCACGCAGGACAACGTCAAGCGCATGCTCGCCTACTCCTCGATCGCCCACACCGGGTACATGCTGGTCGGCCTGGCCGCCCTGGCCGCCGGCCAGCAGCCGGGCCTCGAGGCGCTCCTCTACTACATCGCCGCCTACGCGTTCATGAACATCGGGGCGTTCGCGGTGGTGGCGGCCATCCAGCGCCGGACGGGGGTCACCAGCAACCTGACCACCTTCGCCGGCCTGATCCGGCGCGAGCCCGCCCTGACCTGGCTGATGACCCTGTTCCTCCTCTCGCTGACCGGCATCCCGCCGACGGCCGGCTTCTTCGGCAAGGCGTACGTCATCATGGCCGCCGTCCAGGCGGGCGGCTGGCTGAGCGTGCTGGCCGTGCTGCTGGTGGTCAACGCGGCGGCGGCCGCCTTCTACTACCTGCGCGTGGTGGTCTACATGTTCATGCGCGACCCGGACACGGAGCTCGCGGCAGTGCCCCACGGCCGCCTGGCCTGGACCGGCCTCGGCGTGGCCTCGGTGCTGACGGTGTTGCTGGGGCTGTTCCCGGGCGTCCTGCTGGGCCTGGTGCAGTCCGCCGCCAGGGCGATGGGCTGAGGCCCCCGGTCCGACCGCGCGGCGCCGCCGCGGGCCAGGCCCCGCGCGGCATGACGCCCGCTACGGCGTGACGTCCACGCCGGGCAGGATCGTCTCGAGGTTGACGGCCATCTGGTCGGCGCCGATCGCACCCACGGCGCCCGCGGCGATCACCCCGTCGCCCGTGACCCAGAAGTGGGTCGGCAGCGCCAGCGCCTTCCAGGCGGAGGCGGCGCTGCCGTCGGGGTCCAGGCCCACCGGCAGCGACACCCTGAGCGACGCGAGGTAGCCGGCGATGTCCACGCCCGGCTCCCTGACATCGACCAGCACGACCGTCAGGCCCGTCTTGGCGTAGCGGGCCGCGAAGCCCGCCATGAGCGGCAGCTCGTCGCGGCACTCCGGGCACCAGGTCGCCATGAAGTTGACCCACACCGGCTTGCCGCGCAGGTCGGCCAGGCTGAGCGACCCGCCGCCGAGCTTGGCCAGCCGCAGGGCCGGGGCGTTCGTGCCGACGCCGAAGCCGACGTCGCCGATCTGAGAGGGCGACGCGGCGGCGGAGGGCGGAGGACCCGACGGCGAGGACGAGGGGGAGGCCGGGGCGGGCGAGGCCGACGGGGAGGCCGACGGCGTGGGGGCGGGCGTCGGCGTCTCGAGCGCGAGCGGGGACGGCGTGGGCACCACGGGCGCGGGGGGCGCCGGCAGCAGCGCGATCGCCCCGCCGACGGCGAGACCGCCGACGATGATCCCCGCCAGCAGACCCGCCCCGATCACAGTCCTGGTCCCCATCTCCCGGCAGCGTACCAGCACCTTCGGCTCAGGGTCGGGCACGGGCGGCGGGCGATACCATGCGCTGGCCATGCCGACCCGCCGCACCCCGTCCCGTCTCGCCGCCGTCGCCGCCCTCGTCGCCCTGAGCGCCCTCGCCGGCGCGTGCGGCGCCCAGGCCGCGCCGCCCAGTCCGAGCGCCACGGCCGTCACCGTCGAGGTCACGCCGTCCCCCTCGCCGAGCCCGTCGCCGTCGCCCGCGGACTCCCCCTCGCCGAGCCCGTCGCCAGCGGACTCCCCCTCGCCGAGCCCGGACCCGACGGCGGTGGCCACCCGGGTCGTGGTGCCGGCCCTGGGCATCGACCTCGCAGTGACCACCTCGCCGCCCGCCGGCGTCTACCCCTACTGCAACGTGGCCATGAACTTCGGCGAGCCGTTCGGCCAGCCCGGCCAGGCGCGCGCGACGTACCTGTTCGCACACGCCCGCGACGGCATGTTCGGGCCCATCTACAGGCTGACCATGGTCAAGCGCACACCCGGCAAGATGGTGGGCATGCTGGTGGACGTCTACACCAGCGACTCGCTGCTCCACGTGTACCGGATCACGCGCGTCCTGCCCCACCAGCGGACGCTCAAGGAGGCGCTCGCCGTCCGGCAGGACCAGCTGTGGCTCCAGACGTCCGAGGGCCCCCACGGGACGCCCGGCAAGACGCAGGTGGTGGCCGACCCGGTCTCCGTCTCGGCCGCGGACAGCGCGGACGCGCACCCCAAGGTCCGCATCGTGCGCTGCGGGTACTGAGCCCCGTGGGCGCTGCAGGCGATCGGGTCGGGCGGCTCGCGGCGCGGCTGGTGCCGGCCGTGCTGACCGCCCTGGGCGTCGTCATCGTCACCGCCGGCCTGCTCTCCTACACGGACCCGGCCACGGCCGGCGTGGCGGCCGTCGTCCCCTCCTCCCAGGGCGCCACCCCCGCCGCGCCCTCGGTCTCGCTCGCGCTGCCCATCGTGGCGCCGTCCGGGGACCCGGGCGCATCGCCCTCCCCGTCGCCGCCGGGGGTGATCGCGGTGGCCACCCGGATCGTGGTGCCCGCGCTGCGGATCGACCTGCCCGTCGTGGCCGGGCCGCCCGGCTACCCGTACTGCGACGTGGCGATGTACCAGACGGCCGCGCCGTTCACGCAGCCCGGCCAGAACGGGCCCGTCTACATCTTCGCCCACGCCCGCGACGGCATGTTCGGGCCGATCTACAACCTCACCATCGTGCAGGGCACGCCGGACAGGATGGTGGGCATGATCGTGCAGGTCTACACGAGCGACGACCGGCTCTACCTGTACGAGATCACGCGGGTCTTCCCGCACCAGACCGACCTGGGCAAGCCGACCTCGGGCACGGGCGAGCAGCTCTGGCTGCAGACCAGCGAGGGGCCGCGCGGCACGCCCGGCAAGACGCAGGTCCTCGCCATGCCGCTGTCGGTCGGGCCGGCGGACCCCGCCGACGCGCACCCCACGCCGCACCCGGTCAACTGCGGCTAGAGGGAGCTAGATCCAGTCCGCGCGGCGCAGGCCGAGGGCGACCAGCAGGGCCAGCGCGAGCACGCCGCCGGTGACGAGCCAGAAGCCCGCCGCCTCGGTGCCGGCGAGGGCCGTGCCCGCCTCGCTCATGCCGAAGATGCCCGCAAAGGCGCCGATCCCGGCCAGGACCACGGTCACGCCGGTGAGCCGCTTCATGATCACAGACAGGTTGTTGTTGACGGTCGACAGGTAGACGTCGAGGGTGCCCGCCACGAGGTCGCGGTCGTTGTCGAGCTCGTCCGTCACGCGGATCAGGTGGTCGTACACGTCGCGGAAGTAGACGATGTGGTCGGGCGCCACCAGGGCGAGGCTGCGGTTGGTGAGCTGGTTGAAGATCTCGCGCGCGGGCGAGGTCGCCCGGCGCAGGCCGATCAGCTCGCGCTTGAGGGCGAACAGCCGCTCGAGCGTGGCCGGCGTCGCGTTGCGGATGACGTCGTCCTGGAGGTCGTCGATCTCGTCCTCGATCGCGTCCATGACCGGGAACAGGGCGTCCACGAGGCCGTCGGTGATCGCGTAGAGCAGGTAGTCGGGTCCCCGCTCGAGCACCGCGCCCGGGTCGCCCCGCAGCTGGCCGAGGGCGCATGGATCCCAGCCGACGTCGTGGACGGTGAGCAGGAACCGACGGCCGAGCACCATGTCCACCTCCACGCTGGCGACCTCGCCGCCGGCATACCCGACGGCGAACATCACGATGTGGATCGTGCCCTCGATCTCCTCGAACTTCGCCCGCTGGTTGCGCTCGGCGATGTCCTCGGCGATCAGGGGATGGAGCTCGAGGAGGCGGGCGAGGTCGCCGAGCTGCACGCCCTCGGACGCGGTGACGTCGGCCCAGACGGTGGCCTCGGGGTCTCCCAGCACGGCGGCCAGGCCGTCGCTGCCCACGACCGTGACGCTCCGGCCGCCCGATCTCGCCACGCCGCGGACCGTCGGCGGCGGCGGCCCGACGCTCGGGGTGTCCGCGCCCGCTGGTGTCGGCTCGGGGGGCATGGCGGCTCTCAGGGCTCCTGGTCCGGGTCCGTCGTGTCGCGCGCGAGCATACGCTCCCGGCGCCCCCGATCGCCGAGCAGCAGCGCGGGCACGATCGCGAC
>WBZR01003891.1_pt1 | contig 12813 bp, 12 predicted proteins | sample 5204231 | NCBI WGS metagenome assembly WBZR01 (sample SAMN12412403, study PRJNA552823) | activated sludge metagenome | isolation source: activated sludge from anammox sidestream of wastewater treatment plant... | place: USA: Virginia | collected 2017-08
GGGATTGCCAAACCCATCCTTTAAAAATGGCGTCATAGCCTCTATAACTTTCGGGTGGATGGGTGTGCCCGAGATATTATCCATATAGATTTTTGTCATAGGATTTTTCCTGCAGAGAGTAAAAAAAAATGTAATTCTGAAAAATCAAAAATTTTCTTTATTATATCATCTTTTGCGTTTAATCCAACAATTTAATGGTGTCATTGTGCGCTGTTCCTGTTTTCAGTTTATCAGGACTATGGTTATTCCTTGTGTTGTCGGAATCAGTCTATCGTTTCACCTTTCCATATCCCTTTGTCTTCCAGTCCTTATCATTAATAGGAATATAACTATTTCGGGGAATTACCTGCTCTTTTGCTTTACCCTGACTATCGTATCTATTGATTATCTGGCGTTCTGTCTGATTCTCTTTAACTGGTGTGAATGATGCACAGCTGGCAATCATGATGGATATGACTACACTTTTCATTATTGACCTTTCTTTATTTTCCTCTGGAGATTTTAAGAGTTCATAAAATTTATATTTTACGTTTTTCCAGTATTTTTCAACGTTGTCCGGTTAGAAATTTGCGGGTACGGTTTGGTCATACCCGAACACTTTTATCGGGTATCCAGTGAACTCTGAACCTCCTGGATTCCCGCTAAAAACATGCGTGAATGACATCTCGAGAGCAATAAAACAAGACGCGCAAATTTCTAACCGGACAACGCTGAGTATTTTTCTCACTTATTCGGATTTCAAGCTTTTTAAATATTTAAAAAGATTCGATTTAAATCTCGCCCACACATTTTCAATGGTTGCTATGCCTTCTTTCATACGATCCCATTCCAGTTGAAAACCATAACTATGATAAACAACATGTCTGAAACTGCGAAAAGGCGCTAAGGCAGATGATAGCAATTCATCAAACAGCACAGGGAGAGGGCCATGCGATGGAGTACGGAACCGTTTGAATAAGTCCATGTGCCAGGTATCGCCTGTTGGAAGAGGGATAGAATAAAATTTACTTATGCGTTTCAGAATATTTTCAATCCCGCCATAAAATTGGGCAAGAAAAGCCGCGGTAGCAGTCTTTTCGCGTATGGTCGGTTCACGATCAGCAATGTCTTTACGCAAAGCGGAAACCTCTCGCAAAATACCTTCGATTAGCTCTATTTCAATATTAACTTCCTCTTGAAGCTCATTGGCTATCATAGTAATACCCTCCCTTTACTTTCGATGCGTTTGGTGAAGCGGGATGGGGGACTCAAAGGTACAAGATCAAGAGGCGTATGCAGTTCTTCTTCCAGCCTTGCTGCCAGTTCATAAAGCTTCCATCCGGTAATGCCGTCACAGGCAATATCAATATCCCTTGCTTGCGTTGGAGTCTCTATAATACTTCCAAAAAGGATTAATCGGGTAGCTCCGTAACTTTTTGCCAGAGAAACTATTTTTTCAATTTGTGCCTGGGTAATTGGCATTTGCTATCCTCCTTAGACGGTTGTATGAAAACAAGGAATATATATACCATTTGTGAAAATTCAAACACAGGGATCCTTGCATAAATTGTGCGATAATCAGATGGCTTCAGGCATCCTTTACTTCTACTGCCGCCTTTCTTTGTCATATACGAAATTCCCTTTTACGTACCCTACTTTGAAATTTCTAAACATGAAGCTGTTTTTGCGCCTTTCCATACCCCTTTGTCTTCCAATCCTTATCATAAATCGTAATATAATCATCTTTGATAATTACATGTTCTTTTACCTTCCCCTGATTATCTGTAACAGGTGGCAAGAATGCACAACCAGCAATGATGATGTATAAAACTGGTGCAAGTACACTTTTTATGGCCATTATATACTTTCCTGGCCGATTCTAAGATTCCATTGCGTTCATGCTAGAAGTATAGCTATTTTGCTGTTATTAACGAAAATGTTTATCATTTTAAAATGATGCTTTTATTAAATTCAATATAATGAGATAGTAGCCTTTTCATTTTATTTGACGGAACCCTTTTTATATCTTCTTTCACAACTTTATTATTTGATATTAGGTTTATAAAGGTATTTTTTTCACTTTTCGTTAATTTTTTATAAGTATTTTTCCAATCAAACGCCCCATTCGATTCGTGTCTTCTTCTATTAATAATGTAATTTTCGGGCATTAGCACTATCTGAAGAAATTCTTCGAATGTAGAACCAAACGCCGCTTCAAAAAATTCCTTACGAGGACTTATTAGTCCCCTGGTTGCTAAAAGTACACATTGTATACCACGCAAGATTTTCTTATTCCATTTTTCACCTATAAAAAACCTGTCCTTTGCTGTTAAAGGAATATATTTCATGGGGAAAGAGTATATTTTGGTACCTAACTCTTCGTTGAGTTGTACATTTATCTTTAATCTCTTATAAAAATCTTCAGGAGTATCTGTGTAATTGTAAAGAACATAATTTGAAAGGTTTGAAATACCATAATCTTTTGCCAGCTTAATCTTGGATATATAAAGTTCTTTAATAGAAATGCAATCAAATGCGATTCTTAACGGTCGTATAGCAGTTTTCGCTAACAATGCCATTTTCGCAGAAGTGAGATAATGAGCATCTGTGCCTTGATTGAAGTCAACATTCCTTAACTTACCATTAAATTTTGCTCCTTTATAAAACCCCAAATCAACAATCTCATTAATTATTTTTTCAAAGTTAGTTGATGCAAGAACATTATTATCCATTAGGACTAAATTACGTTTTGGTCCATATATTTCTTCTATTCCTAAAATTTGTTTTTTTAAAGGCAAGTAGTGAACATAATTCTGTTCTATTTTATTAACTGCACAGAAAGGGCATTTTTTTGGACAACCCCTTGTTGCGTAACCTATGTAGGCATCTTTTAAACCATAGTCATATTCGATTTCGTTTAATATTTGATAATCGGGAATAACATTATCAATTATACGTTTATCTCCTTTATCTAACATTCCAGGCTTATCAAGAAGCCCACGAATAACGTGAACACCTGTTTCCTTTTCTATATCATTCCAAAGAAGCGTTGCCATTACGCCACCAACACAACATTTTCTGTGGATTCAAGTCTACTAATATAAATTGGATAATTCTTATAGTAATTTCGTATTCTATAACTTTTTAAAGATAATTTATGTCGATCCCAAGAATAACAATGGGCATATCAAAAATATTTTTAAGATAGGTAAACTCTTTATAAGCTTTTTCGTAATGCATCATACCTGAATAAGATTTCCTTCCCCGAAGTAATGCTTTTTGCTTTCCTATTTCACAAAGAATGTTTGCAAAATCAAATGTTGGTGTTATTAACATCCCCAAATTTATTTGTCGTGAACAATAAGAAAGCATGAATTTGATGTAATCCTGATAATATGACCTTGCATTTCCAAATTCAACTTCGATCTGAATACCATTTTTTCTAAAGTCATATTTTAAATCTAATTCAGGTATGGCTCTCCCTTCTTTTTGCCAGCTATACTCAATAAATGCCTGTTCTAACTTTTTGTTGTAATAAGACTGGCCTTCATCTATTTGAAATTTAATACTATTTACTATTGATTCAATTTCGCCTAAATATAAATCTTTATCAGCAATATCCAATGATTTATAATGCATTGAATCTGCTATATATAATCTTGTATTGTGCGAATCTTCTATTGTAATTGGAATTAATTGATAAACATCGGTAGATATTTTCTCAAATTCCAAAAACTCTCCAACTCTACCGGATTTCGTAGCTTTAAAAATATCATTTAACCAATTTATAAATTGAACATGAGATTTTGTTGTATATTTTATCTGGACGTGTTGTCGAATGTTGTTTAGTTTCCTTAAAGTAACCCTGGTATTCTGATAATCCCCAAATATGAGGGTAATCTCTTTTTTATCGCCAACTTTTGGGCTTTCAAAGAAAGACTCATAATTTCTGTGTATTGTTATTCCTTCTTTGAGAGTTGATTTTCCTACCAAATGTTTAAAATTCATAAATGAGGTATTTGCTAATTTCCTGCAAAACGTGGCATTTCACGTCTTAACAAACTTGCATCAACATCTCTTTTCAACGAAATATATTCAGGTCTTGGAACGACAATAAAGGCATAAATTATTGATTTCCTTTTGCCAGTTGACAAACGAAGGATGCGTCCACGTCTTTGCACAAACTCCTTTGGATTACTGGTACTTGCTAAAAAGAATGCAATTTTTGTGGCCGGAACATCTACTCCTTCGTCCAAACACTTTACTGCAACAATAACTTGTATATACCCATTTGCAAACTCTTCAAGGATTCTTTGACGCTCATTCAAAGTAACTGTATGAACAAATTCGTGACATTTTAACCCTAAACTTGCAATGGCACGAAGAACATCTTTATGTGTTCCTGGGGCACAATACACAAGAATATGACTTAATTCTTCATGTTTTTCATTAGCATCTTGAATCATTTCTTTAAGTATGTTTAGTAATCTTTCAAGTTTTTCTTCTGCCGAAACTACAAGTCTGGCACGTTCTAACAACAACTTCTTTAATATTTCTTCAGTTTCACTGTTGGTTTTTCCACTACAATTATTTAACATTGTTACTACGTTAGAAATTTTATTGGTTAATTCTTCATATAAATCCATTTCATCAGAATTGAGATTAACCAGTGCTGGTCTATACTCATAAGGGGTAAGGTATGTACCAATTGCTTTTTCTAATGGAAACTCAAAACAAACGTCACCAAAGTATGAAAAAAGAACTTTTGTACCTTCATCGTCAAACCATCGCCTCGGTGTAGCAGAGAGCCCTAATCGCATGCCAGCGTTTGATATTAATGCTTGCCTCAAAATTGGTGTACCTAGTCCATGTACTTCGTCTCCAATAATCATCGTATATTCAGGTTTTAAACCTTTTGTTGCATTGACAAATTTTTCAATTGCTGCTGTTGCATGAGTAACTAACATACAAATATTATCTATTGCATTTATATTAAAATCTTGAATCTTCGATTTTACCTCTAATAGCCAGTTTTCATGTACACCACTGCATAAAACAGGACTAAAGTTTAATTCTCTGCAATTTCTTTCCCATTGTTCAAGTAAGTGAAGATATGGCACTAAAATGATGAGGGCAAGTTTTCCTAACATTTCATAACGGTTAACGGCAGCGGCTAAAGATGTAATGGTTTTTCCTGTGCCAGTTGCCATTTCAAATATTCCCTTACAATTTGCAGAAATCCAATGATTCACAGCGTTTTCCTGAAATGGATAAAGTTTGAGAGTATTATGTGGTTTATTTGTATCTGGTACTCTATAAGTAGGAGTGTTTTTATCAATAGAATAAGGCCTGTAACTTGTTTTTCTCAATTTGATAAACTTTTGTCGTATCGCTTCTGGTATTGTAAATACCTTGAATTGTTTGTTACCGCCATCCCAAAGTTTTTTCAATCTTTTATAGTGTTGGTCAACAAAAGGCGACTGCGCATCTTCCCACGATTTAAAGACCGAAAAAGCCTCGCCATTTAAAGAACCCTTGAAGGTGTCATTAAAAGACCCATGAATTGCAACGGAATCACCTTGTGTATCCATAAAAACCCCAACCTTATCATGATAATCGCCGCTCGAAAAGCCTTCTCTTGGTACTGCGAATCTGAATTCTAATATTTCGTCAGATATCATCCACGCGAGCGCATTTAATGTATCACTTTCAAGTGCTAAAACAATATCATCTATGTTTTTTTCTAATACACATTTCAGAGTTTCATTATATTTTGCTTCTTCACCAAGTTGGAATGCCTCCCAATCTGATTTTTCTAAAATTGGCGAAATAACAATTTTTGCCTTACCTCCATTTTGTATTAACTTAGTTAGACCATGCGCTGCTAACTTCAACCACCCGGATGTAAAAAACCCGACCCCTCTTAAATAGGATGTTGAATTTCTTAGTAAAGGAACGATTAAATCATGAATAAGGTCGTATTCTGAACTATCATAAACAGGGAGTAAGTTAAGCTTTCTGAGCATTATGAATTAACTCCGTTATGATTATTTCACCATCTGAAATTGTTACTTTCTCAGATTTATCAAGCATGGTTTTAGTAATTCCCCTTTCGATAATTCCTATTTCTTTGAGGTCACGAGTAAAATCTTCCAAATTAGCAGCACCATTATAACCATTCTTTAATATTACATATACAAGGTCTTCAAACGTTTCTATATTAAATTTATTTGGTAAAGTAACGAAGGCATTTTTTCGATTACCTATAACCTTAAAATTGCAACTTGTATTCAATAATTCAGCCAACAGCATTTCAGTCCAACAAATGTCATTTGCCAATATTGGCAAATTATCGTACTCTATTTCAATTATGTTTTCAACCAATCCATAGTATTTACCTGCAGCAACTGCATCAGAGTAAACTTGTAATGCTATTTTTCCCAATTGCATTTGTTTTTCTTCTGTCCATTCGATTGCATCATTATGTATTAAACAACTTTGTAAGTACCGATGGATATTTTTATCTCTACTTACAAAATAAATAATTTGTTCTGAATATCCTAATTTCGTCACAAAATAATCCTCTATTTCCTGATACGAGCAATGACCCTTTTTATTTTTTACATATTCAACGACTTCCTTTAGTACTCCCCTTCCTTTATCAATATCTTCATCTATTAAATTAATTTGAGGATAGTTTCTAGTTCCAATTTCATCAGAAGCGTATATTCTGAACAAAGAAAATAATAATTCTGGAGTATTGATACCTATTTGTTTACAAAGAATTTTTTTATCATTAAATATTTTTACAATAGAAACATGGTTATCTTTTGAAAGAACTTTTCTTGAATAATCAATTATTTCAGATAGTTTTTGATTATTTATTTTAAAATGGTCTGTATGTAAATAAACCCCTTTTTTAATACGAATAATATTCGGAATTTTATCTAAATAATTATTTAACATATATTCTTTGAGATGTAATGTTTCAATTGCATACTTTCGTAAATCAATTGAAGAGACTGGTTCACCAGATTCTCTAATAAATTCCTCTATTACCATAGGTATTGGTAATTTTTCTTTAACACTTTTTTTACTGTATATATATGGGGCATGAGCAAAAACAAAATGATTTTCTCTCGACATTCTAAGACATGAATATAGTGCATACTCAGAGGTTATTCCAGATTCTATACATTTTTCTCTAAAAGCTAAGTATGCACCAGAAACTGACACAAAGGGAATATCTTGTTTTAACTTAGCCAGTATCCAATCCTCAACTTCTCTAATTAACCCATATGGAAATGCAGCTAGATTTTCTTTATGTAGGAATGTTCCCCTATCCCACAAAAGAAATTTTTGAGACACGCTTAAAATTGCATGAACATTTCTTTCTGAAAGTAAACTATCTTCAGGTCTCAATTTCTTTGCTTCGTTAAAAACCTCTTTAAAATGCATTGCACGACTACTACTTTTCAATATAGATTCTACTAACGATGGGAAATTTCCGTATCGTAGATTCCATCTGTTAATAGAGTAAAGTTTATCGTCTTTTTTGCGAATATGTTCGTTTAACCACTTAATACTTACAAGTAAAAAGTCGATAAGAACATGGTCGAATTGAAAATAATACTTATATTCTCTCGGACATTGTTTTTTACAAAAAGTATTTAAAATATTAGCAGCTTCATTTAAACTTATTTCCTCACTATTTGAAACAACCTTTATCAAATAGTCGCATACCTGTATGCAATCATTACATAAGAAATTTTTAGCGAATATAAATTCTGCATCTTCATTATTATATAAATCATTCCTAAATACTTGCTCAGGTCCTATTTTAATAATGAGGTAAATTAAAGCATATTGGTGAGGCGGTTGCTCCCATTTAAAATATGACTGCAGTTGTAATGCTAATTCAGAAACAGAAATTACTCCAAATAATTGTAATGAAGAATCAATAACTACCCATAAAGGTTCAAGTCTTTTTACCGACTGTCTATTATTAAGTTTAATTAGCAATCTTTTTTCAGTTTGTCTTACTGCTTCTCTTGTAATTTTATATTTATTAGCAATAGATTCTAATGTCTCCGGGCCATTAGAATACCAACCCAGCCTACGTATTAGTATATCAACATCTCGTTTATTATTAGTTTTGAGAGAAATCCAAGATTCGAGTAATCCTTCAAATGTATTCCACCGAATTTTAGGAATTATTTTTGGTCCTAATAATTCGACCATTTTTTTCACATGTGGAATAAGTAACCAAGTATATTTTAGCATGTCTATTGTTTTCGCAGAAAAACCGTAACGATTTATTATTTCTCGTTCAGAAATGTCAAAAATATCACTCCATTTAAAAATTCCATATTGTCGTATTTTATGAACCAAATCCGGATAAATAAATGTAGGAGAAATAGTTAATCCATTGAGTAAAGGATAATATGAATTTGGAAAAATCTTTTCAACACTACAAAAACTACTAATTTCTAATGAAATATCCTTTTTAAGTAATTTTTTTATTAAACATAAAATGTTATCTATAATTTCTTTAAAATCTGATTCGTTATTCCATATAGTGTGTATATAACCTAACGTTAAAGCCAATATGCTCTCTAAGGGGTCGTCCGGATAAATATAATATAAACCAAGCTTCTCCCATTTATTTGACAAAGTCTCTAAATTTGATAAAGTTAAACGCTCAAAAGAAGCCCAAATGTAATTGCGTTCACTTTCATTTATATTAAGCCAGTCCAATATCGTTTTTCTAAGAATACTAAAGGGAGCTGGCTCAAAATACTCAAAAATCTTATAAACAGATGTATTATTTTTGCTGTTGTTAGAAGATGCTTTTGAAATCTTTTTTTGTGTAAAATATTTGTATGATGCTATTAGTTTTTTTTGTTCTTCTTGTTTAAAAGCAAGATGAGCAAAACAGAGAATTAATGTTCTAGTTTTATCCTTATCAATACGGCCAAGATTGGCAATATCATAAATGGAATATTGTGAGTAATCAGAGATTTTGTCCAGTCTGTTCTTGTATGGCCACTTTAAACCTAAATATTTTGCAACGTCTACAACTAACTTTGTAGCATAAGGACTATTTGTTAAACTCTTAGTCCATGAATTCCACAATTCATCAGAAATGAGTTTTTGGGGAAAGGCGTCTTGGGTGAGTAATTTGAGGTAATTGTTCATATTAATAAAAATATATAACCTAAATCCTGCAAATGATTTTCGCAAAGCGAAAATCAGCCTTTTGTAATACCCTTACCACATAAAAAGCATCAACTTTCAATGATTTTTGGAGTTGTCCAGCGCCATTTCAGGTAAAAAGAACCGGGAAATAGCGCCGAGTGGGCTGCCAAGAGCGACAAAAACCAGGATGCAGATGCATCTTTTCCCTTTGCTGCACTCTCAGCTACCAAAAACATCCAAAATCAAAAATACACATTACTTTCTACCCAAATTCCACACTCAGCGACATGCCTTCCCATGCCCGCCATTCTTCCTGATGGAGAAATTTCTCCGGTAACTTTAAGGTCAACTGCCTGCTTCCTGTTGTCAGTTTCCCTGCCACACGGATTAACCACAATCTCACCGTCTTTACTTCCCATCGTTGTACCGCACCTTCGGTAAGCATCGCCATCCATTTCAAAAGATTGTATGCTATTTACCGCACATTGAAACAATGCGGCATTCGCCAAAAACTCTCCCGTACGTAAATGACCCGCATTCATCTGACCCTTGCACTCCTCTATCCACGTCTCACAGGTCGCCCTCTTTCCATAACAACGATGGGCTTCTATCGGTGTTATGCGTTCTGTGGTAACATAACAAAAATACTCATACACGGGCATAGCAAATAATCCTTTTTCTATTTTGACCAATTGCCGGACTGCAACAAAACGTCTTGCACGATTCCACCCGGCGCATTTATGCAAAAAACCAGCTTGCTTCCACTCCTCACTCCCTTTCACCACCTCCCATCTCTGCGCATCGAGCAACCCAACAAGATTCTTCAGCTTCACCGTTCGGCTGAGCTCACGACGAAGCCTTAATCAGATATCCCGCCGATACAGACTCCAGATATTCAAGCAACTCGCCCGTAAAAAAACCGCTGTCTCCACGAAATATCACCCTTACTCGTTTCTTCATGTACGCCATACTTTCTTTCATGAACTCCACTACTCCATTGCTCGTGTACGCACTTCCACAACGAAACCAACTATGCAGTACTTCCTTCGTTTCTCCCACAAATGCCATCAGGTACTGATACGCCTTCTGGCCCCTCTTCTTTGGGTTGTATCCTATCTCTGCTCCCTCCTGTTCCCCATATACCCCAATCACCGTTGAATCAACGTCTATCCACATATCGCTCAGCGCACTTCTCAATTTCCTTCCCGACCGTACGGCACGCTTCCATACCTTCCCACGAAATCGATGAATTACTCCCGTCAGTTCCACTATATCACCCTTGCCTACCAGCTTTATAATTCGCCCTATTGTGGTTTCTACAGGAGCATCTTCCCATCCCCCCATCTTTCTCACTACATCATCCGCCCACACCTTTACTACATGCGCCATTGAGGTTGCTCCTGCTATCAGCCCAATTACTACCATCTGCACTATGTCTATAAACTGATACTCTGCGTTTGCCCCACGCTCCTTATGCACTGCCTCATCTATTCTTTCCCTAAACAATAACTTCCCCATAAACGTTAGTACCGGTAGTAACCCTGCATGGACTGTTAATCCCTTCCCGTTCATCTCCGTCTTGATTTTCGGTTGTTTTCTTGCCTCTTTTTGTGCTATATTCTTCATTGAAAAGGTGAATCTCCTTTTAGGTGTTTTTATTCTTAAAATACCTTGAAATCCCTTGGAGATTCTACCATTTCTGGCCTAATCCTGCAACAAGGCGTTGCCTTGTTTGCAGGATTTAGGTATAATGGATTTCTTTAATCCCAAAACCCAAGTTAGGGTTTTGGGACGAGAGATTAGCGAGGTAATTTGTACTAATTTTCAGTAGAATAGGGTAAAAATAATGGTTACATGATTTTTCCAATGATTTTCGGTATTTTTTCAGGGTATGGACGTACTATTCCTCCCGGAAAAGATACCACGTACATTTTAAGAATAAATAAAGCCGTAACTACAAGAAACATCGGGCAAATTGAAATAATCTGTCTTCAGACCGCTGAAACACTTCTTTAAACGGATACGAAGAAGGAAAACTTACACGATACCTTTGCCGTATCTGAAGACATTACAGGGTATCTTAACCAGGTAATTTTTTGATAGTCTTGAAGCTTCTGGTCTGCCACACGTCTTTCAGAATCTGCTGCTTGAAACACGGAACGATGTTGTAGGCAATGCATTTAATGGTCATAAAGGCGCTGTTTGCAGTAAACTCCTGTGAGTATACCTTGTCAATATAGAATTCATAGCTTAGCTCTTTGATAAAATTCTCTACCTGACAGCCTGAATTGTAGGAATTGAAGATTTCCTCTTTGGTCTCGTTATCATCGGCATGGGTGACAATCGCCTCATACTCATAGACGGGCGGCAGATCAAAGAGTGGTTTCTGGTGTTTGTTCTGTGTTCTGACAGGGATACGTTTTCGTATGACGATAAATCTCCGTTCCCTGACCCAGGCATCCGGTCGATAGTACCCTCGACCAGTTCAAAGGGCGTACCTTCGATATGGGTAAACGGTTCTTCCGGCAGACGGGCAAAGAAATAAGGTTGTCTTTGAGGTGGTCTTTCCTCCGCAGAGTCGAAAGTTGATTAACCATCCGGTATTGTGCAAAAACGCCACTTTGGGCCGAAAACTCGGACGGCCGTGTTTTTTGGGATTATATCCAACCTCTGCGTTTTCCTGATGTCCGTAAACGGTCGTTACATGAGTATCGCTCAGGAGGGTAACTTCCTGAGGGCCTGTTAATTTCTGTACCTTCGAGAGTATTTCTTTATTAGCCCGAAGCAGTTCTTCGATATTCTCAAGGGTAAATGCCTCCGGATAATCACGGGCGATCTCCGGATCAGAGATGTCTTTCAGACCACGTATCTTCTGGCACAGGGTATTGTTGAGTAACCCAATATGTTCTATCCTATCGACGTCAAAAATGATGCTATCTACGAGGACATGGAACTTATCCCTGTTCGAATACAATCGCCCCTTGCGTTTCAGCAGAACATTACTTGTGAGGGCATCTTTTAGCCCTAACAAACTCATGAAGTTTACAAAGAACGGATATAAGCCACTCAGGCCTACCGTGTCGTTGTCGAAGGTGTAGTGTACGTTTTTATAGTCAACGTGTTTTTGAAGGTTTCTGATTACTTTCTTTTTCTCTTTTGCGTTTATAGACAAGGATAAGACCTCCAGAGTAAGATTGTTTTCCGATTTTCCTATGTGTTCTGGAAGGGTATCATAAAACATAAAATATTCAAGTCTTATCCCGCTATTTTGCTAACTTTTTTCACTTTTTAACTTCTTATATCTTGGGATTCGGGTTGAAATAGAGCTAACCTTGCCATTCTATCGTTGTAAACGGCGATGTTAGTTGCTATTATTGTTGAGAAATGATAAATGAGCATAAATCAGATACCTTTCAAGAAGAGCAGACAATAGCTTCCCTGGTAACCCCGTTAGGTGAAGGTGGCATTGGCAAGATTATTGTGTCGGGACGGCACGCCCTGAAGATCGCCAGCAAGATATTTCAGGGGAAAGGGGTTGCCGATCTAAGTGAGGTTGCGAGCCAAAAGCTCTATTATGGGTATATTCAGGAGCGTGGGCAGAAGATCGATGAAGTTATTGTGCATATCATAAAACAG
>WBZR01003893.1_pt1 | contig 12802 bp, 8 predicted proteins | sample 5204231 | NCBI WGS metagenome assembly WBZR01 (sample SAMN12412403, study PRJNA552823) | activated sludge metagenome | isolation source: activated sludge from anammox sidestream of wastewater treatment plant... | place: USA: Virginia | collected 2017-08
ACCAGATACAAAACAATAACCGGTTACCCGATCCCTCTCAGGTAACCAGCTTTATCTACTCCTAATCACTTACTACTCATCTTCTCAAGACTACTTCCTCAGCAGGGCTAAGTCAAGATTTTAACAATGCTGGAAAACCAATCACACCCCCCAATGAATCCGTTCAGAAACTATTCCATCATTCCGTCACTTCATTCTCCGTTAAATCAGTACCCAGGTAAGCAGCGCTCTCCGATAATCTCTGTTTTTTCCGGATATTGTGAAAAGACAGCCCGGTTCCTGCCGGTATTAATCTACCCACAATCACATTTTCTTTCAAACCACGTAAATCATCCTTCTTACCCATGATGGATGCTTCGGTCAGAACCCGGGTTGTTTCCTGGAAGGAAGCCGCAGAAATAAATGAATCTGTAGAAAGCGATGCCTTGGTTATACCTAGTAGTACATATTCATAGGTGGCAGGCATCTTGTTTTCGGCGATGAGCTTCTCGTTCTCAGTAAGTACTTCTGCCCGCTCGACTTGCTCGCCCGGAATGAAACTTGAGTCACCCGCATTCATTATCTGAACTCGGCGCAGCATCTGACGAACAATCACCTCGATATGCTTATCATTGATACGCACCCCCTGTAAGCGGTAAACATCCTGTACTTCGTTACTGATATACCGGGCTAATGCCTCGACACCTTGCAACCGCAATATATCGTGGGGATCGATCGGCCCATCAACGATCACTTCTCCTTTATTTACGACTTGTCCATCATGTGCTGTCACATGCTTATCCTTGGGAATAAGATATTCATGCGCAACCCCGTCGAGATCAGTAATGACCAGTCGTTGCTTTCCTTTTGTATCCTTCCCGAAAGCAACTGTACCGGTGGCTTCTGCCAGAAAACCCACATCTTTCGGCACTCTGGCTTCAAACAGTTCAGCCACACGGGGTAAACCACCCGTAATGTCACGAGTTTTGGATGTCTCTTGAGGAATACGCGCCAGAACCTCACCGATGTTCACCTGCTGTCCGTCCCGTACCGTAATAATCGATCCGACGTGGAATGTAATACTGACAGGCTGGTCACTTCCAGGGATATTGATTTCATTGTCATTCTCATCCAGGAATTTGACAAGTGGCCGTAATCCCTTAGATTGCGCAACATTGCGCCGTTTGGGGTCGATAACCACCAGAGTTGCCAGGCCGGTTATTTCATCGATTTGCCTGACGACTGTTACACCTTCTTCAACATTCTCAAAACGTACCTTACCCGCATATTCCGCTATGATCGGACGTTTGTGTGGTTCCCATGATGCCAGAATCTGTCCCGCCTTGATTACTTCACCATCCTGAACAAGTAATGTTGCACCATAAGGAATTTTATGCCGCTCACGTTCACGACCATTTTCATCCTGAATATAAACTTCACCACTGCGTGAAATGACTATCAGCTCATTCTGGGCATTTTTCACATAACGAATATGATGAGAGTAACGAATAACCCCGTTGGATTTACTTTCAACCTGATTAGCCACAACTGTTCTTGAAGCCGCACCACCAATATGGAAGGTCCGCATGGTCAACTGTGTACCCGGCTCACCAATCGATTGAGCAGCGATTACTCCCACCGCCTCTCCAACATTGACGAGCATTCCTCGACCCAGATCGCGCCCATAGCATTTTGCACACAACCCATATCGGGTTTCACAGGTGAGTGGTGTCCTTACTTTTACTTCATCGATACCACAAGTTTCGATCTCGTCAACCGCATCTTCATCCAGCAACATACCCGCCGCATAAATGACTGCACCAGTTTCCGGATTCACAATATCTGTCGCAGCCACACGACCCAATATACGCTCTCGTAAAGACTCAATGACATCACCACCTTCCACCAGCGCCTTCATTATTACGCCACCATCTGTATCACAATCATCTTCTGTGATAACCAGATCCTGAGTCACATCAACCAGACGACGAGTGAGGTACCCTGAATTTGCAGTCTTGAGCGCTGTATCGGCCAATCCCTTCCTTGCACCATGTGTCGAAATAAAATATTGAAGAATGTTGAGGCCTTCACGGAAATTGGCTGTAATCGGTGTTTCAATGATAGAACCATCGGGCTTCGCCATAAGACCACGCATACCGGAAAGCTGACGAATTTGTGCAGCAGATCCTCGAGCACCCGAATCCGCCATCATGTAAATTGAGTTGAATGATTCCTGAGTAACAACCTGACCATTCTTATCGGCTCTGACCTGTCCGGTTTCACGATCTGTAACCGGCTCGACACTCAGCTGATCCATCATCGCCTTAGCTACCTGATCACCGGCTCGACCCCATATATCTACAACCTTGTTGTAACGCTCTCCTTGTGTCACCAGACCGGATATATACTGATTTGCAATTTCATGCACTTCCTGCTCAGCAGCATGGATAATGTCATTTTTTTGCGATGGGGTAACAAGATCATCCAGACAGATGGAAATACCACCTCGAGTAGCATAGGAAAAACCAGAGTACATAAGCTTATCAGCAAATATAACGGTTTCCCGTAAACCACATAAACGGAAACTCGCATTGATAAGCTTCGAAATTTCCTTTTTCTTGAGTACCTTGTTGATTATGGAAAAAGGAAGCCCTGCTGGCAAAATTTCAGAAATAAGTGCTCGACCAACGGTGGTTTCATAACGTGTTATTGCTTCAACAAGCTCTTCGCCATGTGAACGAGATTTTTTTCTTTCCTTGATTCTGACGATAATTCCGGCATTCAGCTCCACAACCTTATTTTCGTAAGCACGCACAACTTCCGAAATATCCGAGAAAACCATTCCCTCTCCCTGAGCACCTATCTTCTTGCGGGTCATGTAATAAAGACCCAGCACAATATCCTGAGAAGGAACAATGATTGGATCACCATTAGCTGGTGAAAGGACGTTATTGGTCGATAACATCAGCGTACGGCATTCCATCTGAGCTTCGAGCGACAAAGGAACGTGTACAGCCATCTGATCACCGTCAAAGTCGGCATTGAAAGCAGCACATACGAGCGGATGTAACTGGATCGCCTTTCCTTCGACCAGGATAGGCTCAAACGCTTGAATACCGAGTCGATGTAAGGTAGGGGCACGATTAAGCATTACAGGATGTTCACGGATAACTTCCTCCAGGATATCCCATACGATTGGACTTTCGTTCTCAACTTCCCTCTTGGCAGCTTTGATCGTACTTGCAACCCCCATCGTTTCCAATTTATTGAAAATAAATGGTTTGAATAACTCCAGTGCCATTTTTTTCGGTAAACCGCACTGATGAAGCTTGAGTTGCGGACCCACCACGATTACGGATCGGCCGGAATAGTCTACTCGCTTACCCAGCAGGTTCTGGCGAAAACGACCACCCTTACCCTTGATCATATCTGCAAGTGATTTCAAGGGCCGCTTATTGGCCCCGGTCATTGCTTTTCCTCGGCGGCCGTTATCAAGCAACGAATCCACCGATTCCTGCAACATACGTTTTTCGTTACGAATGATAATTTCCGGTGCCCGCAGTTCCAGCAACCGCTTCAAACGATTATTGCGGTTGATAACACGCCTGTACAAATCATTGAGATCAGAGGTTGCAAAACGACCTCCATCTAATGGAACCAATGGTCTCAGCTCAGGCGGAAGCACAGGCAATACCGTCAGTATCATCCATTCCGGCTTCATACCGGATTTGTTGAATGCTTCGAGCACCTTGAGCCGCTTGGCAGCTTTCTTGATTTTGGTTTCTGAACCAGTCGTCTGGATTTCCAAACGTAAGGATTCGATTTCCAATGGAATATCCATGTTGCTTAACAGGGTACGGATACCTTCTGCACCCATCACAGCACTGAAATCATCCCCAAATTCTTCTGTTTTATTCAGATAGTCGTCTTCTGTCAGAAGTTGACCACGATTCAGCGGGGTCATGCCGGGATCGGTAACGACATAAGCTTCAAAATACAGAACTCGTTCGATATCTCGTAACGTCATATCCAGAACGAGACCTAGACGCGAAGGCAATGATTTCAAAAACCATATATGAGCAACGGGTGAAGCCAATTCAATATGCCCCATCCGCTCACGTCTGATTCTGGATAAAGTAACCTCCACACCACATTTCTCACATATCACGCCCCGGTGCTTGAGCCGTTTATACTTACCGCATAAACATTCATAATCTTTGACCGGACCAAAAATTTTGGCACAAAATAAACCATCTCTCTCGGGTTTGAAGGTCCGGTAATTGATTGTTTCAGGCTTTTTCACTTCCCCGTATGACCATGAACGAATTTTTTCAGGAGAAGCCAAACCTATTTTTATGGAATCAAATTCTTCTTTTTGTGTAACTTGTTTGAATAAATCAAGCAGTGCTTTCACGTGTCACTCCTGTGAATCAACGTATAAACCTGAAATGGATCAAGGAAATTCTGAATCTCAGCCTTGAGGAATTTAATATGAAACCCCATCAGGACGAGGTTGCCGTACATAACCGGCAAAACATCATGTATCGGATCAAGAACGTATCAATGCTCTTCCAAGTCAATATCAAGCCCCAGAGATCTGATTTCCTTAACCAGTACATTGAATGATTCCGGCATACCCGCATCAATTTTATGATCACCTTTGACGATACTCTCATAAACCTTGGTCCGTCCATTAACGTCATCAGATTTCACAGTAAGCATTTCCTGAAGGGTATAGGATGCGCCATAAGCTTCCAGTGCCCAAACCTCCATTTCACCAAACCGCTGCCCCCCAAATTGGGCCTTACCACCTAATGGTTGTTGAGTAACAAGGCTATATGGACCTGTTGAGCGCGCATGCATCTTGTCATCTACCAGATGATGAAGTTTTAGCACATGCATATAACCTACAGTAACCGGACGATCAAAAGCTTCCCCCGTTCTACCATCATAGAGTGTAGTTTGACCAGATTCAGGCAATCCAGCCAGTTTCAGCATCTGTTTGATCTCTGACTCATGCGCACCATCAAATACCGGAGTAGCAAAAGGCACTCCACTCGACAGATTTCTTGCCAGTGCCAGTACTTCATCATCCTCCAGAGAAGTCAGATCTTCCTGTTTACCACTATTGTTATAAATTTTATTTAGAAAATCGCGGATATCAGAAACATTACGCTGAGAGGCCAGCATTTCATTCACCCGTTTACCCAGCTCCTTGGCAGCCCATCCCAAATGCACTTCGAGTACCTGACCAATATTCATACGTGAAGGAACACCCAATGGATTCAGCACAACATCAACTGGTGTGCCATCCGCCATATAAGGCATATCTTCTATCGGTACAATCTTGGAAATAACACCTTTGTTTCCATGTCGACCAGCCATCTTATCGCCAGACTGCAATCTTCTTTTTACAGCGATATAGACTTTCACCATTTTCTGTACACCAGGCGGTAATTCATCGCCTTGAGAAAGTTTTCGGTGTTTCTCTTCAAATGCAAGATCAAACAGTTTTCGCTTCTGAACCAGACTATCTTTGATCTGTTCCAGTTGAAGACTTGTGTTTTCATCGACCAGACGTATATCAAACCAGTGATGCTTTTCCACACTTTCGAGATAATCACGAGTGATGGTCGAATTTTTTGCCAGTTTTTTAGGTCCACCAGCAGCAACTTTGCCAGTAAGCAAGCGCTCTGCACGTTGAAACGCATCTGCTTCAACGATACGCATCTGATCAGCAAGATCCTTTTTAAAGCGGCCCAGTTCATCTGCGATTATTTGTTTGGAACGTTTGTCGCGATCCACTCCCTCACGGGTAAAAATCTGTACATCGATCACTGTCCCCGAAATACCAGCCGGCACATGCAAAGATGTATCTTTGACATCAGAAGCCTTTTCTCCAAAAATGGCTCGCAGAAGCTTTTCTTCCGGTGTCAGCTGTGTTTCACTCTTTGGTGTTACTTTACCCACCAATACATCCCCGGCTTCAACTTCAGCACCAATGTAAACTATCCCAGACTCATCAAGCCGTGCACGCTGGCGTTCAGACAGGTTTGGTATATCCGCAGTTATTTCCTCGGTACCCAGTTTGGTATCACGACTGACTGCTGCCAATTCCTCAATATGGATTGAAGTAAATCGGTCATCAGATACAACCCGTTCAGATATCAGAATAGAATCCTCGAAATTAAGTCCGTTCCAAGGCATAAATGCTATTAGCATATTCTGACCAAGAGCCAGTTCACCCAAGTCCGTCGATGCGCCATCTGCAATTACATCGTCACGAGAGAGCACATCACCCATTCTTACAATAGGTCTTTGATTGATATTGGTATTCTGGTTTGAACGAGTATATTTTGTAAGATTGTAGATATCCACACCCACTTCACCAGCACGAGCCTCCGCATCGTGCACACGGATCACTATACGACTGGCATCCACATAATCCACCACACCACCACGTATCGTTCTGACGGCAGTTCCAGAATGCACGGCAACTACTCGCTCTATCCCCGTGCCCACTAACGGTTTCTCGGCACGTAAACAGGGTACGGCCTGACGTTGCATATTTGATCCCATCAGTGCACGGTTAGCATCATCATGCTCCAGGAAGGGGATCAGAGATGCTGCTACAGAAACAATTTGTGCAGGTGCAATATCTACATATTCAATTTGATCTCTTGATGCCAGAGTAAACTCATTTTTGTGGCGGCAGGAAACGACTTCATCGGTAAATACCCCATTCTGGTCAAAATTCGCATTCGCCTGTGCGATCACATATTGACTTTCTTCGATTGCTGAAAGGTATACGACTTCTTCAGTAACCCGTCCATTTCTGACCATTCGATACGGAGTTTCTATGAATCCATATTCATTGGTTCTGGCATAAAGAGCCAGTGAGTTGATCAGACCGATATTGGGACCTTCAGGTGTTTCAATCGGACAAACACGACCATAGTGAGTTGGATGCACATCTCGCACCTCAAAACCTGCACGTTCCCGTGTCAAACCACCAGGCCCCAATGCTGAAATCCGTCTTTTATGCGTAACCTCAGACAAAGGGTTAGTCTGATCCATGAATTGTGATAGCTGACTCGATCCAAAAAACTCACGAATCGCGGAAGAGACCGGCTTGGCATTAATAAAGTCATGTGGCATAAGATTTTCGGATTCTGCCTGACTCAAACGTTCTTTGACCGCCTTCTCGACTCGTGCCAGCCCTGCTCTAAACTGGTTTTCCGCCAACTCACCCACAGAACGAACACGACGATTACCTAAGTGATCAATATCATCGATCTCTCCTCGACCATTGCGCAGCTCGACCAGTATCTTGATAACATCGATGATATCGTCATTTGATAGAGTCGTAGATCCCGTTAATTCCTCGCGCCCCACCCGACGATTGAATTTCATCCGCCCGACGACGGACAAATCATAACGCTCTGGGGAATAAAACAAACCATTGAACAAAGCCAGAACGGCTTCTTCAGTGGGTGGCTCACCTGGCCGCATCATCCTATAAATAGCAACCTGGGCAGACATCTGGTCAGTGGTCTCATCAATCCTCAATGTTTGTGAAATATAAGGACCATAGTTAAGATCATTTACAAACAGCGTGCTGATTTCACTGCTCTGAGTTTGCCTGATTCGTCCAAGTAACGTTTCACTTATTTCACTGTTGGCCAGCGCAATAATTTCCCCTGTTTCCTTATCTACGAGATCCGCAGCCAGAATCTTTCCCAGCAGAAATTCTTCAGGTACAGGAATTTTAGTGAGGTTAGCCTGCTGCAAATCACGAACATGCTTGGCCGTTATTCGTTTGTCTTTCTGTACAAAAACCTTGCCATCTTCAGAAACTATATCAAAACCAGCCAACTCTCCACGCAAGCGCTCAGGTATAAGATTGAAGAAAATCTTATTGTCCACGAGGGTAAAATGATCGAACTCAAAAAAATCCGCGAGAATTTGTGCGGGAGAATACCCCATCGCTTTTAGGAGAGTCGTAACCGGCATTTTGCGGCGACGATCAATCCTGAAATAAACATAATCCTTGGGATCAAACTCAAAATCCAGCCATGAACCACGATACGGAATAATACGGGCAGAAAACAATAATTTTCCGGATGAATGAGTCTTGCCTCGATCATGCTCAAAAAATACACCAGGCGAGCGATGCAACTGTGAAACAATAACGCGTTCTGTACCATTGACAACAAAAGAACCAGTATCAGTCATGAGAGGAATTTCTCCCATATACACTTCCTGCTCTTTGACTTCTTTGACTGTCGGCTTTGACGCTTCCTTGTCCAGAATGGTCAATCTAACCCTGGCACGTAACGGAGCTGCGTAAGTCAAGCCCCTTTGCTGGCATTCTTTGACATCAAATACAGGAGAACCAAGCATATAACTTATAAAATCCAGACGAGCATTATTAGAATGACTCTCTATTGGAAAAACTGAGTTAAATGCAGCCTGTAGCCCCTGATTCTTGCGTTTACCAGGCGCAATTTCTGCCTGCAGAAAATCAGTATAAGACTGTATTTGAGTAGCGAGGAGAAACGGAAATGGTAGAATACTGGCACGCTTGGCAAAGCTCTTCCGAATACGTTTTTTCTCGGCAAACGAATAACTCATTAAATTTCTCCGTGCACTGAAGATATGATCGGGTTGCGGGGTGATTTATCTGATTACACCAAATCTGAATAAGGTTATAACCTTAACCTATCTGCCAAAGGCGCGTGGGCGATGTAGAGAAACACTCCATCCAGACAGTTCATTAACTATAGATAAAGATGTTCAAAAGCTTATACAACTAAATCAGATCGTTAGGATAATCACGTAAAATTGAAGGTGCTTATTATCGCCTGACTAACTGATCTTATTTTATTATGTGGAAGCAAACTCTTGCCTCTAATAACAAAGGCTGGCAGTACACCATACGCACTTGCCAGCCTCAATAACTAATAGCCTTATTTGATCTCGCAACCAGCGCCAGCCTCAACTAATTGCTTTTTAAGTGACTCGGCATCTTCCCTAGAAATACCTTCCTTAACTGTCTTAGGCGCACCATCGACCAAATCCTTCGCTTCTTTCAAACCCAATCCAGTAACAGCTCTGACAACCTTAATAACGTTAACTTTGTTATCACCTGCTGCAGTAAGGATTACGGAGAATTCAGTTTGTTCCTCGACAGCTGCGGCAGCTGCGGGTGCTGCAGCGACAGCAACCGTTGCAGCAGCGGCTGAAACACCAAACTTCTCTTCCATTTCCTTAATCAGCTCAGACAATTCCAGAACTGTCATATTCGCAATAGATTCTAAAATTTCCGCTTTTGCTATAGCCATTTCTACTCCTGATATAAATTAAATTCTAACCAATCTGATATAAATCGTTTTAGCCGACTATATGTGCCAATTATTTTTTATCACGCACCGCAGCAAGTCCACGTACAAACTTTGAAGGTACTTCATTAAGTGTTCTAACAAATTTTGCAATAGGAGCCTGCATGGTACCAAGCAACTTGGACAGCAATTCCTCTCGGCTGGGCAACACAGCCAGAGCAGCCACATCCTTATCGGACATTACTATTCCAGCCATAGCACCAGCTTTGATTACAAAACGATCATTATCCTTGGCAAACTCATGAAGAATTTTTGCAGTAGCAACAGGATCGCTACCTATCCCATAAGCAAGCGGCCCCACCATCGATTCTGCCAATCCAGAAAATGGGGTATCGGCAACAGCCCTTCTTGCGAAGGTATTCTTGATTACTCGGAAATAAATTCCAGACTCACGTGCTTTGACTCGCAGTCGAGTAAACTGATCAACACCCAGCCCACGGTATTCAGCTATTACAATGGCCTGAGCTTTTGCAACTTGACTACTTACCTCGGCTACAATCGCTTTCTTTCCCTCGAGGTTATGACTCAAAAGATATTCTCCAGTTAGAATTCAGCCAATAAAAACCTACCGTTATTTACAACGATATCCTTCTGCTATACAACGGCGTCCTAATCAGGAGAAATCTTCTTCTGCCTGCTTTATGGGCACGCCATCTGCGTTGGGCACAACTATTAAGCTTACCGCTTATCTAGCCGGCATCGCCTTTTGATTGCAATTAAGCTTTTATTTCATAAATCAGCATAGAATACTGATTTATGATTTAAACAGCCCCAACGGTCTTTGATAACCTGCTGATTTGCCTATATCAGCAGCCCAAAGCCTTTTATTACACTTAAACTATTGCCGTATGATCTACACGCACACCCACACCCATGGTGCTTGAGATAGCCATCTTACGTAGATAAACACCTTTAGATGTTGTCGGCTTGGATTTATTTAACGCATCAACCAATGCCATAATATTTGCTCTCAAGGCTTCTACATCAAAAGAAGCCCTACCCACTGTGCAGTGTACTATACCGGCTTTATCAGCTCTGAATTGAACCTGCCCTGCTTTGGCATTTCTAATTGCGTTTATAACATCAACTGTTACCGTACCCACCTTTGGATTTGGCATTAATCCCCGAGGGCCAAGTATCTGCCCTAATTGCCCAACTACCCGCATTGCATCAGGGCTAGCAATAGCCAAGTCAAAATTGATCTCCCCTGCTTTCACACGTTCAGCAAGGTCTTCAAACCCCACAATATCTGCACCTGCATCTAAAGCCTCTTTAGCCTTATCTCCTTGTGCAAACACTGCCACTCTGACTGACTTACCGGTTCCCGATGGCAAAACTACCGATCCTCTTACCACTTGGTCAGATTTACGTACATCAATACCAAGATTTATTGCAATATCAACTGATTCATCAAATTTAGCTACCGCAGTTTCTTTCACAAGTGCTAATGCATCAACCAGCGAGTACAGCTGACTACGGTCAATTTTTTGTACTATTTCTCTATAACGCTTTGAAGTTTTGGCCATATCATACCCCATCGACTTCCACACCCATACTCCGGGCACTACCGGCAATTGTCCGGACAGCTGCATCCATATCTGCAGCAGTAAGATCAGCCATTTTTATTTTCGCGATTTCTTCTGCCTGACTGCGGGTTAATTTACCCACCTTATCTACATGAGGTTGTGCGCTACCTTTACTGAGACCGGCTAATTTCTTAATTAAAACAGATGCAGGGGTTGTTTTCAGGATGAATGTAAAACTCTTATCTGCATAAGCTGTAATTACCACCGGCACGGGCAATCCAGGCTCCATTTTTTGAGTTGCTGCGTTAAAAGCTTTACAAAATTCCATAATATTCAGCTGGCGCTGCCCAAGTGCTGGCCCCACTGGAGGACTTGGATTTGCTTTACCTGCTGGTATTTGCAGCTTTATATAACCTACTATTTTTTTTGCCAAAATATTCTCCTATCTGGGTCCAAGCGAGCATTACTCTCATAACACTCTCCCCTTATTGGGTTACTGCTCAATCCACAGCAAACACAGATTTATGTTTGCTGTAAATAACGACTTATATTTCTTACTAAACCTTATCAACCTGATGAAAATCCAATTCAACAGGAGTCGGCCGCCCAAAAATGGATACGGATACCTGCAACTTACTTTTATCGTAATTAACTTCTTCTACATTCCCGTGAAAATCAGTAAATGGCCCTTCTTTGATACGTACTGCCTCACCTGCCTCAAAAATTACTTTTGGCTTGGGTTTTTCTACCCCTTCCCTCACTTGATTAAATATACTTTCTATTTCCTTGTGACTTATTGGAACAGGTTGCGTAGATGTCCCACCAACGAATCCCGTTACTTTTGGCGTACCTTTAACCAAATGCCAAGTTTCATCGGTCATCTCCATCTCAATCAAAATATAACTTGGGAAAAATTTTCTTTCACTTATACTTTTTTGACCACCCTTAATCTCAATAACTTCTTCAACAGGAATCAAAATCTCACCAAACTTATCCTCAAGTTTATGCTGCGCTATCCGATCCTTTAAAGCTCTTTTTACACTCTTTTCAAAACCCGAATAGGTATGAACGGCATACCATTTCTTACTCATATTCCTCCCGGAACATTTTCAACTCTCTTGACCCACTGCGTATCTAACAACCGCCATTAAACCCGAATCCACGACCCATAGAAAAAGTGCCATCGCTATGACAAACGCACAGACCACACCGGCCATTTGCAATGTTTCCTTTCTACTGGGCCAAACAACTTTTTTTACTTCTTCTACTGAATCCTGAAAAAATAAGAATAATTGCTTTCCTTGTGTCGTAAATAAAATGACCACAAATGCAAGAACCAACCCTAATAATAGAGTTACCACTCTGATTACTGTAGGACTGTCTTGAAAAAAATAAAAGCTGAAAAAGCCAGCCACCGCCAACAGTGTTGCCAACCCAAGCTTAAATTTGTTCACTCTCTTATCTCTTAAATTACATCTGACTCTTAAAAAACAGAAATACTAGTCTTTTATCTTTAACTCAAACTAAGGATATCAGATCTGTTTCATCTATTTGATGGCAGGCCAGGAGGGCATCGAACCCCCAACCTTCGGTTTTGGAGACCGACGCTCTGCCAATTGAGCTACTGGCCTACTTTCTTTAAAACTCACAACAATACTACAAGAGCTTCTATAAACTCACTCGATCACTTTAGCGACCACGCCTGCGCCTACGGTACGTCCACCTTCACGGATTGCAAAACGCAGCCCTTCATCCATTGCAATCGGCGCAATCAGATTGACTGTGACTGAGATATTATCCCCGGGCATCACCATCTCAACACCTGCCGGCAACTCAATCGATCCTGTCACATCCGTTGTTCTGAAATAAAACTGTGGGCGATATCCCGCAAAAAAT
>WBZR01003895.1_pt1 | contig 12800 bp, 14 predicted proteins | sample 5204231 | NCBI WGS metagenome assembly WBZR01 (sample SAMN12412403, study PRJNA552823) | activated sludge metagenome | isolation source: activated sludge from anammox sidestream of wastewater treatment plant... | place: USA: Virginia | collected 2017-08
CCCGGATTTCACCCTTCCCGCTGTCCGCGATGGCGGAGAGCGTTTCGACGTGCACCTCTACGGACTCACGCCCAATGGCCCGATCATGCTCATCTTCTACGAGGACGATGGCATGCCGATCTGCACTCGCGAGCTCCAGGCGTTCGCACAGGAGTACGACCTCCTGGCGGGGGCGGGTATCCAGGTCTTTGCGATAAACACGAACGGCCTCGGTTCCCACGAACGCTTCCACGAACGCGACCACTACCCGTTCCCGCTCATATCCGACTTCTTCGCAGAAGCCATCAAGCCCTACGGTATGTGGGACCCCGTCGAACGGAAGTCGAGGCGTGGGGTGGTGGTCGTCGGTGCGGATAACCGCGTTACCTACGTCCTCCCCCACTTCAACCCTGGCAGCGTCTCTGCGTTCGAAGAGATCTTCCGCGGCCTTGGGCTCGTCTGATCCCGTTCAGATCAGCCCGAACGCTTCCATCGCCTCGGCTACCCGGATGAACGCGGAGATATTCGCGCCCAACACGTAGTTGCCGGGCGCCCCGTACTCCTCGGCCGTCTCGTAGCACACCTTGTGGATGTCCTGCATGATCCGCGCCAACCGCGCCTCCGTGTACTCGAAGGTCCACGAATCGCGGCTTGCGTTCTGCTGCATCTCCAGTGCCGAGGTGGCCACGCCGCCCGCGTTTGCGGCCTTCCCGAGTCCGTAGGCGATCTCCGCCTCCTGGAAGACCTCGATCCCCTCGGGGGTGGTTGGCATGTTTGCTCCCTCGCAGACCACCTTGCAGCCGTTCGCCACCAGCAGTGCAGCATCCTTGCCATTGATTTCGTTCTGCGTCGCCGATGGGAACGCCACTTCGCAGGGCACCTCCCAGATGTTCCCGCCGGGAACGAACCGCGCCTTGGGGCGGCGCTGTGCATACGCCTCGATACGCAGCCGCTCCACTTCCTTTATCTGCTTCAGGCAGTCGAGGTCGATCCCCCCTGCCTCGTGCACGTACCCGGTCGAATCGCTACAAGCCACCACCTTCGCACCCAGCTGCTGCAGCTTCTCAATGGTGTAGATCGCGACATTGCCCGACCCGGAGACCACGCACGTCTTGCCATCCACGCTGTCGTTCCGCGCCTTCAGCATCTCCTGGGCGAAGAACACAGAACCGTAGCCGGTCGCTTCCTTTCGTACGAGTGAACCGCCCCATCCGAGCCCTTTGCCCGTGAGGACGCCCGACTCGTAGTTGTTTGTAATCCGCTTGAACTGGCCGAAGAGGTAGCCGATCTCCCGCGCGCCTACACCGATATCACCCGCGGGCACATCCCGGTACTCACCGAGGTGACGGAACAGCTCTGTCATGAATGATTGGCAGAAGCGCATGATCTCGTCGTCCGACCGGCCCTTGGGATCGAAGTCCGATCCACCCTTTGCTCCGCCGATCGGCATCCCCGTCAACGCGTTCTTGAAGATCTGTTCGAACCCCAGGAACTTGATAATCCCCAGGTAGACCGACGGATGGAACCGCAGCCCGCCCTTGTACGGCCCGAGCGCGCTGTTGAACTGCACCCGGAAGCCCCGGTTGACATGCACCTGTCCGTGGTCGTCCTGCCATGTCACCCGGAAGATGACCTGGCGCTCCGGCTCGCAGATTCGCTCGATGATGCGCCGCTGCGCAAGGTCCGGCCGCTTCGCCACGACTGGCGCCAGCGATTCCAACACCTCCCGGACTGCCTGGTGGAACTCCAATTCGGCCGGGTTCCGCCGTACAACTTCCTGGTAGATCGCCTCGAGCTGTTCAGTCATCGCGAGCATCCATTTCTCCTGCCGGGCCCTTATGTCCGAACCCGTCTCACGATAATTGGGCTCCCACGAAAATGGGTCAAACCAGCCATCCCTCATTCCGATAGGATCCATCGATTCCTTTGCTCAGGCTCACGGCCCGAGCGTGTCCCGGCTATCCCTGCCGCCACGGCAGGCTGACTCGGCCACGAGCTGCCCTGCCACGATACCGGCGGCTCATCTCAGCCGGGGGAAGTCGCTGCTACGAGACGCATGGCTGCCCGGCTGCGCCTGCAATTCGGGATTGGCCGGGAGCAGGGGCCTCGCGCCGTGGTTCGCACGCCCGCGCCGCTTCTCCCGCGCCATGGATCCATTGACGTGCGATTCCCGGCACCTGAAGAATGGACTTCGTGGCCGCCTACGCACCCCTCGTCATCGAACACTTCGAACATCCCCGCAACTCCGGAGAGCTCGATGCGCCCGATGGTGAAGCGACGAAATCCAACCCGGTTTGCGGCGACCGCATGCGTGTCATGATCCGTGTCGACTCTGGCCGCATCGCCGAAGTTCGCTGGCAAACCCGCGGCTGCCCCCCGGCAATCGCAACCAGCTCTTTTGCCAGCGAGCTGGTGCATGGCTGGACTCTCGATGAGGTTGACGCCCTCACGCGCGAGCGCATCGCCGAAGAGATCGGCGGCCTCCCGAAGGACAAAGTCCACTGCAGTGTCCTTGCCGCCGATGCACTCAAGGCTGCCGTTGCCGATTATCGTTCCAGGGCGAAGTGACGGTCAGTCCCCACACTGAAGCGTCCTCCTCGTAGCAGCCCCTCTCCAACATGTTGGCGAGAGAGTGCGGCCCACTGCATCGTGTGCACCCACCCTCGTAACACGCATGTCACCCGCTCGCCCCTATCCCCGGCCGAACTTCAAAGCGGGGCGCCAACGTCACTCCTTAGCCCCCATGGAGCACTGTTGTGGATGCTGGCCGGGGCCGTGCCCGCTTTCTCCCGTTGGTCATCGTGGTGGCCGGTGCGCTGCTCTTTTCGGCGACCTCGCTCGTTTCCTACGTCCCCCGGGCCAATGCCCTCGCCAACTGCACTGCCGATAGCTCCCTGGACTCGGAAGAGCAGGCGTTCCTTGGCCTCATCAATGCGTACCGTGCCCAGAACGGTCTCGGTGCGCTAACGGCGAGCACCAACCTCAACCGTGCCGCTGCATGGCTCGCCGTCGACCTCGGTGCGAAGAACTACTTCTCGCATACCGATTCGCTGGGCCGCTCGCCTTCGCAACGTGTCATGGATTGCGGATACCCCCAGGGTGCCGGGGAAAACATCGCCGCCGGGACGGTCGCCAGTTCTGCGCAGCAGGCGTTCAGCATGTGGAAAGCCTCCTCCGGTCACAACGCCAACATGCTCAATGGCTCCTACCGGCAGATCGGCATCGGCCGTGCCTACACCGGGGGCTCAACTTACGGCTGGTACTGGGTTACCGACTTCGGCTCCACCGACGATGGAACGGGTGGCGGCGGGCCGGTGCCGCCGGCGAACACGCCGACCCCGGTTCCAACCACTCCCCCGCCGACTGCGACACCCACCAGGACTGCGACGCCTACTCCTACTCAGCCAACCGTTGTTCCAACCGGGCAACCAACGGTGGCTCCAACCGACACGCCCCGGCCGTCAGTCACCATTCCGCCTGCCACGTCATCACCGGCGAGCACCGCACCGGCTGCTACCCCGTCTCCTGTTGTAACGCCAACGAGCACCACGGCGCCCAAACAGTCGCCGGCTGCCACACCAACCCTGGCTGCCACCGCCACACCGACCGCGACGCGGCCGCCTGCCCATACGCTCCCGCTCTCCCCTGGTGCCAACCTGGTCTCCTGGCCTTCTGGCGATGTTCCGCCCTCGGAGGTGCTCGGTACGTCAGCGAACACGATCTCCGTCATCTACGCCTGGGACCCGGCGAACCAGACCTGGCGGCGCTATGGCCCTGGCCTGCCTGCCTTCCTCAACAACCTGACCGTTCTCCACCAGGGCCAGGCGTACTGGGTTATCGCAAAGGGATCTGGCGGGTTCCCAATCGGGCGCTAGTTTGCGCGACCGGGTTCATGTAGTCACTGTGGGCCGGCCCGGCCGGCCGAATGACGGCAGGGACGCTCGTTCACCCGGGAACCGATCGACCGGGAGCGGGACAGGCGCCGGTTCCCTACGCCTTCATCTCCTCGATCTGGGCGATGTGTGATTCCGCGTGCTCGGTGTACGTCTGCAGCAGGTCTCGCAACGTGAGCCGCCCCCGCTCCGGGTGTATCCCGGCGCGCTGCCACGATGCCAGGTCGCACTGCTGCAGCATCTCCGCCGTCGAAAACCGCATCTGCTGAAATAACGAGAGCGCGGCCTCCGGGCTCCGCCAGATGTAGTGCAGCCGCCTCTTCCAGCCTTCGTGGTCATAGACCGGGAGTGTCGGTTCATCCTCGGCCAGCACCATGCGAAAACGGTACGCGCCCACGATCTCGGCATCTGCCAGGTGCACGATGATGTCCCGGATCGACCAGCCATCGCGGTTCGGCCGGTTCAACAGTGCCGGGTTGATATCCTGCGTCGCGCTGTTCAGGACGGTTGGCCCCTCCGTGAAGCGGAGGAACATCTCCTTCAACTCGTTCGGGATCTGTGGCATGACGCCGATTCTCCACTCCGGTAAGCGCTCCGGCAACTTCGGGGGCTTCCCTGCCTCCGCGATTAGCACTCGCTTTGCTACACTGCTAAACAGAATGCCTACCGGACAGCGCGACTACTACGAGGTGCTCGGCGTCTCTCGCGATGCGGATGCCAGCGAGATCAAGAAGGCTTATCGCCGCCTCGCCATGCAGTACCACCCCGACCGTAATCCCGACCCCGAGGCTGCCCGCCAGTTCAAGGAGATCAATGCCGCCAACGAGGTCCTCTCGGACCCCGAAAAGCGCGCTCGCTACGACCGTTTCGGTCACGCCGGGGTCGAGGGCGGAGCCGGCCCCCAGGGATTCGAGGGCTTCCAGAACTTCGAGGGTTTCGGCGATATCTTCGATGCATTCTTCGGTGGGGCCAGCCGCGGTGGCGGGCGCCGCCGGCGTGGCCCGGCACGCGGAGCGGATCTCCGCTACAACCTCCATCTCACCTTCGAAGAGGCCGTCTTCGGCGTCGAGAAGGAGATCGAATACCAGCGAATGGAGCGCTGTTCCGAGTGCAGTGGCCGTGGCTCCGAGCCGGGGAGCGACCTATCCACCTGTCCCGACTGTAACGGTGCCGGCGAAATCCGCCGTGCTCAGCAGAGTATCTTCGGCCAGTTCGTGAACGTCGCTACCTGTGGCCGCTGCCAGGGCGAAGGCCGAATCGTCACGAACCCCTGCGCGAAGTGCAGGGGCACCGGCCGTGAGAAGGCGACACGCACCATCAGCGTCAAGGTCCCTGCTGGCGTCGACAACGACCAGCAGATTCGCCTCTCGAATGAGGGTGAGGCCGGTTTACGCGGTGGTGAGCCCGGTAATCTCTATGTCGTCCTCAGCGTCAGCCCCCACCCAACCTTCGAGCGCGTTGAGGACCACATTCTCTTCGACCTGCCCGTCAACATCGCGCAGGCCACCCTCGGCGCAAGGGTTACCATCCCCACCCTCGATGGCGAATTCGAGATGGAGATCCCTGCCGGTACACAGAGCGGCGAGGACTTCGTCCTTCGTGGCAAGGGAGTCCCCCACCTCCGCGGTGGCGGCCGGGGCGACATGGTCGTCCGCGTGACCGCCGTCATCCCCGAAGACCTCACGGACGAACAGCGCGATCTCCTCGAGAAACTCGCCCAGACGATGGGTACCCCCACCATGCCGAAGAAGTCCAAGGGCCTCTTCGAACGGCTTCGCGACGCCGTGGCCGGATGACAGTGTTGCCGATCGCCCAGCACTGGATTGGGATCCCGGGCGCCGCCGCTAGGCGCGTCCCCGATGCTGCACGCCCGGCGGTGCTCGCCCGCAAGAACCGGGACATGGCTCGTACTCGGCAACCGGCAACCGGCAATCAGAAATGACGTCCCTCTGGTTCGAAATCACCGCGCGCGTGCCCCCGCCTGAAGTCGAGGCCGTCTCGGAGCTCATGCGCTCCGTCTCTCCCGGTGGCATTACTGTTGAGGAGCCGATCGATATTCTCGGGCCCGAGCTTGGCTTTCGTGTCCGCGCCGGTGAGGCCGTCCTCGTCCGAGCCTACCTTCCCAGCTCCGAACTCGGCGCCGTCCTTACCGAGGACCTCCGCCGCTCGATGGAAGCGTTTCCCCACGTCGAACTCATCGCGAAGCCCATCTACGAGCAGGACTGGTCCGTCAGCTGGCGCGAGTTCTTCGGCGTTGTCGACCCTGGCGGGCGAGTCATCATTGTCCCCACCTGGATCGACCACGAGCCCGCACCCGGCCAGCTCCCGATCCGGCTCGATCCGGGGCAGGCGTTCGGCACGGGGCACCATGAGACCACCCGGCTCTGCCTCCTTGCCCTCGAAGACCTCGTCACCCCTGGCATCGATGTCCTCGATGTCGGTACCGGGTCTGGCGTCCTCTCCATCGCCGCCATCCTCCTTGGTGCGGCCCACGTCGACGCAATCGACATCGACCCGATCGCGGCGGAAGTGGCGGCGAACAACTGCAACGCGAACCAGGTGAATGGCCGCGTCTCTATCCGTTCCGGTGTCCTCACCCCCGCTCATCCCCGTGACTACCAGCTCGTCGTCTCGAACATCAGCACCGACGCCAATATCGGGCTCGCACCCGCGTTTGGGCGCGTCGTCGCTTCCGGTGGCGCCCTCGTCCTCAGTGGCATCCTCGCGCCCGACGCCGCGCGTGTCCGCGAGGCCATGGAAGCGCACGGCCTCGTCCTTGCCGCGATGGGCCATGAGCGCGACTGGTGTTCTCTCACCTTTCGCCGTTTGTAACCCTCGGCCGAATCTGTCCGATCGACCTACCCCTACTGGATCGAGTGACCCTCACAGCACTCCGGGCGATAGCTCATCGTGGGTTCATCTCCATGCGAGGTGATTCCAATGACTGGACTCGTTCGTTTCAACCCGCTCGAGGAGTTCGCGAGCCTCTGGCCTCGTGACTGGTTCAGCCGGCCATCCGCTGGTACGCCGCTGACCGAGTGGAGCCCGCGCTGCGATGTCACCGAGAAGGACGGCGAGATCCTCGTCCATGCCGAACTTCCCGGTGTTGAGGCGAAGGACATGGAGGTCAAAGTCCAGAACCGCGTTCTCACTATCCGTGGCGAAAAGCGTGTCGAACGTACGGAGGATGAGAAGGAACGCCACTACTCCGAGCGATTCTTCGGCAGCTTCGAACGCTCGCTTACCATCCCCGAGAACGTCGATGAGGAGAGGATCGAGGCCTCCTTGAAGGACGGAGTCCTCGAGGTTCACCTGCCGAAGCTCGCGGTCGCCCGGCCCGAAGCCCGCAAGATCGAGATTAGAAGCACCTGAACGACGTGGCGAACGCGCCGGCTGGAGCGGCCAGGCACCAGGAATTGGGAGAGGATTGAGATGTTGGACCAGGCCTCGCCTTACTGGATCAATCCAGACCGGCTCGTTCATGATCATGGGTGGATAGTCGAGACCGCCACCCGGCGAGTCGTTCGCCGGCGCTGTGCGGCCTGCGCGATTGAAGCCGCGCAGGCCAGCGACCTCGAAGTCCGGGCACGCGCCCGGGGCCTGGAAAGGAGCGAGACCATGAAAGTCCTCAAGCAGATAGAGGAAGCCCTCGAAGATGCCGCCGCCGTAATCGAGCCTGCTGAGGCCGATCTTCGCGTCGTCGAACCGGAGGAGATCCACGAGCCACCGCCCGTCCATCTCCGCCAACAGCGGGAGCATATCCCCGCGGGTGCCGACCCTCGGCCGCTGCCGCATTCCCTGCCGGACCTCCGCCGGTAGCATCTGCTGGCCAGGAACCGTACCGGGGGCCCCGGGTCCGGGGCCTTCGGCCACACGGCCAGGCTTCGTACCCGGCGAAGATCGCCTCCAGCAACACTCCCCGGATTGGCGAAACCCGGTCCCGGCCTTTACTTCCCGCAACTGTCCCATCACGATCGCATCTGATACGTTCAGGGTTGACCCCCGAGGTACGTAATGGGTGAACTGGGGACGCTGCTGGTCCGGGCCCGTGAGGCACGCGGCCTGACCCTTGAAGACGCAGAACGCGACACGCGCATCTCTCGCCGGTATCTGCAGGCTCTCGAAGCCGAGCAGTTTGATGTCATCCCGGCGCCGGTCTATGCGCGTGGTTTTCTGCGCTCCTACTCCCAGTACCTTGGGATCGATCCCCAGGAAGCCCTCGATATGTTCCCGCGCGAGGACGACGTCGAGCCGCCCCGGCAAGTCACGCCTCGTGCGTCTATCCAGCAGCCGGTGAGCGCTGTTGGTGCCGCCCGCCCTGCCTGGCGCCGCCCCACCCCGCCAAAGCCAGAACGGCCCCGGCAGCAGCGTGAACGCGACCGCCAGGAAACCCAACGGCCAACGCGCCGTGAGCAACCGCGCCGCCAGCACGATGCCGAACTCCCGCTCGAACCGATGATCGGCGTCGATATCGGCGTTCCCGCTCCGAACCGGCGCATCAAGACCGACCCCGCCGCCCAGACGCGCTCGATGGTCATCGCGGTCGTCGCCATCGCTGCCGTCGTGGCCGTTGTCCTCCTTGCCTTCTTGATCTCCAACCTTGGTGGCGGTGATTCCACCACCCCGCCCGGCTCCGCCTCAACCGCGGCCTCCGGCTCCACGAAGCTCGCTCCTGCCGGTGCTGGTTCGCAGGACTCTGGTACCGGTGCGGCCGTTACCAGCGCTACAGCGGCTGCCGGCACAAAGCCCGGCGTCATGCCCGCGGTAGTCGGCATGACGCAGGCCGCCGCGCAGGAAGCGATCGGCGCGGCCGGACTGAAGATCGAAGTGAAGACTCAGAAATCGGCCAACAATGCGAAAGGGACGGTCATCGACCAATCGCCCGCCTCCGGTACAGCCGTCGATGCCGGCTTCACCGTCAAAATTGTCGTGAGTGATGGCCCCTGATGGCAGTTCCAAAGACGTACCACATCGTGACTCTCGGTTGCCCCAAGAATGACGTCGATAGCGAGCACCTCGAGCGGCTCCTCACCGGTGGCGAACTCCTCCCCGTCATCCAGCCCCAGGACGCCGACGCGATCATCGTGAACACCTGCGGTTTCATCGAACAAAGCCAGGAACAGTCGATGGAGACCGTCCGTGAGCTCGCCGCCCACAAGCGCGATGGCCAGACACTCATCGTTGCTGGCTGCATGACCCAGCTCTATGGGCGCCAGGTTCGCGAGGAGAACCCAGCGGTCGACCACATCTTCGGTGTGGGCCAGTGGCAGGACGTTGCCAGGCTCCTCAGTGTCGACGTCGATGCCATCTTCGACATCCCCGAGAGTGCTGCCCGCGTGAGCGGCCCCAGCGCCTACCTCAAGATCAGCGATGGTTGCGACGCTCCCTGTGCCTTCTGCGTCATCCCGAAGATCAAGGGTGGCCTCCATTCGGCTCCCGCCGAGCTCCTCGTGAGAGAGGCGCAGCGGCTTGTCGCTGCAGGTGCGCAAGAACTCGTCCTCGTTGCCCAGGATTCCACGGCCTGGGGGGAAGACCTCGGGATGCCCGTCGCTTCCGGCCTCCCCGGCCTCCTCGATACGCTCTCCGAAGCGGTCGGCCCCGACGTCTGGCTTCGCGTCATGTATGCCTACCCCAGCCGTGTGAGTGAACAGCTCGTGGAGACGATGGCCCGCCTTCCCAACGTCGTTCACTACCTCGATGTACCCCTCCAGCACGGCTCCGAGGCGATGCTTCGCCGCATGAAGCGTCCCCACAATCTCGAGAAGGTCCACACGTTCATTCGCCAGCTCCGCACGGCCATGCCCGATATCGTCCTCCGCACCTCCTTCATCGCGGGCTTCCCCGGCGAGACCGATGCCCAGTTCAAGGAACTCCTCGATTTCGCCCGCGAAATTCACTTCGACCACGCTGGCTGCTTCACCTACTCCCGGCAGCAATGGACCGGCGCATTCGACATGCCCGGTCAGGTGCCCGACGAGCTCAAGGCCGAGCGCCGCGACCACTTCATGCGCCAGCAACGCAAGATCGCTGCGAAACTCGCCAGGCGTTTCGTCGGCCGTGAGCTTGACATGCTCGTCGAAGGCGTTGGTGAAGATGAGGATGGTGAGCCTGTGATTGCTGGCCGCACCTACCGCGAAGCTCCGGAAGTCGATGGCATGGTCTTCGCGCGCGGCCGGGCTCATCCCGGCTCCCGTATCCGTGTCCGCATCGAAGACACGGCCGACTACGACCTCTTCGCCCGCATCCTCTCGTAGCTCACCAACCGGCGCTCGAATCGTGAACCCTGAATTGCGAATCCTGACCTTCAACATCCGCAACATCACCGACCGCTACGATGAACGGAAGCCTCTTCTCGGCGCCGCGTTCGCTTCAATCAACCCCGATCTCGCCGGCCTCCAGGAGGTCATGTTCAGCGAGCCCCGCCAGGATGACTTCCTCGCTCACCAACTCCCGGCGCGTGACTACCAGGCGGTGGACGCTCACAGTGGCCGCTTCCCGGACTTTGGTAACGCCATCCTGGTCGGCGCTGGTGAACTCCAGGCCAGCGAAGAGCTGCGCCTCAGCCACAACCGCGTTGCCCACCGTGTCCTCGTCGCCCTTCCCCGGCAACGTATGCTCTGGTTCGCCAACACCCACCTCCACCACGTCCCCGCCGAGCCCGAAGTCCGTGCCGAGCAAGCAAAAGCCATCTGCGCCTGGATGGCCGATGCTCCCCGCGCCGATGCCGCGATCATCGCTGGCGACTTCAACTCGCCGCCTTCTGAACCCGCCTATACGACCATGCGCGAAGCTGGCTGGCGCTCTGCCTTCTTCGAAGCCAATGGGGCTGAACCGGCCGTCACCTGGCCCTCGGGCATCCAGGCCGAAACCATGGACACCGACGGTGATCCCAACTGCCTCGACTATATCTGGCTTTCTGGCAGCGCACGCGCTCTCTCCGCCTGGCTTGCCGCGAACCACCCGCCTGTCGAAGACCCTACCATTTACCCCAGCGACCACTTCGCAGTCGTCGCCGAGGTTTCCGTGTGACCGCTGACCCTGCCCTGTCCCTCACCCACCGCCGCCCCGATCGCTTCGCCACGGTTCGCGAATCAGCCCCGGCCCATCGTCTCGAGCACGGCTGCGATCTCGACGTGCTCAACGAAGTCGAAGCACGTGAGCTTGCGGTCATGGTTCGCGCGACCCACTCGAGCTATGTCCTCGAACTTGGCACTGGTATCGGCTACAGCGGACTCCACATCGCTGCGAGTTTTGGCACAACGGGGCGCCTCGACACCATCGAGTCCGACCCCCGGCATGCGCGGATGGCCGCACACTCATTCGCCTACTTCGCCCTCGACGAGCGTACCCGTGTGCACACAGCACCTGCGGAGGACGTCGTTCCGGCCCTCTCCGGTCCCTACGACCTTCTCATCCTCGATGCGGCGTGGGTTGCCTATCCCGGTCTCTACGAGCAGTTCATCCGTCTCCTTCGGACGGGCGGGTCGCTCTGCCTCTTCCCCCGCGAGGGCCCCGGTCGTGGCCCCGAGACTGACCCCTTCCTCCGCCGGCTTGCCAGTGACGATCGGCTCCTTCCGTGGTTCGCCCCCGGCCTTCAGCGCATCATCGCCACCCGCGTCCGTTAGCCAGTACCATCACTGTCACCAACCCTCCATGTAGCCCTGGCACCGGTCACTCCTCGTTCCTGCCAACCAGGCCGATGATCTCTCCATGGCATCCGCGTGCCTCTGTTGCGAAAGCGGACGCCCGCCCGCTGGACTGCTCCGCTCACGGCCGTTTCGCTGGCAGAACGCATGGCAACCGGATGATTCCGTTCCTGTCCGCCGGAATCGGCTCTGCCAGCCGTGTCGCGAGTGGCTCCGTGGCGTCATCGGCGAAGTTCGAGGCCACCAGGCAGGAATCCCGCCTTCACTCTTCGGTATGCCCAGCACCGGTGGCCGTTCACTCGTTTTCGACGACCAGTGCCAGGTCTGTTACACCGTCCCGAAGGGGCGGGGCGTCGTCATCGATTGCATCAGCCTGGGCGGGGGCGAGTCGTGGGCGCCGTTCTTCGCCTGTGCCCCCTGTGCTGCGTGGGTTTCGAGCCTGGCCGAAGATGGCCGTTCTGCCCGCCGCCAGGCCAGCCGTACGATTGATGGCGGCTACGGTGAATGGCCCCACGCGAACCTCCGCGACCTCACCGTGAATCTCGACATTACGGATCCGGTGGCTCGCTCTACTGCCGCCGAAAGCTGCGCAGCAATGGGTGTGATGATTGCCGCCAACCCCGTGGATGCGTCCATCCTCCTCGTCGAAGCGCGGCCCGCTGCTCCCATGGCCGAGAACGTGCGCATTGCCACGAGCGCTGGCAGGACGATCATCGTCCTCGCCCACCTCGCCTCGGAGGATGAGCTACGGTCCGCACTCGCCGCCGGTGCCTCCAACTGGCTCACCATCCCGGTCACACCCCAGCAGATCGCAGCGGCTCTTGGCGCCACCCTCAGGCGCGGACTCCGGCACCGCTGGGACGATGCGACCTGCCTCCCGCTGGCCGACCTTGATGGCTTCGCCCGCCCCGGCATCGCCTTCGAGCCCGTTGGCATCTCACCCTTCACCCTCGCGTGGCTGCTCCGCCGCTTTGCCCGTGGCTACGACGACGTCGTGTTTTCGGGCGGGGAGGTTGTCCTTCTCCCGCGCGTTCCGGCCGAGCGCCTCGATGCCGTCCGGGCTCGCATCGAGCTCCTCCTTGCGGGCCGCTGCCGCGTGATAGCGCTGGCTCCCGGTCTTGCAAACCGAACCCGGCTCGATTTCACAGGGTAATCACTTAGGGATTCGCTGATCATTGGCGTTCATAGACGCCGAGGACGGCAGAGACGAGGCTGGGTGGCTATTGGCGCCGGGTGCACGGGGTCCTGGCGACGGATTTTGGCCACTCACAGGCCATCTGCC
>WBZR01003897.1_pt1 | contig 12796 bp, 13 predicted proteins | sample 5204231 | NCBI WGS metagenome assembly WBZR01 (sample SAMN12412403, study PRJNA552823) | activated sludge metagenome | isolation source: activated sludge from anammox sidestream of wastewater treatment plant... | place: USA: Virginia | collected 2017-08
CACAGCGTGCACCTGACGCTGGGGATTCTGCGGTCATCCCAAGCCTTTTTCACGCCTCTGCCTTTTTCTGGCTGGACGGCTTCGCCGTCCCCGCCCCAGCGCAGGTAACGCAAGCCGTTAGGCGTTTCTCTTGCAAATTATTGCAACACAAGAGAAAATCAGTCAAAATTCTGTATAGAATACTATTTTATACCAAAGGATATTTTCGGGATGACGACATCTGAATATTTTGAGTTTCAAGTTGAATTAACCATACAAGGTGCAACTGAAGAAGATGTTGATAAAATGTCACGCCAGTTAGTCGCAGAATTACGAAACTCTGAAGTAGAGTCTGTTTCACTTCTAAGAGGAAGTATTGCACCACTGGGAACAAAATCAGCCGACCCAGTAACCATTGGCGCATTAGCCATAGTGGTTTTACCAACTTTACTTCCAAAAGTAATTGATTTTATTCAAACATGGGCTTTACGTGGTCAGGGAAAAATAGTAAAGTTCAAAGGGAAGATAAACAATCAATTGATTGAATTTGAAGGGTCCCCACACGACTTAGAGAAATTAATCGAAAAACTAGAAAAGGGAAAGAAGAAATAATGAAACTGGCTTTAATTATCGCTACTACTGAATATTTCGACCCTAATCTAGCAAAATTATCAGCGCCTGGAAAAGACGCCGAAGATTTAGCGCAAGTGCTTAAAGATAAAAATATTGCGGAATTTGATGATGTAAAAATCGTTTTCAATCAACCCGAATCAATAGTCCGTGAAGCAATTGATGAATTTTTTGATCGGAAAAAATCTGATGATATGCTTCTGTTGTATTTTTCGGGACATGGCATAAGAGATGAAATGGGGGCATTATATTTAGCACTCAAAAACACTAATCTTTTACGTTTGCGTGCCACAGGAATAAAATCAGATTTTATTCGTGAAGCAATGGATCAAAGTTACTCAAAGCGGCAGATTCTTATTTTAGATTGTTGCAATAGCGGGGCTTTTGCGCAGGGTACGAAAGCAAGTGTAGGTGGAAGTATAGGAACAGCAACCGCGTTTAAGGGCAATGGCTACGGACGTGTTATTTTGACTGCCAGTGACGCTACACAATTTGCATGGGAAGGTAATCGAGTTATTGGAGAGACACAAAATTCATTGTTTACACATTTTCTAATAGAAGGCATTAAGGGCAATGCGGATAAAGACGGGGATGGGAAAATCACAATTGATGATTTATATGAATATGCTTATGAGCAAACAATAAACAAAAACCCTAAACAAACGCCGGGGAAATGGTCTTATAGTCAAAAGGGCGAACTTATAATACGCCAATCTACTGGCGTTGATATTTCCAACCCCATAAACTTGCCAGATGGGTTAGAGGACGCCATAAACGATGCCCGTACGTGGGTACGTGAAGGCGCAATTCATCAATTAGAAAAGTTATTAAATCAAGACAATCTTAACTTGGCGCGCTCAGCCCGTACAACATTAGAAAAAATTGTAATACAAGACGACAGTAAAAGTGTATCGCAAATGGCTCAGAAAGTTTTGGATGGAATAACAAATGAAAAAATAATGAAGACAGATAGTGTTGTTTTAGATCAAAATAAAAAACACCCTTCTTCACCTTTACCCCGAGCAGATAAAACAAAACCTGCAAAAAAGATTTTAACAGGGCACAGAGATTGGATTAAATGTTCAAATTGTAAAACGACACAATATAGAGATAGTGTCAGTTGTGTTGCTTGTAAGAGCGTTTTTGAAAATTAAAACACGCCTAACAAAGCGTGCACCTGACGTGTGGGATTCTGCGGCATTTTCGAGCATTTTCCTCGCTTCGAGTTTTTCCTGCTCCCAAGCATTGTCCACGCCCGCCCACACGCAGGTAACGCAAGCCGTTGGGCATTTAGTATTTTTAAAATAGCGCTCAAGGAGGGGCGCACTTATGAAAAAAAAGAGCCTAATGTTTGCAGTAAGTTTTTTGGTGTTAATTATGGCATGTCAGTCACTTGCGCCAGCACCAACCGCAACACCACAACCGACAGAGACACTCGTACCTACTTCAACGGCAACCACAACACCCAAACCTACTAATACTCCGATTCCGCCCACCCCAACAGTTGAGCCGCCTTCAGTTTTATCAGAATATTTAGCCGATGTTCGAGTGGTTAAAATTGATAATTTTGATAACCTAAACGGATGGGGTACTTACGACTCTCAAACAGGAAAACTTTCAGATGGAATGTATGTAATAACGGGTCATGGCGATTGGAGTGCTGGGTTAGTGAGAAACGGAAAATTTGGGGAAGGTAAAGGTCTCATGTTTGAATTCAAGTACGATAAAGGAACAGAATTTGAATTCATTTTGGACAAAGGCGAATATCAAACTGACTCTTATCGAAGGTTTGGAGTGTTTGGTTTTGGCTATCCACAAGCAAATTTAACTCAGGGCAAAAATGCTATTGGTTACAAAAACCTTTCTGGTAATTTCAGACCTCAACCAGATACTTGGTACAACTATATGGCGGGTGTTGGATTTGAAGGTAATTTTATTGCTCTAATTTGGAATCCGTCCGACCCATCTAAAATTATCTATTACAAAGAAGGCATTGGAGAAAAATGGGATAACTCCACTTGGGAATTTACAGCAAAAGCAGCATATGATGGCATGAATCTGTACATTGACAATTTTGCAGAACTCACGTTCACGGCAATAAAATAAGGAGTCTTCCAAAAGACCATGCCCAACAAAGCGTGCACCTGACGCTGGGGATTCTGCGGTCATCCCAAGCCTTTTTCACGCCTCTGCCTTTTTCTGGCTGGACGGCTTCGCCGTCCCCGCCCCAGCGCAGGTAACGCAAGCCGTTGGCTGGCTCTGCCCAAAATGTTGTCTTGAAAATCATAGCAAAACGCCCTTGCTTGCAGTATCGTTTTCTGATATTATCTAATCGTGGACAGCAAACACCGCAAAACTCTTGAAGCCATTTTTGAGAAGCCAGAGCGAGCAAATATCCTTTGGCGTGATGTCGAATCCCTATTCACCGCATTAGGCGCTGAAATTTCAGAGGGAAATGGGTCAAGAGTTCGTATCGCTTTGAAAGGTGTTCGCGCTGTTTTTCACCGTCCGCATCCACGCAAGGAAACAAACAAAGGAGCAGTCAAGTCTGTTCGTCGTTTTCTCGAAGCGGCAGGAGTAAAGCCATGATGGAATACAAAGGTTATATTGGTAAACTTGAAATTGATGACGAAGTAGGCATTTTGTACGGGGAAGTTATTAATGTCCGCGATGTAATTACTTTTGAAGGTACTTCTGTGGAAGAAATTCAACAGGCTTTTCATGAGTCCGTTGATGATTATCTAGAATTTTGCGCCGAGCGTGGGGAGTCTCCCGAAAAACCATTTTCAGGAAAGTTTGTTTTACGTTTACCTGAAGAATTACACCGCCAAGCCTACATTCAGGCAAAACTAAAAAATAAGAGTCTGAATAGTTGGGTTACTGAAGTTCTACAATCTGTTCTTGAAAGCAAGTAGAGTCTTGCAAAACAAAAAGCCAGCCAACAAAGCGTGCACCTGACGCTGGGGATTCTGCGCAAATCCCAAGCAGTTTTCTACGCCTTGTCATTTTTCTGGCTGGACGGCTTCGCCGTCCCCGCCCCAGCGCAGGTAACGCAAACCGTTAGCCCGTCCCTTGCATAATAAAGTAAAATCGAAATATGGGTAATCTCTTCTTCGGTGACAATCTTGACATTTTACGAAAAGAAATCAAGGATGAAAGTATTGACTTGATTTATCTTGACCCGCCTTTTAATAGCAAGCGGGATTACAACGTGTTTCTAAAAACGCCTAAAGGTCATGTTTCAGACGCACAAATAACCGCCTTTGATGATACTTGGCATTGGGGCGAACAAGCCGAGCGTGAATTTTCGGAATTATTGCGTCAGTCAAATACCGATGTAGCCGAACTGATTCAGTCATTACGCCGTTTTTTGAAAGAAACTGACATGATGGCGTATTTGGTAATGATGGCGAATCGACTTGTAGAACTTCATCGGGTTTTGAAATCTACGGGCAGTTTGTATTTGCATTGTGACCCAACCGCCAGCCACTACCTAAAAATCGTTTTAGATACTGTTTTTGGAGCAGATAATTTTAGAAATGAAATCATGTGGAGAAGGACACATTCACATAATGACCCTAAAAATTACGGGAATGTCCTTGATAGTATTTTTTACTATGTGAAGTCAGATACCTTCACTTGGAACAGAGTTTATACGCCATACACACAAGAATATATCGAAAAATATTATCGGCATAAAGACGAGAACGGGCGACTCTATCAGTTAGTTTCTTTGCGTAGTCCTCAACCAAGACCAAATTTAACTTATGATTACAAAGGCTATAAACCACATCCTAACGGATGGGCAGTATCTTTGGAAGTTATGAAAAAATTAGACGCTGATGGAAAATTACATTTTCCAAGTAGCAAAGATGGAGCAATTCGAGAAAAATACTTCCTTGATGAAATGCTTGGTGTTCCCTTACAAAATTCATGGGATGACATAAATCCAATTAGCGCACAAGCCGCTGAAAGATTAGGTTATCCAACTCAAAAACCACTTGCGCTTTTAGAGAGAATTATCAAAGCGTCAAGCAATGAAGGCGATGTAGTTTTAGACCCGTTTTGCGGTTGTGGAACGGCAGTTCATGCCGCCCAAGTTCTAAAGCGTGATTGGGTTGGAATTGATATTACACATTTAGCAATCAGTTTGATTGAAAAGCGAATGAAAGACGCTTTTCCAAGTATAACTTTTGAAATTCACGGAACGCCAAAAGATTTAGGCGGCGCAATAGATTTAGCAGAAAGAGATAAGTATCAATTTCAATGGTGGGCGTGTTCGTTGGTTAATGCCCAGCCGTATCAAGGCAAGAAAAAAGGTTCAGACGGCGGTATTGATGGTTTAATCTTCTTTCAGGATGATAATTCTGGCGCAAAGAAAATTGTTGTTTCGGTTAAAGGCGGCGCTAACGTTGGCGTTTCGATGGTGAAAGATTTAATTACAACCGTTCAAAACGAGAAAGCGGAAATCGGTTTATTTGTTACATTGACAGAGCCTACAAAACCTATGACCGTGCAAGCCACAAGCGCAGGTTTTTATCAATCGCCGCACATGGGAGAATTTCCTAAAATTCAGATTTTGACGATTGCGGAATTATTGTCGGGTAAAAAGCCTTTGTATCCTGATTTATCTCGTGGCGGCTTAAGTTTCAAAAAGGCAAAGACCGAGAAACAGCGAGCCGAGCAAGATAAAATGGAAGGCTTCTAATGGCAAAAAACGGGCTAACAAAGCGTGCACCTGACGTGTGGGATTCTGCGGCATTTTCGAGCATTTTTCTCGCTTCGAGTTTTTCCTGCTCCCAAACAGAATCCACGCCCGCCCACACGCAGGTAACGCAAACCGTTAGCCCGCCCGTGCAAAAATGAAACGTGCTTTTGTTGCAATTACCTCACTTCTAATTTTCGCTGTGTTTGCTTATGCTCTTGCAGATTCGCAAAATCTCGGCGGTGTTTTTCGCACGGCTACTCCAACTTTAACAAATACAGCAACTCTTACGAGTACGCCAACTGCAACAAATACATTGACGTTTACGCCAACTTTTACTGCCACTACGACTTTTACAAGCACGCCTACTTTTACGCCCACTCCAACTGCTACGAACACGCCTTTGCCGCCCCCAACTAAAAAACCTAAAAATAATGATGGCGGTAGTGATGATAACGGACAAACATGTCCGCCAAATTGTGATTTTCCTGGCGGCGGTGGCGAAACATGAATAAGCATGTTTTCTTTTTCGTTATAATCTTCTTTGTCGCCATCATCGTTTTTTATTTTTTCAACGACAAAAGTATAGGCGAAGTTTTCCACACGTCAACGCCTACGTTAACAAACACAGCAACGCCAACTTTTACATCAACTTCAACCCTTACATTTACGCCTACGGTGACATTTACGGCTACTTCAACGGCTACACCAACTTTCACGCCAAGTCCTACACCTACTTCTACGAATACGCCTGTTCCACCGAAACCGACGAAAAAGTCTAAAGATGATGATGGAAACAATAATAATAATGATGGTGGCGGCTGGGGCGGCGGTGGTGGTAATCATTGAAAAAGGAATTTTTGTAAAATGAAAAGCGGGCTAACAAAGCGTGCACCTGACGTGTGGGATTCTGCGGCATTTTCAGGCATTTTTCTGGCTTCGAGTTTTTCCTGCTCCCAAGCAGAATCCACGCCCGCCCACACGCAGGTAACGCAAACCGTTGGTTGCTGTCTTGCATAATGAAGTATTAAAAGCAAATCAAAGACAGTGACTAACGGAAATGTTGGTCATGGGAAGTTTGTATTTTGGTGACAACTTAAACATTCTTCGTGATGAAATAAAAAGTGAAAGCGTGGACTTGATTTATCTTGACCCGCCATTTAACAGTAAACGTGATTACAACCTGCTTTTCAAAACGCCTAAAGGACACGACTCGGACGCTCAAATAACCGCCTTTGATGATACTTGGCATTGGGGCGAACAAGCCGAGCGTGAATTTTCAGAACTTTTACATCAGCAAAATACCGATGTTTCAGAAATGATTCAAGCCTTGCGTAACTTTCTAAATGAAAGCGACATGATGGCGTATCTCGTAATCATGGCAAATCGGCTTTTAGAATTGCACAGGGTTTTGAAGAAAAACGGAAGTTTGTATCTTCATTGCGACCCAACCGCCAGCCATTATTTGAAACTTGTTTTAGATACCGTCTTTGGCGCAGAAAATTTCAGAAATGAAATTATCTGGAAACGCAGACAAGGTATGCACAATACTTCTAAAAGTTTTGGAACGGTTACAGATAGCATCTTTTTCTATTCCAAATCTTCTTCATTTACATTTAATAAGCAGTTTGGCGAATACAATCCAAAATATATTGAAGATTTTTTCAAGTACACAGATGAAAACGGCAGGCGGTATCAATTGGCAGACCTCACAAATCCCGCAGACCGCCCAAATCTAAAATATAGTTACAAAGGCTATCCATCTCCGCCAAAAGGCTGGGCTGTTTCAAAAGAACGTATGGAACAAATGGATAAAGAAGGAAGATTATGGTTTCCAAAAGACCCCAACGGGCGAATCAGAAGGAAACAATATCTTGATGAAAGAGAAGGTCAGCCAATTGAATCTTTATGGACAGATATTCTTCCTGTTTCCGCCCAAGCCGCTGAAAGACTCGGCTACCCTACACAAAAACCGCTTGCGCTTTTGGAAAGAATTATTCAAGCAAGCAGTAATGAAGGCGATATAGTTTTAGACCCGTTCTGCGGATGTGGCACGGCTGTTTATGCGGCACAAACTTTGAAACGTGAATGGATTGGAATTGATATAACTCATTTGGCAATCAGCCTTATTGAAAAACGAATGAAGGACGCTTTCAAAAATATCACATTTGAAATTCATGGAACGCCGAAAGATTTAGACGGGGCAAGAAATTTAGCCCGAATAGACAAATATCAATTTCAATGGTGGGCGTGTTCTTTGGTCAATGCTCAACCATTTCAAGGCAAGAAGAAAGGCGCAGATGGCGGCATTGATGGATTGCTATATTTTCAAGATGATGAAAAAGGCGCAAAGAAAATCATTGTCTCTGTAAAAGGCGGTGAAAATGTTGGCGTAACAATGGTAAAAGACTTAATCGCCACAGTCGAAAAAGAAAAAGCCGCAATTGGTTTGTTTGTAACTCTGGCTGAACCAACAAGACCAATGACTACCGAAGCAGTGAGCGCAGGTTTTTATCCGTCGCCTAAAGGTGATGTTCCAAAAATTCAGATTTTGACGATTGCCGATTTATTGACAGGAAAAGCGAAACCGCAGTATTATGATTTGGCTTTAGGCAATTTGAATTTCAAAAAAGCAAAAACTGAACAGCCGAGAGTGTCGCAAGATAAAATGGAAGGCTTCTAAAGTCAAGAACGCAACCAACAAAGCGTGCACCTGACGTGTGGGATTCTGCGGCATTTTCGAGCATTTTCTACGCTTCGAGTTTTTCCTGCTCCCAAGCCTTGTCCACGCCCGCCCACACGCAGGTAACGCAAACCGTTGGGCAGATAAGTCAGAACATCCGATAATAAAATTTTGATACGAGATATTATTATGATAGGTCACACTAACGCCTACTTGCGATTACGAGAGCAAATTGAAGAGATGTTTGATTTTACAGTTACCGTTTGTTATGCTGTTCCATCTCTGAAAGAGCAAATAAGAGTCGTCAGGAAAGGTATAGCGACCAGTTTGCCGAAACCAGATTATTTCGATAACAATGTCCCGTTGGAAGCCGTACAAAAAAGGGCGGAAAATTACAAATTAAAACTTGCGCGTTACCTACTCTTAAGTAGTTTTAGTTTTTTTGAAGCGTATGTCAAAGATGGAATCCTCGAAATGGTTGACTTTCACGGCGGAACTGACCAATTCATTAATACCGCAGAACGGCGCGCGCTTTCGTCAGTTGACATTTCAGATGAAAACATCCATGAACTTAAGCGTAAGTTGCAAGAACCCGAAAAACCTGTGAAGCACTTGAAATACAAGAAGTTTTCAAGACAATTAGCAAGCACTGATTACAAATTTCCAAGTGAGTTATTGGCATCTTATGGTGTTCGCCTTTTAATAAATAAAGTGAATAACCTAAAAAGTGTTGATATTCCAGAATTATTAGAACATGGGTTACACTTAGAAATAGACGCTCAACGGTTTCATCAAATAAGAGACGCTCGAAACAAAATTGCGCATGGGAAAATAAAAGAAATTAGTGTTACTTTTCAAGACGCTATGGAAATGAATCAAGACTTACGAAACTTTGCTACAAAGATTGACAAACACTTAATCGAGAACTTTTTTATAATGGAAAAATACGCGTAAGGTTATTATGGGCTGGTGGTGTATTGGCAACATACCCCCGTCACCAGAGCATCTGTTTATAGAAATAGGTGCTTTGCTGAGGGGGGAGAATGAGGTTCAAGTCCTCAACAGCCCACAAGGTTCTATAAAAAAATCTGCCCAACAAAGCGTGCACCTGACGCTGGGGATTCTGCGCACACTTCAAGCAGTTTCCTACGCCTTATCATTTTTCTGGTCGGACGGCTTCGCCGTCCCCGCCCCAGCGCAGGTAACGCAAACCGTTAGGTGCTTCGCGTAAAACAAAGGAAAAAAAATAATGCAAATTGATACTACAACAATCATAATAGGTGGCATTGCTCTTCTTGTTGTTATTTTGTTAATCGTCATTATTATTGCCATATTTTTTCAGTTTCGCAATATTCGCGGAAGCACTCATACATTTAATGCTGTTCAATCGGAAGTCCGAAACTTAGGAGAGAGAATTGAAAAGATTGAAACTAATCAAGGAACGGCTAATCAAGGCGTAAATTTTCTTGGAACAGAAGTTCGCGGGTTAGGCGAAAGAATTGCAACAGTTGAGAAGAACCAAAACATGATAAATCAGGGTGTAGGATATTTAGCCACAAATACATTATCCTCAATTACAGAACTCAAAACTCTTACATCGGGAGTAACTGACGCTACTGGCGCAATAAGGGCTGAATTGGCGCGGGCAAAAAATGACTTGACGGAATTAGCGGAAAGATTGTCAAGTGTTGAAAAAAATCAAAATAGTGTAAATCAAGGTGTAGGGTATTTAGCCACAAATGCTTTGTCAGCGATTACGGAACTAAAATCCCTTACCACAGGTCTCACTGACGCCACTGGCGCAATGAGAGTTGAATTAGCCCGCGCGAAGAATGACTTAACAGAACTTCATACTCATGTTAGAACAGGTCAGGAAGCAGAACGCCAAATCGCAGATTCGGTGCGTAGGCTTGAAACTATTATTGCAGGCACGCAGTCAAAAGGCTCTGCTGGTGAAAATGTTCTGGAAGTAGTTTTTTCAAAACTACCTATCGAATGGCAAGTACGCGATTTCAAAATTGGCGGTAAATCAGTTGAATTTGCTCTCAGATTGCCCAACAACTTAATAATGCCAATTGACAGCAAATGGGCAGCAACAAATTTGCTTGAACAGTTCATCAACACAGAAGATTTGCAAGAACAGCAAAGGCTTAAAAGACTTATCGAAGATGCCGTCTTATCGAAAGCCAAAGAAGTTAGAAAATATCTTGACCCAAGCATAACGGTAAATTTCGGTGTTGCTGTTGTGCCAGACGCAGTTTATGACCTTTGCGCTGGAATTCAATCGGAGACATTTCAACATAATGTTGTACTTGTAAGTTACAGTATGTTTGTACCGTATTTGCTTTTAGTATTTCAAACTACTTTGAAGAATAGCCAAAGTATTGATTTGCAAAAAATAGACGCATATTTACAAACCGCGCATGAAAGTATAAAAGTTCTACAGAATGAATTAGATGGGCGATTTTCAAGGGCTATAACAATGATGAACAATTCACGAGATGATATGCGAGCTGTTTTAGGTAAACTAGGCGGTAGTTTAACAGGTTTACAAATCGGCTCAGGTTCTGCGCTCTCATTACCAGAGCCTCCAGAAAATATAAATGAAGGCTAAAACGCACCTAACAAAGCGTGCACCTGACGCTGGGGATTCTGCGGTCATCCCAAGCCTTTTTCACGCCTCAGCATTTTTCTGGTTGGACGGCTTCGCCGTCCCCGCCCCAGCGCAGGTAACGCAAACCGTTCGGCGGCTGTCGCCAAAATCAGGTTCTATATATTTCAAACAAAGGAGATTTCACAATGAGTTGGCTAAAAGCGATAGGGATTGGATTAGATCTTGCAGACGCTTATATTGCCGAGCAAAATGCAAAGAAGTTAAAAGAACTGCAAATGCAAGGCGCGGCGATAGCACTAATTGAAGCGCTTATCAAAGAATTACGAAATCAAATTTTCAACTTCAAACAGACGGCAGAAGAAATCCTTTCCAACGAATCAGAAACTCCCGTTATTGCCGCAGGAGCAATGAAACTTCTTGAAAGGCGCTTATTAGAATCTGGAATCACCCCAGACGTGTTTCAAGAAATAACGGATAAAGAGTACACAGCATCTGTTATCCGATTAATTAGAGAAAATAGTGACCGTATGTTACGCGGTCTTTCTAAAGAAGAGCAAGCCGAAATTAATCATGTTGCATCAATTGCTAGTCGGTTACAAGACTATGAGTTTTATGTAGAGAATTATCAAAAAGGAAAAGAACTTCAAAAGGCTACCGAAGTTGTTACAACCTACAAAAATCGGCAGGGTTGTTTGCCTATTGTTGGACTAATGCTTTACATCTACCCAGGTATTGCTTTTCCTTTTCTATTTGCTGTCATGCTGGGTGGCAGGAGCGACGCAGGGCAATCGATTGTAGGGTTTATAGGCTTGGGTTTATGGACATGGGGACTCATAGGTATATTGAAATGGAAAAACGGAGGCGGGTATAAAGATGCAAACAATGTCATTAAAAAGCATGGGGAAGACTTTAATCTTGATTACTTTAACAACCTAGAAGAAGAACTGGGTAATGTTCAAGAAATAAAGAAACGCCGCAATGAGGCGCGGCGCATAGCAGGAAACTTCTTCGGAGAATCTTTACTATTCCAAATTCCTCCTTACAATCTTGAAGAAGACTCTGCATTAGAACAGCCTTCATCCATTATCATTGAAGAAAGCGCAACCGTGGAAACACTCACGCCAGCGGTGCTTGAAAAAGATGATACATGGTCTACCGAACATATAAGCTTTAAAACTAATGTGAGTTTGAATGTAGAGAAAGACGGTGCATTGCCTCAAAGTATTGACTATGCCAGTCCAGCCTTGCCTGAAAATCAAAATACCGACTCAGATTTCGATTTTGAAAAAATCAAAAATTCGGTGATAGAAAAACTATCTGCTGGTTTCGGGAAATTAGGCAATCTATTTGCAAGTTTAATTGAGAGATTGACGGCAATAAAAATATCTTTGCCAAATCTCAAAACTAATAAAAAACAGATGGTATGGGGTGTGGCAATTATTAGTGTTTTCGTGATTGCCTTGATAGTTATTGGAACAATTAAAAAGTTAACTCCTGTCCCAACACAAGACAATAAGGCAATATTTACACAGGCTTTTGAAACAGCATTTGCTGCCCTGTCAACCATCCCCGTACAAGCCACTTCGACAATACTTCCAACTGCAACAGGTTCAATCGGAGAAACAAATATTAAAAAAACACCTGGATGGGAATTAGTTCAAACAGCTACAGAAACTGCATTTAATGACATATTTTTTATAGATGAAAATAATGGATGGGCAGTCGGAGATGCTTTTTTGCAATCTAACATAAAAATAATTCACACTACGGATGGCGGGAAAAATTGGACAGAACAAAATTCTAATACAAATGTAGACTTAGAATCTATTTTTTTCGTCAATCCAAATAATGGGTACTCTGCTGGTGGAAATTTTCTCACCACTGGAAAGAGCAGAGGAGCAATAATAAGGACACAAGATGGTGGTGAAAACTGGTCGGAGATATTTACAAGTAACTATGTAATAGAAACCATAATTTTTATAGACGAACTCTTCGGAGTTGCTGCTGGTGAAGACTTTAAAGAAGGTAATGGAGGAAATGGAAATACTTATATTTTAATTAGCGACCCGACAGTTTCATGAATAGGTGCATAAAGATAGTGGAAAGGGCAACAGACGCAATAATTGTCTTTCAATAAAACGCCAACCGATTTGAAACAGACTTAAGTCGCGCCGATCTTTTCTGT
>WBZR01003898.1_pt1 | contig 12795 bp, 11 predicted proteins | sample 5204231 | NCBI WGS metagenome assembly WBZR01 (sample SAMN12412403, study PRJNA552823) | activated sludge metagenome | isolation source: activated sludge from anammox sidestream of wastewater treatment plant... | place: USA: Virginia | collected 2017-08
CACCAATTTCAAAATCATTTGGATCATGTGCCGGAGTTATTTTAAGTGCACCTGTACCAAACTCCATATCAACATACTCATCAGCAATAACGGGGATTGCTTTTTGAACAATAGGCAATAAAACTTTTTTGCCTGCAAATTCAGTGTAACGGTTATCCTTTGGATTAACAGCAATGGCAGTATCACCAAGCATTGTTTCAGGGCGGGTAGTTGCAATTATTATAAATTTATTTTTATCATCAGCAAGCGGATATTTGATATAATAGAGCTTATCATTTTTTTCACGAAAAATTACTTCTTCATCGCTTAATGCAGTTTGCTGGTGGGGATCCCAATTGATAATACGCTTACCTTTATAAATCAATCCTTTTTTATACAGGTCAACAAACACTTTACGCACAGCTTTAGAAAGCCCTTCATCCATTGTAAAACGCTCTCTGCTCCAGTCAACAGAAGCACCCATCCTAGTTAGCTGATCAATAATATTTTTATGGTAAATTTCTTTCCATTCCCAGACTTTTTGCAGGAATTTTTCTCTGCCAAGGTCATGTCTTGAAATACCTTCATCGCGAAGTTTACCTTCAACCCTTGTTTGTGTGGAAATTCCGGCATGGTCTGCCCCGGGAAGCCACAATGTATTAAAACCTGACATTCTTTTCCACCGAGCATAGATATCCTGAATGGTATTATTGAGCATGTGACCAATTGTTAAGTTGCCTGTTACATTAGGGGGCGGAATAACTATAGAGTATTTTTGTTTATTGCCTGGAGTTTGAGGTTTGTAAAAATTATTACGGTTCCAAAAATCAATAAGTTTGTGTTCTGTTTCACTTGGTTGGTATGTTTTTGAAAGCTCCTTCAAAAATTTTTAAATCTGCCTTTCAATTATGTTTTATAATCAAAATCAAACAGGGTTTTCTTCCTGTTTATATTTATTTATTAATTCATACGCAAGCTCAAGATACGCCATAGATACATTAGCGTTAACATTATAAAGTATAGCCGGCTTACCGTAGAAAGTTGATTCGGTTACCATGTGATTGCGCGGAATAGTTGTTTTAAAAAGAAACTTGTTATAACGAAGTTTAAGCTCACGCTCAGAAATTTCGGTTACTTTAGTATTTGATTCATACATTGTCATTACAATCCCTTCAACATAAAGAGAGGGATTAGCAATTTCTTTAATATACTCAACATATTTAAACAGCCGAGAAATAGCTTCCAAAGAAAAGTGTCCGCTCTTTACAGGCATTATCACAGAATTGGAAGCAGTGAGTGCATTTGCAACAATACCTCTCATTAAAGGCGGACAATCAATTAAAATATATTCATATTGCTGAGCAGCAGAGCGGATTGCGTTTTTCAGCACAACCCTGTTTTCGGCAATCTTAGAAAATTTTTCATCACGCTGAATGGTATTTACATTTGAGGGCACAAAATCAAGAAATTCAAGTTCGGTTCTATGTATTGCATATTCCATTGAGTGCGTAAAGCTGAAGACTTCTGCCATTCCGGCTTTAACAAGCTCAGGGGTAAAACCAAGCGACATAGCAGAGGCGCCAAAAGGATCTGCATCAATGAGCAGAGTTCTTTTTTCAGCAACAGCAAGAGAAGCTGCAAGATTTACGGCAGTTGTTGTTTTTCCGACTCCTCCTTTAGGGAGGCAAATTGATATAATTTTAGCACTCAATGATATTAAAATAAAAGTATTATTTTTTCTGCTGTAAAATAGAATTTTTTAGATATAGTGCATCTTTAAAATCAGGATTAAATTCCAATGCTTTGTTTAAAAGTTTTAAAGATAATTCAAAATTTTTATTAATATAATGATAATTTGCAGTCTCAAAAATCATTCCGGGAATAGTATTAAACACTACTTTTTTTTGATCAGTATTAGGTTTAAATTTTGTGAATGATTCATTAATTATATAATTACCAGCATTTGGATCATACGGAGAATTTTTTGGTTCAACTCTGTATAAAAACCCTGAAGGTACCAATTTGAACTTATCAAAAAATGGTTTCATTTCCTTTGCTACAACAGCATCAACAGTAACAAATAATGGGAATTTATTTTCAGAAAAGTTAATAAACGCAGTTACCAAAGCAGAAAGCTTTGGAGTTTTTACTCTAGTATCCTGATCAATTACTTTTATATATTCCTCTGCTTCATTTTTAACACCCTCGTAAAGTTCAGGATGATACTTTTTAATCATATTAAGATACCACTTGGCTGAAAGGAATTTAATGTTAAATATTTTAAGGTCGGGTCTAATTTTTTCAGCAAGCTGGTAATACAGTGAAGCAGAATAAATATAAGCCCAGTCATAAGTAATTACAACAGAATTCTGCGGAAGCGGATTGATAGAATTCAGTGTAAGCTCAGCATTTGCATAGTCAGAGCTGTTATTATTATCACTGTAATTAATACCTGCAGATAAAATAACTAATATTATTGTGAAAGCAATAATTTTGTTTTTTGCAGAATTGAAATTATTTTTTGCAGTTAGCATATTTTCCGGTTTCCCAAAAGAGATTAAATATAATATTCCGCCCGGAAGGGCAAGAATTAAAAAATAATAAGCAAGGAAATAATAAGAATTGATATCCACTATATTATAATTGAAAGAATACAAAAGTGTAAATATAATTGAAAGGAATGAAAACACAGCAAAACTTTTGAAATATTTCCATAATACTACAAAACCTGCCAATGAAAGCAGAAGAGGCAAATAATTAAGTTCTGCAGGTAAATGTTTAAAAAAATCCGCAGCATTAACAGAAAATTTAGCAGATGAAGAGAACATCAAGTTACTATAGTCAGCTCCCCGCAAATGATCAAACAGATTTGATACATCAGATACATTTGACCAGTTAAGGTAAGGTTCGTTTGAAGATGCAATAATAAGAATTGCATAAAGCAGAATACCCGGTATTGAATAAATTACCAGTGTAAAAATCTGTTTGTAGCTCCCCATTCTGTTAGAGTTACAGAAATATATTAAATATATGAGAGAAGGAATTATAAATACAGTTGTTAAATGATTGGAAAAACTTAAACCGGTAAATACAAATAAACCAATCCAGTTTTTTTTATCAAAACTAACTGATGTGAATATTTTAACTGCAAAATAAATGATAAAGCTCAAAAATAAAGTGTGCAGAGCATATACTTCTACTTGTAAGGCATTTTGCCAGAATGTCGGGGTAAGTCCAATACAAATAGCAGCAGCAAAACTTAAAAAATAGTTAACTTGATTTATCTTATTTGCACCAAGTTCATTTGAGACATTTTCAATTTGATCGTGATTTTTATTTTTCTGCTTTAAATTTTGATTTTTCTTTAATTGAGCTTTAAACAATTTACTAAGCAAATAACCTGAAAGTTGCAGAGAAGTATAATAAGTAACAACAACTGAAAATGCTGATTCTATTGCACTTAAAAAATTAAGCTTGTATATAATTGAGGAGCCAAAAGGCAAATGAGAAAAAATATAACCAATTAATATAAAAAGCGGGTATCCCGTGGGATGCGGAATACCGAATGTATAGCATGCAGCGGCAAGTTCACCGCTATCCATAAATCCAACTGATGGATATAAAGTCAGTATATACAGCACTAAGCAGATTATACCAGCAGATAAACCAAATATATGTTTAAAATATTTATTCAATTACCCAATAGTTACATTTAATTCGCCAACATTGTTAATGAATGCATTTACCGTATCTCCTGTTTTAAGAGTACACACTCCCGCTGGGGTACCGGTAAAGATTATATCACCTGCGTGAAGACCAAAGACAGATGATAAATAATATATTAAATAAGGTATTTTAAATATCATTTGAGATGTATTTCCGTTTTGTTTTAAGATTCCGTTTACAGAAAGTTTGATCTGCAGGTTATCTGGATTTGGGATATTAACTTTAAGTGCAATTTCAGAAACGGGAGAAGAGCTGCGGAAACCTTTGGCAATAGCCCAGGGCTTGCCCTGTTTTTTCAAGTTGGTCTGAATATCCCTTAAAGTAAAATCAATACCTACAGCATATCCAAGTATATAATCATAGGCATTTCCCTCAGGTATATCATTGCCATCTTTACCAATAATTATTACAAGCTCAACTTCATTCTGAAGGTCATTTGAAATAAGTTCACCATTTAAAACCGGAATTTTTACAATATTCCCAGGCACATCAATTGATGAGGAAGGTTTGAGAAAAACAACAGGTTCAGCTGGAATATTGTTATCAATTCCATCAATTTTCATTTCATTTATATGGTCAGCATAATTTTTACCAATGCAATAAACGGTTTTAACTTCAAAAAGCTTACCTGTATTTTTAATTGAGAGCTGAGGCAAATACAATTAATTAAATATTGATTAAATGTTTATGCTTATTAACAATTCCAACAGGTTTACATTTCAGTTCCCAACCGTTAAACGGGGTATTTTTACTTTTTGAATGAAACTTTTCTTTATCAACTGTCCAATTCTTATTAACATCAAGTATTGTCAAATTCGCCGGGGAGCCTTCTTTAAAGCTGATTTCAGGCAATCCAAGCAAACGGCGCGGATTTACAGACATTTTACGTATCATTTCTTCAAAAGAGATAATACCTTTGTTTACTAAATATGTGTAAGTCAAACCTATTGAAGTTTCTAATCCAACAATTCCAAATGGTGCTTTATCAAGCGGCAGAGATTTTTCTTCTTCAGAATGCGGTGCATGATCGGTGCAAATCACTTCAATTGTACCCTCACTGAGACCTTCTATTACAGCTTCTACATCTTCTTTAGACCGGAGAGGAGGGTTCATTTTGGCATTTGTACCGTATTTTAATACCGATTCATCATTTAATATAAAATGATGCGGACATGCTTCTGCTGTAACATTGATATTTTCTGCTTTTGCTTTCGATATTAAAGCAACAGCTTCTTTTGTGCTAATATGCTGAATATGATACCTTGAATTGGGAATTTTTTTGGTTAATTTAATATCACGCTTTATAATCTCATATTCCGAAGAATTAGGGATGCCTTTTACTCCAAGTATTTTAGATACCTCCCCTTCATTAATAATTCCCCCATTGGTAATTTTCATTACTTCGCAATGCTGAACAACAGGGATATTGAACTTAGCAGTTTCAGTAAGTACCGAACTCATTAAATTATCACTAGCAACGGGACTGCCGTCATCGGTAATTGCAAGCACACCGGCTTTAACAAGCAATTCAATATCAGAAATAATTTCACCATTTCTGCCTTTGCTAGCGCAGGCGGATTGGTATATATCAACTAAAGCGTCTTTTGATTTTGAGTAAATAGATTTAATCAGCTCAGGGTTATCAACAGGAGGAATTGTGTTAGGCATTGTCATAACACCAGTAAAACCGCCATAAGCTGCAGCAAGAGAGCCGCTTGCAATATCTTCTTTGTATTGCTGCCCGGGTTCACGAAAATGGACATGCATATCAAAAAATCCGGGAACAATAATTTTTCCTGCAAGGTCATACTGCTCAACTTCCCGCACATGCTGCCAAATAACACCCATGCGGTTAATTACACCGTTTACAATTAAAATATCAAACCTGCCGTTAATGTTTTCGACAGGTGAAATAACATGACAATTTCTGAGGAGTAAATGCAATAATTTAAGTGATTTATTAACAAATTTAATGATTTTTAAGGATTATTGAAATGAAAATGTTAAATGGCTTACAAGTTAATAAAATATACCAACAATCATTTTTTAAACAAGTTGAATTGCTACAATGAACTTTTAAGATACAGGAATATATATAGTGCAGGAACTGCAAAAAGAATACTGTCAAATCTATCAAGTGCGCCGCCGTGTCCGGGTATAAGATTGGATGAATCTTTAACCTTAACACTGCGTTTAAGGTAAGATTCAAAAAGGTCACCAATTTGAGCAAACACACCAACAATAGCTGAAACCAACAGCCAGTGAAATAATGAATGCTGAGGGTTGAATTTCCATATAACTGCTCCGGCAATTAGAACAAATATGAAACCGATAACTGAACCCTCCCAAGTTTTTTTGGGGCTTATACTTTCAGCAAGTTTATTCTTTCCAAAAAGTTTACCGCCAAAAAATGCAAATGAATCACTAACCCAAACAAGTACAAGGCAAACTATTGCATAGTTTGCACCGAATAATTGCAGCACTTTAGAGCTATCCATAAGTGAGAGTAAACCAAACGGTGTTGAAATATACAAAACAGAAAGCAGCCAAGTACCAACAGCTTCAAAGTGTTTTTCTTCCTTAAAAAATTCATAAACTACCAGGAAGATAAACATTATAAAATAAATAATTAGTACAAAACCAAATCTTTCATAATAAAAATAAGCAACAATCAGACTGCTGAACAAAAGAAAAACTGTTTTGTGGAAAGAAATTCCTCCAAACCACTTCGTAATAGAACCGGGCGTGTGATGAGGGAATTCAAAAAGATTATAAAACTCATTCATACAGAAAAATGCAAGAATGATACAAAAGAAAAGGAATATTTCATTGCCCAAAACAGCAGATATAATAACAAACGGTATCCCTATTATTCCAACTATAATCCTGACTGCAGTATTGCTCATTTATAGTAATTTATTTTTTTCGCTGCTTTCATCATCAACGGGCATCGCTCTGAATTTATAATAAATCAAAATCACAGAACTGAATAATATGAAAGAAATTAAAACTGCTGCAATTGTATTTGTAAGCTCATCTCCCGTTAAATGAGGGGTTTCATAATCCTGCTTTCCATAAATAAACATATAATATGCAGCAAAAAAATTATTCAGAAAATGAGCTAGCACACCAACGTATATTGAATTTGCATAATATACAATAAAACTTAAATAACAACCTAAAATCAATAAGGGTATGATATTTAATGGCTGAAAATGATACATTGCAAAAAGAAAACCCGTAATGAAAATAGCTTTTAAGGGCGAAGCAACTTTGTTAAGATTAGAAAGTGAAAATCCCCTGAATAATGCTTCTTCACAAATAGCAGGAGTAACACCAATAACAAATACTACAACAATAAATTCAAACCAGTTATGCGCCTTTACTATTTTTAAAGTGGATTGCTCCATCACATCAAACAAATCATTGACAGGTTTAAGTATATCTTTTATAAATGGAACTGAGTTTAAAAGATAATCCTGAAAATACATGTACCCCTGCAGAAAAGGCTGAATTAGGATAATTCCAAGGATTGCAAGGAGTACCAATCCTGGTTTTGGTGCATTCAAACGGAAAATATTTTTAAGATTATTAGTTTGAAGACGAGCAAAAAATATTGTTGGAGCAAGAATAAGCATAAATTGACCAAATGAAAGTATCACTCTAGTAACTTTTACATTTGGGTTGTTAAGACTTATATCACCAGCAGCAATTGCTAAAGCTCCTCCGATGAACTGATAGAGAAAAAAAACAATACCAAGTACAATAATTACATACGCAAACGGATTCAGTGTTTTTATAAAGCTTTCTGCCGGTTTCTGCGGATCTTTATTTTCTTCTGGATTAAATTCCTGCAATATATTAGATTAAATAAATTAGAATGCTAATATAAAAACAGGAATATTCAGTTATAATTCATTAATTTTGACCAAAAAAGCGATTAATAATTATCACTAATTAAGGCTATATTAAAAAATTGCATTAATGCACATATTTTATTATGTTAAAACGGTAAAAATCAAAATTTTAAAATTTGAAAGAAAAGATCTTCTTTTTAGCAGTACTTATAGCAGCATTAAACATAAATATTTTTGCAGGAGACCGTTCAAATGCACGATCAACATCAATGTCATTTTCAACTTTAATATCAGGTACAGGTAATGATGCATACGGAATTAATCCGGCAAATTTTGATTACACTCTGCAAGAGAATAAAATAAAAAACAGTAAAAAGAAAATGAAATTTTTCAATCCGCACTGGGAATTTACAATTTTTTCAGGCGGAGGCGGATACGGAAGTGATTCATCAATTGAATTTTACAACAATTACCTAAAATATCTTTCAATAGACAGGAATAAATTTGCTAACCTTTTTACTAACATTAATGAGGTTTTCACATTCAGGAATACAATATTACCGACAGAAAAAACTGATGTTAACTATGATTTTGAGCTGAATTGGCTTTCTGTAAATTATAAGGGAAAGTTTGGAGCACTTAATTTTTCAATTGCTGATAGAGTTGGATTGAACACTGAAGTAAACAGCAGAGATGAATATTTGCCATTAACATTTGGATTTAACTTTAACCAAAACGGCAGTTATAATATTACAAACGTACAAATGGCACAATCTGAAGCTATTGCCTGGTGGATAAGAAAATACAGCATTGGATATGCAAAACAATGGAATTTTAAAAAAGGGGGGATAAAAAGTTTTTCCGCTGGAATTTCAGGCAGTTTGGTACATGGATTTGGAAATGTTACAACTTATGAATCAAAACTTGATATAAGTACATGGGGTATACAAAACATTAACGGTACCAATCATGTTGACAGCATAAAAGGAAAACAGGATTTCCACACACAATCAGCACTTACAGATTATTTTAAAGATTATAATGATGGTGCAGAAACACATTTCAGCATGTTCCCTAGACCTGCTGGAGTTGGTTACTCAATTGATTTTGGTTTAAGCTTAGAAATAAGTAATGAATGGAAAATTGCAGCAAGCGTAACTGATTTGGGGAAAATATCATGGGACTACAACACAATTACAAATGATGATACGAACCATTTTGCATATTATAATTTTTATGTTACAGGAACCGACCCAACTTATAATCAAATGGTAAATGATCTTGGCGGATATGAAACCCAGGATACAAATACTACGTTTTCTACAGATATGCCTACAAAATACAGGGCTGGCATAATGTTTAAACCAAGCAATAAATTTCTAGCTGAGCTTAACTGGGTAAAAGGCACAAATAATCTACCGGGCAATTCAAGTGATAATATATTCAGTTTAGGATTGGAATACTACCCTATTTCATACCTGCCATTAAGGACAGGTTTTTCAGCAGGGGGACCCGGCTTATGGTATATTTCAGTTGGAACAGGAATAAAGTTCAAAAACTTTACATTTGATATAGGAACTTACGGAATAAACCAGCTTATAATGAATAAAAGATTCAGCGTATCAGCAACTACAAAAATAATTTTTTAGTTATGAATAAAATTATAATATTAAATTAATTAGATAACAATATGGACAAAATTAAATATTTTTCAATCTTTATTTTAACTGCGGTGATGATATATTTATATGGGTGCGGGGATGATTCAACAACAAATACAGGTGGCGGAGATAAACCTAACATTGATTTTAAAACAGGTTCTGTATTTACATTTACATTTGATACACTTTCACGAATTAACGGAAGCAGTGTTCGTTTGACAAATATGTCTTCCCGTGATTCAATTGAAACCTCAATACCAATAGGGTCAAATACTGCGTATAGAATTGTCAGCAGAACTGACAGTGCATCTGTAATTTCATACGATACAGCACTGGTTTACTATGATGCAGGTGCCGGAAAATATTATCAATATGGTATTGCCAGATTAATAAATCCAAGTGTAACCCCAACTTGGGATTTAATTGGAGATTTTTCATTGCCTAACGGAACATCTTGGCAAATTGCTTTAAATCCGGATTCTTTATTAATAAATGGTTTTTACATAAAAGTAGCATTATCAGCAAAAGTTGTTGGTGCTACTTCTTTCCAAACCACAGGCTCACCAACCAGAGACGTAAATTGCTATCAAATTGAATTTAAAGCTGATTTAACATATTTGGGCTTAGCATTAGGTTCTATTTATTTTGATTATTATTTAGGATATAATAATGGAACAACTAATACATCGGGAATTGTAAGATTAAAATTAAGACCAATTAATTTAGGGATACCACCAATATCTTTAAGTAACTTTGGTGTAGATAAAATAACGTCAACATTTAATGTTCCGTAAATTATTTAAAAATTAACAAGCCCGGTCAACCGGGCTTTTTTTATACCTTTACCCTTTTTAAACTTATTAAATTTATTACCCGAATAGTTATTATAACAATATTTACATATCTACTAAATACATTATAAATTAACATTTTAATTTTAACTGACTTTTATTAGCAGCAATAAATGGTTATTTTTGAGATTATAATAATTTTTATCCAATAGATTGCATAAATTAAAACCAGAAAACCCTGTAAAAGAATTTGATGAATTTGTAACAATAATAAAGCGGCTTCGCAATGAGTGTCCCTGGGATAAGGAGCAGACACATGATTCAATTCGTCATTTATTATTAGAAGAAACTTACGAAACACTTGAGGCAATTGATGAAAAGAACTATGATGAACTAAAAAAAGAGCTTGGTGATCTTTTACTTCATGTAGCATTTAACTCAGTAATTGCCGAAGGAGACGGGAATTTTGACCTGAAAGATGTGATAAATGCCATTAACCAAAAAATGATAACAAGGCATCCTCATGTATTTGGTAATACCAAAGTCAGCAGCACAAATGAAGTTTTAAAGAATTGGGAGCATATAAAGTTAAATGAAGCAGGAAGAAAATCTGTACTGGAAGGAGTACCTAAGAACCTTCCCTCGTTAACGCGCGCATACAGGATACAGGAAAAATCGGCTAAGGTAGGTTTTGATTGGGATACAAGCACTGATGCATTTAAAAAAATTGATGAAGAACTGAAGGAGTTTAAACAGGAAGCAGAATCAAATAAAAATGCTGAAGGCAAGTTAAATGATGAAGTAAGAACAAAACTTGAAAAAGAACTAGGCGATATATTATTTGCAATTATAAATTATGCCCGATTTTTTGAGATAAATCCGGAAAACGCTTTGCGGCTTACAATTGAAAAATTCATAAAGCGTTTTAATTATATTGAGCAAGAGCTTGATAACAGAGGTAAAAAGATAACTGAAAGCAATCTTGCTGAAATGGATGCTATATGGAATGAAGCAAAGAAAACAATAACATAAATTTGTAAAATTAAACACACCGCAGCCCGAATATAATGATGAAAATAAAATTTTCTTTTTTTAGATCAGCCATTTTTATTGCGGTATTTTTTATATATCAAAGTTCATATTCCCAGAAAATACCGCAGAATAAAATTGATGAACTTTCAGGTAAACTTGATTCAATTTGCCTTCCGTTAAAGGATGCAGGCATAAAAGTATCCTGCAAGGTAGTTCACGCTGATTTTAACAAAGAATTGTATGAATTAGACCCTGAAATTGGCATGATACCTGCATCAATAACTAAATTAGTTATTGCCGCAGCGTCATATTCAATGCTTGGAGTAAACTACTCGATACCTACAATCTGCTATACTGATGATAATAATATTAAAGATGGTGTAATAGATGGTAATCTTTATCTAAAAGGATACGGTGACCCAGATTTAAACAGTGGTGATATACAAACATTAGCAAATGAAATAGTTAAAAAAGGTATAAAACAAATAACAGGGAACATTGTAGCAGATGATTCATACTTTGATAATAATTATTATACATTGCGCGGAATGTATTCAGGTGATACAGGACCTTCTTATTGGCCTTATGTTTCAGCACTTTGTCTTGATAAGAGTACAGGTGCATTAAGTGCCGGAGATTTACTTTCAAGTGACCTTTCTTCTCTTGGTGTTAGTGTTCAGGGTGTTGTTATTGCCGGTCAAACACCAGATAAAGTAAAGGAAGTTACACAGATAAGCCATAAAATATTTGATGTAATTTCATATATGCTTAAAGAAAGTGATAATCACTCAGCAATAACAATGTTCAAACTGCTTGGAGCGAAATTCAAAAATACTCCGGCATCATTAGAAGACGCACAATCTGTGATAAGTCAGTATTTATCGGGGCTTGGGGTTGACAGATATTCATACGAAATATTAGAAGGCTCGGGGTTGACCAGATATAATAAAGTAAATGCAGATATGTATATGAAGATATTAAAGAGTATGTATGATGATCGTTTTGCATTTGATTATTTTCTTAATTCACTTTCAATTGCAGGCAAAGACGGAACTTTAAGAAAAAGGATGATAGGCACAGAGGCAGAAGGCAATGTATATGCCAAAACGGGAACAATAAACAGCGTTTCGGCATTAAGCGGGTATGTAATTGATAAGGATAATGAGATTTTAATGTTTTATATTGTAATGAACGGATTTGGAGGCAATGCTACAGAAATGCGCTCAGCTCAAAATGATGTTGCAATAACACTGGCAGGATTCAGCAGAAAATAATTTTAACTATACCCTCAATTTTTATTTTATGTCAAAATTTGAACTCATCTCAGATTTTAAACCTTCAGGCGATCAGCCAAAAGCTATAAAAGAGCTGACCGAAGGATTAACCCGAGGAGATAAATATCAGACATTGCTTGGAGTAACCGGCTCGGGCAAAACTTATACTATTTCTCATGTGATACAGAACGTAAATAAACCATAACAAAACACTAGCAGCACAGCTATATGGTGAATTTAAAAAATTTTTCCCAAAAAATAAAGTTGAGTTTTTTATAAGCTACTATGATTATTATCAACCGGAATCATACATACCAACAACAGATACATATATAGCAAAAGATCTTGCAATTAATGAAGAAATTGACAGACTAAGACTTCGTGCAACAACAGCACTGCTTGAAGGCAGAGAAGATGTAATTATAGTCGCATCAGTTTCTTGCATATACGGAATTGGAGCACCGCAAGAATATGC
>WBZR01003900.1_pt1 | contig 12789 bp, 12 predicted proteins | sample 5204231 | NCBI WGS metagenome assembly WBZR01 (sample SAMN12412403, study PRJNA552823) | activated sludge metagenome | isolation source: activated sludge from anammox sidestream of wastewater treatment plant... | place: USA: Virginia | collected 2017-08
AGCCCTCCGCCATGTAAAGCAATTTCAGGGATGTTGTACTAGGGCCGCGGCTTGCGGCGCGGCGCCTCGAGCGGCGCTGCGCCGCCGCGGATGCGCTGGCGTACGTCGCTCGGCGTCGTGCCGAAGCGGCGCCTGAAGCGGCGGTTGAAGTGCGAGAGGTCGCCGAAGCCCGCCTCGAATGCGATGCCGGCGATCGTCCAGGCGGCATATCGGGGGCTCGTCAGCATGCCCAGCGCCGCGTCCAGGCGCCTTTCGAGGGCGAATTCGCTGAACGTGGTGCCCTGTTCCTCGAACAGCATCTGCACGCAGCGCGTCGACACACCCTGCCGCCGCGCGATCTGGTCGATGGGCAGCGTGGCGTCGCGCTCGAGATCGGAGCGGATCGCGGCCAGCCTGGCGGCACGCACGCCTCGTCCGCGCGCGATCGCCCGCGCCTCGTCGGTGGCGCCGATGGCCAGCGCCATCAGGTCGTAGACATGCGTCGCCGCCAAGCGAGCCAGCGCAGGCTCGTCCAGCCGATCGGGCAAGCTGGCGACGTAGCGCTGCAGCAATCCGAGAGCCGCCGTCTGGCGCGGAATTCGGCGCGCGGCGGCGGCCTCGATGTCGGTCAGCATGGCCAGCGCCTCGAACGGCACGCGCACCGACAGGTAGGTGGCGTCGACGAACTCGAGCCGCGAAGGCTCGCGGTAGACGAGCAGCACCGCGTCGCCGAGGCGGGGCGCGCTCTCCTGGCGGCCCTGACCGAGGGCGATCTCGCCTCCGGTCTTGACCATCAGGCACACCGTGTCGTCGCCGTCGGCCAGCTTGCTGCGCGGGCGCGCCGCCCGGGCCGTGACCGGGCTCACCATCCTGGCGCGGCGCAGCCCCGGTGCGATGTGGATCTGCATGTCGATCGCGCGACCGGGCTCGGCATCGATCTCCATGCCGATCGAGCGATCGAACAGGTCGCGCAGCGCCGGCAGGCGCCGCGCCGCGGGAAGCTGGGCGGTCGACAGCCGCAGCGACTTCGCGCCCTGCTCCTCGAGTTGCATCGTCGCATCTCCCGCTGCTGCGCAGCGCAGCCATTCTCGGTCGCTCTGAACTCGGCGTCCAGGCACGCCGCGAGCGGCACAGGCCGCTTCGCCACGGCTTCGCCTGCGGCACAGCGGCGCTTCGCATGGGCCACAGACGGCCGCCGCGTCGCCGGCCATCATCGTCGCGTCGACGGCGGCATTCCCGGCCCGACGCCGCCGAACACGACCAGCCACGAGAGGAATCCCATGCAGTTCAAGCCAACGTCCCGCCTTGCACTGGGCGGCGCGACCCTGTGCGCCACGGCCCTGTGCGTCCCGTTCGTGCTGGCGCAGATGGCGCCGCCGGCGGAGAACCAGGGTGTCAGCGCGCGCGTGATCGGAGCGGTGCCGCTTGCGGGCGAGTTCGACGCCGTCGAAGGGCGCCAGCTTCGGATGCGCGTCGTGACCCTCGCGCCCGGTGGCGTGTTCGCGCTGCACAGCCACAAGGATCGGCCCTCGGTGGAGTTCGTTCTCAAGGGCAACGCGACGGAGCTGCGCGGCCAGACGAGCAAGGAGTATCGCGAGGGCGACTCCGTGCTCGCCGACAGGAACACCACCCACTGGTGGCGCAACGACGGGCCGCAGGCGGCCGTCTTCGTGGCGGTCGACGTCTTCAATCCGCCGAAGTGAGGCTGCCGGCGGCGGCGTTGAGCAGCGAACGGCCGACCGCCCGCACCGGACGTGCCGACCTCGGTGTCGGCCGCCCGGCTTGCGCCGCGGCGAACGCGGCGCGTGCGCCGCGGCCCGGCCGCTGCGCACGGCCCGGCCGCTGCGCAGGGCCCGGCCGCTGCGGTATGAGCGGTTGATCCCGAGGCGAACGGGTCGGCCGCCGTGCGGCCGCTGCCGCCGCCTTCTGGCCCGGCGGCAGCGCGTCCTGTCGCGTCTTCGCGGCGAGGTCGGCCGGCGTCGAGCGCCAGACCGATGGCGTTGAATTCGATGTGCGCCACGGCATGCAGCTGCGCCGCGCGCCCCTCGCGCGTGAACGGCGCGCGCCGCGGCAACGCGGCCGGCGGCACGAGGCGAGGGCGCGCGGGGCGGCCGGGCAGGGTGGATGGAGACGGCAGTACCGCCTGCGTGTCGAGCCGGCCGGCGCACGGCAGCGCCAGCGCGGCCGCCACCTTCGCCGCGGGGTCGGCCAGCGCCAGCAGGTCGAGTGCATGCCTGCGCCGTTTCATCGGCGGCATCATCGAGGCGCGGTTGGCGCGTTCGGCGCATTGCGCCACCCGCCACGCGTCCGTGCCGCGCGTCCCTGTGACGCGCCCGTGTCACGCGCCGGTGCTCCGGCCCTGTGCTTCGGACCGGTGGCGTGCGCCCGCGCGCGTCAAGCCGCGCTGCGCTCGTCGGACGCCAGTTCGGCGCCGACGCGCTCGCGCGCCGTGCGCACGTGCTGCGCGATCGTCCGCGCCGCACGCTCGGCGTCGCCGGCGGCGATGGCGTCCAGCACATCGGCGTGCTCGCTCCAGACCTTGCGCGCCAGCGCCGGGCGGCGCAGCACTTCACCCATCGCCCGGCGCAGGTGCTGCCAATGCGTCTGCATGGCCTCGACGATGAGCGGGTTGCCGCTGGCGGCGTAGACCCAGGCGTGGAAGTCGACATCGGCCTGCAGCGCGGCGGCTGCGTCGCCGGCGGCGGCCACCTTGCGGCCATGCGCGACGATGGCGCGCGCGCGCTCGATCTGCGCGGGCGTGGCGCGCGCGGCGGCGAGCGAGGCCGCCAGCGGCTCGAGCGCCGAGCGGAACTCGTAGATGGCCTCGAAACGCGCACGGTCCACCGGCGCCACCTGCAGGCCGCGCCGACCGTGCTCGACCAGAAAGCCTTGCTGCCTGAGCAGCCCGAGTGCCGTCATCACCGGCTGGCGCGAGACCTCGAGGCGCGCCGCCAGCTCGTCCTGCGTCACGCGCTCGCCCGGGGCGAGTGCGCCGTCGCAGATGGCGTCGAGGATGCGCGCGTAGGCCTGCTCGACGAGCGTCTTGCGGGGCTTCAGCGATTCGATGGGCATGGCCGGCCGTGATTGTGTCGGATCAGGGTCATTCCGGATATTGAATGCTACATACTGTATACGATAATATTCTGTCCGTCTACGCCACGGGCTGCCTTTCCCGAACCGGCCCCAACCTCCTCATCGCCATGGACAACACCCCGATCCGCGTGCTGCTCGCCAAGGTCGGCCTCGACGGCCACGATCGCGGCGTCAAGGTCGTCGCGCGCGCGCTGCGCGACGCCGGCATGGACGTCATCTATTCCGGACTGCACCGCAGCCCGGAGGAAGTGGTCAACACCGCCATCCAGGAGGACGTCGACGTGCTCGGCGTGAGCCTGCTGTCCGGCGTGCAGCTGACCGTGTTCCCCAAGCTGTTCGAGTTGCTCGAGGACAAGGGCGCGGGCGACCTCATCGTCATCGCCGGCGGCGTGATGCCCGACGAGGACGCCGCGGCCATCCGCCGCATGGGCGTGCGCGAGGTGCTGCTGCAGGACACGCCGCCGCAGGCCATCGTCGACTCGATCCGCAACCTGGTCGCCGCGCGCGGCGCGCGCTGAAGGCGGCCGCGCCGCCGCCGGAGACGAACGATGGAAGAGTGGAAGTTCCCGGTCGCCTACGACGAGGAGTACCTGCCGCCGGCCGCGAGCCGCTGCTGGTTCCCGCGCCGCGAGACGATGCCCGCGGCCGAGCGCGAGCGCGCCATCTTCGAGCGGCTGCAGCAGGTCTGCCGCTACGCCTGGGAGCACGCGCCGTTCTACCGTCGGCACTGGGAGCAGGCGGGCTTCCACCCGAGCCAGCTGAAGTCGCTCGAGGACTTCGAGCAGCGCGTGCCGGTGGTCAAGAAGGCCGACCTGCGCGCCGCGCAGTCGGCGCATCCGCCTTTCGGCGACTACCTGTGCGTGCCCGAGGGCGAGATCTTCCACGTGCACGGCACCAGCGGCACCACCGGGCGGCCCACCGCGTTCGGCATCGGCCGCGCCGACTGGCGCGCGATCGCCAACGCGCACGCCCGCATCATGTGGGGCATGGGCATCCGCCCGGGCGACATGGTGTGCGTGGCCGCCATCTTCAGCCTGTACCTGGGCAGCTGGGGCGCGCTGGCGGGCGCCGAGCGCCTGCGCGCCAAGGCCTTCCCGTTCGGCGCCGGCGCGCCGGGCATGAGCGCGCGCCTGGCGCAGTGGCTGGCGACGATGAAGCCGGCCGCCTTCTACGGCACGCCGAGCTACGCCATCCACCTGGCCGAAGTGGCGCGCGAGGAGAAGCTCGACCCGCGCGCCTTCGGCCTCAGATGCCTGTTCTTCAGCGGCGAGCCCGGCGCCTCGGTGCCCGGCGTGAAGGACCGCATCGAGGAGCTGTACGGCGCCAAGGTCTACGACTGCGGCTCGATGGCCGAGATGACGCCGTTCATGAACGTCGCCGGCAGCGCGCAGAGCAACCAGGGCATGCTGTGCTGGCAGGACATCGTCTACACCGAGGTGTGCGACCCGGCGACGATGCGCCGCGTGCCCTACGGCCGGCGCGGCACGCCGGTCTACACCCACCTCGAGCGCACCAGTCAGCCGATGATCCGGCTGCTCTCCGGCGACCTCACGCTGTGGACGAACGACGAGACCGCCTGCGGCCGCACCTATCCGAGCCTGCCGCAGGGCGTGTTCGGACGCATCGACGACATGTTCACGATCCGCGGCGAGAACATCTACCCGAGCGAGATCGACGCCGCGCTCAACCAGATGCCCGGCTACGGCGGCGAGCACCGCATCGTCATCACGCGCGAGGCGGCGATGGACGAGCTGCTGCTGCGCGTCGAGCCGAACGCGGCCATCCACGGCGCCGGCGCGGCGGCGCGCGAGGCCTTTCGCGCCGAGGCGGCGCACAAGGTGCACACGCTGCTGGGCGTGCGCGCCAAGGTCGAGCTGGCCGAGCCGAACTCGATCGCGCGCACCGACTTCAAGGCACGCCGCGTGGTCGACGACCGCGAGGTCTTCCGCGCGCTCAACGAGCAGCTGCGCAGCGGCGGCTGAGCGGGACGCAGGCGCCATGAGCTACATCCCCTCGCTCGAACTGCTGGCGCAGCTCGATGGCGGCAGCGCGCGCGCGCTGGCGCGGCTGATGTCGCGCGCCGAGGCCGGCACGGCCGAGGCGCGCCCGGCGCTGGCCGAGGTCTACCGCCGCGCGGGCGCGGCGCACGTGATCGGCCTGACCGGCGTGCCCGGCAGCGGCAAGTCCACGCTCGTGGCCAAGCTGGCCGCCGCGCTGCGCGCGCGCGGCGAGAGGGTCGGCATCGTCGCCATCGACCCTTCCAGCCCGTACTCGGGCGGCGCCATTCTCGGCGACCGCATCCGCATGGCCGAGCTGGCCAACGACCCCGGCGTCTTCATCCGCAGCATGGCCACGCGCGGCGCCACCGGCGGCATGGCGCGCGCCGCGCTCGACGCGGTCGACCTGCTCGACGTCGCCGGCTACCGCACGATCATCCTCGAGACCGTGGGCGTGGGCCAGGACGAGGTCGAGGTGGCGCATGCGTCGGACACCACCGTCGTCGTCTCGGCGCCGGGCCTGGGCGACGAGATCCAGGCCATCAAGGCCGGTGTGCTCGAGATCGCAGACATCCACGTCGTCAGCAAGTGCGACCGCGACGACGCCAACCGCACGCTCACCGACCTCAGGCAGATGCTGACGCTCGGCACCATGGTCGGTCCCCGGCGCGCCTGGGCGGTGCCGGTGGTGGGCGTGAGCTCGTACACCGGCCAGGGCGTCGACGATCTGCTCGCGCGCATCGCGGCCCACCGCGCGGCGATGACCGACTCCGAGCTCGGCCGCGAGCGCCGCCGCCGCGTCGCCGAATTCCGCCTGCACAAGACCGCCGAGACGCTGCTGCTCGAGCGCTTCGCCGCCGGCGCCAAGGGCTTGGCGCCGGCGCTGGCCGACACCCTCGCCCGCCGCGCCAGCGACCCCTACGCCGCGGCCCGACAACTGATCGCCCAGACGATCCGCAAGGAATACACAGGAGATCTCGCATGAGCTGGCTTGACCCCAAGCAACACGACCGCCTCGAGTCCGAGCGCCGCGACTGGGAGGCCGGCGAGCTGGCCGCCTTCCTCGCCAAGCAGCCCGAACGCAAGGAGCAGTTCCACACCACGGGCGACTTCCCGGTGCAGCGCACCTACACCGCGGCCGACATCGCCGCCACGCCGCTCGCCGACATCGGCCTGCCCGGGCGCTACCCGTTCACGCGCGGGCCCTACCCGACGATGTACCGCAGCCGCACCTGGACGATGCGCCAGATCGCCGGCTTCGGCACCGGGGAGGACACCAACCAGCGCTTCAAGTACCTGATTGCGCAGGGCCAGACCGGCATCTCGACCGACTTCGACATGCCCACGCTGATGGGCTACGACAGCGACCACCCGATGAGCGACGGCGAGGTCGGTCGCGAAGGCGTGGCCATCGACACGCTGGCCGACATGGAGGCGCTGCTCGAAGGCATCGACCTCGAGAAGATCTCGGTGTCGCTCACGATCAACCCGACGGCGTGGATCCTGCTCGCGATGTACGTCGCGCTGGCCGAAAAGCGCGGCCTCGACCCGAACAAGCTCTCGGGCACGGTGCAGGCCGACATCCTCAAGGAGTACATGGCGCAGAAGGAGTACATCTACCCGATCGCGCCCTCGGTGCGCATCGTGCGCGACATCATCACCTACAGCGCGAAGAACCTGAAGCGCTACAACCCGATCAACATCTCCGGCTACCACATCAACGAGGCCGGCTCGTCGCCGCTGCAGGAAGCGGCCTTCACCCTCGCCAACCTCGTCGCCTACGTCGAGGAGGTCACCAAGACCGGCATGCCGGTCGACGAGTTCGCGCCGCGCCTGGCCTTCTTCTTCGTGAGCGGGGGCGACTTCTTCGAGGAGGTGGCCAAGTTCCGCGCGCTGCGCCGCTGCTACGCCAAGATCATGAAGGAGCGCTTCGGCGCGCGGAACCCCGAGTCGATGCGGCTGCGCTTTCACTGCCAGACGGCGGCGGCCACGCTCACCAAGCCGCAGTACCAGATCAACGTCGTGCGCACCGCGCTGCAGGCGCTCTCGGCCGTGCTGGGCGGCGCGCAGAGCCTGCACACCAACGGCTACGACGAGGCCTTCGCCATCCCGACCGAGGACGCGATGAAGATGGCGCTGCGCACGCAGCAGATCCTCGCCGAGGAGATCAACGTCGCCAACGTCATCGATCCGCTGGGCGGCAGCTATTACGTCGAGGCCCTGACCACCGACTACGAGCGCAGGATCTTCGAGATCCTGAAGGAAGTCGACGAGCGCGGCGGCGCCGTCAAGCTCATCGGGCAGGGCTGGTTCCAGAAGCAGATCGCCGACTTCGCCTACGAGACGGCGCTGCGCAAGCAGTCGGGGGACAAGCCCGTCATCGGCGTCAACCGCTTCGTCGAGAACGAGGAGGGCGCCAAGATCGAGATCCACCCCTACGACCCGAGCACCGCCGAGCGCCAGCTCGCGCGCCTGCGCCGCGTGCGCGCCGAGCGCGACGAGGCGCGCGTGCAGGCCCTGCTCGAGCAGCTGGCGGCGGTGGCCAGGGACGACACGCAGAACCTCATGCCGGTGACCGTCGAGCTGGTGAAGGCGGGCGCGACGATGGGCGACATCGTCGAGAAGCTCAGGGGCCTGTGGGGCACCTACCGCGAGAACCCGGTGTTCTGAGATGGCCGCCACGGCGCCTGCCATCGGCCCCGACAGCGCCGCCGGCGTCATCGCGCGCCTGCTCGCGGCGCGCGGCGTCGACCGCGTGTTCGCGCTGTGCGGCGGCCACATCATGCCGATCTGGATGCGCCTGGACGCCGAGGGCATCGCCATCGTCGACGTGCGCGACGAGCGCGCCGCGGTCTACATGGCGCACGCCTACGGCGAGGCGAGCGGACGGCCGGGCGTGGCCCTGGTGACTGCCGGCCCCGGCGTCACCAATGCGATGACCGGCATCGCCAACGCCCATGCGGCGCGCGCGCCCGTGCTCGTGCTCTCGGGCCTGCCGCCGCGGCCGCAGACCGATCGCGGCGCGCTGCAGGACATGGTGCACACCGAGATGCTGCGCGGCATCACGCGCCTGGCGCGCACGGTGCGCGAGGCGGCGCAGGTGCCGCAGGCGCTCGACGAGGCGCTGGCCGCCGCCGCGGGCGAGGCCGGCGGCGAGCCCGGGCCGGTGTTCCTCGACTTCCCGACCGACACGCTGCGCGCCGAGGTGCCGCGCGCCGTGCAGCTGCCCGAGCACATGCAGCCGCGCGCGCGCGGCGCGATCGCGCCCGAGCCGGGCGCACTGGCGCGCGCCGCCGATCTGCTGTGGCAGGCCAGGCGCCCGCTCGTCATCGGCGGGCGCGGCGTGCGCGGCGCGGCCGCGGAGCTGGTGGCGCTGCTCGACGCGACCGGCGCGCCCTTCCTCGACACCGGCGAGTGCAAGGGCGTCGTGCCCGACGATCATCCGTCGGCCGTGGCGGCGATGCGCGGCAGCGTGATGGGCGACGCCGACCTCGTGCTGACGATCGGCCGCAAGCTCGACTTCCAGCTCGGCTACGGCTCGCCCGCGGTGTTCGGCGCCGCGCGCTGGCTGCGCATCGCCGACTGCGCGGCCGAGCTGCGCGACAACCGCCGCGGCGAGGTCGAACTGTTCGCCACGCCGCGCCTGGCGCTGCAGGCGCTGGTGGCGGCGGGCCAGGGCAGGGCGAGCGCCGTCGACCCCGCCTGGCGCGAGCGGCTGCGCGCCGGCCATGCCGAGCGCGCCGCCAGGCTGCGCGCTTCGATGGCCGCCGCCGCCGACGGCGCCGACGGCTTCATGCACCCGAACCGGCTGCTCGCCGAAGTGCAGCGCGCGATCGGCGACGACGCCGTGGTGGTCGCCGACGGCGGCGACTTCCTCGCCTTCGCGCGCGTCGGCATGCGCTGCGGCAGCTACCTCGACCCGGGCGCGCTGGGCTGCATCGGTGTGGGCACGCCGTTCGGCATCGGCGCCGCGCTCGCCGCGCCCGGCCGCACGGTGGCCGTGCTCACCGGCGACGGCTCGTTCGGCTTCAACGCGATGGAGCTCGACACCGCGGCACGCCACGGCGTGCCGGTGCTGGTGGTGGTGGCCAACAACGGCGCCTGGCAGATCGAGGTGCACGACCAGACCCTGACGCACGGCAAGGTGGTCGGCACGCGGCTGCAGCGCGCCGACCACGCGGCGATGGCACGCGCCTTCGGCGCCCACGGCGAGCGCGTCGAGAGCGCGGCGGCGCTGCCCGCGGCGCTCGAGCGCGCACTGGCGGCGCTGCGCGCGGGCCGGCCGGCCCTGCTCGACGTGCTGGTGAGCGGCGAGCCGATGTCCTCCGACGCCAGGACGGGCCTGGCCTGGGTGCCCGATCTGCAGCCGCTGGCCGCCTGGGACGAGGCCGAGCGGCGCTGGCGCGCCGGCGCGGCGGGTTAGTCTCGGCGCATGTCCGCACGACCCGCGTCGCTGCACCTCGCTGCCTACCAGGAGCATGAACCGCTCGTGCTCGGTGCGCCGCTCGCTGGGCGGGCCGGGCACGCCCTGGTCGGTCGCCTCACGCTGGGCGCCGGCGCCTGGCTCGGCGCGGGCAGCATCGTGCGCGCCGACGGCCACTACGTGCGCATCGGCGCGCAGTTCCACCTCGGCCGCGGCGCCACCGTGCACATCGCGCACGACCGCTGCCCGACCGTCATCCACGAGCGCGTGAGCGTCGGCGCCAACGCCGTCGTGCATGCCTGCGCCGTGCTGGCCGACGTGGTGGTCGAGGACGACTGCGTCGTGCTCGACGGCTCGGTGGTCGGCGCCGGCGCGCTGCTGCAAGCGGGCAGCGTCGTCTTCCCGCGCAGCCGGCTGGCCGCCGGCATGCTGCACGGCGGCGCTCCGGCGCGGCCGCTGCGTGCGCTCGCCCCCGGCGAGGCGGCGGCGCGCGCCGCGGCGCTGCGCGCGCGCAACGAGGCGGCCGACGCGCGCTGGCCTTGCCGGGCGCGGGCGGCCAGCGCCGCGGCCGGCACCTTCGTCGCCGACACCACGCGGCTCGCCGGCGCCGTGCACCTGGCCGTCGGCGCCAGCATCTGGTACGGCTGCCGGCTCGACGCCCGCCGCGGCGCCATCACGCTCGGTGCGCGCTGCAACGTGCAGGACAACTCGGTGCTCACCGCCGGCGCCGGCGGCCTGCCGATCGGCGCGGACACGACGATCGGCCACAACGTGCTGCTCGAGGACTGCACGGTGGGCGCGCGCTGCCTGGTGGGCATCGGCAGCCGCATCGCTGCCGGCACCGTGATCCCCGACGACACCTTCGTCGCGGCCGGCACGCACACCACGCCCGGGCAGCGGCTCGAGGGCGGCCGCCTCTGGGGCGGCCGGCCGGCGCGGCCGATCGGCGTGCTCGACGAGGCCAGGCGCGGCATCGTGCTCCTGACGGCCGCCGTCTACGCCGGCTACGCGCGCGCGATGCGCGGCGCAGGTCGCAGGCCCGGCTGAGCGCGGCACGGCCGAGCCCGGTGCTGCTGAGCGCTTCAGGGATGAGCGCTGCAACGCTGAGCGCTGCAAGGATCGGCGCTGCAAGGATGAGCGCCGCCCGGCCTCGTCCCTAGAATGCGCCCATGAGCGAGCTGCGCAAGTTCCTGTTCGAGGGCCTGCCGGTGCGCGGCATGCTGGTGCGGCTCGACGACGCCTGGCGCGAGGTGCTGGCGCGGCGCGCCGCGGCCGACGGCGGCGCCTTCGCCTCGGAAGTGCGCGCGTTGCTCGGCGAGATGACGGCCGCCGCTGTGCTGCTGCAGGCCGGCATCGAGTTCGACGGCGCGCTCGTGCTGCAGGTGTTCGGCGACGGGCCGGTCAAACTCGCGGTGGTCGAGGTGCAGTCGGACCTGAGCTTTCGCGCCACCGCCAAGGTGGTGGGCGAGGTGCGCTCGGACGCCGGGCTCCAGGCGCTGCTCAACCTGCACGGCCAGGGCCGCTGCGCGATCACGCTCGATCCGGGCGAGGGCGCGCCGCACCGGCAGCCCTACCAGGGCGTGGTGCCGCTCGCGCGCAGCGCGAGCGACGCGGCAGTGGCGCCCTTGCAGAGCGTGCACGAGGTGCTCGAGCACTACATGCGGCAGAGCGAGCAGCTCGACACGCGCTTCGTGCTCGCGGCCGACGACGAGCGCGCCGCCGGCCTGCTGATCCAGCGCCTGCCGGTGCAGGGCGGGCGCCACCTCGAAGTGCGCCGCGCGCTGCGCCAGGGCGACGAGGCGCTGGGCGCCGAGGCCTTCGAGCGCATTGCGCTGCTGGCGGCGACGCTCACGCGCGCCGAGCTGCTCGCGCTGCCGCCCGAGCAGGTGCTGCACCGCCTGTTCTGGCAGGAGACGCTGCGCCTGTTCGCGCCCGACCCGCAGGCTGCTCCGCGCTTTGCCTGCCGCTGCAGCCGCGAGCGCGTGCGCGCCATGCTGCGCTCGCTCGGCCGCGCCGAGAGCGACAGCCTGATCGCCGAGCGCGGCCTGGTCGAGGTGGCCTGCGAGTTCTGCGGCCAGTCCTACCGCTTCGACGCGGTCGACGTCGGCGAGCTGTTCACGCCGGGGCGTGATCAGCCGCCGGCGAGTGCGGCGGTGCAGTAGCCGCGCAAGCCGCCGCGCAAGCCGCCGCGCAAGAAGCCGCGCAAGAAGCCGCCCATGCTCTACGCGCTGGCCAAGACGCTGCACGTGCTCGGCGTGCTGCTGTGGGTGGGCGGCATGCTGTTCGCGCATTTCTTCCTGCGCCCGGCGCTGCAAGTGCTCGAGCCGCCGCGCCGGCTGGCCCTGATGCGCGAGGTGCTGCGCCGCTTCTTCGCCGCGGTGGTCGTGGCCGTGCTCGTGGTGCTGGCCAGCGGCCTGGCGATGCTGCGCCTGGCGCTGCGCGCGCCGGGCTTCGCCTGGCCGCTCGACTGGCTGGCGATGACCGCGCTCGGGCTCGTGATGATGGCGGTCTTCGGCTGGATCCGCCTCGGGCCCTACCGGCGCTTCGTCATCGCGCTGCAGGCCGACGACCTGCCGGCCGCCGCCGCGGCGCTGGCGCGCATCCGCGCCTGGGTGGGCTTCAACCTCGCGCTCGGCCTGGCCGTCGTCGCCCTCGTCCTGCTCGTGTAGCCGGCCGGCCGCGGCATGACCGCGTGCGCAGCGCATGTTAATGCGATACATATTTGGCCCGCATGAAAACGGCATTACATTCGCGTCCCATGCGCGCGGCCGGGCCGGGCTGACGCAGCCCCTCCGGCCGCCCGCAGCGCGAGGCACCATGGAACTGAAGACCGCCCGGCTCACGCTGCTCATCGACCCCAACAAGAAGGCGGCCTTCGAGCGCCTGTGCGCGCAGCAGGATCTCACGCCTTCGCAGGTGGTGCGCCAGCTCATCCGCGAGTACCTGGCGCAGCATGGCGTCGCCTATCGGCCCAGCGGCATGCCGCCCGAAACCGCGGCGCCGCGCCGCGGGCGCCGCGCTCCGGGAGCCTGAACCCCCATGGGCCTGCCGGCGCCGTCGCAGTGGCTCGCGCTCGACTGGATGCTGGCCGTGCTGCTGGCCTGGCTGGCCGTCGGCTTGCTCGGCGTCGCCGCGCTGCACCGCCTGCGCTTCGTCGCCCACGTGCTGTTCCCGCTCGGCGGCGCGCTCGGTCTGGCGCTGGCGGGCCTGGCGGTTGCCGCGCTGCACGCCGGCCCGCAGGTGGCGCTGCTGCCGATCGGCCTGCCGGCGCTGCCCTTTCACCTGCGGCTCGACGCG
>WBZR01001005.1_pt2 | contig 12785 bp, 8 predicted proteins | sample 5204231 | NCBI WGS metagenome assembly WBZR01 (sample SAMN12412403, study PRJNA552823) | activated sludge metagenome | isolation source: activated sludge from anammox sidestream of wastewater treatment plant... | place: USA: Virginia | collected 2017-08
GGCTACGACGGTTTCAGTTGCGACCTTACCGGCGCTCTCCGCCCCAGGGGCGAACAGGAAATTGTCGTGGCGGTTTGGGATCCGACCGATGCCGGTCCGCAGCCGCGCGGCAAGCAGGTGCGCGAGCCCAACGGCATTTGGTACACGCCCACGAGCGGCATCTGGCAGACCGTGTGGCTCGAACCCGTCGCGCCGGCCCATCTCCAGGAGTTGAAGATCACCCCCGACGTGGATGCGGGGGCGGTCACGGTTCAGGCGCGGGGCATCGGCGGCAACGGGAAGATGACGCTCAAAGTGCAGGTGCGGGACGGCCGGCGCGTCGTGAGGGAGGGCGAGGTGGAACAAATGATTTCCACCCGCTCGCTCCCGCCGCAAATCCTGCCCAGCCTCACGCTCGCCGTGCCGGAGGCCAGACTCTGGTCCCCCGAATCGCCACACCTGTATGACCTGCGCGTCACGTTGTTCGCAGACGGCAAAAAGGTGGACGAGGTGAACTCCTATTTTGGCATGCGCAAAATTTCGCTGGGCAAGGACGCAAACGGCTTTCTCCGCATGTGCCTGAACAATCGGCCCTATTTTCAGTTGGGACCGCTGGATCAGGGGTTCTGGCCGGATGGGCTATACACCGCGCCGACGGATGCGGCGCTGCGTTACGACATTGAAATGACGAAGCAACTCGGCTTCAACATGGTCCGCAAGCATGTGAAGGTGGAGCCGGAACGCTGGTATTATTGGTGCGACAAACTCGGACTGCTGGTCTGGCAGGACATGCCCAGCGGTGACAAGAGCGCCAGGTGGAAAGGCCCAAGCGGTTACGATGGGGAAGAGATGCAGCGCACCCCCGAGTCGGCGGCAATTTATGAGCGCGAACTCAAGGCGCTCATCGCCGGACGCTACAACCACCCGAGCCTTGTGGTGTGGGTGCCGTTCAATGAGGGCTGGGGACAGTTTGACACCGTGCGCATTTTGAATCTCACCAGACAGCTTGATCCCTCCCGTCTGGTGGACGGGCCCAGTGGCGGCAACCACTTCCCCGCCGGCGACCTGATTGATCATCATCAGTATCCCGGCCCCGGTCTGCCGCTCCAGGTGACCGATCGCGCCAGGGTGCTCGGCGAGTTCGGCGGTCTGGGGCTGCCGGTCAAGGGCCATACCTGGCAGGACGAAAAAAATTGGGGCTATCGCAGTTTTACCAACGCCACCGAATTGACCGCCGCCTATGTGGATTTGCTGCAAAAGTTGACCCCGTTGACCCAAACCGACGGGCTCTCAGCCGGCATCTACACCCAGACCACCGACGTGGAAGTCGAAGTCAACGGCTTGCTGACTTACGATCGCGCCATCCTTAAAATGGACGCCGCCGCCGTCAGCTCAGCCAACCGCGCCGCCGCTGGAAAATGACCACGCATCCCCTGCCATCCCGCAAAGGCTTCATGCAGCCCGGCCTGACCGGAATTTTCCTCGCCACCTGCCTCGCGTCCGCCATCGCGGCGGACCCGCTTTCCGTGCTCGATTTCGGCGCGAAAGCGGACGGGATCACCGATGACACCGCCGCGTTTCAGAAGGCACTGGACGCGGCGGGCCAGGCCGGAGGGGGAATGGTTTACGCCCCACGCGGGAATTATTTCTTTGCGGGACATCTCAACGTGCCTCCGGCTGTCACCTTGAAAGGCGTCTGGGAATCCGTGCCGGCCCACAACGGCATCCGCGACGCCGGGTTGCCAAAGCCAACCGACGACGGGACGACGTTTCTCGTGACCGGAAGCGCGGGCAAGGAAGACGGCCCGCCATTCATCACGCTGAACCATAACTGCACGCTCAAGGGAGTGGTGATTTACTATCCGGAACAGAATGTGGATGCCGCGCCAAAGGCATATCCTTATGCCATCGCCATGCGCGGCAAAAATCCCGCCGTGCTCGCGGTGGAGTTGCTCAATCCCTACAATGGCATTGATGCGTCACGGAATGAACGTCACCTGATCCGTGACGTTCACGGCCAGCCGCTGCGGCGCGGCATCTACGTGGACCACATCTACGACATTGGCCGCATCGAAAACGTCCATTTCAATCCGTGGTGGAGCATGCAGCCCCGGTTGTTTGAATGGCAGCAACAGCACGGCGAGGCGTTCATCTTCGGCAAGAGCGACTGGCAATACGTCTTCAACACGTTCTGCTTCGGCTACAACGTCGGCTACAAATTCATCAAAACGAAATCGGGGGATTGCAACGGGAACTTCCTCGGCATCGGCGCGGACGATTGCTACACGGCCCTGGAAGTTGAACAATGCTCGCGCATCGGGTTGTTGATTTCCAATGGCGAGTTTGTTTCCTTCCACGGCCCCGACCCGACGATGGTTCGCGTGAGCCCGAACAATGTGGGCAGTGTGCGCTTCGTCAATTCCGCTTTCTGGGGCCCCTGCAATCAAATCGCAAAGATCGCCGGCACCGGCACGGTCGGTTTCAGCGATTGCACGTTCGTGCAGTGGGATCGCAACCAGGAAGGCCGGCCCGCGCTGCAGGTCGAGAGCGGCAGCGTGGTCGTGCGCGGCTGCGAGTTTCAAGAGAACAAGCCGCAGATCGAATTAAGCCGCGGCGTGCAACGCGCCGTGATCACCGGGAATCTGCTGCGCGGACAAAGCCGGATCCGCAACCACAGCCAGGGACGGGCGGTCATCGCCAACAACGCCGCCGACGACGAGGTGCGACCATGAACCAATCCGGCCGGAGGTCACCTTCCCGCAACCCGGACTGGAGGTCCGTCCCCGCACTCCTGCAACGCCGCGCCCTGCGCCCCGCATGGTGCCAACGCCGTCGCCAAACGCTTGGACTGTTGCTAGCGGGACTTGCCGGCCTGGCCGGGGTGGTGCCCGCAATGGCGGCAATTCCCGAGCCGGGCGGCCACACGTTCTTCGTGGCGACCAACGGCAACGACGCCTGGAGCGGCAGGCTGGCCGGGCCCAATCGTGAGCGCACCGACGGCCCTTTTGCCACCGTCTCCCACGCCCTCCGGGCCATCCGCGCCCAGCGCCGGCAATCGGGCGACTCCACCGGCTTTCAACTCTATCAACGGCACGGCGTTCATTTCCTGGAGGCCCCCATCGTCCTGCGCCCCGAAGATTCCACCTTGTCCTGGCAGGCATATCCCGACGAGCAGCCGATCATCAGTGGCGGACGTCGAATCACCGGATGGAAAGAAACCCGCGCCGGCGGCAAGAACCTGTGGGTTGCGGAAATCCCCGAGGCCAGCCATGGCAATTGGTTTTTCCGCGAGTTGTGGATCGACGGCGAACGGCGCGTTCGCGCACGGCACCCGAACCAGGGTTACTTCAGCATTATGAGCCTGCCTGACAAAGCCGCGGAGTGGACTCAAGGCCACAAACGATTCCAATTCCGCAAGGGAGATTTGCAAGCCTGGCCCTCGGTCACGAACGCCGAAGTCGTGGCCATGACGCGCTGGGTCGAGTCGCGGTTGCCAGTGACGGGCGTGGACGAGTCGCAGCACATCGTGAACTTTGCCAAGCGTTCGGTGTTCGAGCTTCAAAAGGGCGATCTCTATTACATCGAGCACGTGTTTGAAGCGCTGGATGTGCCGGGCGAATGGTATCTGGATGCTGCCGCCGGAAAGCTCTACTACGCACCCATGCCTGGTGAACGTCCGGAGCGTATTGAAGCCATCGCCCCCGTCTTGACACAAGTGCTGCGGCTGGAAGGCCAGCCGGAAGCGGGCCGGTTCGTGGAGCGGGTGGAGGTGCGCGGCATCACCTTTGCACACGCGGAGTGGAATCTGGCCCGGCCGGACGACACGAATGCGCCTGCAAGCTGGCCGGCACGCACCAGTGAGGTCGGCGGGTTCAATCAAGCGGCCGTGGGTGTGCCCGGCGCGGTGTGGGGGGAAGGCGTGCGCAACGGTCTGTTCCAGAACTGCCATTTCGTCCACCTCGGAACGTATGCCCTGGAACTGGCGCGCGGCTGCCAGTCCAACCGGATTTCGCGTTGCGCGTTCACCGATCTCGGCGCGGGCGGCATCAAGATCGGGGAAACCACCCTCCGCCAGGACGCAGCCGAGCAGGCGGGAGCCAACGAGATTTCCGATTGCCGGATCTACGATGGCGGCAAAACCTTTCAAAGCGCCATCGGGGTCTGGATCGGACAGTCGCCCAACAACCGCATCGCGCATAATCTCATCCACGACTTCTATTACACGGGCATTTCGATTGGATGGACGTGGGGTTACGGGCCGGCGCTCGCGTCGAACAACCTCGTCGAGTTCAATCACATTCATCACATCGGCGTAAAGTCGGATGGCGATGGCCCGGTGCTCAGCGACATGGCCGGCATCTACATGCTGGGCAAACAACCCGGCACGCGCGTTGTGAACAATCTGTGGCACGACCTGGCCGCGACGAAATACGGCGGTTGGGGCATCTACACCGACGAAGGCAGCAGCGGGATTCTCATCGAGAGCAACCTGGTGTATCGCACCACGCACGGCGGCTTCCACCAGCACTACGGCGAGACGAACATCATTCGGAACAACATCTTCGCCTTGGCGCGCGATCAGCAGCTCCAGCGTTCGCGCGACGAGGATCATCTGAGCTTCAGCTTCACCAACAACATCGTGTACTTCGATCAAGGCGTGCTGCTGGGAAGCACCTGGAAGAACGATCAATTCATCCTCGACTACAACGTTTACTGGGACACGCGTCTGGCCAAGCATCCCGCCGGGATGAAGTTTGCCGGGACGACCTGGGACCGATGGCGCGCCCGCGGCCACGATCAACATTCGCTCATCGCCGATCCGCTCTTTGTGGCTCCGGCGCAGGATGATTTCCGGCTCCAGCCCGGATCCCCGGCCTTCCGACTTGGCTTTCAACCGCTGCGCATGCAGACGGTGGGCCCGCGGCGATGAGTTCTCCCCCACGGGGAGGTGCGGGCTGCCAGCCCCCCGCCTTTCTGGTGGAGCCCGGAGGGCGCGGCTGCCGGGCGGCAAAACCGGGGAAAATATGTTGGTCAACCAGCCGCAGAACCTGATACAACTGCGCCAACCACCGATCCACGCCGGGCGGCGCCGCCTCGGGAGGTTGGGTGGGCGCAATTTCGCGATGCCACATTGGCTGGTGAAAGGCGGGCATGAAACGCGGGACGAATGAAATGAGTCACACCTCCGGGGCGGTCCGGCCGGCCCGGCGACGTGCTTTTACCCTGATTGAACTGCTGGTGGTGATTGCCATCATTGCCATCCTGGCGGCCATGCTGCTTCCGGCCCTGGGCCAGGCCAAGGAAAAGGCGCGCGCCATTTCCTGCCTCAACAATCTGCGGCAGCTCGGCATGGCGGCACACCTGTATGCCGGCGATGCCAGTGACTTTCTGCCGCCGAACATTTCGGGCAGTCAGCCGGGCGGTTGGGTTCAGGGCAGGATGGATTGGACGGGCGGCCTGGAAAACACCAATACACGTTTGATGCTCAGCGGGGTGCTCGGACCTTATGCGCGAAATCCGGGCGTGTACAAATGTCCGGCGGATTTGATGCCGGGCCGCGCGGGGGCGGGTTATCAGCCGCGTTGCCGGAGCGTGGCGATGAATGCGTTCGTCGGCAACGCGAGCGCCGGCGGCCACCCGGCACCGACGCCGTACCCGGGCTGGCGGGTGTATCATCGGCTTTCGGCGGTGGTGTTGCCCAAACCCACCGAACTCTGGATGATGGTGGACGAGCATCCCGACAGCATCAATGACGGGTGGATGGTGAGTGAGGTTACCAATCCAAACTACTGGCGGGATTTGCCCGGCAGCCAGCACGCGGGCCGTTGCGGGTTCAATTTCGTGGACGGCCACAGCGAGATCCGGCGGTGGTTGGTGACGGGCGGCCGGGACAGCACGGTGACGCCGGTGCGTCGCGTTGATTTTACCGGAAAAATCGTGAGCGACAACCGCGATGTGGTCTGGCTGATTCAACGCTCATCGGCGCCGGAGTGAGCCGCCGCGCCGGAGCCCCGGCAGGAAACCCTGCACCCGGCGGCGGTCACGAAAAATCCACCGCGTCAACATCCACCGTCAACGTCACCTCATCCGGCAGCGCCAAATCCCGAACCAGGCGCGCCAATTCACGGCTCAACCGCGTCATCTCCCGCGTGCGCAACATGATTTGGTGGCGATAAAACGTCGCCGCGCGCAACAGCGGGGCCGGTGCGGGCCCGGCGATGATCAAATCACGGAGCGGAGCGGCGGGCGCGGGCGCGGGCGGTGGAGGATCCCACCCGGACGGAGGGGCGGCAAACAACGATGCAGTTTCCGCGGCGGGTTGACCCGGGGCTTCGCGCGGGGCGCGCGGTTCGCGCAGCGCGGCCAGGTGCTGGTACACATGTTCGGCGGCAAGTTGGACCTTTTGTTCATTGCGCCCCTTGAGCGTCAGCAGGGCCACACGGCGGAGTGGCGGATATTGGAGCTGTTGGCGGAATTCCAACTCCTGCGCGTAAAACCCGGTGAAATCGTGCCGGCGGGCGTATTGAATCGCCGGATGATACGGCGCAAAGGCCTGCACGAACACCTCGCCCTCCACGTCCCCGCGCCCGGCGCGCCCCGCCACCTGGGTGAGCAACTGGAAGGTGCGCTCGCCTGCGCGAAAATCCGGCCGGTTCAAAGCCAGGTCGGCGTGGATGATCCCCACCAGGGTGACGTTGGGAAAATGCAGCCCCTTGGCAATCATCTGGGTGCCGAGCAGGATATCAATTTTGCCGGCGCGAAAATCGCCCAGCACGCGCCGGTAATCCTCCTTGCGCTTCATGACGTCGGCGTCCATGCGTTTGACCCGGGCGCGGGGAAACAGTTTGCCCAGGACCTCCTCCACCTTCTGTGTGCCCAGGCCCGAGTAGCGGAATGCCGGGTTGCGGCATTTTTCGTTCGGGCAGCGCTTGGGCACGGGCGCGTGGTAACCGCAGAGATGGCAGCGCAACAAGGCTTCGGCGCGGTGATACGTCAGGGCGAGCGAGCAATTCGGGCATTCGCAAACGTAACCGCACTGCGCGCACTGCAGCGCCGCCGAATAGCCGCGCCGGTTGAGGAACAGGATGGTTTGCTCACCCCGCTCCAGCCGTTGGGTGATGGCCTCCTTGAGTTGCGGTGAAAAGATCAAGTTGCCCTTCTCCTTGCGCGCGGCCTGGCGCATGTCCACCACCCGCACCAACGGCATTTTTTGATCGTCCACCCGCTCGGGCAGGGTCAACAGGGTGAACTTGCCTCGCTGGCAATTGTAATAACTTTCCAGCGACGGCGTGGCGGACCCGAGCACCACCACAGCCCCTTCCATCTGCCCGCGCATGATGGCGACGTCGCGCGCGTGATAGCGCGGCGACTCCTCCTGCTTGTAGGTGTGCTCGTGTTCCTCGTCCACAATGATCAGTCCCAGCGCTGCGACCGGCGCGAAAATCGCCGACCGCGCCCCGATCACAATCCGCGCCCGGCCCTGCCGGATTTTGTGCCACTCGTCATGGCGTTCGCCCGCCGACAAATGACTGTGCAGAACCGCGACGAGGGTTTGCTGCGGCCCGGAACTGAAACGCGCTTTGAACCGCTCGACGGTCTGGGGCGTGAGCGAGATTTCCGGCACGAGCACAATCGCGCCCTTGCCCTGGGCGAGCGCGTGGGCGATGGCTTGCAGGTAAATCTCCGTCTTGCCGCTGCCGGTGACGCCGTGCAGCAACAACGTGGCGGCGGGCGGCGGGCGGCGGGCGGCGGGCTTGTCCCCCTCTCCGCGCTGCGCGGTGGCGCGCAAGGAGGCGGAGGCCGGGACGCGGGGCGCTTCCACCGCCATTTTCGAAGCGCCACCTTCAACGGGCTGCATCGCCGTCTCGATTTGCTTCAATGCCTCCGCCTGCCTTGGATTCAACGTCAATGGCTGCGTCGGCAGGATGTGTTCGCGCGCGTACGGATCACGTTCGGAAATCTGCGGGGAAATTTCCACCAACCCGCGATCCTCCAGCCGCCGCACGGTGGATGCGGTGGTTTCGGCCAGTTCGAGCAATTCGGCGAGCGGCAATTCGCGCCGTTCCTCGACGATGTTCCAAACTTCCTGCTGGCGTTTCGGGAGCTTGGGAAATTCCCCGTTCAACGGCAAGGCGCGCACGAATAACCGTTCGCGCCAGCCGGATTCCTCGCGGCGCACCACTTCGGGCAGCACACTCTTGAGCGCAATCTCCGGCGCGCAACAATAGTACTCCGCAATCCAGCGCGCGAGCTTGAGCACCTTGGGTGTGACGAGCGTTTGCGCGCCGATGACTTTGATGATCGGCTTGAGTTTCGCGTGCGCCGATTCCTCCGCGATGGCGGTGACCACGCCCATGACCTTGCGTGGGCCGAACGGCACCTGCACGCGGCTGCCCGCGTCCACTTTGCCCGCCAGTTCCGGCGGGATGAAATAATCAAACTCCTTGCGGAGGGCGATTTCCAGACTGACACGGGCGATCATTGGGGCTGCATGTTCGATTAACGCCAATCTGGCAAAGTCTCGGATTAGTCCGCATCAAAATCCAGCGTTACGTTATTGCCATCCTTGTTTTAAGGGCCAGCCTGACGATTGCCGCCAATGCAAAAGTGGCGGATTGTAACTAAACGAGATCAAATGGCACAGTCTGTCGGTGGATTGGTGTGTCAAAGAGTGAAATGGACCCCATTTTTTAGACCACTGGTTAAGGTGTGATTTTTGGTGTCTGCTCCTGGCTCGCTCGATGGACGAGCGAGTCAAAACGAAAGAAAGGACAGACAACAAAATGAAAGCAAAACGACGACGGTTCGATCCGGCGCTCAAAGCCCGGATCGGTTTGGAAGCCCTCAAAGGGGTCAAAACGGTGGCCGAGATCGCACGGGAGCATCAGGTGCATCCCAACCAGGTCAGCCAGTGGAAGAGCGAGGTGGCGGAACGCTTGCCCGAAGTCTTCGCGAGCGGTCCCAGCGCTCAGGTAGCCGAGCGGGAGGTGGAAATTGAACGGCTGGAACGCAAGGTGGGCCAGTTGACGATGGAGTTGGACTGGCTCAAAAAAAAGTCCAAGCAACTGGGCTTGTGACCGAGCGAGTGAGCTTGGTGGAAAGCCTTCCCGCAGGCCTGTCGTTGCGGGCGCAGTGCGAGTTGCTGGGCATCTCGCGCGACGCGTATGACTACGAGCCGCGCCCCGAGAGCGCCGAGAACCTGGCCCTCATGCGCCGGTTGGACCAGTGGCATCTGGAGCGGCCGGTTTACGGGAGCTTGCGCTTGGCGGCTACCTTGCGACGCGAAGGTTGGGAGATCAATCGCAAGCGGGTCAGACGCTTGATGGCCTTGATGGACATCCGTGCGATCTATCCCCGGAAAGCGACCCGTCAGCCCGGCGAAGGGCACGAGATCTACCCGTATTTATTGCGTGGAAAGGAAGTCACCGGGCCGGACCAGGTGTGGTGCGCCGACGTGACCTACATCCCGATGCGCTACGGATTCATGTATCTGGTGGCGGTGATGGACTGGTGGAGTCGCTACGTGCTGGCCTGGCGCTTGAGCAACACACTGGAAGCCGCCTTCTGCGTGTGGGCTTGGCGCACGGCGCTCAAGAACGGCACCCGGGCGCCGTTGATCTCCAACACCGATCAGGGTTCGCAGTTCACCTCGCTGGCCGATGTGGAAGCGGTGGAAGAGGCCGGGACGCTGGTGAGCATGGATGGACGCGGTCGCTGCCTGGACAATGTGTTCATCGAACGACTGTGGCGCAGTGTGAAGCACGAGGACCTTTACCTGCGCGACTACGAAGACGGGCTGGAGTTGGAAGACGGACTGTTCAAATGGTTCGCCCACTACAACGAGGGCCGTCCGCATCAGGCACTGGGCTACGCCACCCCGCGGGAGGTGTATCGGTTCCCCGAATCGCATGGGGCCACGCCCGCGAAGTGGGAGTTGAAATCAGACCGCCTGCGGCGGTAAGATGACGAGGCCTAAACAAAACGGGAGAGAGGAGGCCGGCGCGTGGCGTCGCCTTCGCTTTTCCAAAATGATTCTGTGCGCAGAGCAGAGAACCACAAAACACGAGCCATGCAGAAGCGGGACCGGGCCTTCTCGGCCTTCAGGGATTTGAGGCGGCTCAGGAGTACGCGCTGAGCCGAGCTTCAGCACGTTGAGTTGTTGGGCCAGTTGCAGGACTTTGACAAAACTCTCGGTGAGGAGGGTCTGATTCTCGCGGCGGAAGGTGCAGAGGGTGTCGTGGTCGGGATGGGTATCGGCGGTGAGCAGGCGCACCGGCACGCTGTCGTAAGTGCTCTGCTCGATGCGGCGGCGGCTGAAGGTGCCGGTGGCGTAACTGTAGAGGAGCAAGCCCAAGAGCATGTGCGGAGGATATTGTTCGCTGCCGGTGCCGCGGGTGTTGACCTTGACCTGGCGCAGGTCCGGGGCGTCCACGGCATCGCGAATGAAGTGGACCAGGTGATTGGCGGGCACCCACTCGCGCAGATGGGGCGGGAGGAGCAGCGGGGTGTCACGGTCAACGGAAACGAAACGGGTGGCCATGCGTTTCAGACGCGCACGCCCAGCAACTGTTCAATCCACTTTGCTCAAATTGCGTTTCCTAAGTCCGGCAGGCTGCTAGTTGCGGCCCGGTGTGACGGCAAGGAATCGTTGCCCGTCCAGGCCCCGACGCCCAAAAATACTTTGTCGGATTTTCCCGGCGGTGGCTGTTTAATGGGTGAGATGCACGACCAGTCCGATGCTCAACTGCTCCGCGCCTACGCCCAACGCGGCACGGAAGCCGCCTTTGCCGAAATCGTCGCGCGGCATACCGACCTCGTCCATTCCGCCGCGCTGCGACAGGTCAATTCCCCCGAACTCGCCCGCGATGTCACCCAAAGCGTCTTCACCGATCTCGCCCGCAAGGCCGGCGCTTTGAGTGGAAGCTTGCCTCCCGAAGCCTCCCTCGTCGGCTGGTTGTATCGCGGCACGCGGTTCGCCGCGCGCGACCTGAATCGCGGTGAAATCCGCCGCACCCAACGCGAAAGGCAGGCCATGGAACAGATTCACCCCGCACCCGACTCCGCTCCCGATTGGGAACAACTCCGCCCGGCCCTCGACGATGCGATGGCTGAACTGGACGAACCTGATCGCGACGCGCTGCTCCTGCGCTATTTCAAAAATCACGACCTGCGCACCGTGGGTACGACGCTGGGCATCAGCGATGATGCCGCGCAAAAACGCGTGAGCCGCGCAGTGGAACGATTGCGCGAACTCTTTGCCAAACGTGGCGTTACCGTTGGCGGGAGTGGATTGGCCGTCGTCATCTCAGCCCACGCCGTGCAAGCCGCGCCGGCCGGGCTTGCCCTGACCATCTCGACCACCGCCGCACTGACCGGAACCACCCTCGCCACGACTGCAACAGCCACCGCCACCAAAGCCATCGCCATGACTGCACTTCAGAAAACTGTCATCACCGCCACGCTCGCCGCTCTCGCTGGATTTGGAATCTATGAGGCCCGCCAAGCCCTTCAATTGCGTCAACGGAATGAAGCGTTGCAGCAAACGGTAACATCTCTGACGGAGCAAATTGCCACGGCAAATCAACAAGCAAAGAACCAAGAATCTGTGACAAGCGCCAGCCAGACTCCAAATCCGGATTTTAGCGAAATGTTACGCCTGCGCGGTGAGGTCGCAAGACAGCGCCGGGAAGTAGAAGAGATATCGGCGGCGGCCAAGGATGCCATGAGCTTCCAAGCGAGAGTTCTCGACGTGTTTTCCAACACGCCGCCGGTGCGAACTTTCGTGGCGACAACCATTGCGAAAGTTTCATGGAATCAGACCGTGATCACCGGCGGATGGAGAACCCCGGATGGGAAGCGTGCATTCGTCTTGGCGACAGTTCAGCGTGGAGACACCGATGAGCAAGTCAGGGTTAGTTCTAAAGTCGTTGAATTCACAGAATCGACCGCCAAAGACCTCCGCCTCTCAGGGTTCTACGATGAGGATAGGCAGACACCGGAAGGTTTTATCATGCTGGACCCAAAGCAAACTGCCGACCTCCTCCAGCGCACACAAGACCCGGAAAGAGGCTCGCTGGCGAGCGCACTGACGGTCACCACCGTGAATGGTCGGCAAGCCCAAGTGCAAACGACGGAAATGCGGCAGATTCCTTCAGGGGAAAAATACTCGACCGGTCCGATACTCGATTTTTACCCAACAGTGGCGGCCGATGGACAATCCGTCCTGCTCTTAATGACCGCCCAGTTGAACTATCGGATTCCCATTCCATCCCCGTGAGTTGGCTTGACTACTACAAACCCATGAGTCACGACGTCGACGGAAGGGAGGCGTTGAAGACTCTCCCTTCCCTCATCTGGCAGGCCGCACAGTTGCTTCAACGAAACCGTGCCGGGCAAATCAGCCACCAAGCACGCGCCTTGCGCGGTCTTCGGGATGGAATGACATCGCAAATGAAGTAGCGCCGTAGGCGCGGCATATTTGTAGCATCCACCGCCCAAAATAGTCAGCTCCGTAGGAGCGAAATATCCGACCGATGGCGCTCCTACGGAGCTTGGTCCCATTTGAGATTCCGGAACTACAACGATGTCACGCCTCCGGCGTTGAGAAGCTCCACCAAGCCTGTTGCGACTTCTCGTATCACCAACGACATCTTGGAGTGCGGCGGGAAGCGAAGCGCCACGCCGCTTTCGGACCCACGAGAACCTCCAATTCCAACAGAACTTCACGCGCCCAAAAGCGCTGTCGCCGCTGCGCTCTGCCAGCGCACTCCATGACACTTTTCGCGTGGTTCGCGCCGTTCGCGGTT
>WBZR01003901.1_pt1 | contig 12785 bp, 11 predicted proteins | sample 5204231 | NCBI WGS metagenome assembly WBZR01 (sample SAMN12412403, study PRJNA552823) | activated sludge metagenome | isolation source: activated sludge from anammox sidestream of wastewater treatment plant... | place: USA: Virginia | collected 2017-08
CGTCGTCGACGGCGAACCCTTCTGGGGCAACGACCGCAAGCCGCAGATCGAGCGCTGGCTGGCGAGCGGGCCGTTCTGAGCCCGGCGGGGCCGGGCCGACCTCGCACCCGCACGCGGCTGCCGTCGCGCCGCGGCTGCCGGCGCGCGCGGGCGGGAGCCGGCACCCGGCGGGGCCACGGGGCGAATCCGATCTCGTGATCACGAAGACACATCACGTGATCCCTTGTTTCGATTATTCGGCGTGACCCCTCGTCCCTAGACTGGACCCGATCGATGTCCTGCGCCCATCGGCGCCCCCCGCGTGGCACCACGGGGAAGTCAACAACCGAGGAGCGCCGAGATGAGCAAGAGGTACGGATTGGCCGGGATCGGGCTCGCTGCGGCGCTGGTCGCGCCAGCGCCCGCCTGGGCTCAGACGGCAGAAGGCGTGCAGGTCTACGGCGCCGTCGATCTGGGCGTCGAGATCGCCGACAACGGCAAGTCGCAGATCCGTCGCCTGAGCTCCGGCCTCAATACGGTGTCGCGCTTCGGTGTGCGCGGCAGCGAGGATCTGGGCGGCGGGCTGAAGGCGAGTTTCAGGCTGGAATCGGGCATCAACGCCGACGACGGGATGCCGAACAACGCGGCCAAGTGGTGGAGCCGCTGGAACCACGTCGGCGTCTCCGGCCCCTGGGGGGCGGTCGACCTGGGCCGCATGTGGTCGCCGACCTTCATCGTCGGCCTGACCTCCGACCCGCTGGCGCGCAATCGCACGTCGCTGGGCTGGAACATGTTCCTGCAGCAGTCCGGCGCCACCACCACCGCCTTCACGCCCGGCTTCATCGACAACTCGGTGCGCTACACGTCGCCGCGCGTCGGCGGCGCCTGGGGCGAGCTGATGTATACGTTCGGCGAGGCCAGCAACTCGTCGGGCAACGGCCTGGGGATGAACCTGCAATACGCCGGAGGGCCGCTCTATCTGGGCTACGGCTATCAGCGCATCAACAGCGGCAGCACGACGGCGCCGTCGCCCGCTCCCAAGCCGAGCGTGTCGCACTTCGTCGGCGCCACCTATCGAGTGGGCGCGCTGACGCTCTACGGCACCTACAACCTGAACGCCTCCGACGAACCGAACGTCCCGGACAGCACCAACGCGATGGTCTCGCTGCGCTGGGGCTTCGCCGAGCGGCAGGCCGTGCTCGCGCAATTCGCGCAGCGTCGGGTGCGGGACTCGGACATCAAGGCGAACGGCCTGCAGCTCGGCTACGACTACACGCTGTCCAAGCGCACGACGCTGTATGCACGCCATGCGCGCATCGCCAACGCCGGCCGCTCGGCCATCACGCTGAACGGCGTGGCGCTGTCGGCGGCGGGGGCCGATCCGTCGTTCTTCGCGCTCGGCATGTCGCACGTCTTCTGATCACGAGTGCGGGGGCCGGCGCATGCGGCGGGCTGCCTCGGCAAGCCCGCAGAGGCCGCGCACGCGTCGCACCATTCGACCGCAAATGGGGAGCGGAGTCATGCCTCAGACGATCCTGCGCGGCATCAAGGTGCTGCTCGACGAGGCCAGCGCCCAGATCGAGACCCTGAAGGTGGCCGAAGCCAAAGCCGCAGTCGAGCGCGGCGAGGCCCTGTTCATCGACCTGCGCGACCCGCGCGAAATCGTGCGCGAGGGGCGTATCCCGGGCGCGTTCTCATGCACGCGCGGCATGCTCGAGTTCTGGATCGATCCGGCAAGTCCCTATGCCAAGCCGATATTCCAGCAGGACAAGAAGTTCATCTTCCACTGCGCCGGAGGATGGCGCTCGGCACTGGCGGCCAAGACGGCGCAGGACATGGGCCTGAAGCCCGTGGCCCATCTCGACGGCGGTTTCAAGGCCTGGCGTGATGCCGGCGAGGCCGTGGAGCAGGCGGGTCCGGCGCGACCGCATTCCTGATCATCGCGGCCGCATGCTCGCGCGAGGGCGCGGCAGCCGGACGATCGGCGCGCGGGCGGCTCACCCCGCGCCGCGAAGCTTGGCGTATTCGCGCTCGCGCAGGGTACGCCGGTTGATCTTGCCCGTGACCGTGGCGGGCATTTCGTCGACGTATTCGATTGCGCGCGGATACTTGTACGGCGCGGTGACGGACTTGACGTGGTCCTGCAACTCCCGCGTCAGCCCCGCGCCGGCTTGTACCCCGGGACGCAGGATCACGAAGGCCTTCACGATCTCGCCGCGCTCAGCGTCGGGGCTGCCCACGACCGCGCAGACCTCGACCGCCGGGTGTTCGGCCAGCGCATTCTCGACCTCGAGCGGTCCGATCCGATAGCCGGCCGAGTTGATGACGTCGTCCGAGCGCCCGCGATACCAGAGATAGCCCTGCGCATCCTTGCGGGCGCGATCGTTGGTCAGGTACCAGGAACCGTCGAGGCAGTTCAACACACAGGCCTGCGTCCGGTCCGCGTCCTTCCAGTAGCCCAGCATGAGCTGAGGATTCGGCAGCTTGAGCGCCAGATCGCCTTCCTCGCCCGGCGCCAGCCGCTTGCCCTGCGCATCGATCACGTCGAGATCGCAGCCTGGCGCCGGCCGGCCCATCGAGCCGTACCGGACGGGCTCGCTCGGGAAGTTCAGCGTCAGCATCAGGGCCTCGGTCTGGCCGTAGGCCTCATCGATGCGGAGGCCGGTCGCCTGCTCCCAGCGCTGCGCCACGGCAGGACTCAGGGCCTCGCCGGCGGTGACCACGCGCCGCAAGCGCCCCAGATCGCGTGCGGTCGCCACCTCGCCGACGACGCGCGCGATTTCGGTGCCGGGTGCGCAGTAGACGCTGACGTTGTGTCGGCGGATGAGTCCGGGGCGCTCTTGCGCGACGAAGGGGCCGTCGTAGAAGAGCGAACAGGCGCCGCAGCTGAGGGGACCGAAGAGGATGCTGGTCCCGGCCTTGCTCCAGCCGGTGTCGGCCGTGCACCAGATCACGTCGCCGGGGCGCAGGTCGAGCCAGTAGATCGCCGATGTGCGCCAGGCGTAGACGGCGCGGGCGGCCTGCACCACGGCCTTCGGGTGACCCGTCGAGCCAGAGGTGTAGTACATGATCGCGGGGTCTTCGGCGTCGACGGTCGCCGGCTCGGCAACATCGGCCGCGCGCGCGAGTTCCGCGTCCCAGTCGAGCCAGCCCGGTGCCGAGCCGAGTGCGATCTTGACGGCGAGTGCGTCCTCGACCGCGCCGAACTTGCCGATCTGCCCGGGACGGCAGATCACGCCCTTGGCTTCGGCATTGCGCACGCGATACTCGAGGTCGCGCGCCGTGAGCATCTCGATGCACGGCACGGGCACCGCGCCGAGCTTCATGAGCGCGATCAGCGCGACGAACCATTCGGGCACGCGCGGCAGCATGACGAGCACGCGATCGCCCTTGGCCACGCCGCGCGTGCGCAACGCGTTCGCCAGCCGGTTCGACAGCTGCGACAGGCCGGAGTAGCTGCAGGTGCGGCTGTTTCCGGCCGCATCCTCCCAGATCAGCGCCGGACCGTCGCGTTCGCGTGCCCAACGATCGACCACGTCGGCGCCGAAGTTGAACGTCGCGGGGACCCGCCACCGGAACTCCGCGCAGATGGTTTCGTAGGTTTCCCGGGGCGTCTCCGGCGCGGGAGACCATACGTCGCGCATCGATTTCTCCGTCTGCACGCGGCCGAACGGCACAGGCTGCAGATCCGTGCGGCAGTCTAGGATCGGGCCGCGGGAGCGCCAAATCGAATGACGGGATCGCATAATGCCCGGATTGCATCGCCCGTCGACCGAGGGGATCTGCCGGCCGCGGGGGCAGGCAGGCAAGGGCTGGCGCACGATCGGGCTCGGCGCTCGGCCCCAGTCGGGACAGCCATGGAGCCCGAGCCGCGCGCCTGCAGCGCGAACCCCTTCGAAGCCGCCGAATGACCCGACTTCTCCCTCGTCCGCCCGATATCGCGACGCTGCCGTTTCGCTTGAAGTTCCGGCAGTTGGTGCTGCTGGACGCACTGGGCGATACGCAATCGCTGCGCAAGGCGGCGGCGCGGACGCACCTGACGCAGCCGGCTGCGACGCGCGCGATGGCCGAGCTGGAATCGGCGTTCGGCGTGCGCCTGTTCGAGCGCTCGCATGCCGGCATGACGCCCACCGTCTACGGCAGTGCGTTGATCCAGCATGCCCGCCGCGTGCTGTACGACGTGCAGCAGGCGCACGCGGAAATCCAGGCGCTGCGCACCGGATCGCACGGCCTCGTGCGCATCGGGTCGCTGCTGCCGCCGGCGGCGAGCCTGCTGCCGGCGGCCGTGGGCGAGGTGAAGCGGCAGTTCCCGCACATGCGCTTCTCGCTCGAGCAGCTGCCGCAACGGCCCCTGGTGGAGCGGATTCGCGAAGGCAGCCTCGATATCGCGCTGTGCCGCGTCGTCACCGACCCCGACGAGGCCAACGGCCTCGAGCAGTCCGTGCTCTTCGAGGACGATTTCGTGCTCGTAGCGGCCCGCAGTCACCGCTTCGCGCGCGCCAGGACGCTCGCGCTCGTCGATCTGATCGACGAGCCCTGGGTCCTGCCGCATGCCAGCGGCCTTCTCTATGCGCACGTGCACGCGCTGTTCCTGACGCAGGCGGGTCGGCTGCCCGGCAACACGGTGGAATCGTCGACGCCGCTGGCAACCAACCTGCAGCTCGTCGAGCAGTACGGCTTCCTGAATTTCATGCAGAGGACCGTCGCCACGAGCTATGCGAAACGCGGCCAGCTGCGCATCCTGCCGATCTCGCTCGGCAGTCCGCTCGGGCCGCACGTCACGGTCGTGCGCAGCAGCGCCGGCATCGCGCCCGCAGTCGACATCACCTTGCAGGCCCTGCGCCGGATGGCGGCGCAGGAAACGGCCGGCGGCCAGGAGTGATCGCCGCCGCTCAGGGTCTGGGTGCTTCGACCCAGGCCTCGGCGAGGTTGCCCGCGGCACCTTCGACGCCGTTGAAGAGGTCGTGCGCGCGCCGGTTCCACACGTTGCCGCGCGGCACCGCCACCAGCGGCAGGAGCGGCAACTCCTCCATCACCACAGCCTGCACACGGCGGAACTGCGCCACGCGCTTGGCGTTGTCCGGCTCGACGGCGGCTTGCCCCAGCAGGGCATCGACCTCGGCGTTCTGGTAGCCCGGGGCATTGATCCAGGGGATCCCCTTGCCCGCATCCTTCGACGCATAGAGGCGCTGGACGCCCACGGTGGGATCGAACAGCGTACCCAGCCCGTTGACCGTGAGGTCGAACTCGCGCTTGGCGTAGATGCGCTGGACGAAAACGCCCAGATCCTGACTGCGCACCGTCAGGTGGATGCCGACACGTGCCAGCGCCGCCTTCACGTACTCGGCCACCTGCTTGAGCGTGGGCGTGGGAAAGTAGTCGATCGTCGCGGCGAAGCGCTTGCCGTCCGGTCCGCGCTTGAATCCGGCGGCGTCGAGCAGCGCGTTGGCTGCCGCCGCGTCGTGCTTGTACGGCTTGAGTCCGGGATCGTGGAAGGGCAGGAGCGTCGGCGGAACGGGCGAACCGAGCGGCTGGGCGAACTGGTGGTAGGCCACCTTGTTCAGCAGGCTCAGGTCGATCGCGTGCGCGACGGCCTTGCGCACCTGCGGGTGGCCGAAGAACTCGTTCTTCAGGTTGAACTCGACGACCGCGATGTTGTTGAGGTAGGCGCTCGGCTGCGCCTCGGCGTGCAGCCGGGGGTGGTTCTGCAGCCGGACGACGTCGGCCAGCGACACCGAAGTGCTGAAGTCGGACGCGCCCGTCTCCAGCGCGGCGGCGATGGCCGCCGCGTCGGCGGAGAAGCGGAAGATCACACGGTCCAGGTAGGGCTTGCCGCGATCCCAGTAGTCGGGGTTGCGCTCGAGTTCGACGTGTGAGCCGCGCACCCATTGTTTGAAGCGGAAGGGCCCGGTCCCGACCGGTGCGTTGGCATTCTGCGCGGCCGCTGCCTCGCCTCTTTCGTAGACATGCTTGGGGACGATCGGGGACTCGGCCGCCGCCAATGCGCGCAGCAGGTACGGCGCGGGCGCCGAGAGCACCATCACGGCGGTCAGCGGATCGGGTGTCTCCACCCGTTCCACGCCGGCCAAGCTGGTCCGCCCGCGCGGGTTGGCGCGCTTGAGCTCCTGGATCGAATAGGCCACGTCGGCCGAGCTGAACGGCTGGCCGTCGTGCCACTTGACGCCCGGGCGCAGCCGGAACGAGTAGCGCTTGCCGTCGGCCGACACCGTCCACGCCGTGGCCAGCAGCGGCCTCGGGTTGAACTGGTCGTCGAAGCCGAGCAGCCCCTCGGTCACCTTGGCGCTGATGTCGCGCACGCCGACGGTGGTGTTGGTCAACGACACCAGCGCAGGCGGCTCGGCTCCGACGATCGTGAGCGTGCCGCCGCGCTGGGGTGGCGCGGCCAGGGTCGCGCCGCAAAGCGCGCCCGCCGCTGCTGCGGCGCACAGGGCCTTGCGAAGGGAGGACGGGGCAACGACGAAGGGCAAGGACATGTGGGCTCCGGCAATCGAAGGAGGAAGGTCGGGGAGAAGCAGCGCGGCCAGCGGCCGCCCGATCACGACGGGGGATCCAAGACCGGCGGTCGGCGATGCGTCCACGGCGAAAGCGCTTCGAGTTCGGCCGCGACCTTCAGCAGCCGGGCCTCGGCATACCAGGGGCCGACGAACTGCAGACCGACAGGCAGGCCGGCGCGCGTCCAGCCCACGGGCACGCTGAGGGCGGGGTTGCCGCTGACGTTGAACGGGTGGCAGTGGTGGATCCAGGCGGTGCGCAGCGGCCCCCAGGCGTGGCCGTCGATGACCAGCGGCGCAGTCGGGTCGGCCTGCGCCGGCACCGGCGGCGCCGACAGCGTGGGCGTAGCCAGGACGTCGGCGTCCTCGAACAGCGCCTGCACGCGGCGGAAGAAGCTCGTACGGTCGACCAGGCCCTGCTGCAGTTGCCGGCAAGTCAGCTCGCCGCCGGCTTGCACGCGGGCACGGAAACCGGCCGGCAGGTCCTCGCCATGTTCGCGCAGAAGATGTCCGTATCGGTGCTGGTTGAGCGCGCCTGCGATGGCCGCGAGGATCGCGCTGGACGCGGCGAGGTCCGCGTGCCGCCGGGCGACGGCGGCGCCCAGTCCCGCGAGTCGGTGCAGCGCCTGTTCGCACAGCGCGCGCACCTGCTCGTCGAGGCCCTCCGCGCCGTCGCCGGCAGCCAGGTAGGGCAGCCAGGCGATGCGCAGCGCGCGCAGATCGCCGTCGGCGCGTGCCGCGGCGCGCAGGTGCTGCCGCGGCACTGCGTACGACCAAGGATCGCTTTCATGCTTGCCCGCCATCACGTCGAGTGACCAGGCGAGGTCGGACACGGCTCGCGCGAGCGGGCCGATCTGAACCAGGGCGCCGAAGGCGTCGAGCGCGTCGGCCGAGGGCACCAGGCCGTGCGTGGCCTTGATGCCCAGCACGCCGCAGCACGAGGCGGGGATGCGAACCGAGCCGCCGGCGTCGGTTCCGATGGACAGCACCGACGCTCCGGTCGCCACCGCCGCGGCACTGCCGCCGCTCGAGCCGCCCGGCGTGCGTTCGGTGTCCCAAGGATTGCGCGCCGTTCCGTAATGGGCGTTTTCGTTGGTCGGGCGGTGGCCGAACTCGGGCATGTTGGTCATGCCGACGAACACCGCGCCGGCCGAGCGCAGGCGCGCCACGGCCGGACTGTCGGCCGGCGCCACTTGGCCGGCGAACAACGCGGAGCCGAATGTCAAAGGCGCGCCCTGAACGGCAATCGTGTCCTTGACCGAGAACGGCACGCCGGCCAGCTGCGCCACGTCGGTGCCGCGGCGGTAGGCCGCCTCGGCCTCGCGCGCGGCCGCCAGCGCGGCCTGCGGCGCCGTCCAGGTGAACATGCGCAGCCTGTCGTTCAGCGCTTCGATGCGCTCGAGGGTCCGCTTCACCACCTCCACCGGCGAGAGTTCGCGGCGGACGTACAACGCCGTCAGCGTCTGGGCCGACAGCAGTGTGACGTCCTCGGGATGCGCGCTCGGCTCGATCGCGAACATGGGCGTCGCTCAGGCGAAATGGCAGGCCGCCCGATGGCCTGCGGCCACCAGGCGCAGCATGGGTGCCTCAGTGCCGCAGCGCGCCTGGGCCTGCGGGCAACGGGCGCGAAAGCGGCATCCTTCGGCCGGGCCGGCGGCGAGCGCCTCGGCCGGCATCGCCACGGCCCGCCGACGGTGCTGCGGATCGATGGAGGGTGCGGCGGCGATCAACGTGCGCGTGTACGGGTGCCGGGGCAGGCGCCACAGACGGTCGTGGTCGGCGCTCTCGACGATGCGGCCGGCGTACATGACGAGCACGCGGTCGGCGAAGTAGCGCACCACCGACAGATCGTGCGAGATGAACAGGTAGGAGAGCCCCAGGTTCTGCTTGAGCTCGGCCAGCAGGTTGAGGATCTGTGCCTGGATCGACACATCGAGCGCCGAGACCGGCTCGTCGCACACGATGAACTCGGGTTCGAGCACGAGCGCGCGGGCGATGCCGATGCGCTGGCGCTCACCGCCCGAGAATTCGTGCGGGTAGCGCTCGAGTGCCGTCGCGGGCAGGCCGACGCGCCGCACGATCGCAGCGGCGCGCTGCCGGCGCACCGCCGCATCGCCCAGGCGATGCACCTTCAGCGCCGTGTCGAGCAGCGTGCCCACCGTCTGGCGCGGGTTCAGCGAGCCGTACGGGTCCTGGAACACCATCTGCATGCGGCGCCGCTGCGCGCGCAGCGCCCGCTGGCCGAGCTGCGCAATCGAGGTGCCGCCGAGTCGGATGTCGCCGCCGCTGGCGGGCGTCAGGCGCAGGATGGCACGGCCCAGCGTCGATTTGCCGCATCCCGATTCGCCGACCAGGCCGACTGTCTCGCCGCGCTCGATGTCGAGGTCCACGCCGTCGACGGCAGGCACCTCGCGGCCCGCGCTGCGATAGCGCACCTGGAGCTTTTCCACCGACAGCAGCGGCACGCCGGCTTCAATCATGGCTTGCCGCCACGAGGTCGCAGGCGACCCGGTGCGCGGGCCCTGACGCCCGCAAGGCCGGCACGGCGAGCCGGCACGCCGGCTGCACCGCCGGACAGCGGGGCGCGAAGGCGCATCCCGGCTCGCCCTGCGCCGACTCGATGCTGCCGCGGATCTCCTGCAGCCGGCTCGTGCGGTAGTGGGCGTCGCCGTCGGCGCGGATGGTCGAGTTCAGCAGCCCGCGCGCGTACGGATGCAGCGGGCCGGCGCCGGCGAAGAAACGCGCGGCCGTGCCCTCTTCGACCACCCGGCCCGCATACATCGCGACCACGCGGTCGGCCCACTGCGCGACGACGCCGAGATCATGCGTGATGAGCAGCAGACCCATCCCCAACTGGCGGCGCAGCGTGTCGAGCAGCTCCAGCACCTGGGACTGGATCGTGACGTCGAGCGCGGTGGTGGGCTCGTCGGCGATCAGCAGTTGCGGCGTGCACGCCACCGCCATCGCGATCATCACGCGCTGCCGCATGCCGCCCGAGAGGCGATGCGGGTACTCGTCGCAGCAGCGATGCGCCTCGGCGATGCGCACCAGCGACAGCAGCTCCACCGCGCGCCGCCGCGCGGCCGCTCGGCTCATGTTCTCGTGCAGGCGCAGCACCTCGGCGATCTGCCGGCCGACCGTCATCACCGGGTTGAGCGAGGTCATCGGCTCCTGGAACACCATCGCGATGCGCTTGCCGCGCAGCGCGCGCAGCGCACGCGGCGCGGCGGCCAGGAGGTCGACCTCGCCCAGGCGCATGTGGGAGGCGCGCACCTCGGCCTCGGGCGGCAGCAGCCGCATCAGCGACAGCGCCGTGGCCGACTTGCCGCAGCCCGATTCGCCGACCAGGGCGACCGTCTCGCCTGCGGCCACCGTGAGCGCGAGATCGTGCACGGCCCGGTGGCGCGGAAAGCCGATGCCGAGGCCTTCGACGGACAGGACGACCGACATGCTTGCGGGGCGGCAGCTCAGCGCGAGCGCAGCCGCGGGTTGAAGTGATCGTTGAGCCCGTCGCCGAGCAGGTTCAGCGACAGCACGACCAGCGAGATGGCGGCGCCGGGCAGCGCAGTCAGGTACCACGCGCTGCGCAGCAGCTCGCGGCCGTTGCCGATCATCGCGCCCCAGCTCATGACGTTCGGGTCGCTCAGGCCGAGGAACGACAAGGCCGATTCGAGCAGGATCGCGCTGGCGACCATCACCGACGTCGTCACCACGACGGGCGGCAGTGCGTTGGGCAACATCTCGCCGAAGATGATGCGCAGATGGCTGTAGCCCAGGCTGCGCGCGGCCGTCACGAAGTCGGCCTCGCGCAGCGAACGGAACTGCGCGCGCACCAGGCGGGCGATGGTGGGCCAGGAGGCCAGGCCGATCGCCAGCGCGACCGTGCCGGTGGACGGATTGGCGATGGCGATGATGACGATCGCCAGCAGCATCGTCGGCGTGGTCTGGAAGAGCTCGGTCAGCCGCGTCAGCGCCGTGTCGATGCGGCCGCCGAAGTAGCCGCCGGCGGCGCCCACCACGGTGCCGATGACCAACCCGATCAGCGCCGCATAGGCGCCCACCGCCATCGACGCGCGCGCGCCGTGCACCAGGCCGGCCGCGACGTCGCGGCCCAAGGCGTCGGTGCCGAGCGGAAATGCCATGTCCTGGCCCGGCCACAGCAGCGGCTGGCCCACCATGTCGAGCGGATCGCCCGGAAAGATCCAGCCCGCCGCGGCCGCGAGCGCGGCGAAGGCGAGCAGCACGCCGGCACCGGCCAGCGCAGCGCGATTGCGCAGCAACGGCATGGCGCTACCTGGCTTCGATGCGCGGGTCGAGCCACGCGTGCAGCAGGTCGATCAGGGCGTTGGCGACGATCACCACCAACGACGCCAGCAGCAGCACGCCGAGCAGCACCGGGTAGTCGCGCGCCAGCACGGCCTCGGTCGCCAGAGTGCCCATGCCGGGCCAGCCGAACACGGTCTCGATGACGACCGAACCGCCGAGCAGGTGGCTCAGGTGCAGCCCCGCCATGGTCGTCACCGGGATCAGGGCATTGCGAAGCACATGCCGCACCTGGATGGCCAGCGGCGACAGGCCCTTGGCCGCCGCCGTGCGCACGAAGTCGTGCCGGCTCACCTCGAGCATGGACGCGCGCGTCAGCCGGGCGTAGATGGCCACGAAGAAGGTCGACAGCGCCAGCGCCGGCAAGGCCAGATGCGCGAGGCGGTCCTGCCACCAGGCCAGGCCCTGCAGGCCGGCACCGAGCGTCTGACTGCCCCCGCTCGGGAACCAGCCCAGATGGACCGAGAAGACCACCACCGCCATCAGCCCGACCCAGAAGCCGGGCATCGAGTACAGCAGCAGGACCGCGACCGACAGCGCATGGTCGACCCACTTGCCCGGCCACACCGACATGGCGACCCCCGCCGCTGTTCCGAGCGCGACCGCCATGGCGAGTGCCGCGCACATCAGCAGCAGCGTGGTCGGCAAGCGCGCAGCGATGAGGTCGGCGACCGGCGCGCGGTAGCGCGCGGACTGGCCGAGGCTGAAGTGGGCCAGGTTGTCGAGGTAGGCGAACAGCTGCGCCGGCACCGAACGGTCGAGCCCGAAGCGGGCCCTCAGCTGCGCCATGGTCTCCGCGGTGGCCGCGCCCGATTCGGCGGCCATGACGTCGGCCGCATCGCCCGGCACCATCTGCAGCAGGCAGAAGTTCAGGATCACGATCCCGACCATCGTGGGCAGGGCGTGCAGGGCAATGCGCTTCAGGCTGGCCTGAACGCGGTGAAATCGCTGCATCGGTCGAACGGTCGAGCCGGTGAGTGAGGCCGGGAACCCGATGCAGTCTAGGCGCGGCGCGCGCGCGCGGCGTGATCGAAGGATGTGAGCGGCCGATATCAGCTTCGGATCGCCCGCAGGCCGGCCGGGCTGCACGCCTGTGAGACGGATCGGTTCGCCGGCGAGTCGGCGTGAATCGATTCGCGCAACACCTGAACAGCTCTTTCGATTGGATCGAATCGACCGGCGAATCTATGCTGCCGAGCATCCGGCGCGCCGTTCGGGCGCGGCCTGAACCCCGGAAGCGCCTGCGCCATGCCTGTCCTGCCGTTTCGCACCTGCAACCCCGTCGAACTGGGGCAGCCGCTGGGCAGCTACGCGCAGGTGCTGGAAGTGCCCGCGGGCGCCGACCTCGTCTTCCTGTCCGGGCAGACGCCGATCCGCGCGGACGGCAGCATCCCGACGGATTTCGACGAGCAGGCCGAAGTGGTGTGGCGCCGCATCGAGGCCGCGCTGGCCGCGGTGGGGCTCGAATGCCGCCACATCTGTCGCGTCGTCACCTACTTGCTGGACAGCGCCGATGCCCCGCGCCATGCGCGGATCCGCGCGCGCTACCTCGGCGACGCCAGACCGGCGTCCACCGGCGTCGTCGTGCAGCAGCTCTTCAACCCGGCCTACCGACTCGAGGTGGAGGTGACGGCGGCGCGCCCGCCTGCCGCCGGCGCGGGCGACCGTTGAACGACCACTCCCTCCCATCGACCTACGCGCGCGGAGAAAGAAGCATGGGGACCCTCACCACGCGCCGGCATTGCCGCCGCACACTGTTCGCCGCAGCGCTCTGCGGCGCGATCGCATTCGCGCAGCCCGCGGCGGCGCAGGCGCCGTACCCGTCGAACACCGTGAAGCTGGTGGTTCCCACCGCCCCGGGCGGTTCGGTGGACTCGGCCGGCCGCTTGCTCGCCGAGGCCTTGGCCAAGGCGCTGAAGACGCAGGTGATCGTCGACAACCGCGCCGGCGCCGGCGGCGTCATCGGCATCG
>WBZR01003902.1_pt1 | contig 12783 bp, 13 predicted proteins | sample 5204231 | NCBI WGS metagenome assembly WBZR01 (sample SAMN12412403, study PRJNA552823) | activated sludge metagenome | isolation source: activated sludge from anammox sidestream of wastewater treatment plant... | place: USA: Virginia | collected 2017-08
TGAGACAGAAAACCAATGCCCGCCCGCCGCCAAAGTTTACGTATTGGTCAATAATGTTGTCGTACAATGTTTTTTTATTATACCGTTTGAACATTTCCTTTGTGTCATATTCTCCCGCCACCTTTTTTACGTCTTCCAGGTCATCCCGCTGTGCCCCGAAATAACGAGGCGAGACCAAATACCCATCATTAATAAGGCTCTGTATGGTTGTGGGAATGATAAGGTCATCAAAAATAAAACCCAGTGGCTTTCCGTCCAACCTGTAAGGCGTGGCAGTCAGTCCCAGGATTTTTTCCCCTTTTGCCACGTGTTCATCAAGCACACGCAAAAAGGTTTTACTCATGCTGTGATGCGATTCGTCAACCACAATCAAGTCAACGTCAGGCACTTCACGCCTGATGAGCGTTTGAACCGATGCCACTATAAGGTTGTGTCCGTTAGGATAATAGCCAGGCAATATTAGTCCCGCATCCATGCCATGTACGGCAAAGCGTGTATATGCTTGCTCCACCAATTCCCGCCTATGTGCGATAAACAACACCTTCTTTTTTTCTTTAATGAATTTTTCTATAATGAGGGCAGCGGTGCTTGTCTTCCCGCTTCCAGTAGGCATCACCAGTAGCGGCTTCTTGTGGCCGCCGTCCCATGACCCGAAGACCATTTGATAAGCAAGCGTTTGATATTCTCTTGGTATCATCCGTCATCTCCATAGACAATGCGGGCGGGACGAACACCCATCCCGCCCACAAATATATTATTCCAAGCTTTCTAAATCTTCCAAACCTTCCAAATAAAGATAGTTTCGTATTGCAGCCTTAGCACTTTCGGCCCCTTTACATACTACAACTCCATATCCCAACACACGCAATTGCTGGTGAAATAATGCTTGTTTTTTTGGCGTTGTCCCACCAAGACTTTTCATCTCGACAAACAAGCCGCTAAATCCATTCATGGGGACTGCCAAAAATAAGTCTGGCACATTTGGCTTTACACCCGCACGCTTTAGGCGTGAGGCGGTTATCGGGTCACGATAACCGCCATTTGGAATGTGAAACAGGAAGGAAAGATATGGATGCCGTATTGATAATTTTTCTGCCCACTCCATAACGGCAACTTGTTCTTCATATTCGCTTTTACACTTGGGAGTCATCATCTTCTTGAGGGTCTTTTCCAGTCTACTTTCTTTCAACATGGGCAACCTCTCTCTCTCTTTCATCAAGAAGTTTTTTGTTGAAATAATAAGTGAATGAGGCGGCCAAAAAAGTAGATGCCAGAATAGAAATCAATGTCACATACACCCCATGTTTTGCATTTGAGATGGTTAGCCTGTTTACAACGCCCTCAATGTCTTTACATTCTCTGTCTCTGCATTCCATCCAGCCGATAAGATTATCAATCTTTGTTGAAACTTCCGTTACCTTTCCCTCGATTTTGCGTAATCGGTCGTCAAGTTTTTCCAAGAATTGATTCGTGTCCATAATTTATTACGCTCCTGGAACGACAGGTTGTTTTGGGTCATACTTCTGTGCCCACTTGTCAATGTATTTTTCTACACCATTGAGTTGAGAAATGCGCTTGACAGCACTCTTGATAGGTTCTTTGTTTTCTTTTGAGAATCGTACCGCTTCCACCAATGTTTGTATCGCAGTTCCACGCCTGGAAGCCACCCTATACAGTCCCACTCCCGCCAGCGAGAGCAAGCCGCACACCGCCTTGATTGCAATTCCATAAACAGGCACATAATTACCAACGTCATTGCCTATATCTCCCACGTTCTGCATCCCCTTGCCTATCTTGGCCAGTGCAGCACAGCCAGTAAAAAGAAGCAAGGCCACACCTACACCAAACAACAGATAAGTCGTATACTTTTTCATATTCTCTTTTCCTCTCTCGTTAAGTTTTAATTATTTGCCCGCCCCCGCATCCCTGTAGAATGCAAGAGCGGGCGTACTGTATTATCTCTCCGTGTGCCCTGCCACAGAAGGCTTCACGCCATAATTACCATTGTGCCTGTCTCTCAATTCTCCCACCTTCGACTTGTTCCAGTTTGCTACCCTGCTGTAATAGCCAACAATCCTGGTAACTCCCTGGACTTTGGTAAACTCAAATGTCCTCAATGCTTCAATGAGTGCTTCCAAAGAAGTTTCGATTACCGTCTGAACAGGTACGACAACGGACAACTCCAATGCCGAATTGTCGATTTTAAATCCTTCCGGCGCATTCATCAGGTCTTTCGGGAAACCTTCCTCTTTTTTTGCGACATCATCAATATAACCATCTATCCTCAAGGAATGCGTATCCACTATCGCCCTATGAAACAAATTTAATTTTTCCTCAATAAGTTTAACAACCGAACCATCACACATACTGCACACCCCAACCAACTTTTCCTCAACGCCATCAGCCGTAACAACCGAACCATCACACATACTGCAACTCCTTTCATAAAAAAATTATTGATATATTGGTTTATGGTTTGTACAACCATACTACACAAAAAAACAAAAATGTCAATCTTTATTATTTATTTCGACAAATGAATTTTGTGCGCAGCAGGATGAAAGACATCTTTAGCAAGACAACTGGGACAAAAACGGTTGCCCTTGCCACGACTGATAAACTTCTTTTCGCAATCAGTTCCCAGGCAGCGTTGTTCGGACACTCCGCCCGCCGCATTTTCATACCATTCCCAAAAGTACCCGTGAAACAGCAACCCACCTGAAAAGTAGAGATGGTTATAAAGTTGCTTGGCGGTGAACTTGCCAAATCCAGATGCAGCGTGCCGGACGCTGTCATATACTTCGACTATAATTCCCTGCACGTCACGCCGCACAATTTTTTTAGCGGGGCGTGTTTTAGAACGGCATTTCGTCATCAGCCCCTTCTTTCTTTTGTGTTTGCGCTTTGGCTCCTATAAAACAGAATTTCTCCACCACGATACGCACCCTCGACTTTTTCTCACCCTCTTTGTTCTCCCATCTTTCAACAGTAATCCGGCCCTCAACAAATATAGGATTGCCCTTGACAAGATGGTTGGCAATGGTTTCCCCAATGCCAGTAAAAGCCTTACAATCAATAAAATCCACTTCTTCTTTTATCTCTCCATCAGTCCCCTTCCACTTACGATTTATCGCAATCGTAAACGTTGTAATCGCCGTACCACCTGGCGTGTACTGCAACTCAGGGTCTTTCGTGAGATGACCCATCAACATTACTTTATTATACGCTGGCATATTCCGTCCTTTCCTAAAAATTTATCTTTACCCCTTCTCCACACGGAGAAAAACTTTCTGAATAAGGAAACATTCTAACAAATACAAAATCAAATGTCAAGCGAAATATATTATTTACAAAATAAGATATTTTCCTTGACAATCAAAATAACATAGTTTATAATAAATGCACAATTAATTTATCGGTCTCGTTCTTATCAGGGAGAATCAACAAACATGGCAAAAAAACATTCAAGAAGGGGCGACTGTCGTCCCACTGTTACACCTATTAAAGAAAGAAAGGAGAATGTATGGCGTTGCAAATGAGAAAAGCAAGTCGTAAAAGAACAAAGGCACGCATTGGATTAGCGGGGCCCAGCGGAGCGGGGAAAACCATGTCAGCCCTGCTTGTTGCGTATGGCATCACAAAAGACTGGAATAAAATCGGCATGATAGATACAGAGATGGGAAGCGGAGAACTATACGTAGGAGCAAGCGTTAAAGGACTCAATCTCGTAATTGGAGAATACAATTATATCCGCATTGACCCGCCCTACACAGCCACCAAGTATACTGATGCCATCAAAGAAATGGAAGCGGCGGGAATAGAGGTTGTAATAGTAGACAGCCTCACGCACGCATGGGCGGGGTCTGGTGGATTGCTTGACAAGCACGGCAAAATAACGGACGCATCAAAAAGCAAGAATACCTGGACGGCGTGGAGAACCGTCACTCCCGAACACAATGCATTGGTGGATGCGCTTCTTCTCTCAACGTCTCACATCATTGCCACCGTGAGAAGCAAACAGGAATACGCACAAACGAAGGACGAGACCACAGGTAAGACCGTAGTCGAAAAGCTTGGCATGGCTCCTGTCCAGAGAGAGGGAATGGAATATGAATTTACCGTCTTTTTCGATATAGATATAAATCATCAAGCACATGCAAGCAAGGATAGAACAAACGTATTTGATGGACTATATCTCAAACTCTCTCCGCAGGCAGGGGAAAAATATGTCGAATGGATGATGAGCGGGAACGAGGAATTGCCACAGTCCGCACCACCCGCCAAGCCAGTGCCAGAACAAATCAAAGAGGAACTTGCGCAAGCGTTCGAGGGGACACAGGCTGGGCAAGTAGTACCGCCAACTCCACAACCGGCCCCCACAACGGAAGCACAGCCAGCACCCGCAAAGCCAGCCACGCCAACCCCGCCAACTGTGCCGCCGCCCGCCCTGCCACAGCCAGACGAAAAAAAGATTATGCCAGCACAGATGAAGTATATTATGACAAAGATGCAAAACCTATTTGTCAAGACAAAGAAGTGCGACATTGAAACCGTCAAGACGTGCGTATACGATGCCTTCAAGGTTGAAAGCATGAAGGATATAAAAGCATCACATTTTAATGCAGTTACGAATTGGTTGGAAGAATTTGCCAGGGAACAACCAGCCCCCGACAAACAATAACTTTTTTATTGAAAGGAAAAGAAAAATGCAAACAGGGCAGGAATTTGAATGTTTAAGATGTGGTCACGAATGGATTAGTAAGCCACGCCGAGGCGGTTCGCTCTCTCCCGCCGTATGTCCCAAATGCCATACCTATCTCTGGGATAGGGAAAAGGTAAACAAGAGCACTAAAACTAAAAAGAGAAAATAAGTTTGATTTATCTGTTTTGATTTGTTATAATATTAACCCTTACCACAAAGGAGACATCATGGCAAAAAACAACAGACATCTTGAAATTAAGCCACTCCCAGCGACAGGGAACACTGTCGATATGAAAGGCATGGGGGACTCATTATTGAGAATGATAGCCATAGAAAAACTCAAAGAGTCAACCAAATTGTATTACAACCTGGGAATGATTGATGCGTCAATCCGCTCTCTCAGGGAATCGTTTATCAATAACTGCCTAAGCGGGTGTACCGCTCTTGAATACAACGACAGAATTGAAAAATTTTTAAAAGCCAAGACGATGATAGAAGGACTTATAGATTCTAAAATAGATGAACATCTTCAAGGCGCATCAAATGGAAAACAAGAAAATCCTTGATATTATGTCAACGTTACTTCTTCTGTTTGCACTGGGATTTTTCTTTTTAGTTCTCACGTGCTAGAAAGGGGGTGATTGTCTTCTGGAATATTTAACGTGGGTTGATGTAAAAGTGTTGATTATGTTCGTATCTTATTTTGGAGTTTTAGGTTATTTGTGGAGAAGATAAAATGTTTAAGAAAATTTTGTTGTTGTTGATGGTGTGCGCTGGGCTGGCCGCATCTAGCGTGATGGAAAAAGCAATAGCAGGAAACTATGCAGTTGGAACTGTATACGACTATACCCAATTTGGTGTACAAGCAAGATATGGAGTAACTGGATACATTATACTCGAAGTCAATGGCCCCCTTCCGATGGGTGGTGCTGAATGGCTATATCATACCCAAACAAATCATTCAAGGTTTGGTTCTGAAACCATCGCCACATATAGGTCTAACGGTCGTATTGGCCTTTGGCTTTATACGTGGATACCTGATGGTACTGGCGCATATCCTAACGATGTAGATTTTAATGCATACGACAATCTCTTAGGGCAAGATATTACGAATAGCTATAACCGTCAGTACAAAACCTACCTGGTAGGGTTAGGAGACGGCAACATTGATTCCAGTTTCCAGAAGTATACAACCAATGGAACTCTTGAGGGAGAGAGCAAAAAAGTTGTTAGGTTTGAAAATGTTTCCGAGTGGAATCCGAACGGCACATGGCGTGAAGTGACAAAATTATACAATTACAATACGTCATCGTGGGATGTTGTCATGGATATTACATGGACAGCTAGTAAAGAAGCAAATTACTCCTCTGGCTCAGGCCAGGGATACTGGGCAGGCGCAGTTGAGACCTTTGCAAATAATTTTGCGTCATGGAATGGGAAAGAAATAGGCAGTTACGGCATGTGTTTCATAGGAAGCTCTGGACTGTTTTCCTCTATGCAAAGTCCCTGGTGTACATTGAAAACATCTAATAGCGCAACTGGCATGACCGTAGTTAACTCCAACCCGATTCCCTCGTACTGGCTAGGTAGAAAACAGTAATTCTGTATTATTCTCATCGTCCCAGCTTCCAAGCTGTTGGTGGAAGCGGGGACGTGTCTTAAAACTAAACGAAAGGAAAAAAATGTACTGTCCAATTGAAATTAAACCACTTCCGGCCCAACTCTTGCCAGACCCATGTGAAGCCGATTTTGAACAGTGTAAAAAATGTAATCGGCTGGGCGACATCGGAAATAAAGAAAAAGGAATCACCCGTTGTACCCGATTCCAGAACGATTACCAGCGTGACGATTACTGCCCACGCTGTGGCATGTCGCCAGGCAGAGGAGGCCATAGGTGTGCTGTAAGCAAAAACCATTTTGAAATAGCATGATGTGAAAATCATGCTGGCCCAGCTAGAAATGATGCTTGATAGTGCCTATATAAAAAAGATGGTCATCCATAAAATGATGCGCTTGGAAGAAAGAATGGGGATAACCAAAGATAACCAATGAATGAAATTATATGCGGAGATGCTTACGTTGTTTTACCCAACCTACCACACAACAGCGTGGATTGCATTATCACATCCCCACCTTATTGGAAATTGAAAGACTATAACCACCACAACCAAATGGGCCGTGAACCTCTCATGAAAGATTATATTAATAATCTCTGTAATATTTTTACTCTTTGCAAATTAGTTCTCAAGCCCACAGGCACATGCTTCGTCAATCTAGGCGACACATCTTACGAAAAATCCCTTTGCGGAATCCCTGAACAATTTATGGTTGAAATGCTTTATCGGCAATGGTTACTGAGAAATAAAATAGTGTGGAACAAACCCAACGCCAAACCGCAAGAAGCCCTCGATAAATTCGTTCCATCATGGGAAATAATATATTTCTTCACTCTCCATAAAAAATATTATTTCAAGAAGCAATACGAACCTGTCACACAAAGCACCATAGAGAGATGCAAGCGAAAACGGAACGAAAATGCCAAATATGCAAGGGATGGACAGTTCAAAGTTAAAGAATATACACAGAGAGGGAAGCGAGACGTGTTACATATTTCTACTGCATCGGAACACAAAATACCTCATCTTGCTATGTATCCCAAGAAACTGGTTTCGGTTTTGCTTGAATCCGGCTGCCCCATCGGCGGCACTGTGCTAGACCCATTCGTGGGAAGCGGTACAACGGCCATTGTGGCAAAAGAATCAGGTCGCCGTTATATAGGAATAGACATTCATCCCGACAACGTAAACATGGCAAAAAAACGGCTTGCCGCCATCGCATACCAACCCCCGCTGCTATCTGTATAAACACAACGTCCCAAAGTACCACAAGGTACTTTGGGACGTGTCCTGGCTCATCCTATTGCGTTTTATTTCTTCTTTTTCTTCTTTTTATGCTCTGGCAAGTATATCACCCCCTTTTTAAACATATTCCTCAGTAAGTTCCAGGAAGCTTAAAATTATACCGCCGTAACGTCTCTCTCCACCATAACCATCTATGGTCACAGCTCCGCTTCCAGTTCCAACCCGAACATGAAACTTTTTTTCACTTGTCCCGCCAGCTTTCATTTTGTAACTTATGGGTATACAAGCAATGCTGTTGGCTGCTATCTTTACCATACCGCCAGCCACAGCGTCGGCCCCAGAATCTACGAAAAGAGCGGCCACTGATTCGGAGTCACTACCGGCGGGTGCTGCAGCGGAAACGTATACCGCACCCCTGATATGGATTATATTATTTGCGTTCGATGGAATGTGTTTTAACTGTAAACATTTATCGCCCTCGTTGTTTTGCGGTTTCGTATCGTCTACGGGAATGGTCATAACTGTACTTATAAGCTGTACGCTCACGTTGTCGATAGAACCATCAAATCCACTTTTCCCTTGAAATGTGAGATTACCATCCGTTGCAGCCGCAAGGTCTTCCTGAAATGTGCCATTTGTTGAGCGTGTCGTTCCCGCCGTGCTACCCGCTTTGACCGTTATAGTGCCAGCCGTCCTGCCAGAGACGGTATAAATAATTCTATATGTCCTGCTAACGGTCATTACATCTGTTTGCTGGATGGTACTATCCAGCCCGCCATTCATGGTAGCCAGCCCATTTGCTATTGTCCAGGACTGCCCAGTCAGCCAGGCACTATCATTCGTACCAAGTTGACTAACAGACTGATTTATGTCGTCAAATCCACCATTTGTTACACACCCCCCCGTATGTTTCGTGCGCCTGAAAAAGTTTTGGGCGGTCACATAGCTTACATTATCATAATCTACAATAGTCACATAGTCATACGGCTTTCTCAATACTACAGAAGCCGCCCCATCAATTGTTTCGTTGAGCGCATTTTTTACCGTCACGGTACGATAGGTGGTATCAATCTTAACAAGAGTAAACACGGCTCCGTTATCAGCCAGAGACGGAGACGGGAGCGTTATTGTTATATTGCCACTCGATGCATCGCACATCACAAGTTTACCTGCATCGGCAAAAGTGAGTGTGGCATTAGATGATTTAACAACAGTTTCTCTCTCGTGATTCCACGAAGCTGCTCCACTTACAACCCTCAAGCGTTGGGCAGCCCTTCCAATCGCCAGCTTTTCAGCCGTGCCTGTGGGACTCCCCTGCACCAAATCCCCCTTTGCGGTTATCACGGATACCACCGCCCCAGTCGCAACAGCCACTTCTTCCAGTCCAGAACCATCACTTTTCCATCGTGGCACTGTCCCCGCTCTATTTGCTGATGCTGGAAACTCAATATTTGTCAGTCCAGAAGATAGTGGGAGTTTTAATACCCTGTCAGATTGGTCACGCTGCAATTCCTGTTGGGCCATAGTCAGTTTGTCGAAATTATTTTCCAGCATGTCGGAAGACATTATATCATTAGTGACATAATTGCTTTCCTGTGTGAGCGGTACGAGACGCACCAAAGCCACCACGTCATTTAACGTGAGACCCGACACAAAAGTAATATTTCCACCAGCATCATTTCCCACACCACCCACAGAATAATCGGTAGTGAGGGTTTTCAGCACGCCGTTAACATATACCTTTACGTGGGCATTGCTCAACAGTTTAAACGTATACGAAAAAATTGTTTGTCCCGCCGATGCCACATAATCATTACGTGTAACCAAATTTGTAATTGTCATATTTTGCCCTTTCCATTAAGTTCCATTGTTCGGTACTGAATATCCCAAAAGGTCAATACTGCCTTCCTTTGCACTTACATTCGTGGTGCTGCCAGTCCACAAATAATAAAGTTGTTGTGATTTGTTAGGTAAGATTGTCATGGTATTGTTAAAGACATTCCCGCTTGCCACTGGACATCGACAACTTTGTACACTGTAATCGTAGGTACTTGTATGCCTCACATTAAACGTCATACCGCCCGCACCGCCAGCCGTTGTTTTTATCCTGGCTTCTATATTGAGCAAGAACGTTGTGGCGTTTGGTGGCACGTATGTTGTAAGACCAAGAGTAGTTTCGGCTGTTTCTGTCACCGCAGACGCTACCGTCTGGTTTTGTCTATAATAGACCGTACTGCCTCTAATAAAAACATAATCAAGCGCAGATGTTCTATATCTTACCGCCCCAGCATAACATTTATGGGTATAGCCAGTCGGCAACGTGGGTGATGTAGCTGAAAGCGAAGAAAGGCTGGCAAGTGTAGTTCCATTCCATATCCAATAAAAATGTATCCAGCTATTTGATGAGAAGGCATCAGCCTGGTCACGTCCATTTGCAGCGGGGCCCGCAGTCCCTATATTATTTGTTACGTTTGCTGGATTATATCTCAAGACGGTATCATACGCAGCACTCATCACTTTTACCGCTTTAGCACTCAGAGTGAACGTTGTATCTGTGGCTGTAAACGAATCTTGCTCCAAACTGCCAAATAAATCCTCAGATGAGGTTCCGGGTGACGAGTCTATTTGTATATCAACTCTATCGCCGCCAGCATTGTCGGTTACAGTGAGAGTGATATTTGAACCCGGAATAAGATTGATTCTCTTTCTCGTACCAACAGCAGCACTGCTTTTATATACCTCAATTTTCTGAGTATTGGTATTACTAATCACTCCCAGCGTCCTGTTTGCTGACAAGTCGCCGCCGCCAGAAATGGTGGCATCGCCATTAACCTGTCTTGTTTGCAATACGGGAGTTCCGCTCTCGTTCGGCACGGTGAGCGTTCTGGTTGTTCCTGTAGTTATACCAGAGCACTCAAATTGCATTTTTTTGGTTGCATCGGCATTATCGGCAAATGATGTCGTTGAATCGGTCAATGTCTTATTACTCAATGTTTGCGTGTCGGAAGTTCCCACAATGTTACCAGAAGGTAAGGCTTTACCACCTATGGATGTCGCAGAGGCATGCGGCGCAGTCAATCCATTGTGAGTATCCACCTTAGCCTGACTACCCGATGCTGATTCAACGGTAGAGCCGCCCACTCCGTGTACGCCAGTGGTAAGCGCACTATGAGTATCAACCTTGCCTTGACTGCCCGATGCAGATTCAATCGTAGAAGCCCCCACACCGTGTATACCTGTAGTCGTAGTAGCATGATTTGACAGGCTGGTATTAACTGCATCTACCTGTCCTTTGGTTGCAATATCTGATGCAACCAATCCATCTGAAACCTTAGCATTTCCCGAAGCATCTCGTCTTATGGGCGTGTTTGCCGTGTTCGCATCTGTTGCGCCATGCCTATCGTATAGTGCATTGTGGTTGTCAACTTTAGTCTGGCTTCCAGAAACCGATTCCACCACAGACGCACCAACGCCATGCACACCTGTAGTAAGCGCACTGTGGGTATCCACTTTTGCTTGGCTTCCAGATGCAGATTCCACCGTAGAAGCACCGACTCCATGCACGCCCGTACTGAGGCCGTTATGGTTACTTATCTTAGTACCAACAGCATGTACCGTATCGGCAGTATCGTTGACGTGCGCCGTCAAGGCTTGCTGTACCGCATCGGCTGCCCCGCCCCCACCGCCCACCACAACGCTATCCTGTATTTGCTGGCACATCATGGTCAGCTTATCAAGATTATTTTCCAGCACGGCTGCTGGCAATGTGTCGTTAGGTAAATAATCGGTCTCCTGGGTGAGTGGCACAATCCTGGTTATTATTACCGCATCGCCGTTATTCAATCCAACATTAAATACCACATTTCCACCATCGGGGTCTCCCACGTTGGTAACGGTATAATCGGTTGTTAAAAGCTTGGTCGCAGCGTTGACGGTCACAAGTAAGTGGGCCGCGCTGTGAATGAGAAAATCATAGACAAAAATGGTTTGTCCCGCCGTTGCCGTATATATTTTTCTGATATGTGTCGTTTGTATTGTCATTGTTTTATTCCAATAGCGTATTCAGATGGTCTTAAGAGATACTCCTGTCCATACTCCTCTTTCATTCTTCTTTGTACTCGTTCCAGATAGCCAGGATTGAGAGATTCCTGTATACCATATAACAGCAAATAATCAAGTGCCGCCTTCGTATAAAACAGATTAACAAATGGAGTTCTTTGTAAGACAAAGCGAGTAAATTTGTCAGCCGCCTCGGCATTCCCCTCTCTTGCGTATGAAATAATTTTAGCAATATCTTCGGCTGCCCCGAAGGTTGGGCCCCCAAGAGTGGATACCAGCCCGCCGCCATATTTATTATAATCCTTTAAAATAAAGTCGCCATACATGGAAGCAGCTCCACCAGCCAGAAAAGAATCAATCATTGTCTGTGGCTTGCGTGGGTCTCGAGGCCCTTTACCCCTTGCTAAATCTTTTAAAGATATTGAAGCATATCCAAACAAGGACATGGCAATTGCAAAATGCACAATACCTGGTACGCCTTGCTCTCTGAGGCGTGGAAACAATTTGGTGGCTATGGTGAGCGGGAACATCTTGAATTGAAAGAAAGACTTCAATGCCTCTCCCCACACAGTACCAGCCTTTGCCCCGCCAAATTTTGCGGATTCTCTGGCTCCTGGTGTCACCACGCCATACCCGACTTCCGTAACAAAGAAGGCACGTAGATTGTCTTCCAGGCTTTCCCTCATTTTTGCAGCTTTCGTTTTTGATAGATTAACACCAAAAACATCATCGGGCAGGGAACGTATGGCATCAGGAGTAATGTATTCACGTCCTTTAGCCAGACTTGTTTTTGCCTGCCGAATTATATTCCATTTGCTTTCCGTGATGCCGTGACGGAGCAGCCCGCCCTTGATACCAATATCCATGTCATCCCATTTGGCATTCATGTTGTCCGCAAGATGAGACGACAGCATCATGGCATGGCCTTCCTTCATTAAATCTGTCCACCATTGCAGGCGATTGACTTTGAAGAAAGTATTTGCCAGCGTTGCCATCCTACCCACCGTGCTATCAAGCGCAGAAAATCTGGCAGACGCACTGCCCCGTATTCCGTCAAAGGCTTCACCCAGTAATTTAATTGTTATGTCTCTTTCAACACCTTTTGGCCGGCCCTTAAATATTCTTTCAAATATTTGCGAATAGGCACTGAACAATCCCACG
>WBZR01001096.1_pt3 | contig 12775 bp, 10 predicted proteins | sample 5204231 | NCBI WGS metagenome assembly WBZR01 (sample SAMN12412403, study PRJNA552823) | activated sludge metagenome | isolation source: activated sludge from anammox sidestream of wastewater treatment plant... | place: USA: Virginia | collected 2017-08
CCATGAAGGTCGAGCTTGCCAACTGCCCTTGACGTTCTACAAGAAGACTTCTATGTTGCCTCCTGTAGATAATCTAGGAGGAGCAACCAATGGCCAAAACCAAATCCGATCTCTTGCAAGGGACGCTCGACATGCTGATTTTGAAGACGCTCGCGTTGGAGCCGATGCACGGCTGGGGCGTCTCGCAACGGATTCAACAGATTTCCTCAGGCGTGTTGAACATCAACCAGGGATCGCTCTATCCGGCGCTCTATCGGCTGGAGGATCAGGGCTGGATCAAGTCGGAGTGGGGCGCCTCCGACAACAACCGGCAGGCGAAGTATTACAAGCTGACGCGCGCCGGGCGCAAACAACTCGACGAAGAGACTGCGAACTGGCAGCGGTTGTCGGCGGCGATTGAACAGGTCTTGCAGGCCGGTTAGGCCGCAATGAGCGAGACCCGGAAGCAATGAACAGAGGCAGGTTCGGAGGAGTCGTTCATGTCGTCCATGACGACGCCCTGAAACAATCAAGAGTGGTGGGGCAGGTTATCAACCTGCCCCACCACTCTTGGGAGGAGTTCAGCGTATGCCAAACAGTCTGTTGCGCAGCCTGCGCACGATATTCAGGATCAAACGAACGGAACGCGAGATGGAACGCGAGATGCGCTTCCATCTGGAGATGGAGACCGAGGAAAACGTCCGGCGCGGTATAAGCCCTGAAGAGGCCCGTCTGGCGGCGCTGCGCAGTTTTGGCGGAGTCGAGCGGTTCAAGGAAGAGTGCCGCGATGTCAAACGTAACCGGCCGCTCGAAACGCTGTGGCAGGACGCGCGTTTCGGCGCGCGCGTGCTCGGCCGCAATCCCGGCTTCACATTGCTGGCCGTTTTGACCCTCGGTCTGGGCATCGGGGCGAACACGGCGATCTTCAGCGTGGTTTACGGCGTGTTGTTGCGCCCACTGCCTTATCAGCAAGGCGGGCAGTTGGTCGTTTTGAAGCAACAGGCCCCGCTCGCGCGCAACGATAATTTGAACTTCTCGGTCAAGGAAATTGAGGAGTACCGCGCTCAGAATCAGACGCTGGCCGATGTGGCCGAGCATCATTCGATGGCCTTCACGCTCTTCGGCGGGCCGGAGCCGGAGCGCATACAGGCGGCGGTCGTCTCGGCCAACTTTTTCGAACTGATGGGCGTTACGCCGCTGCTGGGCCGGACCTTCGCGCCGAGCGATGAGGCGCACGGCGCGGACGCGGTATTGATACTGAGCTACAAGTACTGGCAGCGCAGCCACAAAGGCGATCCGAGCGTTGTCGGCAGAGTTTTCAGAATGAATGACCGTCCGCACACGGTCATCGGCGTGTTGCCGCCATTGCCGCAATATCCGAACGAGAACGATGTGTATATGCCCACTTCCGCCTGTCCGACGCGGTCGAGCGAGCAATTCATCGCCAACCGCCAGGCGAGGATGATGAGCGTCTTTGCGAGACTCAAAGCGGGCGTGTCGGAGTCGCAGGCGCGGGCCGATCTTTCGATGATCGCCGGACGAATGAAGGAAAGCTATCCAGACGACTATCCGGCCAACGCCGGCTTCGGTCTCACGCTGGCCTCGTTGCACAAAGAACTGACACAGGGGGCGCAGCCAACCTTTCTGGTGTTGTTGTGCGCGGCCGGGCTGGTCTTGTTGTTGGCCTGCGCGAATACGGCCAATCTGACTCTGGCGCGGCTGATGAGGCGCGAGCGCGAGTTGGCGGTGCGCGCGGCGCTAGGCGCGACACGCGGGCGCTTAATTCGACAGTTGCTGACTGAAAGTATGTTGTTGTCGCTCATCGGGAGCGCGCTGGGCGTGTTGCTGGCGGCGTGGAGCCTGAGGTTGCTCGTCAATTTCGCGGCGCGCTTTACGCCGCGCGCGGCTGAGATCAGCCTGGATAATACGGTGTTGCTCTTCACGCTGGTCGTATCGGTCGTCACTGGACTTGTCTTCGGCCTGGCGCCTGCGCTCTCGGCGCGGCCAAGCCTGGTTCCGTCGTTGAAAGAGGGTGGCGGCCAGCCGGCGGTCAGCGCGGGACGCCAACGGTTGCGCGGCGCGCTGGTCGTGGCGCAGGTGGCGGTTTCATTTGCGCTGCTCGTCGGCGCGGGATTGATGTTGCGCAGTTTGTTCAAGCTGCGGGAGGTCAACCCCGGCTTCGATCCTGAACGCGTGTTGGTGATGCGCGTGACGGGCAATTGGTCGAAGCATACGACGGGCCAGCAATACCGCGATCTCAGCCTGCGTCTGATCGAACGCGCGCAAGCCGTGCCGGGCGCGCTCTCGACGGCGATGGCTTCGACCTATCCGCTCAATCCATTCGGTCTGGCCAATGGGCCGAACAACGTCAACTTTCAAATCGAGGGCCGCGCGCCGAATCCGAACGAACCCACGCCGCAAGTGGATTTCCGTATCGCCAGCGCGGACTACTTCCGAACGATCCGGTTGCCGCTGCTCAAAGGACGCTTGTTCACGGAGGCCGACGACGCGCAAGCCCGGCAGGTGGCGGTCATCAATCAAACGCTGGCGCGCCATCGTTGGGGCAATGAAGACCCGGTGGGCCAGCGCATCTCATTCAATCAGGGGCAGAGTTGGATCACGATTGTCGGCGTGGTCGGCGACGTCAGGCAGTACGGCTTGAATCGGGAACCGGCGGATGAACTTTATCGCCCGATGCGGCAAACGAGCGGCGCGGGCTATCTGCTTGTGCGAACAACCGTGGCGCCGTCGGTGATGATGGAGCAATTGCGACAGGCGGTTTACGCCGTTGACCCTGAGAACGCGATTGATCAGACGCAGACGCTGGAGAATGCGCGCAACGAATCCATAGCGTCGCCGCGCCTGACGACAATGTTATTGGGATTGTTCGCGGCGTTGGCCGTGTTCATTACGGCCGCTGGCATTGCGGGAGTGATGGCGCTCGCCGTCAGCCAGCGCACACACGAGATCGGCATTCGCATGGCGTTGGGCGCGTCGGCGAGCGGCGTGTTGCGGATGATCTTGCGGCAAGGCTTGACGCTGGTCTTGATCGGGTTGGCGCTGGGCGTGGCGGGCGCGTTTGCGCTGACGCGGCTGATGTCTACGCTGCTTTTCGCAGTTGAGCCGACCGACCCGCTGACCTGGCTGGCAGTGGCGGTGACGCTGGCAGCGGTGGCGGCAGCGGCCTGTTTCATCCCGGCGCGGCGGGCCACAAGGATTGATCCGCTGGCGGCTTTACGCAGCGAGTAATCGAAATCGGGCGCCGTCTCGGAGGGACAACGGAGATTAGGCAGTGGTGGAACCACCGAAACCGTATCACGAGGAATAAGAGAGGATTTGTTATGCCTGGAAAAACTTATGTGAATAAGCTGTTGTTTGCCTCGGCGCTGCTGCTAAGCGGCGCATTGGCCGGTCAAACTTATGCGCAACGGCAGCCGCCGTTTGACGCGCTCGGAGGGCTTGACCCGGTCATGCTCGCGCAAGGCAAAGAGGCGCAGGGCGAATTGAACATCACTGTGACGCGCGGGTTGTTCCGCTACATGTTCGCCAACGCCGCGAACAAAGCGGCGTTCGAGCAGAACCCGGCGCGCTACGAAATCCAACTGGGCGGCCATTGCGCGCGCATGGGCGCGCCGACCAGTGGCATTCCCGATCTGTTCACGGTCTATCAAGGGCGCATCTACCTCTTCGGTTCGGACGAGTGCAAAAAGCTTTTCGAGGCCGCGCCGCAAAACTTCTTTGAACCGGAACGCAAATCGGCCACGAGCGCGGCTACGGCGGCGGCGCTGAAGAAAGGGCAGGCGCTGATCGAGCAGGCCGTCGCCGCAATGGGCGGCGCGCAATTGCTGGACGGACTGCGCAGTTATCAGGATAAGAATATAGTGACGCCGGAAGTTGACTTCGGCTACGCGCTGGCCTTTCCGGACCAGGCGCGCAAAGACCAGCGTTACGGCAATTATCAGGACGCCGCCGTGCTCAATCGGGCGACTGGCGCGGCGCTGCTCATTGCGCGACAAAACTCGCGCCCCCTGACGGCGCAACATCAGCAATGGCTCTGGCAGGAGATCAATCGCAAGCCGCTGATGCTCTTGCGCGCGCGCAAACAAGCCGATTTCAGGGCCGCCGCGCTTGGCGCCAACCAGGCGAGCGAGGCGGTTACTGAACAAGTGGCGGTTGAAGTCGGCGGCCTGGCCGTACAACTCGGGCTTGAACCGAAGACAGGGCGCATTTTGAGTTTGACATACACGGGGCGCGGGCCGGACGGCGTTTACGGCCAGGTCGCGCAGAACTTTGCGGATTTCCGCGCGGTGGATGGATTGACGCTGCCCTTCAAGGTGACGACGAGTTTTAACGGCCAGCCGTGGCCGCGACAGACATTCACGGTTGAATCCATAGTGATCAACGGCAAACTCGATCCGGCGCTTTTCGCCAAGCCGGCCGCCAACAAGACGCAATGAAAACGCGGCGCCACGTAGTGACGAATTTATTCGTCACGTGACGAATAAATTCGTCACTACGTGGCGAGTTGCGGAGGAGTCTTTCATGTCGTCTTTGACGGCGCCCTGAAACAATCAAGATTTGTGGGGCAGGTTACCAACCTGCCCCACAAATCTTGGGAGGAGATAAAAATGGAGGGAAGATTTTCTGCCCGTCGCCGATTACTACGGCTGGCGAGCTTCAGCTTATGTTTGTTTTGGTTGGGTGGTCTGGCGTTCGGCCAATCGAGCGCGTGGCCGCAATGGGGCGGGCCACAGCGCGATTTCAAATCGCCGGCGACCGGGCTGGCTGCGAGTTGGCCTGCCGAGGGGCCGCGCCGTTTGTGGCAGCGCGATTTGGGTGAAGGCTTCTCCGCTATCGCGGCGGAAAGCGGCAAGCTCTTCACGATGTATCGCAGGGGCGAGCAGGAAGTCGCCATCGCGCTCGATGCGGCGACGGGCAAGACGCTCTGGGAATACGCCTATGACGCGCCGTTCTGGAAGGAACAGGACATGTCGAACGGGCCGGGGCCGCACGCGACGCCTTTGATCGCGGACGCTTATGTTTTCACCACCGGTGTGACGGGCAAGCTGCATTGCCTGAACAAACAGACGGGTAAACTCGTCTGGTCGCGCGATCTGTTCAAAGAGTTCAATGGAACCGTGCGTCCGAACGGCTATTCGTGCAGTCCGCTCGCTTACAAAAACACGGTGATCGTGATGGTGGGCGGACCGGGCAGCGCGTTGATGGCTTTCAATCAAAAAGACGGCGCAGTGGTGTGGAGCAAACACGACTTCAAAAACTCGACCTCCTCGCCGATCCTGATCAACGTTGACGGGCAGGAACAACTCGTCGCGTTTATGTTCGGCGAGATCGTCGGCGTCGAGCCGGCGAGCGGCGCGTTATTGTGGAGCCATCCGCATCCGACCGATTTCGGCCTCAACACCAGCACGCCGGTGTGGGGCCAGGACAATCTGCTCTTCGTCTCGTCGGCTTACGGCGGCGGCAGCCGCGTCATCAAACTCACGCGCAGCGGCGACAAAACGACGGTTGAGCAAGTTTGGGCGCACAGCTTGATGCGCGCGCATTTTGGCAACTGCATCCGCGTCGGCGATCTGGTCTTCGGATCGAGCGGCGATTTCGGTCCTGCGCCCTTCACCGCCATCAACGTCAAAACCGGCAAGATCGCGTGGCGTGATCGCAGTCTGGGACGCGCGAGTTTTCTTTACGCCGATGGCCGTTTCATCATCCTTGATGAAGACGGACGCCTTGCGCTGGCGACGCCCACGCCGGAAGGATTGAAGACGCACGGCAAAATTGAATTGATGTCCGGGCTGGCGTGGACGATTCCCACGCTGGTTGGCACGAAGCTCTACGTGCGGGATCGCAAAACGATCCTGGCGCTTGAACTAGGCTGAAAACGGCTCGCTCTGTGTCGTCTCGAGGCTTTGTGGACAGGTTCAAAAGTAACTCACTCACTTTCGGATCTCATTTTCCTTTTCTGCATTTTCCTTTCTGGTCGCTGGCAGGAAAGGAAAATGCGAGAGCTGAAACTTGGGCCGCGCGAAGATGCAGCGTGATAAGCTGATCGGGCTGCGGAAAGGAGAGCGGATTGAGCAGCACGCCATTGACCACCGAAACGAGCTCGATCTCGCGTTCAGGCGGCAGTCGCAGCGCGGCGAGATGTTCGCGCACAATTTGTTTCCAATTCGGATTCATTATTTTGGTCAGCCCTGCGCCGTGCGCTATACTTGTTTTTGATCAAATGGAGAGCGGTTATGACCATTGTCGAATTATTACCTCAACTACGAGCGTTGCCGCGGGTAGAGAAAATCCGCGCCATGCAATTTCTGATTGGCGAAATCGCACGCGAAGAATCGGCGCCTCCCTTTACGAATGGCGCGGAGTACCCAATCTGGTCGCCTTACGATGCGTTTGAAGCTGCGACGACCTTGCACGATCTGCTGGAACAAGACAAACGAGGTCAGCATGGCTAAACCACTGCAGTTTCCTTACACCATTACCAATCCGGCGCTGGGCGCCAGCGGCAGTCTGCCGTATCTGCCATTCATGCTCCAACATCAACAACACACCATATCGGCGACTGGATTGGTGGACAGTGGCGCGATGGTCAACGTGCTGCCCTTTCAAATCGGCTTACAACTGGGACTGGATTGGGCGCAACAAACCGTCCCGGTACAACTCACGGGCAATCTGGCGCGCGATGAAGCGCGCGGGGTTATCGTTTCCGCCAGCGTAGGGACGTTTGCGCCCGTGCGACTGGCGTTCGCTTGGACGGTTTCAGAAGAAGTTCCTGTACTCCTGGGCCAAATGAACTTCTTCCTGGAATTCGATGTCTGTTTCTTCCGTTCACAATCCATCTTTGAGATCAAGCCAAAGCCATAATCCAAAGCGGCAGGCGCAACGCGGCGAGATGTTCGCGCACGATCTGGTTCCAATTCGGATTCATGATGTGACTCACGCCGGCCTCATGCCGGTTTGATTTTTGCGACCCGATCCAGCGCGGCGAAAAAGTCCGCCCACGTTTGCCGTTGTTCGTTCAACACTTTTTTGCCTTCCGGCATGAGCCTGTAAAACCGCCGTCGCCGCTGCCCGGCCTTCTCGATCCACGCGCCTTTGATCAGGCCGCGTTTTTCCAGCCGGTAGAGCAATGGGTAGAGCGACGCCGGGTGAAATTGCAGCACCCCGTCCGAACGCTCTTCGATCAGCTTGGCGATTTCATAGCCGTGACGCGGCCGGTCTTCGATCAGCGCCAAAATCAACATTTCCGTACTGCCTCGTTTGACTTCTTTATCCAAAAGATTGGGCATAGCGAGCATCTCCATAGGTTGCGTCTCCACATATGGTCGCGCAACTATGGATTGTCAATGGCGGGGCACAGGGTTTGGCAAGAGTTATTGCTTGAATTTCGAGAGGGAGCGCGCCGGTACGGTACAGGGAGCGGTAGCGGCCTGGCGCTCACGGAGCCAACTCCTGACGGGGCGCCAGGTCGCTACCGCTCCCTGTACCGTACCTATGCTCAGTCGTGTCGTAACGCCACCAGCGGATCAACCTTCGTCGCCCGCCACGCCGGAACGAAGCAGGCCGCAAGAGCCACCGCCACGAGCAGCAACGCGATGACCGTGAACGTCAGGGGATCGGTCGCGCTTACGCCGTAAAGCATCTTCGCCAGCAGCCGGGTCAGGCCCAACGCGGCCAGCAGTCCCAGCGCCACGCCGCCCAACGCCATTTTCATCCCGTGATTCAAGACGAGACGCAGCACATCCCGGCGCCCGGCTCCCAGCGCCAGACGAATGCCGATTTCGTGCGTCCGCTGGCCGACCAGATACGAAATGACGCCGTACAGACCGACGCTCGCCAGCAGCAGCGCCGCCGCCGCGAAGGCGTTGAGCAGGATCATCGCAAAGCGATGGCGAGTGAGCGAATCGGCGATCACTTCATTCATTGTCTGCGCGCCGAAGATGACGTTCTCACCATTCTGGCTTTGCACGATGCGGCGGATCGAGTCAAAAAAAGCAGGCCCGGCGTTTCCGGCTGCTCCCTCGACGCGAGCAACCACGCCCACGCCGGGAGGTACGCCCGGCGATTGCCTGAACGGTTCGTAAAGTTGCGCCTGTAACGATTGCTTGTCATTGGCGTCAAGATTCCACTGGTTCACGTGGCCGACTACGCCGACGATCTCGAGCGCGCCTCTGTCGTCTCCCAGGTTGATGCGCTTGCCGATGGGATTTGTGTTCGGGAAGTATTGGCGTGCGAAGACCTCGTCAATCGCCACGACGGGCCGGGTCCCCGTCTCATCCTGCGCAGTGAAAAAGCGGCCCTGCTTGAGCGGGATGCCCATGGCCGTCAGATAGCCGGGTTCGACTCGATAGACCAGCGACATATGCATCTCGCTCGCGCTCGCGGGCCTGGGCTGGCCGTCGAGCCAGAAGAACACGTCGTCTTCGCCCTGCAAGGGCGCCGCGCCCACCGAGAACGAAGCCGCCCGAACACCCGGCGCCGAGTTGAGCTTGTCGCTCAGTTCGCGCAAGTTGGCGCGCGCCGCCTCCGGGCTTGCCGACCTCATCGAGGGCGGAAAGCTGATTCCGAAGGTCAACACATTGTCCGGACGAAAACCCGGATCAACGTTCCAGAGCGCGCTCAGACTGCGGATCATCAAGCCCGCGCCGACGAGCAGCACCACCGCCAGCGCCATCTCCACCGCGACCAAAACGCCTTGCGCGCGATGGCGTCCGCCGCCCGCGCCGCGCCTGCCTTCCTTGAGCGTTTCGGATAAACGTCCTTGCGAAGTCTTCAACGCCGGCGCCAGCCCCGCAATCGCTCCCGTGAGCAGCGAAATCGCCAGAGTGAAAATCAGGACGCGCCCATCCAGCCCGACCTCTTCCGCGCGCGGCAATCCGCCGGGCAAAGCGGCCAGCGCGGCTTTCGTTCCCCAGGCCGCGATTGTCAATCCGAGTCCGCCGCCAATGAGCGCCAGCAGCACGCTCTCGGTCAGCAGTTGGCGCAGCAATCGCCACCGTCCAGCGCCCAACGCGGCGCGAATGGCGAATTCGCGCGTTCTGCCGGTCGAGCGCGCGAGCAGCAGATTGCTGACGTTGACGCACGCGATCAACAGCACGAACCCGACCGCGCCCAGCAGCATCCACAGATTCGGCCCGACATCGCCGACCAGCCTTTCCTTGAGCGGGACAAGCGATGCGCCATTGCCTCGATTCGCGTCGGGGTAAGCTTCGGCGAGACGGCGCATCACACCGTCCAGATCGGCCTGCGCCGCAGTGAGCGTGACGCCGGGCTTGAGCCGTCCGATGCCGTGCAGCGACAAACCGGCGCTGCGATTCTGCAATGCGGGGTTGTTCCATTGGCCGATGGGCGCATAAACATCCGTGCCGCGATACAGATTGAAGCTCGCCGGGAGCACGCCGACAATCGTGTAGCTCTTGTCATCCAGCGTCAGGCTTTTGCCCAGCGCATCCGGCGCAGAGCCGAACTTGCGCCGCCACAGGTCTGCGCTGATGATGACCACCGGGCCGGCGCCGCGTTCGTCTTCGCCCGGCGCAAAGTCGCGCCCAAGCTGAGGCCGCACGCCCAGCACGGAAAAGAGCGACGCCGAAACCCAGCGCCCGTCCACCTGCTCGGCTTCGCCCGCGCCAATCAGGCTGAAACTCGCGCCCCGCGAAATCGCCATCGCCGCGAACGTCTGATTCTCTCTTTGCCAGTCACGAAAATTCGGATAGGGAATCGCGCCCGTCGCGAAATTCGGCTTGCTCTGATGCAGCGTGATCAATTGCTCGGGCTGCGGATAAGGCAGCGGATTGAGCAGCACGCCATTGACCACCGAAAAGAGCGCGGCGTTCGCGCCAATACCGAGCGCCAGCGTCAAGACGATCATGGCGGTGAAGCCGGGATTCTTCAGCAACATTCGCGCGCCGAAGCGCAAGTCTTGAAACATTTCGTCCTCCAATCTTTTTGGTTGCAGCCAGAGCGCGTCCCAGAACGCGCTCGCGCTGCGCCGCAACAAATCAAGTTTGTTTCGCCAATTGAGTTTGTCCCAGTCGGCCAGCAAGGCTTCACGATGACGCAACTCGGCTTCCCACTCCTGCCGCCAATCGGCGCGCAAGCGGCGCGGCACGATCAGCCCGATGAAGTTGATAAACCAGATGTGTGGTTTCACGTTTGCTCCTCGCTACTCGTGGCGCAGCGCTTCGAGCGGGTCTACTTGCGCCGCTTTGCGCGCGGGCAGCCAGCAAGCGATCAACGCAACCAGCGCGAGCAGCGACGCGATGACGGCAAAGGTCACGGGGTCAGTTCCCTTCACTCCGTAAAGCTGCTCGGCCATTTGGCGCTGCCAGGCGTTGCTCGCGAAATATTGGCTGGCCAGCAGACGCGTCAAGGCATATCCGCCTGATGCGCCGACGACCAGCCCCAACACTACCAACTTCATCCCTTGCCAGATCACCAGCCGCAGCACATCGCGGGCTTGCGCGCCGAGCGCCATGCGAATGCCGATCTCGTTCGTGCGTTGGGCGACCGAATAGGCCAGCACGCCCGAAAGCCCGATGGCCGCGAGCAGGAGCGCCAAACCGCCAAAGAAGCTCAGGAGACGCGCGTACAGGCGTTCCTGTCCCAACGTGGCCTGCGAGCGCGCTGTCTGCGTGCTGACTTCCGTGACCGGCAAATTGCTGTCCAGTTCGCGCACCACCTGGCGCACTGCGGCGGCGAGCGCGGTCGGTTCGCCTGCCGTGCGCAAGGCGAAATACATCTCGCCGATCGCTTCGCCTTCCTGCTGCCAGGGCGTGTAGAGCAGCGGCTGGAACTCCTCGCGCTGGCTCATGTATTTGGTATCGGCCACGACACCAATGATCTCGACTTCACGCTTGTTGTGGATAATCGTGACGCGCTTGCCGAGGACATCTTCGTTGGGGAAGAACTTGCGCGCGAAGGTTTGATTGACGATAGCGACTTGGGGCGCGCGCTGGTCATCTTGCGCCGTGAAGCCGCGCCCGCGCAGCAACGGAATTTCCATCGTCGCGAAATAGTTCTCGCGCGCCATCTGCCTCATGGTCTCGTGCTCCTCAGCGGTCTGTTCCGTCTCGCCGGGCAGCAAGATGTCGGCAAACGAATTGTCGTTTGCGATGATCTGTGTGCGCTGGAACGTCGCTGCGCGCACGCCGGGCAGATTGTCCAGGCGATCGAAGAGTCGCTCATAGAATCGCAACAGCCGTTCGTCTTGGTACCCGCCCTGCTGCGGCTGCAACGTGAAGAGTAAGAGGTTCTCCTGATTGAAGCCCACGTTGACTTGTTGCAGGTTGTAGAGTGTGCGGATGAACAAACCCGCGCCGACCAATAGCAACAACGACAGCGCGACCTGTGCGACGATCAGCCCTCCGCTCAAACGCGACACCGCGCCCGTCGTACGGCGGCTCTGTTTGAGAGCCGTCGCCAAATCCTGTTTCGTCGCGCGCCACGCGGGCGCCAGGCCGAACAACACACCGGTCAGCAGCGAGACAGCCAGCGTGAACACGAGCACACGCCAGTTCAGACTGAGATCAACGCCGTTGGGCAAAATTCCTGTGTCTTTGTCGGTCAGCGCCAGAAGCGCGCTCTTGCCCCAGAGGGCGAAGAGCGCGCCGACCGCGCCGCCCAACACTGCGAGCAACACACTTTCGGTCAGCAGTTGCCGAACCAGACGCCAGCGCCCCGCGCCGACCGCCAGTCGCACGCTGATCTCCGGGCCGCGCAAGGCCGCCCTTGCCAGCAACAGGTTCGCCACATTCGCGCAGGCAATCAGCAGCACGAGCGCCACCACAATGAACAGCCCGTAGATGGCGCCTGAATAACGTCTGCGATTGTCCAACATCCCGCGGCTGCCGGATTCCGCGATCAGGCGCGGATAATCTTTCGGATCGAGTTGCGCGGGTTCGTTCGCTTTGCGTGGCGGCGGCATGACTTCCAACGCGGCGGCCTGGAAAGCGCCATTCAAACTGTCGCGCGCCTGCTCGTAGGTCGCGCCCGGTTTGAGCCGCCCCATCAAATTCAGCCACCAGACGCCATTGCCCAACAAGCTCTGCTCACCCCGCAGCAACGGCTCTTGGGCGAGCGGGATGGTGACGACGGGGTGATAATCCACCTGCAACGCGCCGGTGAAGGCGGGCGGCGTCACACCGATGATGGTGAATGCTTGCCTGTTGAGTTTGAGCGTTTGGCCAATGACGGCAGGGCTTGAGCCAAACCGCTCCTGCCAAAACTGGTGGCTGAGCAAGACCACCGGCGCGGCGCCGGGCTTGTCATCATCACCAGTGAGTGCGCGCCCCAGGCTCGGTTGCAATCTCAGTCCGGCGAAATAGCCGCCGGACACGGCTTGTCCGTTGACGATTTCAGCTTGGTCGCCTACCACCGCAGTCAATTCACGCAGCGGGGCGAAGGCGAAGAGATCGCTGAGCGGGCCCTCTGGCGCGGCGGCGCGCGCCTGGCTCATCTTGTCAAAGACCTCGTAGCGAAACAGCGAAAGCCCGCGTGTGCCCGGCGGCCTGGGCACGTTCGACGTGCCGCTCGCGCCACCTACCCTGAACGGGTGCCCGGCATACCAGGCAAACACCACCAATCGCTCCGGCTCGGCGACCGGCAAGGTCTTGAGCAGCGCTGCATCCACCACGCTGAACAGCGCCGTGTTCGCGCCGATACCCAGCGCCAGTGAAAGCACGGCGACCAGCGTGAAGCCTTTGTGCTTGAGCAGCATTCGCGCGCCGAAGCGCAGGTCTTGAAACATTTCGTCCTCCAATCTTTTTGGTTGCAGCCAGAG
>WBZR01003903.1_pt1 | contig 12775 bp, 13 predicted proteins | sample 5204231 | NCBI WGS metagenome assembly WBZR01 (sample SAMN12412403, study PRJNA552823) | activated sludge metagenome | isolation source: activated sludge from anammox sidestream of wastewater treatment plant... | place: USA: Virginia | collected 2017-08
TCAATACCATACCAGACCCCAGATACCAAAAAATCAATCGGTTACCAAAATCACTACCCCCTCACTACCCCCAGCAACCTATACACACAACTTTATAATAATTAACCATCCCGAAATCATGGTTAATTGTCTTCCTGTTTACCATTGTTGTCGTTAATTCAAACTTGCTTAAAATGCGTACAATCTAAAAATCCTAAAGCAAGTTTAATCAGTCTCAATGCTGCAAATTGATCATCCGATTCCAGATCTCGTAAATCAGCAAATTACGTCGGCTGCCATGAGTTTACGTAAAGGTGATGTAGTGGCCTTTCCAACCGAGACTGTTTACGGATTGGGGGCTGATATTTCCCAGCCTCTTGCAATTCAAAAAATATTTGATATTAAGGGCAGGCCATCCAACCACCCGCTTATTGTTCATTTTGGCAATTCAGCTGATCTTGGATATTGGGCTAAAGACGTACCTGCAGCAGCATGGCTGCTGGCCAGGTATTTCTGGCCAGGGCCGTTAACTCTGATTCTTCCCAAAAGCAGCCACATACCGACCAGCGTTACAGGGGGACAAGAAACCGTGGGGCTACGCATCCCACGACACCCTGTTGCACTTAAACTGCTCAAAGAGCTTGGGGACCGGCAAGCGCTCGCGGCTCCCTCTGCCAATAAATTTGGGTGTGTCAGCCCCACCACTGCTGATCATGTAAAAAATGCATTTCACGGTACACTTGAAGTAATCCTTGATGGTGGACCCTGTGAGATTGGCCTGGAAAGCACTATTGTCAGCTGTGTTAGTAATGAAATTATGATTTTGCGACCGGGTGGTGTCCCAGTTTCTGCGATTGAAAATGTACTAAAGCAGAAAGTATCCATCAAATCTCAAAGTAAAATTCGCACCCCGGGATCCTTAGCGTCACACTACGCAACCAGAACCCCCCTTGAAATCTACTCAGACAGCAAATCTGTACTCTCCCGTTTATCTGAACTTATGTATAAGGGAATACGCACAGCAATTGTTTCACGCGAGCCATATTTGACCTCCGTATTGAGCCCAAGTGATAATCTTCACTTTATTCTCATGCCAAATGACCCTGTAGCATTTGGCAAGCGCTTATATGCCACTCTACGCAAACTGGATGACGCTAATTTTGAACAAATTCTGATTGAAGCACCGCCTGATAATCTAGAATGGCTGGCTGTGGCGGATCGGTTAACTCGGGCAAGCCATTTATTTCACAAATAAACCAATCAGGGATATGACTCTTTCTGCTGTTCTTTTTGATGTTGACGGCACGCTTGCTGATACCGAGCGCGACGGGCACCGCACTGCTTTTAATCAGGCTTTTCATGAACTTCACCTGGATTGGGAGTGGGATGTAGATTTATACGGTACTTTACTTCAGATCACCGGTGGCAAGGAACGTATTCGTTTTTACATTGAGAATTACGCCCCCTCCTTCCTTAACAAACACAATCTTGACGAGTGGATCGCTCAGATTCACAAAGTAAAAACTGAGCATTTTCTTAATCTGCTGAAAGAGGGAAAAATACCGCTACGACCCGGTGTCGAGCGGTTACTGGGTGAGTTACGAAGAAACAATATTAAAATTGCAATTGCTACCACCACAACTCATGAAAACGTAAGTACTTTACTTCAATGCACTCTGGGGGAAAATGCACTCGAGTGGTTTGATGTAATTGGTGCAGGGGATATTGTCGCAAAAAAGAAACCGGCACCCGATATTTACCAGTGGGTGCTCAACCAGCTCAAACTCCCTGCTGAAGCCTGTATAGCGGTTGAAGATTCTGAGAACGGGCTAAAGTCAGCCGTGGCGGCAGGTATTAGAACTATTATTACTATCAGTGAATATACACGTGGACAGGACTTCAGCGATGCCACTCTCATTTTGGAAGATTTAGAGGGTATCGCCTACGTCCAGTCATCGACAGCAGAGTTATCTAAAGAGCCCCTAAGTGTACAGACACTGGCTAGACTCATGAACTAACCACATTTTTATACCCTTTAATCCAGATACGAAACTAACACTATCTGGCAGGCAGATAACCCAGCGGATCTACCGGTTTTCCCTTTTCGCGTATTTCAAAATGAAGCTTTACCACTCCACTGTCAGTTTGTCCCATCTCGGCAATTTTTTGCCCTTTAGAAACATTATCACCCTCATGCACGAGTAATTTACTGTTATGCCCATAAGCACTCAGATAATTATCATTATGCTTGATGATTATTAAATTACCGTACCCTCGCAGGCCATTGCCACTATAAACAACAGTTCCCGGTGCCGAAGCGAGGATAGCTTGCCTGGGCTGACCACTTATTCCCACACCTTTAGATTTCTCAGAAAATCGGCTTATCACCTGGCCGGTTGCTGGCCATCCCCAGTTAACTCCACTATTATTTGTCTGTGTATTGACTGATTGTTCGGAGCCACTGCCGGATACATCTTTACTACTGCCAACCTGATAAGATTCCAATTTTTTTTCAGCCGGTTTTCCATTCTGAGGGGCTTGGGTTTGAGATTCCAGTTGATTTTGTGCAGTACTTGAATATGGTAACAAAACCCCCTTGGGCTCAGTTTTTAATAGCTCCGACCTGACACTTTCTTCGTTAGACAAGGCCCCAGCCTGAGAATCCATAATACCCGTATTCGATGGCTGTGAAATTGAAAAAAGTACTGGCTGCGAAACATGATCTGCCTGCTGAGAAATTTGCTCCTGCCCGGTATATTTTTGCAGATACAGTTCCTGCCCAACCCGCAGCTCTCCCGGATCTGCGATATTGTTTATTTCAGCCAACTGCCCGACATCCAAACTGTTTTTCAGTGCGATACCGTACAAAGTATCTCCCCTCTGCACAATGTAGGTACTTCTTTTCTCATAACCTGCCATATTACTCCCGGATACCCCCGAGCTTTGGCCCGGCGGTCGCTCTACTATTGGTGCCGGGCTTGGCCTGGAAACACACCCTTCAAGAAATAGGACAAGAAGAAAAAAAAGATATGTACGCATGAACGTTAAAGTTAGACTTGGTGCAGCCAATTAAAAACAAGCCAATAAACAGTTATTTGAGTAAGTTACACCCGATCACTACCGGTTGATCACCCCAGGAAGTATTGGCACAAACTTTACTTCATCAAGGATTGTTTCAATAAAACCTTCAGATGTGTGGTCAATTACACAAAGATATTGCTGTCTGTTTCCTTTTGGAAATACCATCCGACCTCCTGCTGCCAGCTGAGCCAGTAATGCTTCTGGTATCTCGGGTATAACAGCGGTCATCATAATTCCATCGAAAGAACCTGTCTCTGGCAATCCTTGCATACCATCAGCATGCTTCAGATGGATATTACGAACACCCAGTTCACGTAAACGAATACGCGTCCGTGTCAATAAAGGACCTATCCGCTCAATCGAATAAACCTCGTGCGCTATCTTTGCCAGAACAGCAGTCTGGTAGCCGCACCCCGTACCAATTTCCAGGACTTTCCCAAGGGGATTACTGCCGCTGTTTCGCAACAACTCCGTCATGCGGCCAACAATCCAGGGACTGGAGATAGTTTGCCCATAATTGATTGGCAGCGCCACATCCTCATAAGCCCGGGAAGCAAGCGCCTCTTCAACAAAAAGATGGCGCGGAACAAGAGCCATTGCAGCCAACACCGCTTCATCTTTAATACCCTGCTCACGCAAGCGCTCAACCATACGAACTCTTGTTCGTTGTGATGTCATGCCGATTCCAGAATGACGCACACTCACGTATCAATTCTCCTATTTCTACTCAGCAGATCAATAAAACAACGGGACAGCGGCCCGAAACAAATCCCTGTGCCTCTCAATACCAGAAAATAAACTTATTCGGAAACTGTAATTCCTAAATTGTGAGCCAGTTCTTAACATAACCGATCTGGTCATAACGCGTCAGATCAATTTGTAATGGTGTTACCGATACCCGATTATTTTGAAGCGCAAAAAAATCAGTCCCCTCACCCGCATCCTGAGCCGCTCCTGCAGCACCTACCCAATACACCGTCTCACCCCGAGGCGTCCGGTACTTGATAACTGATTCCGCTTTATGACGGCGACCTAACCGCGTCACCTCCATCCCTTGCAGCTCTTCATACGGTACATCTGGAACATTCACATTTAGCAGGATCGGGACATGGAACCTGTTACCCGTAAACCGTTTCACAAGATCCAAAACAACCCTTGCCGCAGTTGGAAAATTTCCGCGTGACACACTGACCAAAGACACGGCAATTGATGGCAACCCTAACAAAAAACCTTCTGTAGCAGCAGCAACTGTTCCGGAATACACCGTATCGTCTCCCATATTAGCTCCATCATTAATCCCGGAGATCACCATATCAGGTAATTCATCCAACATCCCGGTCACTGCAAGATGAACACAGTCTGTCGGTGTGCCGTTTACATAATAGAAACCATTATGTGACTTATGCAAGCTAAGTGGGCGATCCAGTGTTAGAGAATTACTGGCTCCACTGCGATCACGTTCCGGTGCAACAACCGTCACGTCCGCAACCTCAGTAAGTACCTTTGCAAGGTTAGCAATACCCGGCGCAAAATACCCGTCATCATTACTGAGCAGAATGCGCATCTCAATTAATCCCTGAAATTGAATATGTAAATGCCGGTACACCTTCCCTCTTAAGCAGGCTCCTTAGGTGAAAAATGCACGACAACAAAGACTTATAGATAACCATCTCTTCCCAGGCTAAATCTACAAGATTGAGAGACAAATGATTTACTTCTAAAACTGACTGGTCGGGGCGAGAGGATTTGAACCTCCGACCACTTGCACCCCATGCAAGTACGCTACCAGGCTGCGCTACGCCCCGATTTTTTAATTATAGCAAAACCCGCCACAAGCTTATTATCAAGCTTCAGGCAGTTACGCTCTTATAACAAACGAAACAAACAATTCCTGAACCGGAGTTTCATTAGGAAAACAATAAATCCGTTTTATTTTTCCACCCCAGCCGGCTGAAGCAGCAGAATAATCTGCTCGATTTCTCTTTTTAATTCATTCAATCCTAAACCAGAGCCGGGGGAGTACAGCAAACCGCTCGCCATACTACTTTTAGTCTCGCCTTGTAATCCCGATACCAGGTGGTTACGTGCCCCGCTAATAGTAAAGCCGTGGTCATATAGCAACTCACGTATTCGTCTGATCAGCCTGACTTCCTGATGCTGGTAATAACGCCGATTTCCATGGCGCCTGACTGATCTAAGCTGAGTAAACTCTTGCTCCCAATAACGTAAAACGTGCGGCTTAACACCACATAATTCACTTACCTCTCCAATTGTAAAATACCTTTTTACCGGTATTGGAGGCAGCTCGTCAGTTTCTGCTCGATTCTCCACGATAATTCGCTTCCACCATTGATTTCAGCTTCTGACTCGCGTGAAAAGTCACTACTCTCCGCGCTGAGATCGGTATTTCTTCACCTGTTTTAGGATTCCTCCCCGGGCGCTGCGGTTTGGTTCTTAACTGAAAATTACCAAAACCTGAAAGTTTTACTCCATCACCATTTTGAAGTGCAACCCGCATCTCTTCATAAAAATACTCAACAATTTCTTTTGCTTCTCGCTTATTTAATCCGATATTCTCGAATAACAAATCAGTAAGCTCTGCTTTGGTTAAAGCCATAATCCACCCTTAAGATAGAAAATAGAGTAACTGTCCTGAACAACACACTCTAGCTGCGTAGCGTTGCACCAAATTTTCGTTCAAGCGCATTAATCAATCGATTTATTGCCCGATCAGTCTCCTGATCTGTAAGAGTCTTCTCGTTATCCTGCAACAAAACCCTAAAAGCAAGACTCTTTTTACCTTGTGCTAATTTTTCACCACTGTACAAATCAAACAAGGTTATTTCACTAATACTACTATCTTTCTCTGCATTCATAGTTGTCAGCAAATCAGCCACTCTGATATTGCTCTCTACAACAATTGCAATATCCCGTCTTACCGGCGGGAATTTTGAAAGTGGCCGCACAACAGGCAATAATGCGGGTGCCAGCACTTCAGTTAACAATTCAAAGAGCACTACAGGCTGAGACAAATGGTATTTATTCTGCCAGCGGGGGTGAAGCTCCCCTATCCAGCCCACCGGGCTCTTACCCAATAAAATTCTTGCAGATTTACCCGGATGAAATGCCGGGTGAATCGCTGGTTCAAAATGTAAATTCCTCGGCCAGAACAGGGATTCAACATCCATTTTTACATCATAAAAATCAATATTCCTGTCAGGGATACCCCATTGCTCGGAACAGGCCCTTCCCGAGCATAGAGCAGCAAGATTCCCCACTTCTTTATCCTCATTACCCTCTTTCCTGAAACAGGAACCTATCTCGAAAATTCTGACCCTGTTCTGCTTACGATTCAGGTTAAATTGCAGATTATTGATCAACCCGCCAAAAAGATTACTACGCATTACATTCATATAGCTTGCGATCGGGTTTTTCAATTTGACAGGGGTGTGATTCCCGGAAAAATCTATCTCCCATTGCGCGTCTACAAAAGTATAATTTATAACCTCCTGGTAATCTCTTGCCACCAGCGTCTGACGTAACCGATTAACAGATACTACCCCGGCCTCCGGCTCAGTCAACATATGTACCGGCGCCTTCGTAAGCTGCGCAGGTACCAAATCATACCCATGCACACGTACAATTTCTTCAATAAAATCTTCTTCTATAGACAGATCAAAGCGTGCTGCTGGCGGTATTACATAAAAAACACCATCTGCTACTGTAAAGTTAAACTGCAGTCGTCTGAAATATGAAGCTATCAGATCCTCTCCCAAATCTATGCCCAAAATCTTTTCAACTCGTGCCTGTCGCACTCTGACGGCATCCCGTTGCGGAAGATTGTTTCTGATTTCCACAACAGGCCCGGCTTTACCTCCGCATATATCTAAAATAAGCGCTGTAGCATGCTCAACCACACCACGCGTCATAGAAAAATCTACACCTCGTTCAAATCGGTGCGCAGAATCGGATGTAAAACCCAGTCGGAAAGATTTTCCGCCAATTACATTGGGTGAGAAAAAAGCGCTCTCAAGAAAAATATCTGTTGTAACACCCGCCACTCCACTCTCACTCCCGCCCATAATCCCGGCCAGTGCCAGCGGTTTACTGTTATCAGCGATAATCAGCATATCTTTTTCTAATTTTAGATTTTCGCCATTTAACAGCAGCAGCTGTTCATTTTCATTTGCAAAACGTATAAAAATCCTCTGATCCATTCCGTCACCAATCCGGGCAAGATCAAAAGCATGCATTGGCTGGCCTGTTTCCAGCATGACATAGTTGATAATGTCAACTACCGAACTGATCGAACGCAACCCGGCTCGTTCCAGACGCTGGCTCATCCACAAAGGAATAACAGCATCGGTTGCTATACCCTTGATGATGCGGCCGCAATAAAGTGGGCAGGATGCAGCTTCCTCAACCTTGATTTGCAATACATCATCAATTTGTGAATCTACAGCAGTAATTTCCGGTAAATGCAGCTCATCAGCTGTAATGGCAGCAACCTCACGAGCGATACCGAACATACCCAGGCAATCAGCCCGGTTAGGCGTTAGCTTCAGCGTAAAAATACTGTCGTCAAGCAAGTAATATTCCCTGAAATCCAGGCCAGCAGGTGTATCGTCCGGAAGCTCAAGCAATCCGTCGGTATCGCTTACCAACCCGAGCTCTTTAGCAGAACACAACATGCCGAAGGATTCAATACCACGTATTTTGCCTTGCCGTATACTCAACTCGGGCAGTTGGGCGCCTACCAGAGCACACACAGTTTTCATTCCTTCTTTTACATTCTGTGCCCCACAAACGATCTGCAGAGGCTCATCTGACCATGCACCCACATCAATCTTACATACATTGAGCCGATCAGCATTAACATGTTTTTGAACTGACAGCACCCTTGCAGCGACCACCTTATCAAAAAATGGAGCTACAGAAGTTACGCTCTCAACTTCCAACCCTGCCATAGTCAGCTTATGCGCCAACGCTTCATTGGAATACTGAATATTTACTAATTTACGGAGCCAGCTTACGGAAAACTTCATAACTGAAAGTTTCGTGTATTAATTAAACTGTTTCAAAAATCGCAGATCATTCTCGAAAAATAAACGCAGGTCGTTTACACCATAACGCAACATCGTCAAACGCTCCACACCCAAACCGAAAGCAAATCCGATATGCTCTTCGCTATTCAACCCGACATGATTCATAACATTTGGATGCACCATGCCGCACCCAAGCACTTCAAGCCAGCCGGTTTCCCCGCAAACCCGACATCCTTTACCATTACACATTACGCATGCAATATCCATTTCAGCTGAAGGTTCTGTAAAAGGGAAGAAAGAAGGGCGGAATCTTACTGACAAATCCTCTTTTTCAAAAAAATTTCTCATAAATTCCACTAATACGCCTTTCAAAGCTGAGAAACTGATATTTTCATCAATCCATAACCCTTCAACCTGATGAAACATAGGCGTATGTGTTACATCGGAATCACAACGATACACCCTGCCAGGGGCAATAATCTTGATAGGCGGCCGGTGATTTTGCATATAATGAATTTGTACCGGCGAAGTATGAGTCCGTAATAATTTCCCACCATCCACGTAAAAGGTATCGTGCATCGCACGCGCAGGATGATTTTCAGCAATATTCAATGCTGTAAAATTATAAAAATCGGTTTCAATTTCAGGGCCGGTTGCAGTATTAAAACCAATTGAGTGAAACAACGATTCAATGCGCATTAAAGTTCGTGTAACAGGATGCACCCCCCCCACTCCCAGACCGCGGCCGGGCAGGGACACATCCAGCTCTTCCTCTGCCAGTTGAGCTGACACGATTTTTTCCTGAATTACATCCCGTCGTTCCGTCAGCGTATCCTCCAGCAATTTCTTTGCCTGATTGATTCGCTCTCCCATTATCGGCCGCTCTTCCGGAGATAACTCCTTCAGTTTTTTCAATAAAACTGTAAGCTCGCCTGTTTTACCCAGATACCGTGCCTTGATTTGCTCAAGATCAACAACGTTTTCCGCGTTATTAAACAGCCTTATCGCCGTACTAACCAGCTCTTCCAGATCGCCCATGACAACAAAATAATTCATTCATAAAAAAGGGAGGTCGAGCCAATAATTGCTGACCTCCCTTGGTAAGCTTACACACCAACTATCTTTTAGTTTGCCAGACTGGCTTTCACCTGATTGGTAATTTTTTCAAAGGCAGTTTTATCAAATACAGCCAAATCAGCAAGTATTTTCCTGTCAAGTTCAATACCTGCCTTCTTGATACCATTCATAAACACACTATAAGTCATCCCCAGCTCACGTACCGCTGCATTGATACGGGCAATCCATAACGCCCGGAATTGTCTTTTTCTCTGACGACGGTCGCGATACGCATACTGCCCGGCTTTCATTACCGCCTGCTTTGCAATACGATATACATTTTTCCGTCTACCACGATACCCTTTTGCCAGCTTTAGAATTTTTTTATGACGTGCTCTTGCCGTTACACCACGCTTTACTCTTGGCATTGTCTATATCCTCTTAGGCGTAAGGCATCATTGCACGAACAGATCCCATGTTACTCGCATGGACGGCAGCCACACCCCTCAACTGCCGCTTATTTTTGGTTGTTTTTTTTGTGAGAATATGGCGTTTAAAAGCCTGTGAGCGTTTAACACTGCCCCCAGCCCTTACCTTAAAACGCTTGGCAGCACTCTTCTTTGTTTTCATCTTAGGCATGAACCTCTCCTTTTGTAATATGAATCAAGGTGTTTCTGATCAGAAAACTTTTGAAACCCTGATATCACTTGTAATTAATAAACAGTATGTCCGGTAATCTCATAAAAACATCAGGCCACTGAACTACAACTTCGCTCCTTGTATAGTTTCGGGCGATTGTTTAACAGATTTATCTGCTTTAACTTCTTTCTTTTTGGGAGACAAAACCATCACCATTTGCCTTCCTTCCAATTTTGGGAATTGCTCTACTACAGCATGAGCGGCAAGATCATCACGCACCCTCTCCAGTAATCTGACACCAAACTCCTGGTGAGCCATCTCTCTCCCTCTGAACCGGAGGGTAACCTTAACCTTGTCACCATCACCCAGAAAATGAATCAAATTTCGCAATTTGATACTGTAATCACCTTCATCTGTATTAGGTCTAAATTTGATCTCTTTAACTTGTATCTGCTTTTGTCTTAGCTTGGCATCGTGCTTTTTTTTGCTTTCCTGATAAAGATATTTACCATAATCCATCAGCCTGCAAACTGGCGGTTCCGCTCCCGGAGCGATCTCAACAACATCTACTCCTGCTTCCTCAGCCATTACTTTGGCCTCGGTTATCGAAACAATCCCTACCTGCTCGCCATTTACACCAACCAGCCTGACTTGTGATGCTGAAATCTCATCATTGACCTTAACAGTCTTTTCCTGAGCTATGGTACCCTCCGCAAATCCATCAAAATTTCTATTACAACCTGTTAGTTATTTCTTCCTTCGCACGAGCAATAAAACTCTCAACAGTCATCGCCCCATGGTCCTGACCTGATCGCCCTCGCACGGTAACTGTCCCGGTTTCCATTTCCTTATCACCAACCACTATCAGATAAGGAATTTTTTGCATACTATGCTCGCGGATTTTATAGCTTATTTTCTCATTTCTCAAGTCTGAGCTGGCACGGATACCATCCCTGACAAAACCATCCGTAATTAATTGAGCATATTCGGATTGGTTTTTTGAAATGTTCAGCACAACAACCTGTTCCGGAGAAAGCCATAACGGTAATGCGCCTGCATGATGCTCAATAAGAATACCAATAAATCGCTCCATAGAGCCCAAAATGGCTCTATGCAACATCACGGGAATTTTTTTGGTATTGTCTTCAGCTATATATCCCGCTCCAAGTCTTGCTGGCATTGAAAAATCCAACTGCAAAGTTCCACATTGCCACTTACGTCCCAGACTATCTTTCAAGGTAAACTCAATTTTAGGGCCGTAAAAAGCACCTTCTCCCGGCTGTACTTCCCAGTTCAGTCTCTTCTGATCCAAGGCGGCTGCCAGTGCATCTTCTGCTTTATTCCATTGCTCTTCTGTTCCGACTCTTTTGGGCGGGCGTGTCGAAAGCTTTATTAGTGTTTCACTAAAACCAAAGTTTATATACACCTGGTTCAATAAATCAATAAACCTTGTTACTTCACCAAGTATCTGATCTTCTGTACAAAAAATATGAGCATCGTCCTGGGTAAATGAGCGAACCCGCATCAGTCCATGTAACGCGCCAGATGCTTCATTTCGGTGGCAAGAACCAAACTCTGCCAGCCGAAGCGGCAAATCACGATAACTTCTTAGTCCGCGATTAAATACCTGAACGTGCCCCGGACAATTCATCGGCTTAATCGCGTAATGACGATTTTCCGATTCAGTCACAAACATATTTTCACGAAAATTTTCCCAGTGTCCGGAACTCTCCCACAATGATCTATCCAAAACCTGGGGCGTCCTAATCTCCACATACCCGTTCTTTGCAAGAATCTGGCGCATGTATTGTTCGATCTGCTGCCAGATTATCCAACCCTTGGGATGCCAGTACACCATTCCCGGCGCTTCTTCTTGAGTATGAAAAAGATCCAGCTGTTTACCAAGTTTGCGGTGATCCCTTTTTTCAGCTTCCTCCAAACATCTCAGATAATTATCCTGCTCATCTTTGCTGATCCATGCCGTCCCATATATTCTTTGCAGCATTTCGTTTTTGGAATCCCCTCGCCAATAGGACCCCGCCACCTTCATTAACTTAAATACTTTAATTTTTGACGTATAAGGAACATGTGGTCCGCGACATAAATCTGTGAATTCCCCTTGTGAATACAGGGAAACCGCCTCATTACTTGGAATTGACTCAATGATCTGAGCTTTATAGTGCTCACCGATACCCTTGAAAAAATTGATTGCCTGTGATCGATCCCAAACCCTTCTCTCAATTTCAAGATTTCTCCTGCTAATTTCCTGCATTCTTTTCTCTATGGCCATCAAATCTTCTGGTGTGAACGGCCGTTCATAAGAAAAGTCGTAATAAAATCCATTTTCTATCACCGGCCCGATCGTTACCTGGGCACTCGGAAATAGTTCCTTGACTGCGTGAGCTAATAAATGCGCACATGAGTGACGAATGATTTCCAGACCGTCCGGATCTTTATCGGTTATCAACACTAAATCACTATCCGCATCTATTTGGGCTGATAAATCCACTAATTTGCCATTTAATTTACCTGCCAATGCTACACGTGCAAGGCCAGCTCCAATAGATTCCGCAACCTCTCTCACAGTTACGGGCTTATCAAACACTTTGTTTGTACCATCCGGCAAACGTACTACTGTCACTTACTTACCTCACAACATGAACAGATATAAATTTTAACGAAGCCAGTTTGAGCCAATAGCACCTCGGACCTGACCCCATACTTTATTCGTCATTACAAACTGATAATCTTACCCTGCCAGTATTCGCATGAATAAAAAAACCGCGAAGACTTCAAATTAAACCTTCGCGGCTTCAAGTTTACATCAAGACAAGTGTTTAATTACGACACAACTTACTCATTGTTATTGCTGTTTTCGCTGGAGGAGGTATCACTGTCTTCACCGGCTTTTTCGGTGTCAACTTCTTCCACATCAACTTCCACTTCACCTTCGTCTTCTTCACCCTCATCATCTC
>WBZR01003904.1_pt1 | contig 12774 bp, 11 predicted proteins | sample 5204231 | NCBI WGS metagenome assembly WBZR01 (sample SAMN12412403, study PRJNA552823) | activated sludge metagenome | isolation source: activated sludge from anammox sidestream of wastewater treatment plant... | place: USA: Virginia | collected 2017-08
CTTCGGTCGGAAGTCGCTGCGTGGACTGACCGACGCAACCAGGCCAAATCAACAATAGATTGGAAGTTTACACGGCAAGATGCTGATCAAAAGCTGTCAAGGCACTATGTTTCGTAATTAATTTGTTATAATACTAGGCTTTGATTAAATCATTAATAAATCTGGTATTTTTAAAGAGCGCCCTGAATCTTTCCTGCAGGTTTTTATTTTCTTCGTTAGTTATAAAGTGCGGGCGGAATTCATAACTGCTTCCATACTCTTTTGATGTATAAGCAATTTCCCACGAGCAGGACGTAGGTATCGACGGTAATTTTATCCTTTTCCTTGTTTAAACTCTCCATAATTTTGCATGATTACCCATGCCCTATCAACTCCTCCTTCATATATACCCTGTATAGCTGACTGTAAAGGCCGCCCAGCCGGAGGAGTTCTTCGTGACTGCCCTCTTCCACCTTCTCGCCCTTGTTTAATACGATAATCTTGTCACAATGCAGGATGGTGGATAACCGGTGGGCAATGAAGATGGACGTCCTGGTCTGGGTGACCTTTTGCATGGCATTCTGGATCAGGACCTCTGAGAGGGGATCCATGCTGGACGTCGCCTCATCAAGGATGATCACCCGCGGGTCGTAGAGAATGATGCGGGAGAGTGAGATAAACTGGCGCTCACCTACCGAGAGATTTGCGCCGCGCTCGGCAATTTCCATATCCAGCCCGCCGGACATGCGGTCGATAAAGGGCATCAACCCTAATGCCCCGATGGTCTCTAACACGGTTGCCGTGGGTATGGGATTGAACAGGGTAATGTTATCACGCAGGGTACCTGCAAACAGAAAGACGTCCTGGCTCACCAGTCCAACAACGTACCGCAGCCCCACCTTTTCAATCTTCCGGATATCTATCTGATCCAACAGGATCGTTCCCTTTTGGATTTCATAGAGTCGCGTCAGGATGCTTGCAATCGATGTCTTTCCACTGCCAGTTACCCCCACCAGCGCAACGGACTGCCCCGGCTTTATACGAAACGATATATCCTTCAACACATAATCGTTTCCGTTATAAGCAAACCAGATATTTTGAAATTCAATATCTCCCTTAAAATCTTTCCTGGAGACCTCGCGGGAGGGATGGGGAATAACATAATCCACTTCAGCCGGTTCCTGCATGAGACCGAACACCCGCTCGGACGAGGCCATAGCGCCCTGAAAAATATTGTATTTTTCCACAATGTCACGGATGGGATCGAATAAATCGTGAATGTACGCCAGGAATGACACGAGGACGCCGAGGGTAAGAAAACCGTGCATGTATCTCCTGGCTCCATACCAGAGCACCAGGCCAACTGCTAATGCGCTTACCATATTTATTGCCGGCTGGAACACGGCAAAATAGCGGATATATCTCACCTGCTCTTTTAAATAGTCATCATTGATCTCGTCAAATTTCTTATAGTTCTTTTTCTCGCGATTGAAGAGCTGGACAACCTTCATTCCGGTGATATTTTCATTGAGATAGGCGTTGATACGCGCCAACTTGCGCCGTATCTCCCGGAAGGAATTCTTCATGTGTTTCCCGAACCAGAGGGCAATTATCACAATAATGGGGAAGACGGAAAGGGTAATGAGGGCAAGTTTCCCGTTGAGCATCACCATCGCCACAAAGATCCCGATGATGATGAAGACGTCTCCGATTACGACAATAACACCGGCTGAAAAGAGCTCCCCAATGGCTGCAATATCATTGGTCAGGCGTGTGACAACCCTCCCAACGGGATTTTTATCGAAAAAGGAAACGGGGAGTGACTGAACGTGGCGAAAAAGCTCCATGCGCACATCCAGCATGACCTTCTGCCCAATGGCCTGAATATTGTAACTTTGAACTACGACTAATATGAGCCGTAGGGTTTGGATCCCAAGTATGGCCAATGCCGTCCGGTATACCAATGTCTTATCGCCCTTGCTGATGCCATGATCAATTGCATATCCAAAGAGGTATGGACACAGCAGGAACAAAACGGTAGTAATCAGCACGATAAAGACCGACAAGAAAGCTGAGGCCTTATACCGCAATACATACGACAGCAGTTTTCTGATAACCGCCCTGTCATATATTTTGTCAGCCAAAACGTCTTCCGTGAAAAATTCTTCTCTATCCATACGATAAACGGAAATGGCAGAAATGCTGAACCTTACTTTTCATTTTTCGGGGAGCCCCTCGTTCTTAATGATGAAGAACGGCAACTACTGCCGGATATCAGTGTCTTTGCGAACGATAGGCTTTCGGTCGGCGTCTTTCGGCTTTTTGCTATGGATATCTTTGAAATCGGCTAACCGGTGTTCGCTGGTAGGAAAATTATCCCCCAGATAGGATTGGCGTGCAATAGGATTGCTCAGAATTTCCTGGGTAGTGCCTTTGGCAACGACCGTGCCTTCACTAATGATGTAGGAGTGATTCGTAATACTCAGTGCCTCACGGACATTATGGTCGGTAATGAGAAGGCCGATCCCCTTGTTCTTCAGTTTCAGGAGGATATCCTGCACCTCACTCACTGCAATGGGGTCGACGCCGGTAAAGGGTTCGTCGAGGAGGATCATGGTGGGAGAACTGGCAAGCGCCCGCGCGATTTCGAGTCGCCGTCTTTCTCCGCCCGACAGGGTAAAAGCCTTGTTTTTTGCCAATGACGCCAGATTAAATTCGTTCAGCAACTTGCTCAGTTGTGCGTATTTCTCATCGGCAGCGTACCGGTGCGTCTCCAGGATGGCGAGGATGTTTTCCTCGACCGTCAGCCGCTGAAAGACGGATGGCTCCTGGCACAAGTACCCCATCCCCTTCCGTGCGCGCTGGTAAATGGGAAAGTTCGTAATATCCTCATTCTGGAAGATCACACAACCGCTGTCAGGACGAACAACCCCAATGATCATATTAAAGGACGTGCTTTTCCCTGCCCCATTTTGGCCGAGGATCCCCACGATCTCTCCGTCATTCACCTCAAAACTGACGTGATTCACAACGGTGCGTTTGCCGTATGACTTGGTTAATCCCTCTGCTCTCAGTAAATTCATAAACCTTATTTGATAAATTTCATGGTGTTTGGCGGCCAGAAGACAAAAAATGCCTTGCCGACAATATTCTTTTCCGGAACAAATTTCCATACCCGGCTGTCATTGCTGTTTCTGCTATTATCCCCAAGCATAAAATAGTCTTTTTCTCCCAACTGTACCGGTTTCGTTGTGCCCCATGAACCGGCAGAGAGGCTGGTATAATAAATATCATGAAATATGTTAATATTCCCAAAGGTTGCGTGGACGCGGGTACCGCCAAAACGAATCTTACTCGTATCAGAGGAACGCAGGTCGGGTATCACCCCATCATCATCAAAGGAAAAAACCTTATTGCCATTTATCGACAGGCATACCATACGGTCTGCATTTGAAAACTCGATCTTATGCTGCTGGCTGGTTTGTAAGCGGAAATCCTTTTCCAGCACACTCATCCCGTTCTTCAGCAGACGAGTTTTTCCATCAATGCTGTCCGCAGGAATAAGGGCGGTAAAGATATCATTATTTTTTTCCAGAACCAGCGTCAGAGACTGAGAACCTTTCAGGAGGGTAACATCAAAGCTGATCTTGACGTCACCCATTTCATTGTGGCCCGAGTGGCTATTGTAACCATTTTGATCTGAAACACTCCGGCCAAACGTTACCAAGGATGTATCGGAATCTTCCTGGGACAGGGTGTCAAGGGTAATCGAGGTATCATGAATCTTCCAGGCATTACCGTTGGTTACCCATACCGGAGTATCCGTCTTCTTTGCTAAATAATTACTGTTGTATACCGGCATCCATAGCGTTTTCTGCACGGAATCCGGCTTCCTTTGTATCTTGTCATTAATATAAATATCACCATTGACGATCTGGAGCTTTTCGCCAGGCAAACCAACAAGCCGTTTGATATAATTTTTTTTCTTCTTCGAAAATTTTGTCGACCCGCACCGGTGGCAGCGGAATCCGTCCCGCCATTCCGTATCGGGAAATTGCGCAGAGCAATTCTTGCACGTCAGATCGTACAACGGATAAATAAAGACCATAACATCCCATCGCTGCGGATCTTTAAATTTATACCAGAATTTGTTCACTACAATCCTGTTCCCACCATGAATCAACCGATTCGACAAGTCTGACCAGGCAACTGCAGTCTGGCATCGGGGACAATGCCCCTTCCTCCATAACCACGCAGGCCAGTTATGCCGGATCCTGTTACCACAAGCGTCGCAGAAATCGGACAGATTTATCTTGAACTGACAATTGGGACAGAGTGCGTCGTCACTTTGGCGGTCAGCATAAAAAAACCAGTCGCAATTCGGGCAATGTACGTTCTTGTGTTCACCCAATAAGGTTGTCGCCATCGAGCCCGTAGGTATTTTAAATGCCTCTACCACAAAATAACGGATCGCAAAGGCTATGGCGACGGCAATCGCTATCGACTCGATATTCTCACGTAACTTACCCTTCCTCTTTTTCGTCTTCTCTTTGTTGCGCGTAATAGCTTGTTTCTCTTTTAGATCAGTCACATTGCACCTCATTCATCAACAGATAATACCGACAAGAATGCCTTTTGCGGAATCTCCACGTTCCCGACAGACTTCATCCTCTTTTTGCCTTCTTTCTGCTTTTCCAGAAGTTTTCGTTTCCGGGTAATATCTCCTCCATAACATTTTGCCGTCACATTTTTTGCAATTGGGCGTATGGATTCCCGCGCAATAACCCTGCTTCCGATTGCTGCCTGTAAAACCACTTCAAAGAGGTGTCGTGAAATTTCATTCTTGAGTTTTTTCACCAGCCTTCGCCCTTTCATCTCCGCATCTTTCCGGTGAACAATGGTAGAAAGGGCATCCACACGCTTGCCCGACACTAAAATGTCCAGTTTTACCAGATCGGCAGGCTCATATCCCAGGAAATCATAATCCAGTGTGCCGTAGCCCCGCGTGGCGGATTTCAGTTTATCAAAAAAATCAAAGATAATTTCGGCTAACGGCAGCTCATAGACAAGGATCGCACGCCGTTCACTGAGATACTCGGTGCTTTTGTATCTCCCCCTGCGTCCTTCGGCAAATTGCATAATCGTCCCCACATATTCTGTCGGCAGAACAAAACTGGCGCGCACGATGGGTTCTCTGAATTCCTCAATTTCATTCACCGGCGGCACCTTTTCCGGGTTATCGACCTTAACTATCTCCTTGTTGGTTTTTAATATCTCATAGGTCACATTCGGAGCGGTTTGCACAATATTGATGTTGCTCTCGCGCTCCAGCCGTTCCTGCACGATTTCCATATGCAAAAGGCCAAGGAATCCGCACCGGAACCCAAATCCCAGCGCCTGTGAAGTCTCCGGTTCAAAGGTGAACGACGAATCATTCAGACTCAGCCGTTCCAATGCCTCCCGCAGTACGTGGAAATCTGCGTTATCTGCCGGATACACGCCGCAGTATACCATAGGCATGGGCGGGCGATATCCCGGCAACGCCTCGGCAGCCCTTTCTCTGTAGTGGGTAACCGTATCCCCCACCTTGACGTCATGAATGGATTTGATATTGGCAATGCAGTACCCCACCTCTCCCGCCGAGAGGCAATCTTTGGCGGCCATCTTGGGTTTGAAAACACCGACCTCTTCCACTTTGAACGAACGGTTTGTCTTCATCATGTATATCTCGTCGCCCACTTTCACCGAACCGTCAAAGATACGCAGGTACACAACAACACCCCGATACTCATCGTACACGGAATCGAAGATCAGGGATTTTAACGGCGCATCCGGGCTTCCTTTGGGCGGAGGGACGCGTTCGATAACAGCCCCAAAGATTTCATCTATGCCCTCCCCGGTCTTTGCGCTGGCCATTAATGCCTCTGCAGGATCAATGCCCAGCGTTTTTTCCATTTCGGTAAGCACATCATCGGGGCGGGACTGCGGCAGGTCGATCTTGCTGATGACCGGAATAATCGCCAAATTATGCTCCATGGCAAGAAAGACGTTGGCAACGGTCTGCGCCTCAACACCCTGCGATGCGTCCACCAGCAACAGGGCCCCTTCGCAGGCGCCAAGACTGCGGGAGACCTCGTAACTGAAGTCCACATGACCGGGCGTATCGATTAAATTGAGGTTATACTCCTTGCCATCCCGCACCAGCTTCAATGCAACTGCGCTGGCCTTGATCGTAATACCGCGTTCACGCTCCAGGTCCATATCGTCCAGCATCTGATTGCGAAACTCCCGCGAGGTGATGGTATGGGTCTTTTCCAGCAAGCGGTCTGCCAGGGTAGATTTCCCGTGATCAATGTGTGCAATTATGCAGAAATTTCTAATGCTTTCAGTAGACATCCAGCCGCTCCTATAATCCCCGCATCGTTCCCAAGCTGCGAAAACACAATCTTCGTATCCTGATATGATGCCTCAAATGCCCTTTGCGTGGTAACACGCCTGATAGGATTCATTAATAATTCTCCGGAGCCGATCATACCCCCGGCCAGTACAATCATCTCCGGATTTAATACATGCATGATATTGATAAGGGCAATACCGAGGTACCGACCGGTCTCCTCAATAACATCCAACGACACCTTGTCGCCCTGGATGGCAGCATCGTTAATCATCCTTGCCGTAATTTCACCAGAATTTTTCAGTGAGGATGGCGCGCCGCTGTCGAATAATTCTTTAAAGCGCCGTACCATACCCGTTGCCGATGCATACACCTCAACGCATCCACGGTTACCGCATTTGCACGGAGGCCCATCCGTCTGGATCACCATGTGCCCGATCTCGGCAGCCACGTTATTAGCGCCCCGCCACAACTTGTTATCAATAACGATACCGCCGCCAACCCCTGTTCCCAGAGTCAGCATGACCAGCGATTTCGCCTCCTTCCCCGCCCCCACCCACTTCTCACCCCAGGCAGCGGCATTGGCATCGTTTTCCAGGACGCAGGGTTTTGAAAACCGTTCCGATACAATGCGTTTAATAGGAATATTACGCCAGCGGGGCAGGTTGGGAGAAAAGAGGATCGTTTCACCCGTTTTATCAACAAGGCCGGGCGATCCCAGCCCGATGCCGGCAACGTCAGATTCTTTTATCTGAGCGCTCCGTATCGTTTCTGCGATGAGTTCGAGTATTTGATTCGAAATGGTCTGCGGGTCTGCGCTCGAATTGGTTTTTATGGAAAGGCGATGGAGGATTCTTCCACCTGTATCAACAATACCTGCTTTTAAATTTGTCCCACCCAGGTCAATGCCAACAATACAATTACTCAATGATATAAACCCTATTCCGGAAAAAAGCGCGCTGTTGATGAAAACACTCCAGCATTTACTGGTTAATCATCTTTCTCTATTTTTAGAAAATTATGGCAAGATGCTTTCTGCGATTTGTCGCTCTGTGTCACTATGGAAGGCAAATTTTAACAAAAGTCTTATCCTAAGTCAAATTATATACCTGGCATTGATGTATCCCGTGCAGCGCGGCTGCAACGAAATACCGCATTGTTATACCGGTAGCATTGAAGCAAAACCGTCCCTTACCGCACTGCAAATAGATGCAGTAAAATAAGAGTTCCTGTTGCCATGCCGGAAATGCCTTGATGAAAAGATTTGCAAAAAACCACGTGGTAAATGAGGACGGTTTTCCTTGCACGGATTATGATAGCTGCAAGGGTGCGGGAGGTTCATGCGTAGTCGTTTGGGGTGGTGGGGCAAGCCCAATCTGCTTCATAAAAATTACGGGGATAAAAAAGGGATGCGTATGTCAAATTACCGAAAAATACGAATACCTGGCGCTATCTGTTTCTTTCGGGTGGCCACCTGCAAACGGCAAAAAATCCGCACGATTCCTAAGACATGAACACATAAGGTACCCCCGGCTACGAAACCTCAGCAGAACAACCTCTTGATGAACATGGTGCCGTAGCATCCCCGCGGGAGAAAGAACTTCAGTGCCAGCTTTTTCCTGCCCTGGTAAATCTCATCCTCAGCAGAATCAACCGACAAGTCTTCCGGGGTAACGATTGCCCTTCTTTCAATACCCTTGAAAAATGCCTGTCGTATCTTTCTTATATTAAACAGAGAGGACTTTAAATTATTTTCCTTTAAAACCTCTGCATAAAGATTTTTGGTAAAGGCATCGGGCATCCTGATATTGGATGCGGGCATGGGAATGATGAGTCCGCTTAAATACGCCTTGTTCCTGTCGTCTAATTGCGTATACAATATGTAATCGCCTGCAATTCCCCGAGAAATTTTCAAACAAGATTCTTCGCCCTGCTCGGAATGGCGAAGAATCTTCCTCAAAACCTCGTTCCACAGGTGCGACTGATATGCGGAAAAAAAGAGCACCATCTTTTCGTGCGATATCCTTTGAAGGATGGGAATGAATCCCTTCGGATGCTTTTCCAGGTATCTGAACGTTTCTCTTTCAAACTTGCTCGTGGCCCTGGTAAGACACACGCGCCAGTTGCCCCAGTTTTCATAAAAGAATTTCCTGTGTTCCTTTTCTTCTTTACTGTCCTCCGGGTGAATGCCGGAAAAGTATATCTTTAATGCCCCGCTGTAGTGTTTCTTAAGAATCTTTTCTGCGATAAATCCCTGCCGGGCATCAAAACTCCCGAACCGCTGGTCATCGAAATAATTCGGGTAACCATCCTGTTTTACAAGGTCAATTTCACCTAACGCTGACGCTAAATCATCGTCGGTAAGATTCCTGACGGCAATCTGAAATCTGTTCCCCGTTATGAGGTCAGGCCCCATGGGTCTGTCCATACACCCAACAAGACTCGTGGAGTAGTTTTCCTCGTCTATCTTCGACGGGACGGAATATGCGTGCGTTAACGTTGAATTGGGTGATTTTATCCATGGTCTTTTCATCCCCCCTTTGTCGTTCGGCTGAACGCCCACGACGAAGTCCTTTCCTTGAGAGGTGGAGGGAATTTGCCGTGCGATTGTTATGTATTGCGATGTGAGGGCATATTTATCTTTTTTGCCGCCATACGAAAAAGATGCGTAGGGGATATTGAGCTTCCGGGAAAGCATCTTCAAAATGTCTACGGTATTCCATCCCCTCTTTTTGAGGAGATAGACGCAGAAATTGCCGTCTCTTTGAAACGGGAGATCCGCCACCTCTTCAACAATAAAATCTTCCGGCCTGGCCTTTACTTTAATCATTTATTCTTAATTTTTCCGCCAATCCACAAAACGAGCCACGTGGATAGCACAAACGGCGAGGTCAAGGCAATGATGCCGAGATTCATAATTCCGCAGGTCATAAAGACAGAAACGGCAATAGCGGCTATTGCCGGAATTACCTTCCACCACATTTCTCTTGAAAGCGCTATTCCACACAAAACTCCATTAAAACCAAAGAGCCCTAGGTTAATCATATTGAGGGGAAATGAAAACAGGAAGGCCAGAACAGCCCCAATGACAGCCCCCAGCAGCGTATAGAACGCCGCTATCCTCGAACTCACCAGTATTCCAATAAACAATAGCATGCCGGAAATCACACCTTCCAGGAACATGACCTGCCCAATGCCTTTGCTTACCGCGGGAATGATCTCCAGGCCGTCTGCATGGGAAAATTGTGCCGTTTGCAACGGAATGATCTTGAAAGTAATAATGAAGAACATTACGATCCAGGTTGAAAGAATGAACGGCGCCGTATAGGTGGGTAGTTTCCATCTCTGCCGCATTACCTTCGTAATAAGTGTAGAAAGAACGGATCCCAGGAGGGCAGCAATTATGGATGGCGCCGTGAATCCGAAGAAAGAGAAAATCGCCAAACATACCAGCGTGCTATTGTATCCATAGAGCCCCTGATTGATCTCGTTCCTGGAATATTTCAGGATCAGTGCAGTAAGCGTGCCCGTCAGCGCCCCGATAACCGTCCCAACCCCCATATGCCAGGAGGCATAAAAAACTCCGGACAGAAAAAAGACGCCTGTTATTACATTATTCAGCAAAAATACCTGGCTGATACCACGAAGAAGTATTGTTGCAAAATTTTGAGCGAACCGGAAAGTCTGTATCATCGGTGGAATCTGTGGTTTTGAGTGTTTTTCTTCAGTTTGAGGCATAGCTGCGTTAGCCATAGATAACTTCGCCGCCTTTGACGTAATCCGCAACTGGCGATTCTTTTTTTTCCCATTCTTCCGGGGTCATAGCAACAGCTTCTATTGGTTCGAAAACCTCATAAATGGTAGCAGAGAGGATGTCTATTCTCTCCCAATAATCCTTGCCTGAAAAGTTTTTGGAGATAACAATCACATCAATATCGCTTCCTTCCTTGTATGCACCGGTGGCATAAGAGCCGTACAGTATCAGCTTGTCTATCTTCGTGCCTTTCGATTCCAGGGCTTTTCTAAAATGGGACAAAATCCCTAAAACTGCTTTTTTATCCATTCCAATGCCTCCTTGCTCCTCAAAAGTATATCCTTTACAACGGACTGTGTAAAATCCTTTTGTAGTTTGTCCAGTTCCTCTGGGTATCTTGTAACAATACTGTCTTCGTTAAGTTTTACAAGAAATTTTCCAATAGGTTCTGAAGGTTTAATACCAATTTTATTGAGCAAGTAAATAAGATTATGAACTTTTGGGGGTATTTCTTTCAATCTCTCCTGATGAAGCCCCTTCAGAGCCTTCTCTATTGACAGATGGCACATAAAGACGGCGTAAAAATATCTTTTATTGTTGAACATAATTTCGGCTGTTTTCATATCATAATCAGCCTGCTACGTCGGCGATAGGGGTAGGAAAGGCTTTCGCCTCTCCTCCCTCCGAACCGTACAGGCGGGTCTCCCGCATACGGCTCTCCAGTCAGTGGTTACCCCTTCGGGGTTGACAGGCTAATGCATGGGCTGCGGTTAATGTGAACAACCCAAGATTAGCAAAGTACGCATTTGGCCATCTCTGATGGTCTGCACCTCGGCCTCTTCCTTTCCCTCCCCGACGCTTTCTCAGGATGCTCCTCAGTCTCATTCGTATCCAACGGTCTATTCTTGGAAATGTCGTTTTGTGGCTGTGTTTAAAGTATTCATACCAGCCTCTGAGACTTTGGTTGAGTTCTCCTGTTATACATTTCATGCTCTCTCCTGATGTTCGTCTTGTCTTGTGGCGGATAGTCTCTTTGAACTTATTCATACTCTTTTTTGCGTGGCCATCTCATCTCTCGTTCAAAGTGGTACCCCAGAAAGTCAAATCCTCCCTCTTGGGTTGCATCTACTATTTTGGTCTTCTCTGGATGCAGTGTCAGCCCTCTTGCTTCGAGCATTCCTTTCATTTCTTCCAATGCCCTCTTTGCTTCTTCTTCATTTCTGCACAGAATAACGCTATCATCTGCATACCTGACCATCTCATGCCCCAGCCTTGCCATTTCGTGGTCTATCTTACTTAGATATAGGTTCGCCAATAATGGACTTATTACCGCCCCCTGTGGTGTCCCCTTCTCTGCTTCCCATTCTTTGAGTCCGTCCATTGTCCCCTGCTTCAGATACCCTTCTATCATCTCCAGTATCCTTCCGTCTGCTATCTGTTCCTTCACCTCTTCCATCACCTTGTCATGGGGAATACTGTCAAAGTATTAAGGGTCTCATAATTGTATTGATTCGTCGTATGCTTTCCTTCTCCAATATTGAAGCGCTAAACGGACAGCTTAATGTGTGTTCTATTATGAGACGATTAATAACTCTTGATGTCTGCATCTACTACCCATGGGTATCCATTCTTCAAGAGTTCTTCCACTCGCCTCAGCGCATCTTTACATCCTCGTCCTGGCCGAAAACCGTAACTCTGTTCTGCAAATGTATTCTCAAATATCGGCTCCATTACATTCCTCATCGCCGTTTGCACAATTCGGTCGGTGACCACGGGGATTCCTAATGGCCTCTTTTCCTTGCTTCCTATCTTCGGTATCCACACCCTCTTGACGGGTTTTGCCCTGTAACTCCCCGCTCTGAGTATCTTCTCTAATTCCGGTTCTTCTCCCAATTAGTCAATAAGAATTGAGAAGAAAATCCTTTAAATCATTGAAAAGAGTGGACATTTGGTGTTTCCTATAGATAGATATATACCGTTATAGAAACTATTTACAGGAGACCAGCAATGTCCCCATTAAGTATATTACCATATTTTCCTTTTCAGCGGGTAAGAATTACGCAGCAAACTGTATTTCCTGATGCTGAGATATCTCAGCTTACTGCCGTGCCCGATGAACGATTTCGCCCAATATGTCATGCGTGTGGCAGCAAAGCACAGCGCATTTACCGTCATGACAAACGATCTTTGCGGGATCTGAATCCTGGTTCAGTTCGCGTATGGATACATTGTTCGTATCGTAAGATTGCCTGTGAGCCGTGCAATCGAATTGTAGTTGAAGGCTTGGGGTTTTTTCAACCCTACAGTCGTGTTACGCATCGTTTAGCAGCGTATATTCACGAATTGTGTAAAGTGTTAACCGTAACCGAAGTTGCAAAACATTTTGGAATTAACTGGAAAACCGTAAAAACAATCGATACGTTTTTTCTGGAACGACAATACGCGCAGACAGATTATCAGAATCTTCGCATACTGGCAGTAGACGAAATCTCTGTTAAGAAGGGACAGCGCTATTTGACTGTTGTTCTGGACTATCTGAGTGGCCGCGTAGTCTGGGTGGGAAAGGAAAGAACAAAAGAAACGCTGGGAACCTTCTTTGCGGGTATGACAGAGGAACAAAAGCAGGCGCTTGAGGCCATTGCCATGG
>WBZR01003906.1_pt1 | contig 12772 bp, 11 predicted proteins | sample 5204231 | NCBI WGS metagenome assembly WBZR01 (sample SAMN12412403, study PRJNA552823) | activated sludge metagenome | isolation source: activated sludge from anammox sidestream of wastewater treatment plant... | place: USA: Virginia | collected 2017-08
ATCCACCTTCAGCATTCCTTCCTCCGGTCGCTTCGAAGCTTCGAATCTTCGAGAAGCCTACCGGATTGGGGCCGGGGTGGGTCAATTTTTCGGCGTTGATTGGGTCAGTTTGCCAGCGTTGGTAACAAGCGCGGAGGACCTGACTGCGGATAACCCGTTGGCACATCCGTGACCTATGATCCAGGTGCGTTGAATGCGCAATCGAGAATCCAACCGTCCTCATTCGGCCGACAACCTTGCCGTAACCCCCGACGTAACCGGAGAAGGAAAGGGAACCGCGATGGCGATCGGCAAACAGGAACTGGCATTGGTTCGATCACGCGAGCAACGAGCGATTGAGACCATCCGTGTCCACGCACTGTCTGGTTTGCGATCCTCGGTCTTCAAGGCAACCGAGCTGTACGCCACAATCAAGGCACTGGACCCACTTGAAACCTATTTGGTAGAATTGCCGGATCACGTACTCCGTGGACTGAGGCGTGGCGAATTTTTGTGGGACAAGACCGGCGTGGGCTTGTTGAAGGCGACCATCAGGAATGCGCGAACTGGAGCCATCGAGAAGCAGGTTCGCTTGCGGCGCAACCAGGCCAATCTCAGTGCTCTCAGAGCAATGAACGAGTTCGCCATACACTCACAATTGGGCGAGATTGTCGCTCGATTGGAGGCTATTGACGCCAAGATCGAACACCTGCTTGCCTCAGTAACTGATGATCGCTGTGGCAAGATTGATGCAGGACTCAGCTTGTATCATCTGGGCATAGCGATGGAAGACCTTGGTCGTCGTCAGCATCTTCTGTTGCAGGCTTTGCCTCTACTCGCCGAAGGACGCGCACAGTTGCTTCGGTCTGTTCATCGTGAAGTGACGAGCTTGGAACCACCCTCCGACTTGGAGCTTATTCTCAAGTCGCGCCCACTCGCCCGTGGTCCCTTGGATGACTTCGTGGATCGGTTCAAGGTTGTGGCGGCTAACACTGCCATGGCGATGGGTGCCACACGAGCAATGGTGATCATCCTCGAAGCGTGTGGAGAGTGGTCAGCAGCAAGACTTGCCGTCGATCAGCTTGTCGATGCCACCGAAGGCTACTCAGATAGGGCTGTTGCTCTTGAAGCATTCATTCCCTCCAGCAAGTCGGAGGATCTTGATCAAGTGTTTTGGAAACTTACCTGCCAACAACTCATCGAGTTGACACCCGGCCGTGATAGTGGTGAGCAACTGTCGATTCTCACGTCGTTCTCGCCGACGGAATTGACAGTTGCCACTCGATAGTCACGAGCGAAAGCGAGAGCGCCAAGTATGAACAACGACAACACTCCGAAGATGAATGGTGCCGACGGCGATGCGTCAGAAGCAATATGGAATGAACAGTCGAATGAGGCAAGTCAATCGAGACCAGGAGACAAAGCGGCGCGTCTCCAGGAAATTGGTAAAGCCATCGCTGGGTTCGTCATGACGACAGTGGCCCTTTTTGGAGCAGCAATACTATTTAGAAAACGAGGGAAGTGATCTCAATGGCCTTGGTCAGGGAGCGGATCATGGGCTGCGATCTCCTGTGGCATGTGTGTCAGTTCTCAAGGATGTGACTCCCGTCACCTCCCGTGCCCGCTCCCGCACGGCTCGCTGGACAGGCAGCGGTAGGCGTCGCCGGGTCGGCGCTCCTAGACGCCAGCCCCTCGAACGAGGTTGCGGACAAGGCGGTTGAGATGACTCAGGTAGGCGTCGATCTCTTCGTAGGCGTCGATCTCGACCGCTTCGTCGGCCGACAGCCGCCCGCGGCTCTGGGCGTCGACCAGCGCGGCGGTGCGCGCTTGGGCGCGAGGCGATGCCCGGAAGACCGGGACGCCTTCCTCCAATGCGATGTTGATCGAGCCGTCACCCGGCAACGACGCCGGCAGATGGCGCAGGTGCGGAAGCAGGCGTGTTGCGGTTACCGTCATGGTTCCCTCCCACGACAGCGGCTGCGAAGTCGGACGATGATCCGTTCGTTCGCGCCAACGATCCCACCACCCACTCATAGTCCAATAGAACCCGAGCCGCCCCGCTCGCCCCGCTCTGCCGCAGCCCCGTCGCCGCCCCGCTCCCCCCAAACACAAACCGCCGGGGCATCCCACACGCCCCGGCGGTCCGTTGTCCTCTATACTTGCCTGAGCCACCCGTCGGATTTGAACCGACGACCTGCTCATTACGAGTGAGCTGCTCTACCACTGAGCTAGGGTGGCGGGTGCGCCGGCAAGCGCGCCGGTCACCATGAAGTCAGACGCCGAAGCTCGCGCTTCGGCGTCGAGGAGCGGGCGATGAGGTTCGAACTCACGGCCTTCTCCTTGGCAAGGAGACGCTCTACCACTGAGCTACGCCCGCAATCGGACAACAATGATACCGAGCGGGCGCCGATGCGTCAAGTCCCGTCCGCACGGCCGGACACGCGCCGCAGCCCCACGCCGCCAGCCGACGCGCGCGCTCCGCTCGCACCGGCCCTGCCGCCGCCCGCCTGCCGCTGCACCATACCCACGTCCATGCCCATGCCCACGCCCATGCCCGTCCCATCCGCCAACCCGCTGCCCGACGACGAGGCCCACCTGTGGATCGCCCGGCTCGACGACCTGCGCGATCCCGCGCTCCTCGCCGCCTACGCCGATCTCCTCGCCGACGACGAGGCCGAGGCGTGCGCCCGGTACCGGCTGCCCGAGCGGCGCCACGAGCACCTCGTGACCCGCGCGCTCGTGCGGACCGTGCTTTCGCGCTACGCCGGCGACGTCCCGCCCCGGGCGTGGCGTTTCACCGCCAACGCCTACGGCCGGCCCGAGATCGCCGGACCCGCCGCGGGAGGCGCCCTGCGCTTCAACCTCTCCAACACGCGCGGGCTCGTCGTGTGCCTCGTGGCGCGCGGCCGCGAGGTCGGCGTCGACGTCGAGGCCGTCGATCGCGCCGCTCGGTGCCTCGATGTCGCCGACCACTACTTTGCGCCGCCCGAGGTCGCCGCGCTGCGCGCCCTGCCGCCCGCCGCGCAGCCCGAGCGGTTCCTGACGTACTGGACCCTCAAGGAGTCGTACATCAAGGCCCGCGGGATGGGCCTGTCGCTCCCGCTCGAGCGGTTCGCCTTCGTGCTGGACCCCGCCCGCCCCGACAGCATCGCCATCGAGATCGACCCCGCGCTGGGCGACCACCCCGACCGCTGGCAGTTCCGGACCCTTCGGTACCGCCACAGCCACACCATCGCCACCGCGGTCGAGCGGCGCTCCGACGACCGCGCGCCCATCCGCGTCGTCGCGCGCGAGACCGTGCCGCTCGTCGGCTAGCGGGCAAGCGGGCCTGGCACGCGCCCGCCCCCCACCCGGCCACGTCCGGCCGATGCCCCGAAGCTGCGCCCGCAGACAGGCCCTCGAACGCGCGGCCATCCCAACCGGCCACGCCCGCCCCGCTCAACCCGCCGACAGGTTCAGCCGCTTCATCACGCCTTCCGGCACCAGCGCGACCGCCAGCATGATCCACCGCCAGTAGCCCGGGATGTACGCGATGTCGCGCCGCCGCCGGATCGCGCCGACGATCAGCGCGCCCGCGCGCTCCGGGCCGATGAAGAGCGGCCCCTTGCGCAGGCGCGCCGTCATCGGGGTGTCCACCGGGCCCGGCCGCAGCTCGACCACCGCGACCCCCGCCGCGAAGAGGCGCGCGCGCAGCCCTTGCGCAAACGCGATCACCCCCGCCTTGGCCGCGCCGTACGTGTAGTTGGCCCGCCGGCCGCGGACGCCGGCCACCGACGTGATCACCGCCAGGCAGCCGCCGCGCTGCGCCTCGAGCACGTCGGCCGCCTGCGCCAGGAAGGCCACCACGCTCGTGGCGTTGGCCTCCCAGCACGCCAGCGTCGCCGCCACGTCGTGCTCGATCGCCGCCTGGTCCGGCAGCGTGCCCCAGGCCACCAGCACCACGTCGATCCGCCCCAGCGCCGCCTGCGCCGCCGCCAGCAGCTCCGCCTGGCGCGCCGTGTCGACCATGTCGATGACGAACGTCTCGACCCGCCCCGTCCCCCGCACCCGCAGGTCGTCCGCCACCGCCGACAGCTTGCCGGCGTCGCGTGCCGCCAACACCAGGTCGGCGCCGGCCTCGGCGTAGCGCCGCGCCACCGCCGCCGCGATCGCCGACGTCGCGCCGGCGACGAGCACCCGCTCGGCCGTCATGCGCCGCCCCCCAGCGCCCCCGCCGCGGCCGTGGCCGCCGACGGTCCCCCGGCACCGGCCACCGATGCCGGCGCGGAGGGCGCGGTCGCCTGCGCCTTGGCCGGCACACCGTCGCTCGCGCCCAGCCCCGCCGTCACCCGGCGCCAGAAGCTCGACGAGAACGCCGGGTCGACGTGGCGCGCAAAGGCCGCCCACTGCGGGTAGAACGCCTCGAACGACCGCGGCGACATCCGTGCGTCCTTGGCCGGGTACACGGCGCCACGCGCCTCGATCACCAGCGCGTCGATGGCATCCAGCAGCGCGAAGATCTCCGGCCCGCGGTTGGGGATGTCGACCGCCAGCGTCACCCCGCGGCGCGGGAAGCTGAGCATGCCCGGCGAGCGGATCGACCCGAACACCTTGCCCACCACGAAGTAGGCGCTCCGGCTGGCCGCGATCCGGTCGAGGATCTCGCGCACCACCGCCAGCCCGTCGTCGAACGGCACCACGCACTGGTACTGCAGGAAGCCCCGCTTGCCGTAGGCCCGGTTCCAGTTGTGCACCACGTCCAGCGGGTAGAAGAACGACTCGTAGCCCGCGAACGCCCGCGCCGACTTGCGCCCCAGCACCGCGTACTGGACCTCGTTGAACACCCGGATCGACAGCGGGTTGAGCACCCACTCCGGCACGTCCATCGGCAGCCGCAGCCGCGACGGATGGGCGCCGCGCCACGTGCCGTCGCCGCGGGCGTGGTTGCCCCCGAGGAACACGCCGCGGCCGAGCCGGCGCCCGCGCGACATCCCGTCGATCCAGCCTGCCGTGTACTCGTCGTCGGCATCCGCCGCCTCCGAGAGCGCGAAGAAGTCCTCGAGCCTCCCGAAGCGCGACGCGCGGAGCTCGATCTGCGGGCCCGGGATCGGCTTGAGCGCGATCTCGGCCCACAGGATGACCCCGGTCAGGCCCAGCCCCCCGATGGTCGCCTGGAACAGCTCGGCGTTGGCGGTGGGCGAGCACACCAGGCGCGTCCCGTCCGACCGCAAGAGCTCGAGCTGCGTGACATGGCACCCGAAGGTGCCCGCGCGGTGATGGTTCTTGCCGTGCACGTCGTTGGCGATGGCGCCGCCGATCGAGACGAACTTCGTGCCGGGCGTCACCGGCAGGAACCACCCGCGCGGCACGATGAGGTTCAGGATCGCGTCGAACCCCACGCCCGCCTCGGCCCGCAGGAGGCCGCGGTCCGCGTCGAAGGCGATGAAGCGCGCCAGGCCGTTGACGTCGAGCACGGTGCCGCCGTCGTTGAGGCAGCTGTCGCCGTAGCTGCGGCCACGGGCATACGGGAGCAACGGCCCGGGCAGGTCCGCCAGCGAGGGCGGTTCGTCGCGCCAGCGGATCGGCACGACGGCGCGCGGGGTGGCCCGAGGGAACCGCCCCCAGGACTCATAGCCTGACATCGGCGGCGATTATAGCCGGTCCGAAATGGCCGCGCGACAAACGACGGGCTTGACAACTATCTTGCAATGCACTATAGTGGTGGCCGGACGTCGACGTCACCCATGACCAGCGGCCATCGGCGACCACAGCGACAGCCGGGATCCACCGGCCTGGAGACGGGGAAAGGGCGATGAACGATCGCAACGGACGCAACGGGACGGCCTCATCGGTGACGTTCACCTTCAACGGCACGCTCGACACGGCGGTGGAGGTGGTGCCCGCCCCGCGCGCGGCGTCGCCCCGGGCCGCCGAGGCCTTGCCGGCCGCGGCGCGCGGGCCGCTCCTCGCCGTCATCGCGCCCGACGCCCCGGAGCGCGACATCCACATGCTCGTCGACGGGCTGCGCCTGCGCGGCATCGAGGCGTCGGTGTTCGACGTCGGGCCGGGCGTGGTCATGCTGCCGGACGCGCCGCTGGCCGAGGCCGAGGCCGTGCTGCGCGCCCACCCCGGCATCGCCCACGTCGGCAGCCCCGACTCCCCGTACCGGCTGGCCCGGCGCGAGGTCGTGCCGGAAGGCAGCGTCGTCGCCATCGGCGGTGTCGCCTTCGGCCGGGGTGCCTTCGGCGTCATCGCCGGCCCGTGCGCCGTCGAGAGCCGGGCGCAGATCCTGGCCGCCGCGCGCGCCGTGGTCGAGGCCGGCGCCGGCGTCCTGCGCGGGGGGGCGTTCAAGCCGCGCACCAGCCCGTACGCGTTCCAGGGGCTCGGGCTGCCCGGCATCGACCTCCTGGTCGAGGCCCGCGCGGCCACCGGCTTGCCGTTCGTCACCGAGGTCACCGACGCGTCGCAGGTCGAGGCGCTGTATCCGCACGTCGACGCGTTCCAGGTCGGCGCGCGCAACATGCAGAACTACGAGCTGCTCAAGGTCATCGGCGACGGCGACAAGCCGGTGCTGCTCAAGCGCGGGCCGAGCGCGACGCTCGAGGAGTGGCTGCTCGCCGCCGAGTACGTGCTGGCCGGCGGCAACCCGCGCGTCATCCTGTGCGAGCGCGGCATCCGCACGTTCAACCGGGGCACGCGCTACACCCTCGACCTCGCCACCATGGCGCTGGCCCGCCGCGAGACGCACCTGCCGGTCATCGTCGACCCCTCGCACGCCACGGGCGATCCCGACCTCGTGCTGCCCATGGCCCGCGCCGCGTTGGCGGCGGGCGCCGACGGCGTCATCGTCGAGGTGCACCCCGCCCCGGCCGAGGCGCTGTCCGACGGGGCCCAGGCCCTGGTCCCCGCCCAGCTTCACGCGATGGTGGCCGAGCTCGAGGCGCTGGCGCCCGTGCTCGGGCGCGCGCTCAGCCGACCCCACCGCGCCTGATCCACCGGCCCGGCGGGGTCGACCCGCCCGGGCCGATCCCGGAGGCACCCGTTCATGATCCACGCCAACCTCGGACGCCTTGCCGGTATGCGCGCGCCATCGCCGGTCACGAGCACCCTCCACCCCGACCAGGTCCTGGTCGTCTTCGACGGCACGTGCGGCCTGTGCTCCGACATCGCCGGCTGGACGATGCGCCTCGACTGGCGCCGCAAGCTCGCCTGGCTGCCCGCGCAGACGCCGGGGCTCCTCGACGCCGTCGGGCTCACGCCCCGCGACGCCGACACCGCCGCCTGGGCGATCATGCCCGATGGCGAGCCGCGCCGCGGCGCGGCCGCCATCGCCGCGGCGACCGACGCGCTGCTCCCCGGCGGCCCGCCGCTGTGCGCCACGCTCCAGCGCCTCCCGGGGCTGCGCGGCGCCAGCGACGCGGCGTATGCCTGGGTGGCGCGCAACCGCGGCCGCTGGCCCGGCCATCCGGTCTGCGACCGCCGGCCGCCGCCGCCGCTGGACGACACCGTGCGCTGGGAGATCGAGCGGCGCCACGAGCGCTTCTGCCTGGGGTGACCGCGCCCGGCGGACCGCCGCCTGGCATCCTCCCGCTCCCGTTGCCGCGTGCCGCGCGCGCGCGGCCGGGCCACCCGGCCGTCGTGGGCGCGGACGGGGCCAGCGTCGACTACGCCGGGCTCGCCGCCTGGTCCGACGGCCTCGCCCGGCGCCTGGCCACGGCCGGCGTGACGGTCGGCGATCGGGTGGCGCTCGTCGCCGACGACGGCGCCCGCTTCGCCGCGCTCGCGCACGCCGTCGCCCGCCTCGGCGCCACGCTCGTCCCGCTCAACACGCGCCTGACGGCGGCCGAGATCGGCTGGCAGGTCGCCGACGCCGCGCCGCGGCTCGTGGTCGCCGAGCCGCACCTCGCCGACCGCGTGGCCGCTCCCACCGCGTGGGACGCGCTGGCGGCGCTGCCGCCGTCGAACGCACCGCTCCTCGACGGCGTGCCGCTCGACGCGCCGGCGACCGTGATCTACACGTCGGGCACCACCGGCCGGCCCAAGGGCGCGATCCTGACGTTCGGCAACCATGCCTGGAGCGCCGCCGCTTCGGCGCTGCGGCTCGGCGCCCTGCCGGACGACCGCTGGCTGGCGCCGCTCCCGCTCTTCCATGTCGGCGGCCTGGCGGTGGTGTGGCGTGCGGCGCTGGCCGCGAGCACCGCGCTCCTGCCCGGGCGCTTCGACGCCCTGGCCGTCGCGGGCGCCATCGCCGCGCAGGACGTCACGCTGGTGTCGCTCGTGCCGACCATGCTGGCGCGCGTGCTCGACGCGTGGGGCGACCGCGGGCCGCCTGCACGGCTGCGGGCCGTGCTCCTCGGCGGCGGGCCGGCGGCGCCGGCGCTGCTCGCGCGCGCCGTCCGGCGCGGCTTCCCCGTCGCGCTGACCTACGGCCTGACCGAGGCCGCCAGCCAGGTGGCCACCGACTGGCCGCGCCGGGATCCGGCAGCCGTCGACGGCGGGGCCCCGCCGCTGCCGTTCACCGACCTCCGCGTCGTCGACGCCGAGGGCGCGCCGCTGCCGCCCGGCGTGGACGGGGCCATCGAGGTCCGCGGCCCCACCGTCATGGCCGGCTACTGGCGGGCGCCGGAGGCCACGGCGCGCGTGCTGGCCGGCGGCTGGCTCGCCACGGGCGACGTCGGGCGGCTCGACGATGCCGGGCGGCTGCACGTGCGCGGGCGGCGCGACGACCTCATCGTCAGCGGCGGCGAGAACGTGTATCCCGCGGAGGTCGAGGCGGTGCTCGCCGGCCACCCGCGCGTCGGCGCGTGTTGCGTGGTGGGGGTCCCGGACCCGGACTGGGGCGAGGTCGTCGCGGCCGCCGTGGTGCACGCGCCGGGGATGGCGGGCGCCCAGAGCCCGCCGGAAGGCGACCTCGAGGGCGAGATCGTCGACCACCTCCGCCGCCATCTGGCCGGCTACAAGCTGCCGCGGCGGTTCGTCTGGCTGGAGGCGCTGCCGGCGACGGCGGCGGGCAAGGTGCGGCGCGACGCGGTGCGCCGCCTCGTGATCGCGTCGGCCGATCGCCCCTGAGCCCGGCGGGATCGCGGGCGCGGCGCCCGTTCGGCGGCCATCCGGCGGGCACCGGTCGGCGGGATGATGTAAACTCAGCCCGATCGCCGCGCCGCGTTGCCCGCGCACGGCGCCCGCGCTGCCCAGGGTCGACCCGACGTGCTCTTCCCCACCGCCACATTCGCCGTCTTCTTCCTCGTCGTCATGCCGCTCGCCGCGTGGCTGAAGGCGCCCAGCCCGGGCTGGAAGCGCTTCGTGCTCGCCGCGAGCTACGTGTTCTACGCATGGTGGGACTGGCGCTTCGTGTTCCTGCTCGGCGGCTCGACGGTGGTCAACTGGATGCTCGGGCAGGCCATCGCCCGGGCGGGCGCTTCGGCCGGGCGGTGGTGGCTGGGCCTGGCGGTGGCGTTCAACCTGGCGGTGCTGGGGTTCTTCAAGTACTACGGCTTCTTCGTGGCCTCGGCCGACGCCGCGCTGCGCCCGTGGGGGCTGGCCAGCGGGCTGCCGTACCTCGACATCGTCCTGCCCGTCGGCATCTCGTTCTACACCTTCCAGGGCATCAGCTACGTCGTCGACGTCTACCGGCGCCAGGTGCCGGCGGCGACGCTGCTCGACTTCGCGATCTACCCCGCGTTCTTCCCCCACCTCGTCGCCGGCCCGATCGTCCGCGCGGCCGAGTTCCTGCCGCAGCTGCGCGCGCCCGACCCGCTGCGGCGGCGGGACGTCAGCCGCGCCGGGTGGCTGATCGCGCAGGGAGCGTTCAAGAAGGTGGTGGTCAGCACGTTCCTCGCCGGCGCCATCGTCGACCCCGTGTTCGCCGTGCCCGCCGACCACAGCGGGCTGGAGATCGCGCTGGCCATCTACGGCTACGCCGTGCAGATCTACGCCGACTTCAGCGGCTACACCGACATGGCCATCGGCATCGCGCTGCTCATGGGCATCCGCTTTCCGCAGAACTTCGACCGGCCGTACGCGGCCGAGTCGATCGCCGACTTCTGGCGGCGCTGGCACATGACGCTGTCGCGCTGGCTGCGCGACTACCTGTACATCCCGCTCGGCGGCAGTCGGCACGGCGCGGCGCGCACCTACCGCAACCTGGTGTTGACCATGACGCTCGGGGGGTTGTGGCACGGCGCCGCGGCCACGTTCGTGGCGTGGGGCGTGTTCCACGGGCTCGGGCTGGCGGTGGAGCGTTGGTGGCGCGGCCGCGGGCGGGACACGGACGGTGGTCCGACCCTCGCCCGCCGCTCCGCCGGTGCCCGCTCGGCCGTCGGCCGGGGCGCGGCGCGGATCGCGACGTTCCACTTCGTCTGCCTCGGCTGGGTGCTCTTCCGGGCCGAGACGTTCGACGGCGCCGTCGCGCTGCTGCAGGGGCTTGCCCGGCCCGGCCCCGCGCCGCTGGCCACCGCGGCCGTGGCGGCCGCCATCGGCGCCAGCCTGGCGGTGCAGCAGTTGCCGCCGGGCTGGAGCGCCCGGCTCGAGGCGCGCTTCGCGCACCTGCCGCTGGCGTTCCAAGGCGCCGCGCTCGGGCTGTTCTTCGCGTTCACGGCGGCGCTCGGGCCCGAGGGCGTGGCGCCGTTCATCTACTTCCAGTTCTGAGCCAGGCCCTCGCGCATGCCGATCTCGCCACCCGACCCCCTGCCTGGCCGCCCCGGAGGCGACCGCGCCCGACCGCCCTCCGGTCCCGTGCGCCCGCCGGTCGTCGTGCCGGGTGGTCCCCCCGCCGCCGGGCGTGGGAACGGCGCCCTCGACCGGCCCGTCGCGCCGTCGCGCGTGCTCCTGACCGTGGCGGTGAGCGTGGTGGTCACGGCGCTCTTCTCGTCGGCGCACCTCGTCGCCATCGCCGGCCGCGCCGAGTACGGCCCGCGCCGCGACGCGCTCGTGGCCGTGGCCGGCGGGATCCACGCGGTGGCTTCGGCGGCCGGGCTCGACCGGCCGGCGGCGGGGCTCGCGGCGGCGCTGGGCCGCGCGCCCCGCGGCGCGGGGACGGGCGTGCCGCCCGGTCCACGCGGCGGGCAGGCGGCGGGCCCGACACCCGCCCGGACCGGCGTGCTGGCCACGGCCACGCGGGCCCGGACCGCCACGGCGCCGGCACCGCCCTCGGGGAGCCCGACCGCCGGGGCGGCTGTCGCGCCGACGCGCGCGACCGCGGAACCACCGCGGCGCCGCGTGGCGCCGGAGCGCCCGCTGCGGGTGTACGTGGCCGGCGACTCGTTCGCCCAGCCGCTGGGCGAGGAGATCGCGGCCATGGGCGCCCGCTCCGCCATGGTCGAGGTCGAGCTGGACTTCCGGATCTCGACGGGCCTGGCACGGCCGGACTACTTCGACTGGCCCGCGCGCCTGGCCGAGGTCGCCGCCCGGCCGGCGGCCCCCGAGGCCGTGGTGGTCTTCATGGGCGCCAACGACGACCAGAACATGATCACCGCCGAAGATGCCTTGGTGGAGATGACCACGCGCGAGTGGCGCGACGAGTACCGCCGCCGTGCGGCGGCGGCCATGGACGGGTTCCGGGCCGCCGGCACGCCCGTGTTCTGGGTGGGCCTGCCGATCATGCGCGAGCCGCACGAGTCCGCGGTCGCGCGCGACATCAACGCGGCGCTGGCGGCCGAGGCCGCCGCGCGCCCGTGGGTGCGCTTCGTCGACATCTGGGCGATGTTCGCCGACGCGTCGGGCCGGTTCGCGGCGTTTCTGCCGGACGGCCACGGTCAGATGCAGGAGGTGCGCCAGCGCGACGGCGTCCACCTTCAGCGGGTGGCCACGCGCGAGGTGGCGGTCCGCGTCTACGCGGCGCTCGCCGCGACGTGGGACCTCACGCCGCCGACGGCCACGCCGACCGCGACCTCGACGGCGGCCCCGTCCGCAACTCCGCCGGCGACGCTCACGCCGACGCCTTCCGATCCCGTGACCCCGCCGCCCGCGGCGCCCCGCGACATCGAAAACGGCGGAGGACCGAAGTCCTCCGCCGTGTTGTCGTCCGTTCCGTCCATCTGAGGCGTTTCGCCGCGTCGGGCCTCTCGGCCGCCGTCGGCGTCGCCGCGGTGCGCCCCTCAGCGCCCCGAGGCGTACGCCCGCGTCACGAAGACGTTGATCCGCAGCATCGAGGCCGAGTACCCGGCCTGCTCGGCGGCGATCATGCCCACCGCCCCGGCCGGATTGCCGCATGCCGCCCGCGCCGCGTCCGTCATGCGGGCCACCGACCGCGCCATCTGCCCGTGCGCCGTCGCCAGCGCCCGCGGGGCGTTCGCGCCGGTGCCCACCAGGTCCGCGGCGATCGACTCGCCGCGCAGGACCAGCTCGGCCATCTCGGCGCCGCACCCGAGCTCGGGCTTGGTCAGCGCCGCGTCGGCGGTCATCGTCACGTCGGCGACCCACTGGTTGGCCTGCGGCACCAGGTCCTTCATCCCCGCCCGGTAGTCGTTCGGGCTCGCCGCGGCCACCCCGCCGAACACCCCGAACGCACCCGCGACCAGCGCGCCACCCAACACCAGCTTCGTCGTGCTCATCTTGCGGCTCATCTCATCCCTCCTGGACGTGTGCGTTCGGTTGGTCGAATCCTATACCACCAGTATATCGGTCGACAGCGAGTGTTGCTTGACCCTCGGCAGTCCTGTGCACGACCGATGGGCGCCGGGATGCTGACCGCAGCCTGCTGACGGCGTGACAGAACGTTCGTTCCGTTTCGGCGCTGAGGCTGCCCGGGCGGCGGGTGGCAGATCCTGGGAGCGCCGGCTTCCAGCCGGCAAGATGCCGGCGCTCCCAGGAAGCC
>WBZR01003908.1_pt1 | contig 12765 bp, 11 predicted proteins | sample 5204231 | NCBI WGS metagenome assembly WBZR01 (sample SAMN12412403, study PRJNA552823) | activated sludge metagenome | isolation source: activated sludge from anammox sidestream of wastewater treatment plant... | place: USA: Virginia | collected 2017-08
CAACACGCCTACAGGGCCCGGTCCACCGGCAAACTCCGGGGGCTGGGGGGCTGACAAAACCGGGCCTGACCGGCAAACCGGGCCCACAGGCGAGTGGCTGCAATCATGCCGCGCAGCTTGGCGCCGGCTTGGCCGGAATTTGGCACCTTTATGAAAACATTAACAAATTTGTGAAGGCCGGGGGGCGATTGGTCGCAACGGCGGTACAGGTTTAAGCGATTTTTCCGCCACCTCTTGCCGCCTGTCGTCCGCGGCGCAATCATGCGGCCGTCATAGAAGGAGGCGCCGATGACGGGCGGCAGCGAACCAAGCGAGTTGCACGGGGGCGAGGTCCCGGCCGTATGGCCTCTCGCCCCCGGCAACCGAGTGACCTTCGATCGGCGCGAGCTCAATCGCATTCTCGGCCTCTATGGCCGCATGGTCGCCGCCGGCGAATGGCGGGATTATGCCATCGACTTCCTCAAGGACCGCGCGGTGTTTTCGGTGTTTCGCCGCGCTTCGGAAGTTCCGATCTATCGCATCGAGAAAAACCCCAAGCTGGCGCGCCGCCAGGGCGCCTATAGCGTGATTTCGGCAACCGGCTTGATCATGCGCCGCGGCCCCGAGCTTGATCGCGTGCTGCGCGTTCTCGACAAGCCGCTCGCCGTCGCCGCGAGTTGAATCCTCCTCACCGTCATTTCCGGGCGCTGCGAAGTCTTGCTGCGTCACAAACGTGTAGGGTGTGCAAAATCGCGTGGCCAGACCGTCCGGCGTGCGCAACGGCGCGGGGCGATTTGCGCACGCTGTCGGCTGTGCCGCGCGCCGTTGCACACCCTACAGCTCGGGCCCCGGAATGACCTCAAGGGTCTGTCGCCGCGCCGGGGCCGAGCGCGCTGCATCAGGACGCTGTCGAGCCGGCGGCCGAACTTGAATCCGACGTTCTCGAAGTTGCCCACCATGCGGGAGCGAAGCGATAGCACAAAAAAGCGCCCCGGCTCACGGCCGGGGCGCCCGTAATACTCCGTTCTCTTCCGGCGCGTCAGCGGCGATCGCCGAGGAAGCGCAGCAGGAACAGGAACAGGTTGATGAAGTCGAGATAGAGCGACAACGCGCCCATCACGGCCTTGCGGCCGGTGACCGTGCCGTCCTCCTGCGGGTCGTACATCTCCTTGATCTTCTGGGTGTCCCAGGCGGTGAGGCCCGCGAAGATCAGGACGCCGGCGCCCGAGATCACGAACTCAAGCCCGCTGCTCTTGAGGAAGATGTTGACCAGCATGGCGATGATCAGCCCGATCAGGCCCATGACCAGGAACGTGCCCATCGCCGAGAGGTCGCGTTGCGTGGTGTAGCCGTAGAGGCTGAGCGCGCCGAAGGCGGCCGCCGAGATGAAGAACACCCGCGTGATCGACACCCCGGTGTAGACCAGGAAGATCGATGACAGCATCAGGCCGAGTAGACCCGCATAGAGCATGAACATCATCAGCGCGGTGCCGGGTTGCAGCTTGTCGATCATCCAGCTGATGGCGAAGACGAGTCCCAGCGTTCCCAGGAACAGCACGATCGTCGCCGGGCCGCTGAAGATCATCTGGCCGAACGAGGTCAGGGCAAGCCGCCCGCCGGTCTCGGTCACTGCCGCGTTGAACGTCAGCCAGGCGACGACGCCCGTGAGCGCCACGCCCATGGCCATGTAGTTGTAGACGCGGATCATGTGGGCGCGCAGGCCCTGATCGATCGCGACCGCCCGGTCCGTAGCGGTGCCGCGCCAAGCGGCTCCGATGTTCCGGTTGAAATCCGACATGGAAGTGCTTCCTCTCTCTGGCTCCGGCTCTCCCGCCGAAGTGCAATGGCGCCCCACCGGATGGACCGGCTGGCGACCGATGGCGGGAATCTAATGCGGGATTAAGTTGCGCGCCAGATGCCGGGCGGGGGAATTGTTAATGCCCGATAACCGCAGGTACGGACGGCGGCGATTAAGTTTTGGCAAGCTTGCCTGCGGGGTAAGCTACGCTTCAATATTTCGCCCGGTTCAAAGGTTGCGCAGCACCGGCGCGGGCTTCTGGCCGAGGGCCGAGAAGGTTCCGGCGAGCCCCAGCACCATCGTCGCCACGACCGCAGTGGCGGCGGCGATCAGTGCCGGAACCGGCAGCAGCGTGAACGACAGGTTCATGACCTTGCTGACGACGTAAGCTGCCGATGCCATGCCGGCCGCCATGCCAAAGATCGCGGTCGCCAATCCGAGTGTGAGGTATTCCAGCGCATAGGCCGAGAGCAGCCGGCCGCGCGTCGCTCCGACGGTCTTGAGAATGACCGCATCGTAGACCCGGTGGCGATGGCCGGCGGCGAGCGCCCCGCCGAGAACCAGCACGGCGACGAGCAGCGTCAAGGCGCTGGCGCCGCGAATCGCCAGCACGAGGTTGTTCACGATGCTGCCGACCGCATCGAGTGCCTCGCGCACCCGCACGGTGGTCACGGTCGGGAAGGCATCGGCCACCGCCTTGAGCAGCGCAACCTCATCCTGCGGACTGGCGGCGCGCGGATAAGCGAGCGTTGCGATGTGGGTGTGCGGGGCGCCACGGAAGCTGTTGGGCGAAAACACCATGACGAAATTGATGCCGAGGCCTTGCCAATCGAGCGCGCGCAGGTTGGCGACCGTCGCCGTCATGTTGCGGCCGAGCACGTTGACGGTGACCGGATCGCCCACCTTGAGGCCGATGCCGTCGGCGATCCGCTTTTCGAACGAGACGAGCGGCGGACCCTGGTAGTCCGGTTTCCACCATTCGCCCGCGACGATGCGCGAGCCTGCCGGGATTTCGTCGCTGTAGGTGAGACCGCGGTCGCTCTGCAGCGCCCAGGCGGTGTCGGGCGGCGGCTTGAGCCGATCGGCTGGAATGCCGTTCGCCGCCAGGATACGCCCGCGCAGCATGGGCACGCGCTCGAACGCCGCACCCGGCGCGTGGGTGCGTATGAAGGCATCGAATCGCTCGGCATCCGCCGCCGGGATGTCGATGAAATAGAACGACGGCGCTTTGCCGGGCAGCGCCGCCATGAACTGCTTGCGCAGATTGCCGTCGATCTGGGTGACGGTGACCAGCAGCGCGAGCCCGAGCCCAAGGGAGAGCACGATGCTCGGCGTCAGCGCGCCCGGCCGATGGATGTTGGCGATGGCGAGCCGCGCGACCGGCGAGCGCAGGCGCGGCGCGCGGCGCGCCAGCGCCATCAGCAGCGCGGCAACGAGGCGCAAAAGCACGAACACGCCGGCCGCCGCGATCACAAAGATCACCGCGATGCGCCGGTCGAAGGCCAGTCCGATCGCAATGGCCGCCAGCCCCGACACGACAAGCGCCGTGGCCGCCATGTAGGACCGCCGGGGCCAATGCGCGTTGTCCGCCACCGCGTCGCGAAACAGCGCGGAGACCGGTACGTCATGGGCGCGTCCGAGCGGCCACAAGGCAAATGCCACCGCGGTCAGCACGCCATAGAGCAGCGCGAGCGCAAGGCCTGCCGGATGGATGGCCGGCGCCAGCGGCAGCGGCAGCACGGCGGCAAATCCCCAGGCGATCAGATACGGCAGGGCGGCGCCGACTGCGAGCCCGGGCAGCGCGCCGATCAGCGCGAGAGCGATCACCTGCGTCAGGTAGATCGCGAACACCGTTCCGCCCGTTGCGCCGAGCGACTTCAGGGTCGCGATGACGTCGCGCCGCCGGTCGAGATGGCTCTTGACCGCATTGGCGACGCCCACGCCGCCGACGAGCAGTGCGGTCAGGCCGACAAGTGTCAAATATTGGGTGAAGCGTTCGACATTCTGCGCCACGGCGGGCGACGCGCTGGTTCGGCTGCGCACCTCCCAGCCGGCTTCCGGCAATTGCTTTTGCGCCGCGTCGGCAACGGCCCTCACGGCTTGGTCGCTCGCGTCGTTGTCGGGAAGGCGCAGACGATAGTGCCAGCGCACGACGCTGCCGGGTTGCAGGAGACCGGTCGCGCGCAGCGCCGCCTCGCCGACCAACAGGCGCGGTCCGAAGCCGATGCCGCCTGCAAGCTTGTCCGGTTCGGAAGCCAATGCGGCGCGAATCTCGATCGGCGCCGAGCCGACCGTGATGCGGTCCCCGGGCTTGAGGTCGAGCCGCGCCAGCAGCGCCGGATCGGCAGCCGCGCCATAGGCACCGTCGCGTTGCGCCAGCGCATCAAGGAGCGGCTGCGACGGATCGAGCGCGACCGCGCCGTAAAGCGGGTAGGCCGGGTCGACCGCCTTCATCTCGACAAGGGCGGTGCGGCCATCGCCGGTGCGCACCATCGCCCGCATGGTGGCGGCAACCGACATCCGTCCGCGCCGTTCGATGAATGCGCGTTCCTCCGCGCTTGCCTCGCGCAGGCTCAGTGAAAATGACAGGTCGCCGCCGAGGATCGTGCGGCCTTCGCGCGCGAGCCCGTCCGCCAGACCCGACGCGACCGCGCCGACGCCGGCGATCGCCATTACGCCGAGCGCGATGCAGGCGATGAACACATAGAAGCCGCGCGGGCCGCCGCGCAGCTCGCGCAAGGCGAAGCGCAGCCAAAGCGCGATGCCGGGCGATTGGCCATAACGCGTCGGAAGCGCAATCGGCGCACTCATGCCGAATGCGCCTCGTGCCGCGGCTCGCTCTCGATCCGGCCGGAGCGCAGCCGCACCACGCGGTCGCAGCGTCGCGCCAAGGCGGTGTCGTGCGTCACCAGCACCAGCGTGGTGTTGCGCTCGGCATGTCCGGCGAACAGAAGATCGATGATCTCGTTTCCGGTCGTCTCGTCGAGATTGCCGGTCGGTTCGTCGGCGATCAGGATCGCCGGATTGGGGGCAAGCGCCCGCGCCAGCGCGACGCGCTGCTGCTCGCCGCCGGAGAGCTGCGCCGGGTAGTGGTCGCGCCGTTCGGCCAGGCCGACGGCGGCAAGCTCGCGCGCGGCGCGCGCATGCGCATCGGTAACGTCGGCAAGTTCCAGCGGCACGGCGATGTTTTCCAGCGCCGTCATGGTCGGGATGAGATGAAAGGATTGGAACACGATTCCCACATGACGCCCGCGGAAGCGGGCCAGCGCGTCCTCCCCGAGCGATCCAAGTCGCTCGCCCGCCACCACGACCGAACCGGTATCGGCGCGTTCGAGCCCGGCCATGATCATCAGCAGCGTCGATTTGCCCGAGCCCGACGGTCCGACGAGGCCGATCGCCTCGCCGGCACCTATATGCAGGTCGATGTCTTTGAGGATATGAACCCGTGCCGCGCCGCGGCCGAGCGACAGGTTGACGCCGGTAAGCGCGATCGCCAGGCCGGCTACCTCGCCCAAGCCTGGCCCGCCGCCCCGTGAGGTCTCCTGCATGCCGTCGTACCGTCGCTGTTCTGTGCCGCCTCACCCGGCGGCCGAGCCCGCTCCGCCCCGGTCATATGGGAGATTTGCGGCGCTGGTCCAGATCGCCGCACGCGCCGGCGCGGTTGCGGCCGTTTTGCTGGGAGCGAGCAGCATCGCAGCCGCTGCGGATCGTCCGGTGAAGATCGTCGCGCTGGGCGATTCGCTTACTGCCGGGTTGGGCCTTGCGGCCGCGGATGCCTTTCCGGCGAAGCTCGAACGGGCGCTCAAGGCCAAGGGCCTCGCCGTCGAGGTCGCCAATGCGGGCGTGTCGGGCGATACCGCCGCCGGCGGCCTTGCGCGGCTTGACTGGTCGGTGCCGCCGGACACCGATGCGGTCATTGTCGAGCTTGGCGCCAACGACATGCTGCAAGGCAAGGATCCGCAGCGCACGCGCCAGGCGCTGGACGAGATCGTGCGCCGGCTCACCGAGCGGCGCATCGCGGTCCTGCTCGCCGGCATGCGGGCGGCGCCCAACCTGGGAGGCGACTACGCGCGCAGCTTCGAGCCCATCTACCCCGAAATTGCCGCCAAGTATGACGTGCTGTTCTATCCGTTCTTTCTGGACGGCATCGCCAGCGAGGTGAAGCTTAACCAGCGCGACGGCCTTCATCCCACGGCGGCCGGCATCGATACCATCGTTGCCCGCATCTTGCCCAAGGCGGAGGAACTGGTGGCACGTGCGAGAGACAAGCGCGGCCCGTAATTTTCATTATCCCATGCCCGTCGCACACTCGGTACGGGTTCCGGTGGACATTCGGCGCCCCGCTCGCTACCGGGTCATTCGCCCATTCCGGGTCTTCGACGTCAGCACCGATCTTTTCAACTCGTCATGCCTCGCATCTTCACCGGTATCGAAATTCCTCCCGATGTGGCCCAGTCGCTCGCAATGCTGCGCGGCGGGCTTCCCGGGGCGCGGTGGGTCGATGCCGAGAACTACCACGTGACGCTGCGCTTCATCGGCGATGTCGACGACACCGTGGCGCATGAGGTTGCCTCGCTGCTTGGACGGGTGCGGCGCGGGCCGTTCGAGCTCTGTTTCGAGGACCTCACATCGTTCGGTGGCCGAAGGCCGCGCGCTATCGTCGCCACGCTCGGCCCGGTGCCGGCGCTGCTCGAACTACAGGCCGAACACGAGCGGCTGATGCAGCGGGTCGGGCTCGAGGCGGAGGGGCGAAAGTTCATCCCGCACGTGACGCTGGCGCGGCTGCGCGAGTCCTCGAGCCGGCAGGTCGCCGAATACCTGACGTTGCGCGCGCCCTTCCGCTCGCCGCCGTTCAAGGTGTCGCGCTTCGTCCTGTTCTCGTCGCGCGCGTCGGTCGGCGGCGGCCCCTACGTGGTCGAGGCGGCTTATCCGCTCGCGGCGTGAGGCCGCAGCAGCCGCGACTGCACGTCGAGCATGGCGCTGGCGAAACCATGGCTGTCCGCCAGGATTTCGCGCATGAGCGAGGCCGGTGTCGGACGCGGGGTGCGAACCTCTCCGACCACGCTCGAAAAATCGAAGCTCAGCTCGGCATCGAACTTGCGCGCGAGTTCGAGCATGCGCCGGTTATCGGCGAGGCAGGCCATGTGCAAGAACTTGAGGCCGCGATTGCGTGCCGCAAGCAGCGTGCGGTCGAGCAGGGCCGAGCCCACGCCATGACTCTGCCACGGCTTCTCGATCGAGAAAGCAAGCTCCGCCTCGCGCGCAATCGGCTGGCCGATCGGCCTGATCTCGGCGGCGCCGCGCAGCACGCCTTCGACGAAGAAGCCGTGAATGACGGCATCCATGCCGAGCGTGAGATCGGCGTAGCGGTGCACAAATTCGTCGGAGACCATGCCGGCGAAACGGTTGCGGCGGCTGACCGGGTCGAGGCGTAGCAGGTGGTCGCGATAACGCTCGGCCTCGCCGATCCAGACCTTGCGGATCAGGCCGTGGGGCAGGGCATCATGCATCGGACTCCTCCTGAGGTCGTATCTTGAGGTCTTGCGCCCGCGCCGCGCTCGGCGAGGGCAGTCCCTTCTGCTGCCGAATCGGCTTTCGACGTATTATATGTTGCAACGCAATAATTGCCGGATCGTGGCGGCATCGCGTCCGATCAATAATAAGTGACTGAAATAATTGATATTATGGAATGTCAGCTATGCGTTCGACGGGGTCGAAATCAGTTCTACGGTAAAATTTTTGCATCGCGGTAGAGGTATACAAGATGCAACCGCGGGCTGACGACGGCGCGTTCGAAACCGTGCTAGCTACGGCGCGGCGCGCCGCTTCCCCCCCCCTCCGCCGGGCCTCAAGCACACGTTTCCCGCATGTCGGCTTCCGTCTCCGCGCAGTACGCATCCCTTCTTGCCGCGCGGAAGCTCGAGCGCGACCCGGCGCAAGAAGCGGTGGTCGAACGCCTGACCGCGCTCGAGCAGCGCATCGCCGAGCACCGGCTGGCGCGCAAGTCGTCGTCGCTCGGCTGGCTGTTCGCTCGCGCTCCGAAACACGAGCCGATCAAGGGCCTCTACGTTTTCGGCGAAGTCGGCCGCGGCAAGACCATGCTGATGGATTTGTTTTTCGAAGCATCGCCGGTCGTTCGCAAACGGCGCGCTCACTTCCACGAATTCATGGCCGACGTGCATGAACGCGTGTTCTCCATCCGGCAGAAGATCAAGGCCGGCGAGATCGCCGACGAGGACCCGATGCGCCTCGTGTCTGCGGCGATCGCCGAGGAAGCCTGGCTGCTCTGCTTCGACGAATTCCATGTCACCGACATTGCGGACGCCATGATCCTCGGCCGGCTGTTCACCCGCCTGTTCGAGCGCGGCGTCGTGGTCGTGGCCACCTCGAACGTGCCGCCGGCGGAGCTTTACCGGGACGGGCTCAATCGCGCGCTCTTTCTGCCTTTCATCGCGCTCCTCGAGCGGTCCATGGACGTGATGCGGCTTTCCGCGCGCGCCGATTTTCGCCTCGAAAAGCTTGCCGGCGCGCCGGTCTGGCATGTGCCGGCCGGCACGGCCGCCGATGCAGCGCTTGACGAAGCTTGGCGGCGCCTCGCCGGCGGGCAGGAGGGCGTGGAAACCGAGCTCAAATTGAAAGGACGCAGCGTGCGCGTGCCGCATGCCGCCATGGGCGTGGCGCGGTTCTCTTTCGGCGACCTCTGCACGCAGCCGCTCGGCGCCTCCGATTACCTCAAAATTGCGCACGAATTTCATACCGTCGTGCTGGATCGTATCCCGGTGATGGACTTCACGCGTCGCAACGAGGCCAAGCGCTTCATCATTCTGATCGATACGCTCTACGACAACGCCGTGAAGCTCGTCGCCTCGGCGGAGGCCGAGCCCGAGGCGCTCTATCGCGCCGACGAGGGTTTTGAGGCGCAGGAGTTCAAGCGCACGGCATCGCGCCTGATCGAGATGCGCTCGGAGCAATATCTGGCGCTGCCGCACGGTCACGGTGCGCGCCTCGACATCGGCTCGAAGGAAGGGATCGTGGAAACCTGAGGGGCGGGCCGCGCCGGGATGCCCTGTTCTCCAGGCATGGGTCGGAAGCCTTGCCGATGGCGACTTGAACGGCGGGGCCGAAAGGGTTTATGAGGCAGGGCACAAGCGGTCGGGCATTCCCTCCTTATCGAGCGTTAGGACTTTTTCCCACATGGCGCGTCCCAAGATTGCATTGATCGGTGCCGGCCAGATCGGCGGCACGCTGGCTCATCTCATCGGCCTCAAGGAACTCGGCGACGTCGTCTTGTTCGACATCGCCGAGGGCATCCCGCAGGGCAAGGCGCTCGATCTCGTCGAATCCTCGCCGGTCGAGGGTTTCGACGCGCAGATGGCCGGGACGAATTCCTACGACGCGATCGACGGCGCCAATGTCTGCATCGTCACCGCCGGCGTGCCGCGCAAGCCGGGCATGAGCCGCGACGATCTTCTCGGAATCAATCTCAAGGTGATGGAGCAGGTCGGCTCCGGCATCAAGAAATACGCGCCCAACGCCTTCATCATCTGCATCACCAATCCGCTCGACGCCATGGTCTGGGCGCTGCAGAAGGCCTGCGGGCTGCCGAAGCACATGGTGGTCGGCATGGCCGGCGTGCTCGACAGCGCGCGCTTCCGTTATTTCCTCGCCGACGAGTTCAACGTCTCGGTCGAGGACGTGTCGGCGATGACGCTCGGCGGCCATGGTGACGACATGGTGCCGTTGATCCGCTACTCGACGGTCGCCGGCGTGCCGCTGCCCGATCTGGTGAAGATGAAGTGGACCACGCAGCAGCGGCTCGACGAGATCGTCGAGCGCACCCGCAAGGGCGGCGGCGAGATCGTCAACCTGCTCAAGACCGGTTCGGCCTTCTACGCGCCGGCCGCTTCCGCGATTGCGATGGCGGAGAGCTATCTGCGCGACAAGAAGCGCGTGCTGCCCTGCGCGACCTACCTCAACGGCGAGTACGGCATCAAGGACCTCTATGTCGGCGTGCCGGCGGTGATCGGCGCGAAGGGCATCGAGCGCATCGTCGAGCTTCAGCTCAGCGGCTCCGAGCACGCGATGTTCGAGAAATCCGTCGAGGCGGTGCGGAATCTCGTCGAAGCCTGCAAGAAGATCGCGCCGCACTTGGGTAAATAGAGAACGGACGACAGACGACGGAGGACGGAGCGCTCCATGTCGATATCTGTCATCTATATCCGGGCCTCTGATAGCTGTCCTCTGTCCTCCGTCGTCTGTCATCTGACATGAACATCCACGAGTATCAGGCCAAGGCGGTGCTGCGCGAATTCGGCGTGCCGGTGCCGCGCGGGCATGCGGCCTTCTCGGTCGACGAAGCCGTCAGGGCGGCGGGCGATCTCGCCTCGCCGGTCGTGGTGGTGAAGGCGCAGATTCATGCCGGCGGACGCGGCAAGGCGGGCGGCGTCAAGGTGGTCAAATCGATCGACGACGTGCGCAGGGAAGCGCAGCGCCTGCTCGGCTCGACGCTCGTCACCCACCAGACCGGCTCGCACGGCAAAGAAGTGCACCGGCTCTATATCGAGGAAGGCTCCGCCATCGACCGCGAGTTCTATCTCTCGGCGCTGGTCGACCGCGAGACTTCGCGCATCGCCTTCGTGGTGTCGACCGAAGGCGGCATGGACATCGAAGAGGTGGCGAAGAGCCACCCCGAGAAGATTTTGACTTTCTCGGTCGATCCGGCGACCGGCATCATGCCGCACCACGGGCGCCGCGTCGCGCAGGTGCTGCACCTCGACGGCGATCTCGCCAGGCAGGCCGCAAGCCTGGTCGGGAAGCTCTATGCGGCGTTCATCGCCAAGGACATGAGCCTCCTTGAGGTGAACCCGCTGGTCGTCACCAAGGCCGGGCAGCTCATCTGCCTCGACGCCAAGATCGGCTTCGACGACAACGCGCTCTATCGCCATCCCGAGGTTATGGCGTTGCGCGACCTCACCGAGGAGGACGAGAAGGAGATCGAGGCGTCGAAACACGAACTCAATTACGTGGCGCTCGACGGCACCATCGGCTGCATGGTGAACGGCGCGGGGCTGGCGATGGCCACCATGGACATCATCAAGCTCTACGGCGAGGCGCCGGCGAACTTCCTCGACGTCGGCGGCGGCGCCAGCAAGGAGCGGGTCGCGGCGGCCTTCAAGATCATTACCGCCGACCCGAAGGTGAAAGGCATCCTGGTCAACATCTTCGGCGGCATCATGAAGTGCGACATCATCGCGGCCGGCGTGGTCGATGCCGTGAAGGAGGTGGGGCTGCGCGTGCCGCTGGTGGTGCGGCTCGAAGGCACCAACGTCGATCTCGGCAAGGAGATCATCGCCAGGTCGAACCTCAACGTCACCTCCGCCGACGACCTCGACGACGCCGCGCAGAAGATCGTCAAGGCGGTGCGGGCGCCTAGGGGCATTGCGCGTTGACATGTGATGCGCATGCTTTAATGTGCAACGCATGGCCACCATGATCCAAATTCGCAATGTGCCGGGCGCGCTGCATCGTCGGCTCAAGTCACGAGCCGCGCTCGCGGGTAAATCGCTTTCCGATTACCTGCTTGACGAAATTCGCGATGCTGCGGAGCGGCCGACGTTGGACGAATTGCGCGCACGGCTGGAGCGTCAAATGAGAACAAATCTCTCTGAGACGCCGGAGCAGGCGGTCCGTGCCGAGCGCGACGGGCGATGATCGTTGTCGACGCTTCTGCCCTGCTTGCCGTATTGCTGCGCGTATTCGATGCGTCAGCGGCGGAAGAACGGCTGCTCGATCCACACGAGACTCTACACACGCCACATTTGATCGATGTCGAAGTCGCGCAAGTGATCCGCCGCTATGCGGCGCGTGGGGAGATCCGGGATGAACAGGCCAGCACTGCGTTCGACATCCTCGCAGCTTTCCCGTTGCGTCGATATCCTCACGGCTTGCTATTGCCAAGGGTTTGGCAATTGCGCAACAATCTTACGGCATACGACGCCATCTATGTGGCTCTCGCCGAAGTGCTCGAAGCGCCGCTGCTTACCCGCGACCGGCGGCTTGCCGCCGCTGCCGGACACCGGGCGCGTATTGAGCTGGTCTGACGGCGCTTGCAGTTGTAGATCATCGTCAACTCCACTCACCGGCCGCGTTATCGATCTGTTCCGAACGACCGCCTGAGAATTCTTTATCGAGCGCCCATGTCCATCCTCATCGACAAGAACACCAAGGTCATCTGCCAGGGCTTCACCGGCAAGAACGGCACCTTCCATTCCGAGCAGGCGATCCTCTACGGCACCAAGATGGTGGGCGGCACCTCGCCGGGCAAAGGCGGCACGTTCCATCTCAACCTGCCGGTGTTCGACACCGTGGCCGAAGCGAAGGAGAAGACGAACTGCGATGCGAGCGTGATCTATGTGCCGCCGGCCGGCGCCGCCGATGCGATCTGCGAGGCGGTCCAGGCGGAAATCCCGCTCGTCATCTGCATCACCGAAGGCATTCCGGTCGCCGACATGGTGAAGGTCAAGCGCAACCTCTGCGGCGCGAAATCGCGCCTGATCGGGCCGAACTGCCCGGGCGTGATGACGGCGGGCGAATGCAAGATCGGCATCATGCCGGGCAACATCTTCAAGCCGGGCTCGGTCGGCATCGTGTCGCGCTCCGGCACGCTCACCTATGAGGCGGTGTTCCAGACCACGCAGGAGGGGCTCGGGCAGACCACCGCGGTCGGCATCGGCGGCGACCCGGTGAAGGGTACCGAGTTCATCGACGTGCTCGAAATGCTGCTCGCCGACAAGACGACCCGATCGATCGTGATGATCGGCGAGATCGGCGGCTCCGGCGAGGAGGACGCCGCGCAGTTCCTGATCGACGAAGCCAAGCGCGGGCGCAAGAAGCCGATGGTGGGCTTCATCGCCGGCCGCACCGCGCCGCCCGGCCGCCGCATGGGCCACGCGGGCGCGATCATCTCGGGCGGCAAGGGCGACGCGGAA
>WBZR01003909.1_pt1 | contig 12760 bp, 10 predicted proteins | sample 5204231 | NCBI WGS metagenome assembly WBZR01 (sample SAMN12412403, study PRJNA552823) | activated sludge metagenome | isolation source: activated sludge from anammox sidestream of wastewater treatment plant... | place: USA: Virginia | collected 2017-08
CACCATCAGGATGATAACAGTGAAGAATAGTATTAATGGATTAAAATAGGTATCCAAATAGTTAAATATCATAAAACCAATGTTTTGGTGAAGGAGATATAATGGATAAGTTAATACCCCGACTGAAAGAAAACTATGGTGATTGAGATAACTTGTCTTTCCAATAGAGATGAAAAAAAATAAAACAAAGAAGATAGTTATAATCAGCGTTATGACCAATGGATCAAAGTCCGTCTTAAAAAACTCTGAAAAATCCTTGCTGTCGATAATGGCAAATCGGACAGCCTCTATATAACTGATTCCAATAAGGATTAGTCTAAAGACAGAAACACCCTTTGTTCGAATCAACAAAAAAGTAGCTCCAGAAATAAAAAAGAAACTGTAACCTGGAACCAAAATAAAACGGAATATGTTATAACCTTCGACATGACTAAGAAAGATTGTAGCCACCAGCCAAAACACAAGAAAATACTGAATCTGGATAGCACGACCTATTAATATCAGAATAAAAATCAACAGATAGAACTTTAATTCCACTGTAAGTGTCCAGTATACACCATCAATGGGTGGAATTTTTAAGAAATCCTGAAGCATCGTGAGATTAACAAAATACTGGCTATTTGTTGCAGTAAATCGACTTCCCCCAAAAGTCAATGTCGTAACAAACGTCAGCGTTACGCAAAACCAATAGGCTGGGTATAAGCGAGTAACCCGAGAAATAACAAATTCTCTGGCATTATGATTTAAAGATGTAAGGAGGATGACAAATCCGCTGATAATAAAAAAAAGTTCAACACCTAAATACCCATACTTAAATACAGGGGCCAATGCCAATACGATTAAATCACTTCGATGATCTGGTCCAGTTCCCCGGAAAGTATAGTGAAAAAGTAAGACACAAAGAGCAGCCAAAAAGCGCAAGAGATCGATTTCATAGAAACGATCTTTTCTAAACATACGCAAAAACAGTCCTATACCAAACTAGTAAATTTTTAGTTGAAATTACTTGTGTCTCTCTCATTGTCATCCTATATCATGGCGTTGACATGTACCAATCTTGAATGCCGTGTGGACTGAACCCCTGAAACTGGACAAAATATGTTAGAGTATCAGACAGGTTAACTTTAATCCCTGAAAGGGAGAAAGGGCCTGTCAGATGAAGAAACAAAGAACATTCAGTCCCGAATTCAAACGCCAAGTGGTTGAGGAGCTATTAAGTGGAGTCAGCACCTCAGTTCAACTATGCCGCCGGCATCATATTTCCTCCGGTTTGCTGTATTACTGGAAGAAGCAGTATGCCAAAGGTAGTTTTGGTAATGAACCCACCCAGGAAGCTGCCCAGGCGGAGAAGATCCGCCAACTGGAACAGATGGTGGGCAGGCTTACCATGGAGAACGAGTTCTTAAAAAAAGCCTTGCAGAACAGCCTGCGTCAGTCAGAGAAAAAAGAGAGTTCATTGCCAACCATCATTCCCTTGTCCAGAGTATCGAAAGGGGGTGCGAACTCATGACCCTTCCACGGAGCAGCTATTACTATAAATCTTTAAAGAACAAAGAGGCTACAGATAACGCCCTCATCTCATGCATAGAAGAAATAGCCGAGGAGTTTGACGGCTATGGATACCGCAGAATTACTGCCCAACTCCATCGTGACGGTATCAATGTAAACCATAAAAAGGTCCTTCGCATCATGCGAAAATGCGGACTTCTGTGTAAACCAAAGCGCCGCTATATCCAAACCACCAACAGTAACCACCAGTATAGAATCTATCCGAACCTATTACAAGACTATACTGTCACAGCAATTAATCAGGTCTGGGTAGCCGACATTACATACATCCGTATACTGACTGCTTTTGTATACCTCGCTGTCATCCTGGACCTGTTTTCCCGTAAGGCCATCGGTTATGCCATATCCAGAAATATAGACACTGCTTTGAGCCTTGGGGCTTTACGGATGGCTATTAATAACCGTAAGCCTCCAGAAGGAGTAATCCATCACTCTGATCAGGGAGTGCAGTATGCAGCCTATGATTATGTGGATCTCCTTCACACACATGGGTTTCAAGTCAGCATGGCCCGCAAGGGTAACCCCTACGATAATGCCGTAGCTGAGAGCTTTATGAAAACACTGAAAACTGAGGAAGTCTATCTCTGGGAGTATCAAACCCTTGCTGACGTTGAGAGACGACTTCCCTATTTCATTGAACAGGTCTATAATCAAAAACGTTTGCACTCTTCCCTGGGGTACAGACCCCCGGTTGAGTACGAGGAGATATTTTTACAGAACCACAAACAGAATAACCCCTGTCTGATTACTCTAACTTGAACTGTCCAAACTCAGGGGTGCAGTCCAGTGTTATCGTCATTTTCTGCCTCAGTGTTCATGTTAGCATCATTAACAAATTCATGCCCTTTCGCCACCGGTTAATATCCTAGTCACAAAACAGAATCACTGCCGTAAAGCGCCGCTTCATCATACCGCTGCTACGGTACTGCTTGATGTTGCCTTAAGTCTCCATTACTTCACTTTAGTTATCAAACTAACCATTCTGTAAATATTTGTTGTATACATATAGGTATTCCCTGGCCATCCTAACAGAAGAATAATTGTTAATTACTTCATTAAATGCATTTTCACCATTCTTCAGTGCATTTTCAAAGTTATTTAAATAATAAAATATACCCTCCGCAATAGCTTCAGAATTACATGGCGACACTAAATAGCCTGAGTAATTATGCTTTAATATTTTTTGTATATCTCCCACATTAGTAGCTACAACAGGTTTTTTTGCAGCCATAGCTTCCAGTAATGCCATGGGTTGGCCTTCTATTAGCGATGGCAATACAAATATATCCATTATAGACAACAATAAAGGGATATCGCTTCTTTTTCCTAAAAATATGATGTTGTCGTCTATACCTAATGCTTTAGCTTCCAACTCAAGAGAACATCTGAGATTGCCATCTCCGACTATTAAGAAGATACAGTTTTTATCTACCTTAAGAATTTCCTGGGCTGCCAATAGGAGATATTTATGTCCTTTTTCTTCGCTCAGTCTTCCAACTGTCCCAATAACCTTTCGAGTCAGACTAATACCTATTTCCCTACGTATGTTTTCTGTTTCTTCACAGGTGCTGAATCTCTGAACATTTATGCCATTTTCTATTAGACTGATTTTCTTATTACTAACTCCGGAGGAAAGAAGTGACTTTTTTACGGAATTTGATACCGGTATTACAATATCGAACTTTCTTAAAGCAATTTTATCTAAGTAGGAATAAAAAATCATTTTGTTACTGAGCGTTATCCAATTATGACACGTTGATACAAGCAGCATGTTCTTATTCCAACTGGATAATAAAGCATAAATGTTTGATTTATATCCATGACTGTGTATAATATCAATATTTTCTGACTTTAAATATTTACAAATCTGAGATATTGTCCCTAAATCGAACCTCCCTCTACATCTAAATACATGGGTATGTAGTGATCTCTCCCTTGCCCTTTTCATTAATTCGAGGTCCGGTCTTAGTTGGTTATTAAAAATTCCAATTGTTATTGAAATTCCCATCGCTTGCAATTCTGTAGAAAGTTCGATCAGGACATTTTCTGCCCCAAAAAAACCTGCACTACTAATCAATTGTAATATTCGGTAGGACATACTTGTTGATGCTCTATCGCGATAGCTTAGGGATGTTTGATCTAAAATCTGCTCGGGTGACCAGTTATGGTAACACTTAGAAAAACGTTATCTGCCATTAGGTTTCGACCTAAAGTTCTATTTGATGACTGCTCAAAGTGAGAATAACCCATACGTATACCCATCCATTCATAAGGGCGCCAGCTACCAGAAACCCCAACAATATAAGAGGATATACTGACGACCCTAATCGGTTTTGTGTTGTTTTCATAATAATTTCCATATAAATCAATACTGTATAACCTCGTTGGAGTGTAGCTATATTCTATGGAATAAGTCTCATTAATATTAAGCAAATTGGAGAGACCAGACGTCGTTGAATTACCTCTGGCGTATCCAATATTAACAGCAGATTTTTCAAATGATTTTCTGAGATTTGTTGATGCTACCCAATCATAATAATTATTAACCCCGGGCACATACACGACACCGCTCCAAAAAGCTATATTAAGTGAGGAGGACATCGCATGAGAAAACCCTAATGATAAAGAGTGATTCTCAATTTGAGTCGTACTGCTCGGCAAAATAAACCGATATGTTGAAAAGGTATAGCTTGAAGTTATTGATGTGCTGTCAGAAATATTATGGCTGCTTGAAATTCCAACAATATCAACTCTGCTGTCAACCGATGTTATGTCCTCATATCGTGTGATACTATCTGACAAATTCATAATAATAGTAGACTTTGAAGAAATTTCATGATTCAGACGAAGTGAAGTTGTATTGGACCATATGGACATTCCACTATGTTGAATACCGACTACCTGCGATGCGTCGAAATTCCCCCTCTCAAAGTTCATAACTTCATTAACTTGAATATTGGTTTTTAGAGATAATTTAGTCAGTATACCCATGGTTACATAGTGACTAATTCCGTTCAATTCGGTATTATTATAATAAAAAGATGCTGTTGGCCTGTAAAAACCATTTAGATTAAACTTTCTATGTTCACTCAAAAGTTCTATTTGCGGAGAGATTAACAACACAAAATCGTCGCTTGCTCTTTCATCATTGGCAACATAGTTTGGGTTACTGTTATATCTTAGTTCCGTTGAAATGGAATTCGTAACAATAACATCTCCCCAACTCTTAGACTCACACAAACATAAGAAAAAAAGTAAAAGACTGATATATTTAACCGATCCAGTTCTATTGAATAACAAGGGGTTGCTCCAACCCTTTTTGTGTAACCACATTTTTCTTATCCGAGACATTCATTTCCTTAGCAATTAATATACCCCTATCAACTAAACCCCACAAAATCCAAAAATACCCACCCAACACAAAATAAGACCAACGATCACCAAACGCATTTGCAATAATGCAGGCAATAGTGGTACCCATAAAGCCAAATCCGAGCCCCTGGAGAAACGGAGTTGTCCCTGTCCTGTACAACCGCCAGCCGCTGCGCATGGCAATTACAAGAATGATCAATAATAAAATAAGCCCGATGATACCCTGCTCAGACAGTGTCTTCATATAAAAATTATGAGTGTCCGTGAGTTCTCCTTCAGGTACAGTAAATCCAAAACCGCCAAACCCAACACCAAAGACCGGTCTCTGCTTAAACAAGCCATATGCATGCTCCCATAAATTAACCCGGTGCGCTGCAGAACTTTCAAGCTCTCCGGATGAGGTTTCCGTCATCAGGATCCTATCCACAACCGAGGAGGGCAATACAGTTGTCCATGTCAGTAGAATAACAGCAACACCAATTAACAGAACCCTTTTCTTGACAATCCCAAGAAACGTGATCATTCCTAAAGCGGCTGCATATGCACCTCTTGAATATGAAAAAAAAAGCGGGTGGAGGCTAAATAGCGATGTTGTTATGAACAGCAATCTTTTCCATTTATTCTTGTCAAAAAGAAAAAGACTGACGAGAACAGCGCAATATTCAGCAATGAATGCTCCGAGATGATTCGCTCCCAAACCGACCGTTTCAAAGGGACCGCCGTACCTTTTATCGTACTGAAAGGATAAACCACCGGTAAAATTGCGATAGCTTCTCACAGAAATCAACAAAATAACGATGGACATCAATAAGATAGCGGTCTTCTGATTTTCTTCATCTTTGATGGCGTTCAAAGCCAGAATATATAAAAATATCATCTGAGCATAATTTTTCCAATCAATGAATAACAAATTCTCACCGCTCAGAGGCATCGGCAGCGAAAAGCGAAGGCTGCTATTCCACAAAGAAATGTAGCTGGTCAAAACAAATAAAATCAGGACCCAGGACACCTGTGTCCACACAAAACCTTTTTTTTGAATAATAATTCCAAGAAAAATTGCAAAAAACAAAATATCCATAAAGTCTTTCCCCATAGGATAGTCAAAAAACTGGTACCAGATATTTGGTTGAGGAATAAGTATAATCATCAAGAAAAGTCCCCACTCAACTCTTTTGAAAATAGTGGCTATCATGACAAAGGCTCCACCAATGTAAACAATTAACGGAAGTGCAAGTCTTAGAAATTGTTTAAATGCCGTCAGCATAGGCTAATAATGGTCATAAGAAAGATTTTTTTAATGGAAGCATGCTCAACACTTTCAATCGGATATCCTTTTCTATAAAGAACACACCGAATGAAATAATTAAAATACCAACCGCAACTTTAACAAAAAGATTAATCCATATCTTGTCTATGACGATCTGTCGTACAACTAGAAACATCACAGCAGATAGCGCCAGATGATACGCAAGTGGCTTTAAATTGATCCTTACAGTCAGATGGTTATGAGAAAAGATGTACGTCAGTGCAGAGGATAACATGCAGGCTGCCAGAGTAGCCACTGCAGATCCCATAATCCCAAAGTCCGGCAGGAGGAGTAAATTCAGGATAATATTCACTATGACCGCTGTTAACATGATGGCCAGAATAACCCTGGTTTTTTTACCAAGGTACAATCCAGCATTCAGTATATTATTCATCCCCAGAAAAAATGACCCGAACAAGATTATAGGAGAGAACTGAGCTGCATCGAGATACCGTTTCGAAGCAAGGGTAACCAAGAGATCCCGCGAAACTAACGTATAACCAATACAAATGGGTATAATCGCAACCAGCAGGTAATGCATACACTTGCTCAGAAACTCTTCTGTTCTCTCTCTTCCTTCTTTTTGATAAAGTACCACATAAATTGGGACCACGGCATATGACATGGAAAACATCATCATGTCGCTAATATACGAGGCGACATTGTACCCCACCGTATATATGCCTAGGTCATCTGTGCCCTGATAGGCAGCTATCATATATCGGTCTGCATACGATAATAGGAGATAGGATAATTCGGTAATAAGCAAAGGCAATCCAAATTTCACCAACTCCATTGCAAGACTCCCGGATACTTTGTTCAGAGCTACTTTATAATGTGTAAATAACCAATAGAATAAGATAATGGAAACAAACATTTCGGCTAACACCAATCCAACGAAATACCCATAGAATGCTCCAACGACATAGAGAAGCAAAAGCAGGGAACAAACGACAGCCATTATTTTTCCGATTAGATTTATAATATTGAAAAAGATTGTCATCCCTATGACCCTCAGAATATTAAGAACAATGATGTTCATGGGACGCAACAAGAAATAACCAGACATGACCATGAAACAGGCAACATATTTACTGTCAATATTTAAAATCCGTCGAATGGTCATAAAAACGACAACGAATAAAATAACAGTTACTAACGAAAGCACTAGGCCTCTTATAATGACAGTTGAGGAAAATATGTTCCGTTCTTCTGGCGTACTGTCATATTCTTTATAAAATCTGATGATACCATCGGATAATCCCGACTTGGCAATGGCAACCATTACAAGCGAAGTCGAAGACACAAGCCCCAAGATTCCATATTCCTCTCTGGTTAAAATTCTCGTCAGAATAGGGAAACTAAGAAGTCCTATGAAAAGTGAGAGGGCGCTTCCAGTGAAAAAATGGCAATAATGCATAATAAATATTTTAAATGAAGACATTTAAACTCACTTGTATCCGTTCGGTTGATTTCACGTATCTTTATCCCCGGTTGTTAGGTACCATTGATAAGCATTTCCAATTGCCCCATTCTGTTGCAACATAACTTTTTGATGATCTCGCCGCTTCACAAACCCGAATAAACGTAACGGATAATATGCGAATGCATTTTGATTAAGTCCAATGCTGATTGAAGACACCACTTTATGTTTTCTTACTAATTTTAGAAAACCACACAAAAGATATTTGGAATCTCGATTCTTATTAACACACAATAAATCATCGATATAGTATCTATCTTTTTGGGCATGAAAAACGATATATCCACATAATTGGTTATTGCGCGTTAAAGTAAATACCTCGTATTTCAACTGAGGATGCTCTGCATACCTCCAGTTTAAATAGGCTTTATTTCGAAACCCCCTTATAGTTCCTTCATTATTTGAATTCTTCCATAAGTCATCAAACCGTTCATCAAACCCATGGACTATTTCCCATTTATACCCAGCCGGAAACTTAATATACGATTCAACAGACAATAATTGCGTCGCGCAATTGAGAGGAAGCGAAGCCAATTTGCATAGCCACCGAATCCTTAATAGTCGTTTAAGCCTTTCTTCAAAATGAATAATCTTCACATATCTTTCTATTCTTGATACGACATTCCAGCCTGATTTTCTCAAGGCACTCGCCGCATTTTCATTGGGTAGAACGATCTGAGCTTTCAGGTTCTTAACTTCTTCGCAATCTGACAAATAGTCAAACATCTGCGTCGCAATTCCTTTACCACGCCATTCAGAAGCTACGGAAATATCTCCAAGGATTCCAAATAAATTAGTACTGCAATTTATCATGAAGTGATGCGGGATCAACGAGATAGAACCGAGCTTCTTGCCGCTTTTCTCTTCTGCCCAAAGTATAATAGGAGCAGATTTATTGGGGCGATTCAGGTAGCGCCAATCAAAATAGGTTTCGTTTTGATTATTTTCACGATGGGCATTTCTAAATGTTATCAGATCTTTTTTACATTTTTCATAAGGAATAATAATAAATTTAATATTATCCATCTTTCAATCCTTCATATAATGCCTGATACTTCAGTATGATAACGTCCAAACTCATTTCATTCCGGATTTTTTCAATCGCATTCTTGATAAATCTCTCCCTGATGACAGCATCGTCCAGAAGTATTAGTATCAATTTGGACATGGTTTGATAATCATCTAATGGAAATATATAACCATTGAAAGAGTCGCTAATCAAATCTGTATTGCCTCCCGACTTTGACACTATACATGGAATTTTGGAAGCCATGTATTCCATGATTGCATTGGAAAGCCCCTCGGCTTCTGAACAATTGACTCCAATATCCATAATGGAAAGATAGGGGATGATCTCCTTTTGCTGGCCTGCAAAACGCAGATATTGAAGAATCTGCAATGACCCGGCAAGTTTTTTCGTATTATCTTGTGTTGGGCCGGTGCCTAAAAGAAGAAATGTTACATCTTTTCGATTCTTTAATACCTCGTTTGCCGCCTTAACAAATGTCTCGTGGTGTTTCATCGGTCTGAAGTTAGCAACAATTCCAACAACTTTATGATTCTCCGGAATATTCAATTGTGATTTCAAATGATAGTCCCTCTTGATACCCTGAAATAGGTCTGCATCAATTCCATTATAAATAACGTCTACTCGCTTATCCGGTACACCTTCTCTCTCTAGTGTTAATCTCTTGACCATATTGGAATTGGTAATAACTTTTTTCACAAATCTGTTTGCAACCTTCGTGGAAAACAGATAACTGCCATTCATCCACTCACCGTAGTCCCGTCTGCTTGAAATAATATTTTTGACACCTGCCAATCTTGCTGCAAGAACACCCACTATATTACTAACAGGGAAGAAAGTATGAAGAATATCAGGCCTTTCATCCCTAAAATACCTTACAAGTCGAAGAAAATTGATATAGGACGAAGGCTTTTTAAATTGTCTAATTTCGTAGATCCTGGAACTACAATCTAAAGAAGAACCGTTGGCCTTAAACCAGGGATGATCAGCCAGACAAATAAGTTGCACTTGAAATTTCTTTTTGTCCAGGCCGTTAATCATTTTAATGAGCTGATTCTCGGTGCCTGCCAGGTCGGTATCTAAAACATCAATCATGTATGTAATTTTGATGGGCACGTTCATCTTTGAGAATACAGATGCTTCAGATAAGCCGGTAGCCTCTTTTTCTGAATTCCAATACATCTTTTTTAGTCGGAAATGAAAAGTAGGTTGATTCTGCGGAAAGGTTAGGTATGGATTTTAAGGTTTTGTTTCTTATACCGTTGATTGCCTCAATCATAAGCCGTCCGCCGAATCTCTTCGTTCTCTGAATAACCGAATCCAGGCTTTCCCCTGGCAGCAGCAGCGTCTCCTCCTGCAAAAGAATTTCACCATCATCAATGCCAGTATTAATACGATGAATGGTGGTCCCTACGCTCTTTTCGCCGTGAAACATCTGCCAGAAGTTTGGAAGCATTCCCCGGTACTTGGGGAGTTTGGCGTTGTGAATATTGATGCATCCATTCTTAGGTATTTTGATCAGGCCTTCTTTGAAAATCTGTGGTGCTGCCACTGAGATAATCAGATCGAGTTCCATCTTACGAAGATCATTCAGGAAGTCTCCTGCATTAATATTATTGCACTTTTTTACAGGAATTCTATAGTAACGGCATACCTGAGAAATGGAATAAAACTTTTTCAGGGAAATTATTTTTGATAAACGGTCCCCGGTTTTGAAAATAATATATCTAAAGCACATCCTCACAAAATCCACACTGCCGTAAAAATTATACATCTGTATTACGAGTTTATTAAGACTTTTTTTGCCCATCGTCGGAGCAATGACAACGCCTTTAATGTCACCGATGGTAGTATAATTTTTTAAGAACTCTTCAAAAAACAGGCGTACATAGAAGGGATCTTCCTGTGTAATAAACAGGATATTAAACGGTTTCACTTTCGAAGAGTTTCCCATGTTACGGCTTTGTATCCTCTTAGGGTCTTATATAGTGAAATAATGGAGGCTATGTTTACTGTGGAAAAATACAGGGGGACTGAGACAAACTTAAGTTTAATATTCCACCTTTCCCCGACCCAACCCACAAAAGCCATTACATAAAAGGCAATTTGCAGCATGAAGATTATTCTGTAGACAGGGCTGCTCAAAAGAAATAAGTTTGATAAGAAAATAACTACGAGGAATAACGGGATTAACCACCGCAGCAACTTGTGGGAAATCAGTTGGAAAGAGACAAACCCGAATTTGAGAGGATTAAACAGCGTTTTCATGTAAAACATGCCACGCATACCCCTTGATATGACCCGGATCCGCATATGAAACTCTTCAGCGGCCTTTTCCGTAGTCTCTTCATAGGCAATTGCATCCGGTTCAAATGCGATTCGATATCCCTTTTCCAGTATTTTCAATGGTTCAACCAGGTCACTGATGATATCGGGTGGAAGGGGTTCATACAAGGTACGCCTGACCGAATAGATACAGCCGCAACAGCCTGTAATTGTCCTGATCCGTGTCTGGCAACGTTTGATAAAGTTCTCATACTTCCAGAACAGGATGTTACCTATACCAATAGATGCCCCTGTGGGATTAAAGTACTCATACCTGCCGCTAACAGCCCCTACGGTGGGGTCGGCATAATTTCGTGCGATATTCCTTACGGCATTCCGGTCAAACTTAGTCGTGGCATCGGAAAAAATAATAACCTCTCCCTTCACCATTTTGACTGCCTGATTTTGCGTCCCTGTCTTTCCAACCCGGCCTTCTACCCGTATCAACCTTACCCCCTGAGACGAGAACTGCCTGACTATTTCATCCGTCCGGTCCGTGGAACCATCCGATGCTACAACAACTTCAAGTTTGTCCTTCGGATAGTTTTGAGCAAGCGTATCCCTGAGTTTGTCAGCAATGTTTTTCTCCTCATTGTATGCCGTGATAAGGAACGTCACCCGTGGCTCGAAGTTGCCACTTTTAACTGTGTTATTAAACACCCGTGACAGAAGCATGATAAAGAGTGAGTATCCGGCATATGTATAAAATATGATAAATGCAGTTGCCCAGAAGATGATCTTGGCTAAAGTCACTTCTCCCTCGAATTACAGTGTGTTATCCGATATATTTCTTCAAACTATTCTTGATCACATTCTTTGATGCAAGAATCTTTTTTGAAAGGTTTCCCCGGAAAGTCTTATTGTAGATATTGATGTCAAACAGGGGCCTGCTCTGGTTTGCCCAGTCTTTCTTGTATTCTTCATTACCACAGAGAAAGTTATATTCTTTATGCCCATCTGAAAAACTTTCCTGAATAATTTCATGCAAGAGTACTGTCCCCGGACCGAAAGAATCCCATTGGGGATTAAATCCCTTCTGATAAGAAAAGACGCACCCCTCCTGGATGAAATTATAAGAAGCGGCAATGACCTCAGAATCTTTTCTGAGGGCCCTCAGAGAAACCCAACCCTTTCCTGCGATTCTCTTTATTAAATCTGTGTGAAAATTAAAGATGATTTCCCGGGCAAATGTGCTCGTAATGCTCTTTCTCTTGGCCCTGAGGTCATGGAGGTCAAATAAAGCTTTCAATACGTCATGGTCTTGTAATGGGTTGGCAAGAATGTATTTGACACCGTGTTCTTCAAATAATTTCCTTCTCCTGCTTCTAAGGTTATATCTCTTCTTTTTGTTAAAAGTATTAATGTAATCTTCAAAACTTCCGGCCAGGGGAATAAAGAAGGCCGCAGATGCCTCTTTGATCTCAAAGTCGTATGGAAACTCACTATGCATGACCGTGTTCCTTAGATACGAAACAAACCGGCTGCTTTCTACCAGACGCGGCAGGTAAAGTATGTCCCAATCTGTATATTCATTGGAAATAAAATCAAAAATAGCGTTGACACACTGTTCGCTTTCTTCCTGCGAACAGATGATGTCCAGATGATCAGGATAGAGTTCCTGGCTGGCACAGTACCGCAGGATACGGCCGGACATCCACTCTTTTGTTATAGCCTCTTC
>WBZR01003913.1_pt1 | contig 12753 bp, 6 predicted proteins | sample 5204231 | NCBI WGS metagenome assembly WBZR01 (sample SAMN12412403, study PRJNA552823) | activated sludge metagenome | isolation source: activated sludge from anammox sidestream of wastewater treatment plant... | place: USA: Virginia | collected 2017-08
GCGTCGCATCGACGTCGATGCTCTCGAAGTTGCGGTAGATGCCGAGCACGATCGCGAGGCCGACCGCGGCTTCGGCCGCCGCCAGCATGACGACGAAGATCGCGAAGATCTGGCCGTCGGTCGGCGTGCCCGAGTAGCGGGCGAAGGCGACGTAGTTGACGTTGGCGGCGTTGAGGAGCAGCTCGATGCCCATCAGGATGCCGATCGCGTTCCGCCGGGTGAGCACGGTATAGAGTCCGAGCGCGAAGAGCACGAGGCCGACGAGGAGGACGTGTTGCAGCGGGACACCCGGCATCGCGCCCTCAGCTCCGCAGCTCTTTGCGCGACACGACGATGGCGCCGACCAGCACCGCGAGCAGCACGAACGACGCGAGCTCGAACGGCAGGACGTAGCGCCCGAGGAAGCCGTCGCCGATCGCGTGCGTCGTCGGTCCGTCCGCAAGGACGTCCACGACCGGCCAGCGGGCCTTGAAGAGGGCGCGCCCGAGCACCGCGGCCACCAGCCCGACCGCGACGAGCGCCGCCGGCCCCCCGGCCGCCCGGTTCGAGACGGCGCCGTCGGCGATCCGGTGCGTCAACATCACGGCGAAGAGGATCAGCACGAGGACGCCGCCGATGTAGATGAGGAACTGGGCGCCGGCGACGAAGTCCGCCCCCAGGAAGACGTAGAGCGCGGCGACGCCGAAGAGCGTCCCGAGAAGGGCGAAGGCCGAGTAGACGATGTTGCGGGAGAACGCGACGCCGGCCGCGCTGATCACGGTGAATGCGGCGAAGGCGTAGAAGAGAGCGACGGACAACGACAACGCGCGACTTTCCCCCGCGTGCAAGTGGTAGTGACCGTCGCTGCGGCGACGCGCAACGTCCGGTCAGAAGCCGGGAGGGAGTAACAAACTCGGGCGCGGCCCGCAAATCCCGAACGGCGCGTACGGATCCATGTCCGGCGGGCCGCGCGCGCAGCCGTCCTCAGCCCGCGAACGGCGCTCCCCCGTCCGCGAGGACGTCCGCGACCATCGCGGAGGCGCGGCGCCGCAGCACGGGAACGGCGGCCGCGATCGCGCCACGAATCGCGCCCGCGCGCGCGAGCGCCGCCTCGGCCCGCGCCACGATGACGCCGGGATCGAGTCCGCCGGCGCACGGCACCCAGAGGTCCTCGAGCGCGCAGTCGCGCAGCACGCCCCGCATCTTGTCCTGGTACTCGAGCGCGACGACGGGCGTGCCGGCGACGAGCGCCATGACGACCGCATGGAAACGCGCGCCGACCAACAGGGCGGCGTGGCGCGCCGTCTCGGCGAGCAGCGCCGCGGGCAATGGCCGCGCCGATACGCACACGGCGTCCGCGCACGCGCGCGGCAGCGCGCCCGCGATCGCGTCCACGAGTTCCAGATCGCCGACGGCGGGACGCGCGTCGTTCGGCGCGACGAGGACGCGCGTCTCCCCGACCGGCAAACGCAACAGCCGCTCGAGGATCGCGACGTACGGTCCGGGATCGCGCTGCGGCGCCCCCAACGGATCGCGGGTGCCGACCATCGGGTTCGGCACCAGTACGACGACGCGCTTGCCCGCGGCCGCGTGCCGCCGCACCCATTCGAGCGGCCCGCGCGGATCGCCGGCGCGCGGCTCGACGAGGAACGCGATCTCCGCTCCGAGGTAGGCCGTGCGGCCCGTCGCCGCCCGCAACGAGCGGGCCGAGATCGCGTCGCGCAGCCATACCGGGATCGACGCCGGCAGACGGCGCAGCGCCTCGACGGCGACGGACGTCGGGCGCTGGTTGAAGCTGCAGTTCACCAGCGCCACCCGGCTCCCGAGCTCCTGCGCGAAGCGCGCGCACTCGAGCAGCGCCACGGTGCCTTCGTTCGCATAGCCCCCGTCGATGCAGTCGTTGCCCGCGATCACGACGTCGTCGTAGTCCGCGAGCGCCGCCGCGAGCACGGAACCCGACCAGCGCGCGCGATCGAAGGGCCACGACGGCGCGGCCAGGTAGCTCGAGGCATGCGCGTCGCCCCACAGCTCCTCGCCTTCGTCCCCCGCGTACCTCACGACCGCGACGCCCGCCACGCCGGCCGCGCGGACCTCCTGCACGAGCATGTGCGTGACCGCCGCGTCGCCGACGCCGCCCTGGGGGCCCGGAGGCACGATCAACACGCGGCGTCGCGAAGCCATCCCCCGCAGCGTTCGGCGCAGCGCGCGCCACCGGCGGCTCCTCATGTCTCCGTTCGCGCGACCATGCAGCGCCGACTCATATCGCGGCGCTCGACCGCACGCGACGGTGCGCACTCGGGACCGCCGCGTCCGACGCCGACGACACGACGCGTCCCGAACGACGCACGTCCTGACGCGTCCCGAACGTTGACGACGCGCGCGCCCGCGCTGTAGACCAAGTCCGCGCGATGACCTCGACCCCGTCGGCCGCTCGATCGGTGCACGTCGTCCTGCTCGGGCGATTCGGCGTCGGAGACGTCGAGGAAGACGCGACGGCCCGCATCGTGACGCGTGCGCTTCGCGCTCGGTCGCATGACGTGACGACGACGCTGGCGTCGTTCGCGTGTCCGTCGTTTCGGGATCTCGAAAGCGCCACCGTCGATGCCGGCGACGACGCCGCGCTGGCGCGCGCGATCGCGTCCGCCGACCTCGTCGTCGTCGCGGGAGCGCCCTGGCACGACGCCACCGCACTCCGCCTCGACGACGTGTGTCGCGCGGAGGCGGCGACGCCGGCGGCGCAGGTCGCCCGCGCCCTGCTGCGCGCCGCCGCCGCCGGGGTCCCCTCGGCCCTGTTCGCGATCGGCGTCCCGCCCGCCGCCGGCGAGCGACCGCACCTCGCCGGATTCCTGGCCTCGCTCGCCGCGCACGTGTCGGTCCGCGACGACGAGAGCGCCGCCGCTCTCCGCGCCGCGGGCTTTACGGGGGCGCTCGTGGTGACGGCCGACCCGGCGTTCGGGGTCGTCCCCGAGACCGCGCTGGTCCCGACGCCGCGCGGGCGACCGGTCCGCGTCGGCGTCGTACCGTCGGCGACGGTCGGCTCACCCGCCGACCAGGCGCTCGCCGCCGCGGTGAGCGTGCTCGCCGCGCGTCGTTCCCTCGAAGTCGTCACGGTGCGGGATTTCGACACGGCGACGCTCGCGCTCGACGCCGACGCCCTCCTGGTCGTGGACGCGACCGAGCCGGCGGCCGTCGCGTGCTGGCTCGGCTCGTGCGACGTCGTGGCAACGGCGAGCGTCCAGGGCGCGATCCTCGCCGCGGTCGCCGGGACGCCGGCGGTCGGCATCGGCACGGACCGGAGTCCGGGAGGTCGCGCGCAGGCCGGGGAGCGTCCGGATCGCATGGTCGCTCTGGACACCGCCGCGACGGACGCGGCCGCGCGGGCGCTCGAAGGAGCGATCGACGGCCGGACGGAGCTCGCCGCGCCGCTCGCGGCGCGGGTCGACGTCGCGCGCGTCCTCCTCGCGGCGGACGGCGACGGCGTGCTCGCCGCCGCGCGCGGCGCAAGCACCCCCGCGGCGCAGCGCATCGCGGCCTTGGAGCGCGTGTCCGATCGCGTGCGGTCGCGTCTCGAGCAGCGGGAGGAATCCTGGCGTACGTTGTCCGCGTTCCTCGGACGCGACGTGGACCTGACGGTCCCCGCGCTTCCGGGCGCCACGCAACGCAGCCGGGATGTCGACGTCTTGCGGCGGCGGGCCGAGGCCGCCGAAGCGGAGCTCGCGGCGATCAAGCGCACACCCGGGTGGCGCCTGCTGCACGGGTACGGCGTCTTCAAGCACCACTACCTCTTTCCGGCGTTGCGACGCCTGCGGCGCCGCGCGGCGTCGGCGAACCCGAGCCCCGGAGCCGACGGCGCGCCGGCGGCGATGCCCCTTCCCCCGGGAACGCTCGACGTCGTCTGTTTTCCGATCATCGACTGGGATTTTCGTTTCCAGCGCCCGCAGCAACTGATGACGCGGTTCGCGGCCGCCGGACACCGGGTGTTCTACGTCGAGCCTCGGTTCGCGCCTCCCGGGACGGCCCCCGCGGTCACCCTGAAGGCGCCGAACGTCCACCTCGTCAGGCTCGCCGGCCCCCCCCGCGACGTGTGGAAGGACGCGCTCGAGGAGCCGGCGTGCGACGAGCTCTTCGCCTCACTGAACCGCCTGCGCGTCGATTGCGGGCTCGGCGCCACGCTCGCCGTCGTGCAGCTGCCGTTCTGGTGGCCGCTCGCCGCGCGCGCCCGCGAGCGGCTGGCGTGGCCGATCTGGTACGACTGCATGGACCATCACGCGGGCTTCTCGACGTTCACTGGCGCGACGGCCGCGGACGAAGAGGCGCTCTTCGCCCGCGCCGACCTGGTGTCCGTGTCGTCACCGCTCCTCGCCGAGCAGGCGCGCCGCCATCGCGCGCAAACGCTCCTCCTGCGGAACGGATGCGACTTCGACCATTTCGCGACCGCCGCCTCCGCCCCCCGCACCCGCGGGACGCGTCCGGTCGTCGGCTTCTTCGGCGCGATCGCGCATTGGTTCGACGGCGACCTCGTCGCCGATCTCGCGGAGCGCAGGCCGGACTGGGACTTCGTGCTCGTCGGGTCGACCGACACGGGCGAGATCGCACGGCTCGAGAAGCTGCCGAACGTCACCCTCCCGGGAGAGCAGCCCTACGCGGACCTGCCGGCGTGGCTCGCGACCTTCGACGTGACGCTGCTGCCCTTCAAGCGCCTGCCGCTCACCGAAGCGACCAACCCGGTGAAGGCGTACGAGACCCTGGCATCCGGGAAGCCAATGATTTCGGTGCCGTTGCCCGAGATGCGATTGCTCGGCGACCTCGTGCGACTCGCCGAGACCGCCGAGGAGTTCGAGCGCGAGATCGTCGCGGCGCTGGAGCCGGCGGACGCCGCGCACATCGACGCCCGGCGCGCCTTCGCGAGCGCCAATACCTGGCAAGCGCGCTACGAGGAGCTCGCGCCGCTCGTGCCCGCGCTCTTTCCGCGAGCGTCGACGGTGATCGTCACCCACGACAACCTCGCGCTCAACCGCCGTTGCCTGCAGGAGGTCCTCACGCGCACGGAGTGGCCGAACCACGAGGTGATCGTGGTCGACAACGCCTCCACCGACGGCACCCGGGAGTATCTCGCCACGCTCGCCGCGGACCGGCCGGACGTCGTCGTGGTCGCCAACGACGAAAACCTGGGATTCGCCAAAGCGTGCAATCAGGGGCTCGCGCAGGCGACCGGCGCGTATCTCGCGTTGCTCAACAACGACACCGTGGTGACCCGCGGCTGGCTCTCGACCTTGATCCGCCACCTCCACGCGGCGCCGGACGTCGGCCTCATCGGTCCAGCCACCAACGAGATCGGCAACGAAGCGAAAGTCGCCGTGGGCTACGCCACCCTCGCCGACATGCCCGCGTGGGCCGCCCGCTTCACCCACGAGCACGCCGACCGCCTCCGCGGCATGAGCATGCTGGCGATGTTCTGCGTGGCCACGCGCCGGGCCGTCTTCGACGAGATCGGACCACTCGACGAGCGCTTCGAGATCGGGATGTTCGAGGACGACGACTACGCGCGCCGCATGCACAACGGAGGCTATCGGGTGGCGGTGGCGATGGACGCCTTCGTGCACCACGTCGGCGGGGCCTCGTTCAAGCGCCTCGACGACACCCGCTATCGCGAGATCTTCGAGCGCAATCGCCGCGCCTACGAGCGCAAATGGGGGCCCTGGGCCCCGCACCAGGACGACGCGGCCGCGCCGCGCATCGTCGATCTCGGGCGGCGGCTGCGGGACATCGTCGAGGCGTCCGGCGTCCGGCCCTCCGACGTCTTCGTCTTCCCGCGCCGCATGCGCGATGCGACCGGGCACGTCCGCCGGGTGGAGCGCGTCGCGGCGGCGCTCGCCGAGCGCGGAATGCTGGTCTTCGTCGACGAGGAATGGGACGGCGCCGCCGAGCGCGACGGGTTCCATCCGATCGCGCGCAATCTCTGGGGCTACCGCGGTCCCCGCGGCGTGCTGGAGCACCTCGACGCGCCCGTCGTGTGGGTCTTCGCTTACAACGCTCTCGATGCCTTCCGGTGGCTCGACCGTACGGTGCTCTACGACGCAAGCGACGATCCGAGCGGCTTTCCGGTCGATGCGGACGTGCTGCGCCACCGCCACGAGCACATGCTGCGCGACGCCGATCTGGTCGTCTGCGCCACGGAATCCCAGGCCCGCGAGATCGCGGCACAGCGGCCCGACGTCGTCCCGATCGCGGCGCCGGAAACCGCCGCGGAGGTGTTGCGCGCCCGGCGCCGCGTCTCCCGACGCGCTCAGGAGCCGCGCGTGCCGGCGCACGCGGACCGCTTCGTCGGCCACGAGCTCCGGCGCGGAACGTGCAACGTCTGCGGACTCGCCACGGCCTTCTACTTCAAGGATCCCGCGCTCCACCGCGAGTCGCTGACGTGCGGCGACTGCTTGACGACGAGCCGCTATCGCTCGATCGCGCGCGGCGTCTTGCGCGCCGTGCGCGAGTTCACCGGCATCGTGGCCCCGTCGCTCGCCGACCTCGCGAAGCATCGGTCGGCACGCCGGCTCCGGATCTACGACACGCAAGTGCCGTTCGCCTATCTGCACAATGCGTATCCGCTCCCCGAGCTGCTGGACGCGTGCGATTGGATCGACGTCGCGACGTCGACGCTGCGCCTCCACGAGCCGCTCGGCAAGGCGCTCGGCCATCGTCGCAGCAACCAGAACCTCGAGCGCCTGACGTTTCCCGACGCCTCGTTCGACCTCGTCATCACGAGCGACGTCCTGGAGCACGTCCGGCTCCACGAACGCGCCCTGCGCGAGATTCGCCGCGTCCTGGCGCCCGGCGGTTCGTACCTCTTCACGGTGCCCCACGACCGTACCCGCGCCGAGACGCTGATCCGGGTCGCCGTCGTCGATCCCGAGGATCCGTCGCGCGACGAGTTCCTGCTCGAGCCCGAATACCACGGCGACGCGAACTCCGAGGACAACGCGGCGCTGGCGTACCGCACGTACGGCCGCGATCTCGACACCGCGCTCGCGCGCCTCGGATTCGACGTCGAGTACACCCGGGAGGACATTCCCGAGACGGGCATCCTCGACACCGAGCTGTTCTACTGCCGCGCCGTCCGCACCGCGGCGGCCGTCGCCACCGACTCGCGCCACGAATCCGCGGCCGTCTGATCGTCGGCGCGCGCACCCCGCCGCGAACGATCCGCCGGCGCACCGCCGGCGCCGGCGCTCACCAGGCGTCGATGCAGGGACGTTTCTTGCGGTCGCGTCGCGCCGGCGCCGGCGGCGCGGCGGCGAACGCGGCGGCGATCACGCGGCGCGTGTCGGCCGGATCGATCACGTCGTCGATCTCGAAGTGCGACGCGGCGCTCACCCCCTGGCCGTGACGGTAGAGACGCGCGACCATCGCATCGTAGAGCGCGCGGCGCTCCGCCGGGTCGGTGAGCGCGGCGAGCTCCTTGCGGAACCCGAGCTTCACCGCCCCTTCGAGCCCCATGCCACCGAACTCGCCGGTCGGCCACGCCATCGTGAAGAGCCCGGCCTTGAAGCTTCCGCCCGCCATCGCCATCGCGCCGAGGCCGTAGCCCTTGCGGAGCACGATCGTGCAGAACGGCGTCGTCATGCTCGCGCCGACGAGGAAGAGACGCGCGGCGTGCCGGACGAGCGCGCGCTTCTCGATTTCCGGTCCGACCATGATGCCGGGCGTGTCGCAGAGAAAGACGACGGGCAGGTCGAACGCGTCGCAGAGCTGGAGAAAGCGCGTCGCCTTGTCGGCGCCGTCGGCGTCGATCGCGCCGGCCAGGTGCGTCGGGTCGTTGGCGACGATGCCGACCGCGCGGCCCTCGATGCGCGCGAGCGCCGTCACCATGCCGCGCCCGAAGGGCCGCCGGAGCTCGAGCGTCGATCCGTCGTCGGCAAGCGTCGCCACGATCCGCCGCACGTCGTAGACGCGCAGCCGGTTCTCCGGCACGAGCGCGCGCAGGCGGCGCTGATCGGCGCACGTCCACTCGGGCAGCCGCCCCTGGAAGAAGCCGAGGTACCGCTTCGCGACCCGCACCCCCTCGACCTCGTCGGCGACCGCGACGTCGACGACGCCGTTCCCCGCCTGCACCGTCATCGGCCCGATCTCCTCGGGCCGGAACACCCCGAGTCCGCCGCCCTCGACCATGGCGGGCCCGCCCATGCCGATGTGGGAGTTCGCCGTCGCGATCACGACGTCGCAGCAGCCGAGGAGCGCGGCGTTGCCGGCGAAGCAGAACCCGGCGTTGATCCCGACGAGCGGCACCAGCCCCGACAGGCGGGCGAACGCCCGGAACGTCGGCACATCGAGGCCGGCGATACCGAGAGCGTCGGTGTCGCCGGGACGACCCCCGCCGCCCTCGCTGAAGAGCACGACCGGCAGACGCTCGCGCTCGGCGACCTCGAGCATGCGGTCCTTCTTGCGGTGGTTCTGAGCCCCCTGCGTGCCGGCGAGCACGGTGTAGTCGTAGGCGAGCACGACGCAGGACGCGCGGTCGCGCGCGGTCGCGGCGTTCACCGTGCCGATCCCGGCGACCAGGCCGTCGGCCGGCGTCTTCGCGATCAGCTCCTCGACCGGCCGGCGCTGGCGCTGCGCCGCGATCACGAGCGCGCCGTACTCGACGAAGCTCCCCGGGTCGCAGAGATCGTCGACGTTCTCGCGGGCGGTCCGCTGGCCGGCGGCGCGGCGGCGCGCCACCGCTTCGGGGCGGGCGGCGTCGAGCCCGGCGGCGTGGCGCGCGAGCGCCTCGGCGAGATCGGGACGCACGCGCGCGAGGTCGACGTCGTCCTCCGACGCCGCCGCGCGCCCGCCGTCGTCGGCCGGCGCCAGCAACGCGAGCAGGTGCCCCTCGAAGACGGTGTCGCCCGGCGCGACCGCGAGGCGTCGGACGACGCCGGCGCGCTCGGCCGCGACGACGTGCTCCATCTTCATCGCCTCCATCACGAGGAGCGTGGTCCCGGCCGGCACCGTGTCGCCCTCCGCAACGTCGACGCTCACGACCGTGCCCTGCATGTGGGCGCGGACCGCGCGGGCGCCGTCGCCGAGGGCCGCGCCCGCATCGGCTCCGCCCCCCGCGTCCGGGCGCCGTCCGCCGGCCTTCCCGTGCGCGAGCACCGCCAGCGGATCGTCGCGGTCGACACGCGCCCCCGCCAGCGGCGCGGCCTCGGCGCCGGCCGGCGGACGCCGACGCACGCTCGCGGCCGCGGCGGCGACGAGCGCGGCCGCGTGGCGCTCGACGAATCCCGTGTCGACGCGATCGGCGACGACGTCGGGGTGCGTCACGAGCGCGTGGAGGAAATCGAGGTTCGTCGGGACGCCCTCGATGCGGCACTCGGCGAGCGCGCGCGCCGCGCGGGCGAGGAGCGCCGGCACCCCCCCCGACGGCGCATGCACCACGAGCTTCGCGAGCAGCGAGTCGAAGCGCGGATTGGTCGTGTAGCCGGCGTACCCGTAGCCGTCGACGCGCACGCCCGGCCCCGACGCCGGCTCGTAGGCAGTGAGCGTCCCGCCACCCGGCAAGACCTCGCCGTCGGCGCGCATCGTCTCCATGTTGATGCGGAGCTCGACCGCGTGGCCGCGCGGCGCTGGAGCGGCGCCGGACGCGAGGCCGACGTCGGCGAGCGTCGCGCCGCCGGCCAAGCGGAGTTGCGTCGCGACGAGATCGACGCCGGTCACGACCTCCGTCACCGTGTGCTCGACCTGGAGCCGCGGGTTCGCTTCGAGAAAATAGAACGCGGCGTCGGCGCCGCCCGCGGCGTCGACCAGGAACTCGAAGGTGCCGAGGCTCGCGTAGCGCACGGCCGCCGCCATGCGGAGCGCCGCCGCGACGAGCCGCGCGCGGAGCGCCGGCGCGAGGCCCGGACTCGGCGCGATCTCGACGAGCTTCTGATGGCGCCGCTGCAGCGTGCACTCGCGCTCCCCGAGCGCCGCGACCGCGCCGCTGCCGTCGCCGACGACCTGCACCTCGACGTGGCGCGCGCGCGCGAGCCAGCGCTCGGCGTAGAGATCGCCGTTGCCGAACGCGGCGGTCGCCTCGGAGCGGCAGCGCTCCCACGCCTCGGCGAGCGCCGCCGCGTCGCGGACGACGCGCATGCCCCGGCCGCCGCCGCCCGCGATCGCCTTCAGCACGATCGGGCCGGCACCCGCCGCGAGCAACGCGGCCGCGTCCTCGCGCGAGGCCGGCCCGCGCGTGCCGGGCAGGAGCGGCACGTCGTGCTCGGCGGCGAGCGCCCGCGCCCGCGTCTTGTCGCCGAACATCGCGAGCGTCTCGGGACGCGGTCCCACGAAGACGAGACCCGCCTCGGCCGCGCGCGCCGCGAAGTCGGCGCGCTCGGCGAGGAAGCCGTAGCCCGGATGCACCGCATCGCACCCCGTCGTCCTGGCCGCCGCGACGATCGCCGCGGCGTCGAGGTACGCCGCCGGCCCCGTGCCCGGCAGCGAACGCGCCTCGTCCGCCATGCGCGCGTGCAGGGACGCCGCGTCGTCCTCGCCGTGCACGGCGACCGTGCGGATCCCGAGATCCGCCGCGGCGCGCAGCACGCGGATCGCGATCTCCCCCCGATTGGCGACCAGCAGCGCGCGCAGGGCCATGCGTCTCGACGGCGGTGGCGGCCGCTACTCGTCGGCCGCGGCCGGGGACGGCGCGACCGCGGGCGCCGCCGCCGTCGCCGCCGGCGGCGCGGCGGGCGGCGGCGCCGCCGCGGAGTCGGGCTTGGCGGCGGGCAGCGGCGGTGCGGCGGAACCGGACTTGGCGGCGGGCGGAACCGACGGCGGCGCGGCGGAACCGGACTTGGCGGCGGGCGGAACCGACGGCGGCGCGGTCGGCGGCGCGAAATCCTCGACGTAGGTCATGCCGCGCTCGAGGATCGGGCCGACGATCGGATCGCTCTCGGGTCCCTTCTTCGGCTTGTAGGCCGGGACGGGCTCGGCCACGTAGCGCCGCAGCATGCTCTTCAGGGTGTAGTCCGCGCCCTCGAACTCCGAGGTGTGGTGGATCGACCCCGTCGGACAGACCTCGCTGCAGAGCCCGCAGAACATGCACTTCGCGATGTCGATGTCGAAGCGCTTCAGCGTCATCTGGCGCGTCTCTTTGTCCTTCGGCGCGTCGATCACGATGCAGTCGATGGGGCAGGCGCGCTCGCAAGCGAGGCATCCGGTGCAGATCTCGAGGTCGACGGCGAGGATGCCGCGGTAGCGAAACGGCAGCGTGTCCTGCACCCGGATCGGCACCCGGTCCGGGTACTGCACGGTGTAGGGCCGGCGTACGAAGTGCGAGAAGGTCACCGCCATGCCCTCGAAGATGGAGGTGACGGCCTCCTTGATGTTCGCGAAGTAGCCGGGCACGGAGGCATCCTAGCTAACCCGAGACCCGGGCCCGGGCAACCGCGCGGACGCGGGCGGTCGGGTGCGGCATCGGCCGGCGGCGCCGGTCCGGTCCGGTCCGCGCCGCGCCGGCGCTCCGCGCTCGCGAACCGCCTCAGTAGACGAACGGGATCATCCGACGACGTGTCGCCGGGTAGGCGTCGCCGAACGTCTCTCGATACCAGGCGCGATGGCGGTGGGCGCGCGGGCCCAGGTTCGCGAAGGTCCAGAGCGCGAACACCAGGCCGGACCAGGAGAGCGTCATCACCGCCCAGCCGATCCACTCGACGAGTTCGCCGAAGTAGTTGGCCGCCGTCACGTACTCGAAGAGGCCGCCGCGGGGGATGTGGAAGCCCGTGTCGCCGGGCGCGCGCAGCGTCCGGATGACGTGATCGGAATGCAGGTTGATCAGGAACCCGGCCAGAAAGATCGCGAGGCCGCCCAGGAACTGCGGCGTCGCGAGCCAGGCGGCGGTGTAGCGATCCTCCGGAGCGAGCCAGAAGATCCACACCCCCTGCATGTAGGCGTTGGCGGTATTGAAGATCATCCCGAACAGGATGATCGACACCGGCATCGCGTCGCGACCGCGGATGAGCAGCGGAAACACGAACGTCCGCTGCAGGTAGTGCAGGTTGAAGAGCGCGAAGAACGCGAGCGGGGTCGGCGCGAACCTCCGGGGAGACAGCCCCCAGTAGAGGGCGAACACGATCACGACCGGGAGTTCCATCAGCACCCAGCCGAGACGGTTGTCGATCGCCTTCCCCCACACGCGATCGAGGTACTGCCCGTAGCCCGCATCGACGAAGAACAGCGCGACGAACACCACGCCGGCGAGGCCGGTCATGGCGAGGAGGAAGGCGTGGAAGGCGTCGGGGGTGTTCACGCCGTCGCGCATAACACCATCGCGAGGAGCGACGGAAGCGCCCGTACGGCGCGCCCGGCACGCGCGCACCCCGCCGAGGGGGACTGGACGACGGCCCGCGTTGCGCTACTGATGCAGGCCATGCCGCGCGCCCCGCATGCCGAGCGCCTCCCGCACGGCCGCGCGCGTGCTTCGATCCACGCGCCGACGGCGGCGGCGCTGCTCGCCCTGCTCCTCGTCCCGATCCGCCCCGCCGCGGCCGTCATGGTGGCGGCGAAGCACGTCGACGTCGAGCTCGTGAGCGATGCCGCGACCGCCGCGCCGGGCGGCGCCTTGCGCCTCGGAGTGCGCTTCGTGCCCGCGCGAGGCTGGCACGTCTCCTGGCGAAATCCCGGCGACTCCGGAGAGGCGCCACGCATCGAGTGGATGCTTCCGGCCGGACTCACGGCGGGCGCGCTCGAGTGGCCGGTGCCCGAACGCCTTCCGCTCGGCCCGCTCGTGAACTTCGGCTATCCCGGCGAGGTGCTGCTCGCGGC
>WBZR01003916.1_pt1 | contig 12744 bp, 12 predicted proteins | sample 5204231 | NCBI WGS metagenome assembly WBZR01 (sample SAMN12412403, study PRJNA552823) | activated sludge metagenome | isolation source: activated sludge from anammox sidestream of wastewater treatment plant... | place: USA: Virginia | collected 2017-08
AGGGCCGATCTGCATCGCGACGCGCGCGAAGGATGCCGCGTGCCGGATCGCGCCGTCTTGCCGTGGAACTCCCGGCCTGCGCCCGGCGTTGGCTGGTGGTGTGAAGCCGATGACCGCGCCGACGCCGAGCAACCGCCCCGACCGCCTCTCGACCACCATTCTGATCGTCGAGGACGACCCTATTCTGCGCTTCACGCTGGCCATGGAGCTCAACGACGCGGGCTTTGCCGTCCGCGAGGCGGCCAGCGCGGACGAAGCGGAGACGGTTCTCGGAACCGGCGTGCCCATCGACCTCATCGTCACGGACATCGAGATGCCGGGGGCGCGAAACGGGCTCGACCTCGCGAAAGCCGTGCGCGCCTTCCATCCCCACATCCGATCGATCGTGGTGTCGGGGATCGTGCCGCCGGCGGATATCGTGAGCGTGGCGGACGCTTTCTTCGGCAAACCCTACGATACGACCCGGCTCATTCGGCGCATCCGAGCCCTGCTCGCACCGCACCGTCACGCCCATCGGTAGAGTTTTTTGACGCGTCGGGCCGATCGGACCCGAAGCGATCATGGCTCATGCCGATCCGCGGGCGAGGACCCGTCCGGCGACAGCATCGAGCTTGCGAACGAGGGAGGCGTCGCGTGCCTCGGGCGCGGTGATGATGGCAACGTCGAGCGCGCGATCGGAGCCGATGGGGCATGGCGGATGCTGGCGCGGGAAATCGCGGGCGAGGCGCGCCACGAGACGCTGCGCCTTCTCGGTGTTCTCCGTCATGACGGCGACGATGGACGCCACATCGACGTCGTCATGCTCGTCGTGCCAGCAGTCGTAGTCGGTCACCATGGCGACGGTCGCGTAGCAGATCTCGGCCTCGCGCGCGAGCTTGGCCTCGGGCATGTTGGTCATGCCGATCACGTCCATGCCCCAACTGCGGTAGAGATTGCTCTCGGCACGGGTCGAGAACTGCGGCCCCTCCATGACGAGGTAGGTGCCGCCGCGCGTATAGGTGATGCCTTCGCCCTGTGCTGCCCTTTCGACGGCATCGACGAGCACCGGGCTCACGGGATCGGCTACGGAGACGTGCGCCACGAGGCCGGGGCCGAAAAAGCTCTTCTCGCGCGCGAAGGTGCGGTCGACGAACTGATCAACGAGCACGAAATGGCCGGGCGCAAGGTCCTCGCGCAGCGAGCCGCAGGCCGAGACGGACACCAGGTCCGTCACGCCGGCCCGTTTCAGCGCGTCGATGTTGGCGCGGAAGTTGATCGCGGATGGCGGCACCGGATGGCCGCGCCCGTGGCGCGGTAGAAAACGCACCGGAAGGCCTTCGATCTCCGCGAAAAGGATCTCGTCCGAGGGCGCGCCCCAGGGCGTCATCACCTTCTCCCAGCGCGGGTTCTCGAGGCCCGGCAGGTGATAGAAGCCGCTGCCGCCGATAATGCCGAGCACCGATCCCGCCATGTCCTGCCCTTTCCTTGCGCCGCGGCGCGGATCAGAGCACACACGGCCGCGCCCTTGCAAACACGCCTTTGCCAAAAAGAAAAAGGCCCGCGAGGGGCCTTTTGCACGTCATCTCTTTTCTGTCCGCTGGCGTCTATCCGCCCGCGGGGGCGGCCTCAGTGCGGGATCCTGGACCACAGCACGCGCTTGCCGGCATAGAGCAGAACCGTGGTGACGAGGAGATACAGCATCACGAGCCAGCCGGTGTTCTTGCGTGTGTTGAGCGAGGGATCGGCGGCCCAGGCGAGGAAGGCTGCGATGTCGCGCGCGTTCTGGTCGAGCGAGCCGGTGCCGTCCTGATAGGTGATGAAGCTGTCCTTCCCGAGCGGCGGCGGCATGGCGATCTGATGGCCGGGGAACGTCGCGTTGTACTGCATGCCCTCCGCCAGCGTGAAGTCCGCCGGAGCCTCCTCGTAGCCCGTCAGCAGGGCGTAGAGGTAGTCCGGTCCGCCTTCCTGATAGCTGGTGGCGATATCCCTCAGCATCGAGAACGGATGCGCCCACCAGGTGCCGGTGTACTCGACGGAGCGCGACTTGCCGACCAGCGACAGGTCCGGCGGCAGGGCGCCGTTCTGGCTCGCCCGGGCCTCGTTGTCGTTCCTGTAGGGGCCGAGGATGGGGTCGAACGGCTTGGGCTCGCGCTCGAACATCTTGCCCTCGTTGTCCGGGCCGTCGATGATCTTGTTGGGCCAGGAATGCGCCAGCGCCTTCACGGCCTCCTCAGGAAACTGCGGACCGCCCGGCTCGGTAAGGTTGCGGAAGCGTACGCGCTTCAGCCCATGGCAGAAGGAGCAGCTCTCCTTGTAGATCTGGAAGCCGCGCTGCAGCTGAGCCGTATCGTACTGGCCGGTGAAACCACCGAAGCTCCAGGTCTGACGATTGATGTGGGCGTGTCCGCCGTCGGCTGCCAGCGCCGACGGAACGAGAGCCGACGGGGCGAGAGCCGTGCCGATGGCGAGCGCAAAGGCTGCCAGAGAAGCGTTCTTCATGAATCGCATGGTTCGTTCCTCCCGCTCAGCGCGTCTCTGGCGCCGCAGCGGCACCGTGGGGCGCTCCCCCGCCACCACTCGGCAGGACGGACGCGGAGATGGACTTCGGCAACGGCTTCGGTGTCTCGATCAGGCCAATGATCGGCATCACGAGCAGGAAGTGGGCGAAGTAGTAGATCGTGAAGATCCGCGACCAGATGACGTAGGCGCCCTCCGGCGGCTTGGCGCCGAGATAGCCGAGGCCGAGGCAGGCGATGACGAGCAGCCAGAAGAACCACTTGTAGAGCGGGCGGTACTTGGCCGAGCGCACGCGGCTCGTATCGAGCCAAGGCACGAACACCAGCACGACGATGGAGGCGAACATCGCGACGACGCCGCCGAGCTTGGAGGGGATGGCGCGCAGGATGGCGTAGAACGGCAGGAAGTACCATTCCGGCACGATGTGCGGCGGCGTCACCAGGGGATTCGCCTCGACGTAGTTGTCGGCGTGCCCGAGGTAGTCGGGCAGGAAGAAGACGAACCAGGCGAAAAGCAGCAGGAAGGCGAACATGCCGACCGCGTCCTTCGCGACCGCGTAGGGGTACATCGGCACGGAGTCGGCCTTGGTCTTGATATCGAGGCCCGTCGGGTTGTTCTGCCCCGAGACGTGAAGAGCCCAGACGTGCAGGACGACGAGGCCGGCCAGCACGAACGGCAGCAGATAGTGGAGCGAGAAGAAGCGGTTCAGCGTGGTGCCGGAGACCGAGTAGCCACCCCACAGCCATTGGACGACGGCCGTGCCGACGCCGGAAATGATCTCGTTCAGCGACGAGAAGAGGTTGGTGATGACGGTCACGCCCCAGAAGCTCATCTGCCCCCACGGCAGCGCGTAGCCCATGAACGCCGTCGCCATCATGACCAGGAAGATCAGAACGCCGATGATCCAGAGCACCTCGCGGGGCGCCTTGTAGGAGCCGTAGTAAAGGCCGCGGAAGATGTGGATATAGACGGCGATGAAGAACATCGACGCGCCGACGGCGTGGAAATTGCGGATCATCCAGCCGTAGTTGACGTCGCGGCGGATGGCTTCCACGGAATTGAAGGCCTCGGCCGCGCTCGGCTGGTAGTGCATGGCGAGCACGACGCCCGTCAGGATCTGTGCCGCGAGGCAGAAGGTCAGGATGCCGCCGAAGGTCCAGAGATAGTTGAGGTTGCGCGGCGTCGGAAAGTCGACGAACTGACCGTGCATGAGGCGCATGACCGGAAGCCGGTCATCCCACCATTTGGCAAACGAAGATTTCGGCTCGTAGCTCGACGTATGGTCCATTTCCGGCGCCCCCTCAGCCGATCTTGATCTTGGTGTCGGACACGAACTCGTACGGCGGAACCTCGAGGTTGCGCGGCGCGGGTCCTTTGCGGATGCGCCCCGACGTGTCGTAGTGCGAGCCGTGGCACGGGCAGAACCAGCCGCCGTAGTCGCCGCGGTAGTCACCCATTGCCTGCCCCTTGGGGATGCAGCCCAGATGCGTGCAGATGCCGACGAGGATCAGCCAGTTGACCTTGCCGTCTTTGACGCGGTTCGCATCGAGTGCGGGCGTCGCCTCGGGCAGAAGATCGTTGCGGGCCGACTGGTCGGGAAGATCGGCGATGGGAACCGCCTCGGCCTCCTTGATCTCCTCGGGCGTGCGGTTGCGGATGAAGATGGGCTTGCCGCGCCACATGGCGGTGATGGCCTGTCCGTTCTTGACCGGAGACAGGTCGATCTCGACCGAGGCCAAGGCCTGCGCGCCCGCGTCGGGGTTCATCTGCGCCACGAACGGCCACAGCGTGACCGCGGCTCCCACGGCAACGAACGCGTTGCCGGCTATGACAAGGAAATCTCGGCGATTAGGATCTTCGACTTCGCTTGTCACGTGCCCCTCCAGTTTCGAGGATAGTGTCCTTGCGCGACGCGCCTCGCGCTCGGATCTCATTTCTGCCCGCCCCTGCCGGTCCCTTGCCGCCCGCCCATTGCGGCGGCCGACGAACCGGAAGAAGCTCCCTCATCTTTCGAAGCACTAGCCGAGGCTCGCCGCCCACGCAAGAAGTGCCCGCCAAACGGCCAGCCTATTCCCGCGCTTTTCGACGATCCGCGTCGTGTTTCGATCGATGGCGCCGTTTTGACATCGAATGCGAAGCCGCTCAATACGGCTTCGATACGCGCGCCGGGTCAAAGTGGCGCAGATCTCAGACCGCGGCAGGTCCTCATGCGCCTCGCTCTCTACCAGCCGGACATTCCGCAGAATACCGGAACCATTCTTCGTCTTTCGGCCTGCCTTGGTGTCGGGATCGATCTAATCGGGCCCGCCGGCTTCGATTTCAGCGACCGCTCATTCCGGAGGGCCGGCCTCGACTATTTGGAGCACGCCAGCATAACGCGTCATGAAAGCTTTGCCGCGTTCGAGACCCGGCTCGCGTCGGGCGATTCGCAGCCGCGGCTCGTGCTGCTCACGACGCATGCGGCTGGCCTCTACATCGATTTCGCGTTTCGCGCCGACGATGTGCTGCTGCTCGGTCGCGAGAGCGCCGGCGTGCCCGAGGCGGTGCACCGCCGGGCGGACGCGCGCGTGCGCATCCCGCTGCGCGCCGGTCTCCGATCCCTCAATATCGCGGTTGCGGCCGCGATGGTGCTCGGCGAAGCCCTGCGGCAGACGGGCGGGTTTCCGGAGGCGTGAGCACCCCGCGTCCGAAGGAGCAAGAGCCCGTCAGCCCTTGTTCAGCATGAGCGTGAGGCCGATCAGCGCCTCGCTGAAGAACTGGATCTCCACCATCTGACGCTTGTCCTTGACGATAATGTCCATGTTGGCCGAGAGCGCCGTGCCCTCCGTACCCTTCACGGTGACGCGATAGCCGCGCGGGGTCACCTCTCCCTCGAGCACGCCGTTCACGTTGTACATCACCTCGTTCCACGCGCCGGAGAGCTTGCCGTCGGCGTGGCGGACCTCACTCTTGACCTCGATCTTGCCGCTCGCGGAGGCGCAGCGGATGGTCTGCTTCAGCGCGTTGCCACCCTCGCCCTCAATGAAATAGGTGGCGCGGCATTTCACGTCCTCGGTCTTGCCGTCCTTGAAGCGCAGCCGCCCTATGCCGCTCCACCAGCCATCGAGGTTGGCGAAGGGGCCAACCGACTGCGGCGCGGCGTCCGCCGGGACACCGGCCGCCAGGGCGACAAGGGCCATCGCGGCGGCGGCGGCCGCACGGCGCGCAACATTGCGCGTAATCGTTGATTTACGCGCAAAGCTGCGCGCGATCGTTGCCTTCCGCGCCAAGCTGCGCGTGGTCGTCGTCAAAAGGCGGTTCATGCGCTCCCCGCACCCTGTCGTCCGAATCCCTGCGCCCCAGCTTGCCGCGGCACCTCGAGCTTGCAACAGGCGCCGTCGTCCGGGCGGGCGATCTCGACGCGTCTGTGTCGGCCGCGCCTCACAGCCCCGGAGGCTGCCGATCATCCGCAGGGATCAAAAAACCTAGAGTCCGAGCTTCTTCTTCAAAATCCCGTTCACGGCCGCGGGGTTGGCCTTGCCGCCGGTGGACTTCATCACCTGGCCGACGAACCAGCCGAGCATCGACGGCTTGGTCTTGGCCTGCTCCACCTTGTCGGGGTTGGCGGCGATGATGTCGTCAACGGCCTTCTCGATGGCGCCGGTGTCGGTCACCTGTTTCATGCCGCGGGCTTCGACGATCTCCGCCGGATCGCCGCCCTCGGTCCAGAGGATCTCGAACAGGTCCTTGGCGATCTTGCCGGAAATGGTGCCGGCGGAGATGAGATCGACGAGGCCGCCGAGCTGAGCGGCCGAAACCGGCGAATGAGCGATGTCGCGGCCTTCCTTGTTCAGGCGCCCGAACAGCTCGTTGATGACCCAATTCGCCGAAAGCTTGCCATCGCGACCCTTTGCAACCGCTTCGAAGAAATCGGCATTCGCGCGCTCGGCGACGAGCACCGACGCATCGTAAGCCGAGAGACCGTAGGTCTCGACGAAACGGGCGCGCTTCTCATCGGGGAGCTCGGGCAGGTGCCGGGCGAGATCATCGACATACCCCTGGTCGAACTCGAGCGGCAGCAGGTCGGGATCGGGGAAGTAGCGGTAGTCGTGCGCCTCCTCCTTGCTGCGCATGGACCGCGTCTCGCCCTTCACGGGATCGAAGAGCCGCGTTTCCTGGTCGATGGTGCCGCCGTCCTCGATGATGTCGATCTGGCGGCGCGCCTCGACCTCGATGGCCTGGCCGATGAAGCGGATGGAGTTGACGTTCTTGATCTCGCAGCGCGTGCCGAGGGGGCCGCCGGGCTTGCGCACGGACACGTTGACGTCCGCGCGAAGGTTGCCCTTCTCCATGTCGCCGTCGCAGGTGCCGAGGTAGCGCAGAATGGTCCGGAGCTTGGTGACGTAGGCTTGCGCCTCTTTGGACGAGCTCATGTCCGGCTTCGACACGATCTCCATCAGCGCCACACCCGAGCGGTTGAGGTCGACGAACGAATAGTCCGGGCTCTGGTCGTGGATCGACTTGCCGGCGTCCTGCTCGAGGTGCAGGCGCTCGATGCCGACGCGCTTCGTCTCGCCGTCCACGTCGATCTCGATCTCGCCCTCGCCGACGATCGGCTGCTTGTACTGGCTGATCTGGTAGCCCTGGGGCAGGTCCGGGTAGAAGTAGTTCTTGCGGTCGAAGACGCTCGTGAGGTTGATTTTCGCCTTGAGGCCGAGCCCGGTGCGGACGGCCTGCGCGATGCATTCCTCGTTGATGACGGGCAGCATGCCGGGCATCGCGGCATCGACCAGCGAGACGTGGCTGTTGGGCGCCGCCCCGAAGGCCGTCGAGGAGCCCGAGAACAGCTTCGAGGCGGAGGCGACCTGGGCGTGCACCTCCATGCCGACCACGACCTCCCAGTCGCCCGTCGCTCCCGGAATCAGGTTGCTCGCCTTGGCCTTGCCGCCGCTGGTCGCCGTGTTCTGCATAGGTCCCGTTCCTTGACGTGCAAGCTCAGCGCTTGCGAGAGGCATAGCCCAGTGCGGCCCAGAGCAGGCCGAAGACGAGCTGCAGCATGAAGATCGCCGCCTCGCCACCGATCGCGTGGATGGCGAGCAGCCCGACCTGTCCGCCGAGCCAGTACAGAAGGAAGCCGGCGAGGGAGGCGGCGAAGGCGGCCACGACAAGCTTCTGCCACTGGTCCGCAGCCCGGCCCATCAGCACCGCCACGATGATCACCGCCGGATTGACGGCCGCGAGCAGGATCAGCGTCAGCGGGTCGAACGAGTTGATCGCGATCATCCCCGGGGTCCGCCGCTGCTCGCTTCCTGCTTGCGAAGCTTCTCTTCCTCGTACTGCACGAACCAGCCGATCATGTTGCGCCACTGGGCGCCGACCATCTCGATCATCTCGACCGGCAGCCCGCGCTGGCGCGCCTGGGTCTTCACCTTGTCGATCACCTGCTGGATACGCCAGGGGACGTTCGCCTCGGCCGGGTTCTTCTTGAGCTGCCAGGCGCGCTCCACGTAGCCGAAGCGCTCGGCGATGAGATCGACGAGCGCCGCATCGATGCGGTCGATCTCATCGCGGATCTGGCTCATGTCCGTGCAGTCTGAGGGGCGTCTCGGATCCATCTCACTCGCCTCCGGACTTCTTTGCGGCAGCCGCCGCTGTCGATGCGCCGAGCCACCATCGCTCGCCGACGGTGAAGCGGCCGGCCGCATCCTCGATCGCCTGCGCGGCGCGGAACAGCGTCGCCTCGTCGAACGGCTTGCCGATGAGCTGCAGGCCGAGGGGCGTGCCTTCCGGAGAGAGCCCCGCCGGCACCGAGATGCCCGGCAGGCCCGCCATGTTCACCGTCACCGTAAAGATGTCCTCGAGATACATCGCGATCGGATCGCCGGATTTCTCGCCGAAGGCGAACGCCGGCGATGGCGTGGTCGGTGTCAGGACCACGTCGACATCGCTCCAGGCCGCATCGAAGTCGCGCTTGATCAACGTGCGGATCTTCTGCGCCTTGAGATAGTAGGCATCGTAGTATCCGGCGGAGAGCACGTAGGTGCCGATCAGGATGCGCCGGCGCACCTCCTTGCCGAAGCCCGCCCTCCGCGTGTTCTCGTAGGTGTCGATCACGTCGTTGCCGGGAACGCGCAGGCCGTAGCGCACGCCGTCGTAGCGGGCGAGGTTCGAGGAGGCTTCGGCGGGGGCGACGATGTAATAGGCGGGCAGCGCGTATTTGGTGTGCGGCAGGCTGATCTCGCGGATCGTGGCGCCCGCAGCCTTCAGCCATTCGATGCCGCGGGTCCAGAGGGCGTCGATCTCCTTCGACATGCCCTCGACGCGGTATTCCTTCGGCACGCCGACGCGCAGCCCTTTGACGCCCTGGGCGAGTGCGGCCTCGTAGTCGGGCACCGGCGCGTCGACCGAGGTCGTATCCTTCGGATCGTGGCCCGCCATGGTGCCGAGCATGATCGCCGCATCGCGCACGGTCTTGGCGATGGGGCCAACCTGGTCCAGCGACGAGGCGAAGGCGACGATGCCCCAGCGCGAGCAGCGCCCGTAGGTCGGCTTGATGCCGACGGTGCCGGTCAGCGCCGCCGGCTGACGGATGGAGCCGCCGGTGTCGGTCGCGGTGGCGGCGAGGCAGAGCCCGGCCGCGACGGCCGCGGACGAGCCGCCGGACGAGCCGCCCGGCACGAGCTTGTCGGTCTTGCCGTTGCGGCGCCACGGCGAGACGACGGGGCCGAAGGCGCTGGTCTCGTTGGACGAGCCCATGGCGAACTCATCGTTGTTGAGCTTGCCCAGCATCACCGCGCCGGCGTTCCAGAGGTTCTGGCCGACCGTCGATTCGTAGGTCGGCTTGAAATCGTCGAGGATCCGCGAGCAGGCGGTGGTGCGGATGCCGCGGGTGCAGAAGAGGTCCTTGTTGCCGAGCGGAAGCCCCTCGAGGGGACGCGCCTGGCCGGCGGCGAGGCGCGCATCGGCCTCCTTCGCCTGGGCGCGGGCGTGGTCCGGCGTCTCCAGCACGTAGGCGTTGATGGCCGGGTTGCCCGCCTCGATCGCGGCGATGTGGGCGTCCGTCAGCTCGGTTGCCGAGAAGCTTTTCTTTTTCAGCCCGTCGCGCGCTTCGGCCAGCGTCAGGCGCGTCAAATCACTCACGTCCGGTTTTCCTTCCTGGATCCCGGGTCCGCCCCCGGCTTCGTGCGCTTCAAAACCGTCCTCGTCCGCGCCAGAGCCAGCGCGGGCTACTCCACGACCTTGGGGACGACAAAATAGTGGTCGTCGACCACCGGTGCGTTGCTCACGATGTCGTCGGCGATCTCGCCATCCGTCACGCGATCCTCACGCTTCTTGAGCTTCTGGGCCACGACGCGCGTCATGGGCTCGACATCGGAGGTGTCGATCTCGTCCAACTGCTCGACCCAGTTCAGGATCTGCGACAGCTCGGACTCGAGGCTTTTGGCCTCCTCGTTGGTGATCTTGATGCGGGCGAGGCGCGCGATGCGCCGCACGGTCTTCTCGTCAACCTGCATGGGTCCTGCTCAGAACAAAGAGAGACGGGCGGCCGGGCGCCGCGCGTTCCTCATAGCGGGCCCGCCCCAGGCGCGCAACAGCGGGGCCGGCCGGCCTCATCGCGCGTCCTCGCGCGCCAGGGCTGCCGCCTTTCCGGGAGGCGCTCAATGCAGGCGGCGGTATTGCGCGAGGAAGGGGCCCAGAACGTCGGAGAAATCGTCCGTCCAAGGCCGGAGCTTGGGGGCCGGGAGGTCACGGGCGCCGGGGATGATCCGGAACCGCTCGACCGCCGCCCGGCTCTTTCCGAAGACGACCACGGTCGAGCTGGTGACGGCGTAGCCGTCATCCTTGGCCGGATCCGCGATCGTCAGCGCGTAAAGCCCGTCGAGGGTCGGGAACGTCGCGGCCAGGACCTGCTCGAGGTCAAGGTATCGGTTCGAGATGTGGAGAACGACGGCGCCTTCGGGCTTCACCTTCGACGCATAGACGCGGAGCGCCTCAGCCGTCATCAGATGCACGGGAACGGCGTCCGACGAGAACGCATCGACAATCAACAGATCGAAGCTTTCGTCGGGCTCGGCGGCGAGCGTGAGACGGGCATCCCCCAGCACGATGCGGGCATCAGGCAGGCAGTTGGCGAGGTAGGTGAATTTCGTCGAGTTGGCGATCGACACGACGACGGGGTCGATCTCGAAGAAGGTCCATCTCTCGCCCGCCGACGCATGGCAGGCGAGCGAGCCGGCGCCGAGCCCGACGACGCCGAAGCTCGGCTCGACTCGTGCCGCGGCGGCCAGCATGCTGGTCAGGCGCACGGCAGACCCCATGGGGCCGCGCGCATGGTAATAGGTGGCGGGCTGAAGATCGGCAACGAGCCTGCCGCGCTTGTCGCGGATGCGCTGCGCGCCGTGCAACGTCGTGCCGTGCTGCAGCACGTTGAACTCGCCGTCGGCCGACTGGATCACGCGATAGACGCCGAAATAGCTGCGCTCGGCGTTGCCCCTGTGCACGCCCGACGGCAGGACCACGACGGCCATGTAAAGCGCCATTGCGGCGATGAGCATATGCGGGGGGCGACGCCACGCGAGGAGCGCCACCAGCGCGAGCAGCGCCGCGATCGCGGCGGTCGATCCCCAGCCGCGGAAGTCGATCTGAAACGCCGAGGCCAGCGCCGGCCCCCAGTGGATCAGCGCCGCCGCGGCGGCAGCGAGCGCGATGAGCAGCGCCAGCGACCGCCGGCTCTCGTCTCGGAGGTCGAGCGCACCCGGGCGGCAGGCGAAGCTCAGCGCCAGCAACAACGGGTACTCGAACACCTCGGCGAAGATCTGGGGCGCGACCAGGGCCGCGAAGATGCCGCCCAAGACGCCGCCCGCCGACATCCACAGGTAGAACTCGGTCAGATCGCTCGCACGAGGCCGCGACTCATAGAGCGTGCGATGGGCGACGAGCGTGGCGGTGACGAAGGCGGCGGCGCCGAAGCCTGCCGCATAGAACCATGTCTCCTTCTCCGTCTGCGCAAGCTGAAGAAGGGCGAGGACGACCGCAACGGCGTGCAGCGTCAGCAGGACCGGGCGGGGGATCAGGGCGCGCTCGCGGAACACGATGACGAACGTGGCGAGATAGAGCGCCAGCGGGATCACCCAGATCAGCGGCGCGGACGCGATGTCGGTCGCCACATGCGTCGTGAAGGCCGTGAGCAGGCCCGACGGGACGAAGGCCAGCCCCAGCCAGCCCGCGCGGGCCCGCCAGCCGGGCGGCGGCCCGAGACGCGGCGCGGCGTTAAAGGCGTGCGCGGACGGCAGGATAGGGCGTGCGTCGTCAGGCGCGGCGGCGGCCGCCGCCCTCACGGCCAGGAAGCAAGCCGCAATCGCGAGCGCGAGGACGGCGAAGCCCAAAGTCCACCAGCCGGCGAGCGCCTTGAGACCCAGCGCCGGCTCGAACAGAAACGGATAGCCCAGCAGCGCCAGCAGGCTGCCGACGTTCGATGCGGCGTAAAGGAAATAAGGGTCGGCGCTGTCCTTGTGTCCGACCCTTGCGAACCACGCCTGGAGCAACGGCGCGTTGGCCGAGACGGCCACGAACGGGAGACCGATGGCGACGGTGAAAAGCCCGAGCTGCCAGACGTACGGGTCCTGTAGAGGCGGCGCGGTCCAGCCCTCCGGAATGGCGATGGGAAGGCTCAGAAACGCCAGCGCGGACACGGCCAGGTGGATGTAGCCGGTCGAGGACGCCGGCGCATGGCGGACCAGCAGATGCGCATAGGCGTAGCCGGCGAGCAGCGCCCCCTGAAAGAACAGCAGCGCCACGGCCCAGACGGACGGCGCACCGCCCAGGAGCGGCAGCGCCATCTTGGCGAACATCGGCTGAATGAAGAACAGGAGGAAGGAAGAGATGAACGTCGTGGCCGTAAACAGCGCCAACAGCGCCCCCGCATGGCGGAGCGGCGCCGCCGGGCGGGCGGCAGGTTCAGGGTCCGGAAGGCCGGCGTCGCCCGTCGTCGTCACGTGTCCCCCTGGCTTCGCCTTGGTCCTGAGCACCCTCCGGCGCTGCGGATCCCATCGCCGCGGGACCATAGACGGGACGGCGTGTCGTGTCAGGAGCTTCGTTGGCGATCGCTCCGGCGGCGCGAACCTCCCGATCCGAGGCCATCGAGCCACGCCCCGCTCGCCATCGGGCCCGTTGGCCGTATAGTGGCGCATGATTTCTTCCGAGACCCTCCCGACATGACCGACAGCGCTCCCCCCGCCCCCAGCCCGCGCGGCGTCACGCTCCACGAGA
>WBZR01003917.1_pt1 | contig 12744 bp, 14 predicted proteins | sample 5204231 | NCBI WGS metagenome assembly WBZR01 (sample SAMN12412403, study PRJNA552823) | activated sludge metagenome | isolation source: activated sludge from anammox sidestream of wastewater treatment plant... | place: USA: Virginia | collected 2017-08
GATGTCAAGCTGAACAACGGATGGCTGACCGCGCTGGTAGGGGGCCAACCCAAGGCCGCGTTGGTGGCGGCCGATGCGGAGAACGTCAAGCTGTCCCCAGACGGAAGCTACGTCACGTACGAGTCCCAGACGAACTTGTTCGTGCGCAAGCTGAAGGTCTTAACGCCCGCCGAGTACCAGGCGATGCTCGATGCCGCCGAGAAGATGCAGCTGATGAGCCAGACCAAACAGCTCGGAGTTGCGATGATGGTCTATGCGAGCGATAACGATGACCGCCTTCCGGGCAAGGACGGCTTTCTCTCGGTCCTTTCGCCTTACGTTAAGGACACGTCGATCTTCCAGGGGTTTGCCTATCAGATGAACGGCGAGGACCTGACGAAGGTGCAGGACCCGGCTAACCAGGTTGTCGGATACACGCAGGGGAAGTCGGGTCGTGCGGTGCTGTACAGCGACGGCCACGTCCGCTGGATACCGAACGGCTGAGGCGCGCTAGGGCATCCGCTCTTTCGAGCGCGCCGCGCGTTCCCAAAGGGCGATCGTCTGAACGTCGCGACGACGGCGCTCCATCGCCTGGTCGACCTTGAGCGCAAGCATCTCGTACGCGTCGACCCCCGGTGAGTTCTTCTCGATGTAGTCGAACGCCCCACGGCGCATGCACTCGACCGCGTTCGCGACGTTTCCGTAGGCGGTCATCACGATGACCTCGGCGAAGAGATCTCTTGAGAAGGCTGCCTGAAGGACGCGAAGACCCGAGTCCGGGTCCTCCATGCTCATGTCGGTCACGATGACTTCGAACGGCTCCTCGGTCGAGCCGACGAGCTCAATGCCGGCCTCGGAGTTCTCCGCGGTCGTCACCTGATACCCGGCTCGCTCCAGCCGGCGACGGACAGCTGATAGGACCGCTTCCTCGTCGTCGATGACCAAAACACGACTCATCTGGGGGAGTATGGCAGGTTCGGACCAGGTTCCTTAGGCCCGAAGGGCTAGGCTGCCTTCTTCGGAACCATGTTGGCCGAGGGAATCCACTCCACGTCGGTCAGCATCCTTGGCGGAACGTCGATCGTGACCGCGGAGAACTTGGTCCCGAAACGCTCGACCTCGAACGCGCCGAGGTCTCCATGGCGGTCACGAGCAAAGCGCGATGGACCGGTCACCATCACCGTCAGACCGGAGATCTCCGTCTCCGACGCCAGTTGGATCAGGTCTGAGTCTCCGACGTGCTTCTGCATCGTCTTCGTGTGTCGCTTGGCCCGCTCAAACCGGTAGATGTCGCCCGGCTTGACGAAGCTCATGCGCAGCTCCTTGCAGGCGGAGAGAATCCGACGGAGCGCCATCACTGCCTTCGAGTCGGCGATCGACTCCGGGGTCATGCCGATCGTCAGCATGCCGTTGCGCTGGTCGACGAGTCGCGCCAGTTCGGCCGCGACGTGCTCGCCAGTGACGTGTCCCGGCGCCCAGATTTGGCCCGGAATCTCGCAGACCGTGCACTCTTTGCCGTCAGAACGGACCGGGAAATACGGGTGGCTCGTCCCGAAGAGGAACCCCGCCGTCCCGGGCTGGCGGCCCATCTTGTTGAGGGAAAGCCTTGGCCCCGCAACTTCGCACGACTCGTAGAACTTGGTCCAGCCTCGCCACTGCCCCTGATCGACCCGAACCGACGTCATCGCAGGACTCGACGCGAGGCGGCACAGGCTCGTGAACTGGATCTTGAGACGCTCTTCGTGCCAACCAGCGGTGTCCTCGATCTGGAAGAGGAGGCCCACCTCGTGTTCCATCGCGCGGAGCGCGCGGTAGACGTCTGCAGCGTAGCCAGGCATCGCCACCATCCAGGTGGCGGGGCAGCCGAACATTTGGAGGACTCGCTGGAGGCCGATCACTCGGTCGACTTCGAAGTCGTGGACGTCCAACGTCAGCGAGGCGACCGCGTTCGCGTTGTTCGGCCAGTACCAAAACGCGGCGGCAGTGTGCTCCGACAGGTCGATCGCCTGGAAGACGGCGCGGATCCAGATGTCCCGCACGATGTCGACATACGCTTCGCCGAAGAAGGGTGCATCGCCCCCTTCGACTGTCGTTCGATCGGAGTCGTAATCCAGAACGTGGCCATCCTCGGCCCTCAGGACTCCATCGTCGATCGGCGCTGAGCCATCCAGGGCGCCGATGCCGTCGACTTCAACGCTGCAGCCGAGGGCCATTTGGCCGGTCGTCTGCCCAAGGTGGATCCCATCGTAGATCGCATGGCCTCGGCCAAATCGCCTTCTGGTCAGGACGGGAGCGTCGCCGATCAAGCCGAGCACAATGGCCTTGTCCGCTTGGGCCGACGTCGCGCCGAAGAACTTCGTTCTCACCGCGTCTTCTGGCCACAAACGATCGGCACTCACCGGAGTCGCATAGCCGACTGAGTGATGGCGAGCGGTTCTTTCAACGAGTCCGAGGATTGGCTCGATTCCCCATGTCGAGCCTGACGCCACGAGGCAGCCGCCGTTCTCGACCCACGAGGTGAGCCCCTCGCGTTGAAGCGGATTCAGCCTTCCTCGGCCACACAGGAGCACGACGTGGGTGCGAGCGAGCTCGGACGGCACCCAGTGTTCGAGGATCTCGACCTTGAGGCCGACATGCTCGAGCGCCTCTCGATACCAACCCGCCCAGGGGTCGTCCGGTGCCAGAAAGAGCGCGATCTTCGCCCAGCCACTTGCCATGTCGTCGAGTCCTGGTTGCTGTCCCCGGTGGAATTGTCGGCTGATCGCGAAGATCGCTTGAGGTTCGAATGACGGGGCGTTCGTCCTCTTGCCGCCAGAGTCCCCGGTAAACTGAGGTTCATGACGACCGTGCGGGTTTACGTCACGCTCAAACCCTCTCTCTTGGATTCAGCGGGCCGCACGGTGACCGCGTCGCTCCAGAAACTCGGCTTCGACGAGTTGCATGACGCGCGCATCGGCAAGATGATCGAGCTCCAACTCGAGAACTACGACGAGGCGAGAGTCAAAGAGATGTGCGACCGCCTGCTCGCCAACCCGGTCATCGAGAACTATCGCATCGAGGCGGTAGGAGCCGCCCAATGAGGGTCGCGATTCCCCGCTTCCCCGGTTCCAACTGCGACCAAGACGCCCTGTGGGCACTTCGCGACGATCTGGGGATCGGTGCGGACTACGTTTGGCATGAGGACACGAGCCTCGCCGGGTTCGACGCGGTGTTCATTCCCGGTGGGTTCTCTTATGGCGACTATCTGCGATGCGGGGCGATGGCATCCCGGGCGCCGATCATGGCCGAGGTCCAGCGATTCGCCCGAGAGGGCCGGCCGGTGATTGGAGTCTGCAACGGCTTCCAGATCCTCTGCGAAGTCGGGCTCTTGCCAGGGGCGCTCCTTGCCAACGCCGAGCAGAAGTTCGTCCACGACTGGGTCCACCTGCGCGCCGTCAACACGACGTCGATCTGGACACGCGGCGTCGATCGCGATCTGAAGATGCCGATCGCCCACGGCGAAGGCAGGTACATCTGCGACGAGGAAACCCTCCGCCAGTTGGAACAAGACGATCGAATCGCGTTCCGATACGTCGAGAACCCGAACGGCTCGATGGACTCGGTCGCGGGAATCCTCAATGAGGCCGGAAACGTATTAGGACTGATGCCCCACCCCGAGCGAGCGACCGAGTCGCTCCTGGGTTCGGTGGATGGGCTCCAGATTCTGCGAGCATTCGCACTTGTGAACGCATGAAGGTTTTGAGACGTCTAGCCGATAGGAACATTGGGCGCACGCGCGCCGCCACTTTGCCTACGATGACGAAGTCCCTGCTGCTGATGGTCGCGGTCTTGGCTGCCGCGGTGTCCCATGCCGACACGACGAAGAAGGTGGTCCTTGGCAAACTCGGCCAAGCGATCCAGGAAACGCCGATCACCTCGAAGCCCGGTGGGCGCGTTTACTACCGAGTCAAGCCCTACGAGTACCTCGTGCTTCGAACCTCGGATCAGCCGAACACCTACAAGGTGCTCCTGCAGAACGGCCGCGAAGGCTACGTCAAGAGCGATGCAGTTGCCAAGCTTCCCTACGACGTGACGGCGCCCCAACAGCCTCGCGTCGCCGCCCTCGCGTCGCGCGGTGGAGGCGCTAGCAAGGTTCCCCCGACGACCCGAGCCGCCGTCGCCAACTACTCGCTCAACTTCACCGGCACGCCGTACGTATGGGGAGGCAACGACCCCAACCGCGGGATCGACTGCTCTGGCTTCGTCAAGTACCTCTACGGCCAAATCGGGGTCAGCCTGCCACGGACCGCCGCCGAGCAAGCACTGGTCGGCCAGCCGATCACCCGGCTCGAAGATCTGCAGGCGGGAGACCGGCTGTACTTCTGGAGCAACACGCGGGGAAAGATCGGCCACACCGGAATCTATCTGGGCGGCGGCTACTTCTGCCACGCCACATCGAGCAAGGGCGAAGTCACCACCGACTACCTGGGCACCCAGAAGTGGTTGAAGCAGCTCGTCGCCGCGCGCCGCTAGCGTAAAGGCGGTTCCTCCGTGCCTGGCCCCGCGTCTCTATAGAGAATGGCCCGCCGGACCAAGATCGTTTGCACCCTCGGGCCTGCCGTCGATTCGGAAGACGCGGTCAAGGCGCTGATCGACGCGGGCATGAACGTGGCTCGGCTCAACTGCAGCCACGGAGACTGGGACACCAAGCGGCGCTGGATCGAATGGATCCGCAAGCACAGTCCGAACATTGGACCGATCGGCATCCTCGCCGACCTGCAGGGCCCCAAGTTCCGGCTAGGTGTCATTCCTGAAGGCGAGCTCCAACTCACCGCGGGCGAAGCGGTCACCGTAGGACCCAACGGACGGTTGCCGATCGCCCAGCCGGAAATCCTCGCCGCCATGAGCCCGGGGGGCCGCCTGCTGCTGGGAGACGGGGATGTCGAGGTACGGCTGAAGTCAAAAGACGGGGCCGACTTTGCCGGGGTCGCGGTTTCCGGCGGCACCGTCAAAACCAAGCAAGGCGTGACCCTGGTCGGCAAGGTCTTCCATACGAGCTGCTTGACCGACAAGGATCGCAACGATCTGGTCGAAGCGTGCCGAGCCGGCGTCGACTTCATCGCCCTGAGTTACGTGCACCGAGCCTCGGACATCGACGAACTCCGACAACTCGTGAACCAGCACGGCCGCGGGATTCGGCTCTGCGCGAAGATCGAGACACGGGACGCGGTCAAGAACATCGCCGAGATCGCGGAGGCAAGCGACGTGGTGATGGTGGCTCGTGGCGACATGGGCCTCCAGATGGAGATCGAGGACGTACCGCTTGCCCAAAAGCGGATCATCCGAGCGGCAAGGAAGGCGTCGAAGCCGGTGATCACCGCGACTCAAATGCTGGAGAGCATGATCCGGGCTCCTCGTCCGACCCGGGCAGAGGCGACCGACGTCGCCAATGCGATCCTCGATGGGACCGACGCGGTCATGCTGTCGGGTGAGACGGCGTCGGGCGCGTATCCGATCGAGTCCGTTCGCTACATGGCCCGCATCGCCGAGAAGGCTGAGTCGAGCGTGGAGCTGGCCGAACTCCAGACCGGGCCGATGCACCCCGACGAGACTGAGGCCATCGCCTACGCGGTCGCCTTGATCGCTTCCCAGATCCAGCCTAAAGCGATCATCACGACGACGACCAGCGGCCAGACCGCGCGGCTCGTGAGCAAGTTCCGCCCCAGGGTGCCGATCCTATGCGGCACATGGAACTCTTACACGCACTGCCAGATGTCGATCGTGTGGGGAGTGGAGGCGATCCACATGGCGCTGCCTCAGAGCACGGACGAGCAGATCGACAACGCGATCGAGGCGTTCATGGTTCAAAAGCGGATCAAAGTGGGGGATACTGTAGTGGTGTCGGCTGGAGTGCCGGCCGGAACGCCGGGAAATACGAACCTGATCATGGTTCGCAAGGCAGGTCAAGGATGAAACGCAAACTGGTGTGGAACGTCGCGATACTCGTGGCGGCCGTCGGAACGGGTCTCGCTCTCAGCGCCCGGCCGTGGCAAGTCTATCGAGAACAACGCAAGATCGCCGATGAGTCGATTCGAGAGATGCGCGAGGCAGAGGGCAAGAAGGCGGAACTCACGCGCCAGCGAGCCAAGGTCGAGACCGCGCTCGGCCGAGAAGAGCTTGCCCGAAAGCAGGGCTATCGCCGTCCCGATGAGACTCCCATCGAAACCTCTGGAGACTAGATGCTCGCCCTTTTAATCGTCGCGGCGCTCGAGACGCCCTATCCGAACGTGTCCGTCGGCGACTCCTGGCAGGGCGAAGCCCGTTTCCTCTACTCCGCCGTCGACCGCCCTTCCGAGACCGACCTGACAGTCTGGAAGGAGGGGTGGAAGGTTGCATCGGTGTCCGACGGCGTCGTGACCCTCGATTGCTCTCGCATCATGACCGAGAACGCGATGGACGGCAAACCGGTCCCCGTTCCTGCCGACTCGAAACCTCTGACCTGGACCGAGCGATGGTCCCAGAAGGGGGTCGAGCGAGATCCGGTCATTGAAGAGCCGATCGACCTTCGCTTGTGGAGAATGCGGTTGCTGCCACCTCTCGGAGTGCCCTGGGCCTGGCCGGCTAGCTCGAAAATGCCCGCCGCCAACGCAGAGATGCGCATCGACCGGCGCGCAGTCGCAGGACCGGACGGTCCGTCGATCCGAGGGTGGTTCAACGAAGACGGCGGAATCCAAGCGACGATCACCGGAGTCATCGACCCGAAGTCGTCATGGCCGATCTCGGGGAAGATCGAGGCCAAGCGAGTGCCGATGCCGGGTGGCGACGGCACTCCGTTCAACCTCGTGATCGAGTGGAAGACGATCAAGCTCGAGGTCAAAGGGCGCCAGTGATCTCCGTTGAAGCCGCCGTCGAACTCAGACGCGGCAAGCGGCTCGTCTTCACGAACGGCGTCTTCGACATCCTGCATGTGGGGCATGTCCGCTACCTCGCGGACGCTCGTACGCTCGGCGACCTACTGATCGTCGGCCTTAACGACGATGCGAGCGTAAGAAGACTGGGCAAGGGGTCCAACCGACCCATCAATCCACTGGCCGATCGGGCTGAGGTCGTCGGTGCGCTCCGATGGGTCGACGCGGTCGTCGCCTTCTCTGAGGACACCCCTATCGGCCTCATCGAGAGACTGCGCCCGGAAGTGCATGTGAAGGGCGGAGACTACGACGCCGAGCTGATGCCGGAAACCCCGTTCGTCCGCGCGTACGGCGGCGAGGTCGTGATCTTGCCGCTTCTACCCGGCAGATCGACGACCGCGATCCTCGAAAAGATGTCCGACCCGGGGCAGCCGTGACCGTGTTCGATCCCGATCCGTCGCTGCGGTGGCTGTTCTGCATGACCCATCCCGATGACGAGATTTCGATTTGCGCCTGGATTCATCGCCTGGCACAGGCCGGTGCGGAGGTGTGGATCAGCTGGACGCACGACACTCCGGTACGCCAAGCAGAGGGGCGCGCGGTCGCCACGAGCCTCGGAGTGGACAACGAGCGACTCATCTTCCACGGCGCCCCCGATGGCCGGGTGATCGACCACTTGGCGGAGCTACACCCGAGTTTCCGAGACATGATGGAACGCATCGCGCCCGATCGGGTGGTTTGCGGCGCCTTCGAGCAGGGCCACCTCGACCACGACGCGACGAACTGGCTGGTGAACCACACGACGCAAGGAGCGGTCTTCGAGGCGCCGTTCTACCATCCCTACACAACGCGGTTTCCAAGGGTCAACCGATTCGCCGAAACTGGGCGCGGCGAGGCTCAGATCGATCTTGGACCAGGTGAACGTGCCCTCAAGAAGCAAATCGCGAAGAGCTACCCGAGTCAGCGCATTTGGCTGAACATGGTCGCGGCCGACGTACGTGCGCGCATCGTCGGAGATGGGTCTTTGCTTGGTTCCGAATGGTTGCGGCCCCAGTCGCAAACCGATTTTCGTGAGCCCAGACTTCCGACGGCACTCGCAGCGCGGGTTCGGCGGTCGGCTCACTGGGCTCGTTGGTTGGCTGCGTTGGATCGGCTCCCCCCTGACCTACGCTAAACTCCTCGCCATGCCCGTCGTCGCGATCGCCTTTGGATCCAACCTTGGCGACCGGGTGGGCCAAGTCGAGCGAGCCATTTCACTGTTGCGGGAGGATTTGGCAATCGAGGCGATCAGCCCGCTCTATGAGACCGCGCCGATGTACGTCGCCGACCAGCCATCGTTCATCAATGGGGCCCTCCTGGCAGAGACCAGCTTGGGACCTATCGCCTTACTCCATCTTCTCAAACGGTGCGAGGCGTCGGTCGGCAGGCTGCCGCGAGAGCGCAACGGTCCGCGGGAAATCGATCTAGACCTGGTGCGCTATGGGGATCTCCAGTTGGCGAGCGAGCTCGGTGAAGCGAGTCTCAGGCTGCCGCATCCGCGCCTGCACGAGCGCCGGTTCGTGCTGCAGCCGCTCTACGACCTCGACCCGGCCATGCGGATTCCAGGCCTCGGCGACATCGAATCCCTACTTGCCGCAACGGAATCGCAGGCCGCATCCGTCCGAAGAGTGAACGATGCCAGCGTTTCGCTTCCAGTTCACTGACGCGAGGGGGCAAATCCTCGAAGGCACGCTACAGGCCGCCGACGCCCGAGAAGCGGAGTCGGTGCTGCGTCAAAGAGGGTATCCGAATGTGTCGCTCGTCCCGCCGGTAGCGGCGCCCATCCAAGCGCCGGCGCCCGTCTCGCTTCCCCGGACCGCTCCTCCGGTCGCTCAAGCACCGATCCAAACGAGGGCGGTGGTCAGAACGAGGAAGGGGTCCGATAAGCAACGGTTCTTCCTGTTCGCGCAGTTCTCCAAGCTGCTCGATGCCGGAATCAACCCTGCGAAGGCCTTCGACGAGGTCGCCAGGGTCACCCGTTACGATCACTACCAGGGCTCGTTCCGAGAACTCTCGAATGATGCGACTCACGGCCGTCCGCTGAGCGGCACCATGGCGAGGTACCCAGATCTCTATCCGGACCACGTGGTGGGGATGGTGCGGGCCGGCGAGGCGGGTGGTTTTGTACCGGCCGCGTTCATGGAGCTCTCGCACCTCGCAGAAGAGGCGTATAAGTTCAAGCGTTTCCACTGGTTCATTTGGTATCTCATTCCCCGTGCGCTCATGGCGATCCCGATCGCGCTCGCGTTCGCCGCCACGATCCGTACCGCCGCGGAGCGAGGCTCGGGAGACCTTCTCTCGATTCTCGGAGGGTATTTGGCCTGGCCCTACGGGCCGATGACGCTCGCGATCGCGGCGATCCTGCTACTCGGACGCTGGTGGCTGGGCACTCACGCGATGCGACATGTGCGCCACTCGATCGGCCTTAAGGCCCCGATCTACGGGCCGCGAGCGCGCAACGAGTCGATCGCAGTCTTCACGTGGACGCTGTCGCGCCTCGCAAAGGCGGGAATCCCGCCCAACACCGCCTGGCGGATGGCTCTGGCCGCGGTCCCCAACCTGGAGATGCAGCGCCGCCTCGACGAAGCCGGTGCACGTCTCCACGACGGGTCGAGACTCTCGGAGGCGATCTTTGGCTCGAGGCTCTTCCCCGAGGAGTACGCCCCGGTGATCTCGACCGGCGAGATGGTCGGCGATCTCACCGGAGCACTGGATCAACTCGAACGGGTGAGCCGCACCGAGTACGAAGAGAGCACGCGCAAAGCCCGATGGAGCTCGCTCAGAATCGGCATGGTGTTCGCAATCGCAACTTCCGGCCTGATCGTCGTCTTGATCGTCAAGGCGTGGTACGTGGACGTCATCAAGATCTTCGCACCCGAGGTCTTTGAGAGGATCGTGTTCTGATGCCGACATTCGAGTACCGCGCGACCAACGCCGACGGCCAACCGGTCAAGGGCACGCTAATCGGGACATCGCTCACGGGGGCGGCTTCCGAACTCGAAGGCCGTGGCCTCAGCGTAGAGCACTTGGCCGCCGTCCCAGATCCGACCGGGACTGTCGAGACCCCGAGCGAGTTTGCCGAAGAGGACATCACGCGGCAGCGCACATATTCTGAGACTCATGTCGTCGGCGCGTTGATCGGCCGGGTTCCGCTCAGCGACCTGCTCTTTTTCTTCCGCCAGTTGGCGATGATGCTTCACGCGGGCGTCGGCATGGTTCAAACCCTCGAGACGCTAGGCCGCCAGACCGGGAACTCGATCCTCAAATCCGTGCTTCGGGAGCTCACTGAACACGCTCGCGAAGGGCGGCCGATGTCGTTCGGGATGCAGCGGTATCCCGAGGTGTTCACGCCGCTGATGCTGAGCATGGTGCGGGTCGGCGAGGAGTCGGGATCCTTGGATTCGACGCTACGGTACACCGCAGACTACATCGACCGCGAGATCAAGTTGCGCAACCTGATCCGAAGGCAGACGATGTATCCCAAGGTCGTCATTGGCGCGTCGATCGTGATCATCCTTGTCGCCAACTGGATCATCGCCGGGCTTGGAGGCAAGGGGCTAGCGTCGCCCTTAACTTCGCCTGCCACCTGGGTGGTCTTGGCGCCTCTGATCGCCGGGATGTGGTTGTTCGTCCGGCTTGGGCTGCCTAACCCCCGCGTCAAGCACGAGTTCGACGAGTTCGTCCATCGCATTCCGTACCTTGGCACGACCGTGAAGATGATGGTGATGGCGAAGTTCGGCCGCGCGCTCGCCGCGCTCTATCGAGGCGGCGTACCGCTTCACCGGGCTACGCTGCTGGCGGCCGACGCCTGCGGAAGCGAAGCGATCCGTGCGCGGCTTTATCCAGTCGGCAAACGGCTCGAGCAGGGCGAGAGCCTGACCACCACGTTCGCCGAGACGGGCGCGGTCGATGGGATCGTGCTCGACATGATCCAGACGGGGGAATCCACCGGCAACCTGGACATGATGCTCGACAAGATGGCCGACTTCTACGAAGACGACTCCGAAACCCGTGCGAACGCGATGGCGATGATCCTCGGCGTCGTCTGTCTTCTTCTCGTCGCCGCCTACGTCCTGTACGTCCTCGTCACCTTCTACTCCGGCTACTTTGGGGGGCTCGCGGGGGCGGGAGCCGAATAGGCGCTGATTCTAAATCGCGCTCTCCGATGCCGGCATGATCAGGGAGGCCTTCCGGTTCAGCAGTACGAAGAGCGGAGAGGCCATGAGCGTCGTCACGATCGCCATCAGCACCATGATCGTGTAAAGCGTCGGGGTAATCACCCCCTGTTGGAGACCGATGTTGAGGATGATGAGCTCCATCAGGCCACGCGCGTTCATGAGGATCCCGATCGACGACGACGCCCTCCAGTTCTCTCCAGAGAGCCGGGCGGCGAGCATGCAGCCGCCCCACTTGCCGATGATGGCGAATGCGACGAGCATTGCCGCGATTCCCATCGTCTCAGCCTGACCAAGGAGCTGCACCTTGGTGTTGAGGCCCGAGTAGACGAAGAAGATCGGCAGTAGCAGGCTTCCCGTAACGTGCTCCATGCGCTCCTGCATCTCCGTCGAGAACGTGCCTCGCGGCATCGCGACCCCGCAGACGAACGCGCCGAACACTGCGTAAATGCCGATCGCATCCGTTAGGAACGCCGACATCATCAGGACCATGAACGTCGCGGTCGCGATCGGGGCGGTGATCCTCCCCTCACGGCGCGTCCACGTCTCAAAGGACGCCAACATGTGCCGCCCAATCGTCAGCATCGACACGCCATACATCGTGCCTCCGCCCACCGCCAACACCGCGATCATCGGGTTGTCCTTGAACGATGCCAGGACGATCGCAAGCATCGCCCAGGCGATCGCGTCGTCGCTCGCTCCTGCGGCGAGCGCCAAGGTGCCCATCGACGTTCCGGACAGCCCTCGCTCATAGATGATCCTAGCGAGCATCGGGAAGGCGGTGATGCACATCGCCGCCCCCAAGTAGAGGGCGCCCTCCCCGACGCTTACGCCGCTCGAGAAGTAGGTGGAGTCTCGGTGCATGAGAAGTGAGGCGAGGGCTCCAAGCGCGAACGGCGCGACGATTCCGCTCAAAGACACGCTCAGGGCGCCTTTGGCTCGCTGCCTGAGGAGATCGAGGTCGAACTCCAACCCCACGAGGAACATGTAGATGACGAGTCCGATCTGGGACGTCACGTACAAGATGCCCATCGACGGGTGGCGGATGGCCTCGGACCCGATCATGGCCTTCTGGGGGAACAGCCACTCTTGGGCAGTTGGGAACAGCATCCCGAACAACGACGGACCAAGCAGGACGCCTGCGACCATCTCCATGACGACCTGGGTCTGACCGAGGAAGCGTCTCCCTAGCCACCCAAAAACGCGGCACGCGGCAAGAATGACCGCAATCTGCAGGAAGAACCGGATCCCCAGATCGACGTCCGTCACGACCGAACATCGTAGCAGAAGATTGGCCCAAATGCCAACTTCGGCGTTAGTTGCCGAAGAGCCGGAATCCGAGGAATCCGCCGGTCAGCAGCCGATCGACGATGAACAACGAGTTCATGATGTTGCCGATCTGGTTGTAATCGGGGGTCTTCGTCTCGGGAACGAACACGTAGTCGCCGGGCATCAGCATCACGTTCTGCGAAGCGTCGCCCTTGTGGGTGAACGCGACGAAGTTCGCCTTGATCCGGTACAGCTGATCTTCGAGACCCGCCTTCTTGCGAATGATCATGATCTCGCTGAACTTGGATCGCTGCGGGATGGGACCGCGGGCGGCGGCCAACAAATCGCTCAGGAACATCGGCTCCTTGAACGGATAAGAGCCTGGCTGCACGACT
>WBZR01003919.1_pt1 | contig 12737 bp, 8 predicted proteins | sample 5204231 | NCBI WGS metagenome assembly WBZR01 (sample SAMN12412403, study PRJNA552823) | activated sludge metagenome | isolation source: activated sludge from anammox sidestream of wastewater treatment plant... | place: USA: Virginia | collected 2017-08
CCGTCGGGCAGCTCGTCGCGGTTGACCGAGGTTACGACGGCGTGCGTCACGCCCATGCTCGCGATGGCCCGCGCCACGCGCTCGGGCTCGCCGACGTCCAGCGCCCCCGGCCGGCCCGTCTTGATCGCGCAGAACCCGCAGCTCCGCGTGCACGTGTCGCCCATGATCAGGAACGTCGCCGTGCCGGCCCCCCAGCACTCGCCGATGTTGGGGCAGCGCGCCTCCTCGCACACCGTGTGCAGCCCCTGGCCGCGGACGGTGCCGTGCACCGCCTGGAACGTGTCGCCCCACGGCGCACGCACCTTCAGCCACGCCGGCCGCCGGTGGCGGAACGGCAACGGCTCGCCGGCAGGGATCTGGTCGGGGGTGATGAGGGTCATCGGCCGCGCAGCCACGCCACGAGCAGCCGCACGCCCCAGCCGGTGGCGCCCTTGGGCAGGTACGGGTTGTCCTTGGCGTCCCAGGCCACGGCCGCGATGTCGAGGTGCGCCCACGGGAAGGCGACGAACCGCTCGAGGAACTTGGCGCCGAAGATCGCCCCGGCCGCCGCCGGGCTCGCGTCGGCCGTGTTCTTGATGTCGGCCACGTCGCTCTTGATCATGCCCGCGTACGGGTCGTCCCACATCGGCATCCGCCACACCCGCTCGCCCGTCGCCGCGCCGGCCGCCTCGAGCGCCGCGGCCAGCCCGTCGTCGTTGGGGAACATGCCCGCCGCGCCCGGCCCGAGCGCGATCACGATGGCGCCCGTCAGCGTCGCCAGGTCGACCACCGCCGCCGGCCCGAGGTCCTGCGCGTAGCTCAGCACGTCCGCCAGCACCATGCGCCCCTCGGCGTCGGTGTTGAGCACCTCGATGGTCGTGCCGTTGCGCGCCGTGACGATGTCGCCCGGCTTGGTGGCCGTGCCGCTCGGCAGGTTCTCGGTGGCGCCGATGAGCCCGACGACGCGCCGCGCGAGCCCCAGCCGCCCGATGGCCTCCATGGCGCCCAAGACGGCCGCCCCGCCCGCCATGTCGTACTTCATCGCGCCCATGCGCAGGCCGGACTTGATCGAGATGCCGCCGCTGTCGAACGTCACCGCCTTGCCGGCCAGCACGTACGGGGCGTCGTCCTCGGTCCCCGGCGGCGCGTGCTCGACCACGATGAACCGCGGCGGCGTCTCGCTGCCCGCGGCGACGCTCGCCAGCGCCCCCATGCCCTCCTTGGCGATCCGCTTGCGCCCCCAGGACTCGACCCGCATGCCGTGCCGCGCCCCGAGCGCCTCGGCCGCGGCGGCCAGGTAGGCCGGCGTGGCGACGTTGCCGGGGTGGTTGGCGAGGTCGCGCGCCAGCGCCACGCCCGCGGCCACCGCCTCGCCGGCCGCCGCGCCCGCGCGCACGGCCTCGAGCCGGCCGGCGTCGTGCTCGACGACCACGAGCGTCGGCGCGGGGGCCTCGGATGCCGCGTCGCCTTGGCGGTCCTCGCCCTCGCCGCCGTCTTCGCCCGCCGCGTGCGCGCCGCCCTTCTCGTCGTGGTCGGGCTTGCCGCGCTTCCCGCGGGCATCGCGATCGCCGCGCGCCTTGCCGTCGGACTTGTACGCGTCGAACGTGTAGGTGCCCATGAGCGCGCCTTCGACGGTCGCCTCCGCCGCCGCGGCGGCGTCGAGCCCGCCGAGGCCGGCGCCGTGGACGATGGTGGCCACCCGCGCGGCGCCGCGGTCGCGCGCCGCCTTGACGGCCGCGGCCGACGCGCGGCGGACCGCCTCGAGCCCGAACCCGTCGCGCGGCCCCAGGCCGGCCAGCACCACGCGCGGCGCAGCCACGCCGCCGCGCCCGTAGAGCACCAGCGTCTCGCCGACCTTGCCCTTGAAGTCGCCGGTGGCCAGCACGTCGCGGATCTGGCCGCCCAGCGCGGCGTCGACCGCGCCGGTGGCGCCGCCGGGCTCGGACACGCCCTGGAACAGGTTGACGACGACGGCGTCGGCCGCCGCGTCCTGGATGGCGCCTTGGATCACCTCGACTCGCATCGCAGACTCCGTGGTGAGATCGGTCATGGTGCGGCAGGGCGGTGGCCGGGAGCCCCCGCCCCTCAGATGTGCAGCGGCAGCCCGTCGACGCCGAGGGCCGCCTCGTGGATCGCCTCGCTGAGGGTGGGGTGGGCGTGGACCATGCCCACCAGCTCGTCGGCCGTCAGCTCGGCCGTGCGGGCCAGCACCAGCTCGTGGATCAGCTCGGTGGCCTCGGGGCCGACGATGGTCGCGCCGAGGATCTCGCCGTAGCGGGCGTCCGACACGATCTTGACCCAGCCCTCGGTCTCGCCGATGGCCACCGACTTGCCGACGCCGACGAACGGGAACTGGCTGACCTTGACGCTGTAGCCGGCCTCGCGCGCCTTGGCCTCGGTCATGCCGATCGACGCCACCTGCGGCTGGCAGTACGTGCAGTTGGGGATGAACGTGGCGTCGACGGGGTGCGTCGGGCGCCCCGCGAGGTGCTCGACGACCTGCACGCCCTCGTGCATGGCCTTGTGGGCCAGCATCGGCGGGCCGGCGACGTCGCCGATGGCGAAGATGTGCGGGACCGTCGACCGCAGGTCGGCGTCGACCTTGACGAAGCCGCGCTCGGTCTGCACGCCGACCGCCTCGAGCCCGAGGTCCTCGGTGTTGGGCGCCCGCCCGATGGCCACCAGCACCTGGTCGCCCTCGAGCGTCTCCGGCGTGCCGCCGCCCGCCGTGGGCGAGAGCGTCAGGGCCACGCCCGTCTTGGTCTTGGCGACGGCGTCGACCTTGGTGCCGGTGCGGATGTCGATGCCCGACCGCTCGAACGCCTTGCGCACCAGCGCGCTCGCGTCGGCGTCCTCGAGCGGCAGCACGCGGTCGAGCATCTCGACGATCGTCACCTCGGCGCCGTAGGCGTTGTAGACGTAGCCGAACTCCATGCCGACCGCACCCGAACCCATGATCACGAGCCGCCTGGGCACCGCGTCGAGCCGCACGGCGTGCCGGCTGGTGAGGATCCGCTCGCCGTCGGCCGTGATGCCCGGCAACATCCGCGAGCGCGAGCCGGTGGCGATGACGATGTGGGCGGCCGCCACGCGCGTGGCCGCGCCGTCCGGCGCCGTCACCTCGAGCGTGCCGGCGTCGGCGAAGCGGGCCGTGCCCTGGACGACGTCGCACTTGTGCTTCTTGAGGAGCCCGGCCACGCCGCGGTTCATCCGCTGGACGACCCGCCCGGAGCGCTCGACGCCCTTGGTCCAGCTGATCTCGGGATCCTTGACCACGATGCCGAACTCGGCGGCGTGCTTCTTGAGGAACGCCACCATCTCGGCGTTCTTGATCAGGGCCTTGGTGGGGATGCAGCCCCAGTTCAGGCACACCCCGCCGAGGGCGGGCTCGCGCTCGATGACGACGGCCCGCAGGCCGAGCTGGCCGGCGCGGATGCCGGCGACGTAGCCGCCGGGGCCCGAGCCGATGATGGCGACGTCGTAGCGATCTGCCATGGCTGTGATGTCCTCGCGTGAATGTCGGGTGGGGCGCCGGCCGCTACACCAGCATCGCCAGCGGGTTCTCGAGCGTCTCCCTGAGCGTCGCCAGGAACTCGGCGGCGGCCGCGCCGTCGACCACCCGGTGGTCGGCCGACAGCGTGACCTTCATCACCGTCCGCACGGCCACCTGGCCGTCCTCGACCACCGCCGTGGGCGCGGCCGCGCCCACGGCCAGGATGCAGGCCTCGGGCGGGTTGATGATGGCCGTGAACTGCTCGACGCCGTACATGCCGAGGTTGCTGACCGTGAACGTGCTGGGCGTGGCGAGGTCGGCGGGCGTCAGCTTGCCTTCGCGGGCACGCGCGGCCTTGTCGGCGATCTCGGCCGCCAGCGCCGAGATCGGTCGGCGGTCGGCGTCCGGCAGCGTCAGCGTGATCAGCCCGTCGTCGAGCGCCACGGCCACCCCGATGTTGACGCGGTCGTGGCGGACGCGCGCGCCGTCGTCCCAGCTCACGTTGACCAGCGGGTGGCGGCGCAGCGTGTGGGCCACCGCCTTGACGACGACGTCGTTGACCGACACCTTGACGCCGGTCGGGGCCAGGGCCGCGTTGATCTGCCCGCGCAGGCCGAGCGCCGCGTCCATCGCGATCGGCATGGTGACGAAGATGTGCGGCGCGGCCGTCCAGCTCTCGCTCAGGCGCCGGGCGATGGTGCGCCGGATGGTCGAGAGCGCCTCGCGCGTCTCGGGGCCGGCTGCGCCGGCCGCCGCCGGCACGGCCGGCGCCGGCGCCGGGGCCGCGCCCGCCGGTCCGCGATCGAGCGCCGCGCGAACGTCGTCGCGCACCACCCGGCCGTTGGGGCCGCTGCCGGCCAGGCCGGCCAGCGACAGGCCGTGCTCGCGCGCCATGCGGCGCGCCAGCGGCGAGGCGCGGAGCCGACCGCCGTCGGCGGCGCCGTCGACAGCGACCGCCGGCGCGGCGGTCGCCGGCACCGTCCCGCTGCTCGTGGCGACGACCTCCGCCGTCGGGGCCGGTCGCGCCAGCCCGTTGGCGCCGCCGGCAGCCGCACCGGCCGCACCGGCCTCGGCGTCCGCCGGCAGGTCCAGCGGCTCGTCCGCGGCGCCGATGATGGCGATCGGCGTGCCCACCGGCACCGCGACGCCGGGCGCGACGAGGATCTTGCGGAGCACCCCGTCGTCGAAGGCCTCGATCTCGATGTTGACCTTGCCGGTCTCGATCTCGCCGAGCACGTCGCCCTTCGCCACCGGGTCGCCCTCGTGCTTGGACCAGCTCAGGATGGTGCCCTCGGTCATGTCATAGCCCATCTTGGGCATCTCGACCTTGACTGCCATGCGCGTCGCCTCCCTCAAACGATCTTGAGGTCGCGCAGCGCGGCCACGACCTTCTCGACCGACGGCCACGCCGCGCGCTCGAGGTTGGCGGCATACGGCAGCGGCGCCTCGACCTGGCCCACCCGCAGCACCGGCGCGTCCAGCCAGTCGAACGCGTGCTCCTGCAGCCGCGCGGCGACCTCGGCGCCCACGCCGTACGACACCCAGTCGTCCTCGACCACGATGGCGCGGTTGGTCTTCCGCACCGAGGCCACCAGCGTGTCGACGTCGAGCGGCCGCAGCCAGCGCAGGTTGACGACCTCGGCCCGCAGCCCGTACGTCTCGGCGAGGTGGTCGGCGGCCTGGAGCGCGACCTGCAGGCCGCGCGAGTAGCCGATGAGCGTCACGCCGCCGGCCTGGCCCTCGCGCTCGACGTGGGCCTTGCCGACCGGCAGCGTGAAGTGGCCCTCGGGCACGTCGCCCTTGATCCGGTAGAGGAGCTGGTGCTCGAGGAACACCGTCGGGTCGTCGAGCTCGAGCGCCGTGGCCAGGAGCCCCTTGGCGTCGAGCGGCGTGCCGACGGCCGCCACGCGCAGCCCGGGGATGTGCGCGAACAGGCTGTCGAAGTTCTGGGAGTGCGTCGAGGCCAGCTGCACGCCGCCGCCGACGGTGCGCACCACCAGCGGCACGTGGCTCTGGCCGCCGAACATCGAGCGCACCTTGGCGGCGTGGTTGATGATGGCGTCCGAGGCGAGCAGCGCGAAGTTGACGGTCATGATCTCGGCGACCGGCCGCAGCCCGGCCATGGCCGCGCCCGTGGCCACGCCGACGATGGCGCCCTCGGCGATCGGGGTGTCGCGCACGCGCTCGTCGCCGTGCTTTTGCGGCAGGCCGCGCGTGACGGCGTAGGCGCCGCCGTACTTGTTGACGTCCTCGCCGAGGATGAAGCCGCGCGGCTCGCGCGCCATCCACTCGTCGAGCGCGGCGTTGAGGGCCTCGGTGACGGTCATCACCTTGGTCGCCGGCGACGGCGGCGCGGCCGGCGCCGGGGCGTCGGCGACGATGTCGGTCAGGAGCTCGGTCAGCGGCGGCTCGGGGCTGGCCTCGGCGAAGGCCACCGCCGCCGCGATCTCGGCGTCGGCCTCGGATCGGATCTGCGCCCAGCCGGCCTCGTCGAGCACGCCGGCCGCCATGAGCTGGGCCGAGAACACCGCGATGGGGTCGCGCCGGCGCCACAGCTCGACCTCGTCCTTGGTCCGATAGAGGTCGGGGTCGGCCATCGAGTGCGCCCGGAAGCGGTAGGTCATCACCTCGAGGACGTACGGCTGACGGTGCTCGCGCACCCACGCGGCGGCCTCGCGCGCGGCGGCGTGCACCGCCAGCACGTCCATGCCGTCGACCGTCGCCGCCGGGATCTCGAAGGCCTTGGCCTTGTCGGCCATGTTGTGCACCGCCGACACCCGGTCGACGGCGCCGCCCATGCCGTAGCGGTTGTTCTCGATGTAGAAGATGATCGGCGCGTCCCACACGGCGGCGAAGTTCATCGACTCGAAGAAGTAGCCGATGCTGGTGGCGCCGTCGCCCATGATCACCATGCCGATGTCGTCGCGCGTTTCGCCGAGCAGCTTGCGGCGGTACTCGGTGGCGAAGGCGCGCCCGACGGCGAGCGGCACCTGGCCGCCGACGATGGCCCAGCCGCCCAGGAAGTTGTGCGCCTCGCTGTAGAAGTGCATCGAGCCGCCGCGGCCCTTGGCCACGCCGTCGATGCGCCCGAACAGCTCGGCCATCAGGCGGTCGGTCGGCATGCCGCGCACCATGGCGTAGCCGTGGTCGCGGTAGTGGGCCATGACGAAGTCGTCGGGCCGCAGCGCGTTCAGCGCGCCGACGGCGGAGGCCTCCTGGCCGTTGTAGAGGTGCATGAAGCCGCCGATCCGGCCGCGGGTGTACTCCCGCGCCGCCGCGTCTTCGAAGACCCGGATGCGCTGCATCTGCCGCAGCATGTCGACGAGCTCGGTGTCGCTGAGCCCGGCCCTCGTCAGCGCCGGGGGCGCGTCCATCTTGACAACCATGCGGCGTTCTCTTCCTTGGGGTTGGGGTGACGGTTCGGCGCAACCGGAGGGGATGGCGTCGTCGGGGCCGGCCGGTCGATCTCGGCGTGCAAACATAAAAATACTAGGTGGGAAAGGGGGGGTGGTCAAGGCGTGTCCGGGCCGCCCTCATTCCCCGCCCACGCGGACCGTACCCAACACCGCGTGGTCCGGCCCGCCGGCGCCGGCCAGCCGCAGCCGCTCCCCGGTCGCCGGCCGGTACAGCCCCGCGATCACCCGGTAGCGCCCGGGCGCCGCATCCGCCGGCAACCGCGCGCCGTGGCGGTCGGCGACGGCGTCGCCGGCGCGCCACGTGTCGGTCGGGCGGCCGCCCCCCGCCGGCTCGGCGTCGTGCTGGGCCACCGGGCGGCCGTCGGCGTCGACGACGTGCACGAAGACCGTCAGCCGCTCGGCCGGCGCAGCCGCGGCGCGCCAGACCAGCGCCACCGCCACGACGTCGCCCGGCCGGGCCTCGGCCGGCCCGACCGCCGCGGACGCCAGCGTGATGCCCCCCTCGAAGCGCGCCGGCGCGGGCAGGCCCGCGGGCGCCGGCGGCACCGTGCCGCCGTAGAGCAGCAGGCGCGTCGAGCCGAACCACCGGTCCGCCGCCGGGTACGCGTGCGCCGTCAGGTAGCCCTCGACGTTGCGGCCGGTGGTGCGGCCGAGGGCCTGGTAGGCCGGGTACCAGAGCCGGGCGTGCGCCGCCGTCAGGGCGTCGAGGTCGCGTTCCATGCGGCCCGCCTCGGCACCCCATGCCGCCCCGGGCGCGGTGTACCACCGCGGGGGCGGCACGGCCGGCGGCCAGTAGGCCAACATGTACCCGGCCTGCCATGGGAAGTCGACGACCACGACGTCCGCGGGCCGCGCCTCCGCCGCCAGGGCCGCCACCAGCGGGCGGGGATCCTCGGCCGCGTCGATCGACGCCGACTGGTGGCGCCACAGCGGCAGCCCGGCGAGCACCGCCACCAGCACGGCCTGCGCGGCGCGGGCCGCGCGCCCCCGCCCGAGGGCGGCCGCGCCGGCCGCCGCCAGCAGGTAGAACCCCGGCGCGGCGTAGGCGAGCAGGCGTGCGAAGGCGTCGAACGGCAGCCAGAGGTTGACGGCGTAGCCGGCCGCGAGCGGCACGCCGAGCCACGCCAGCGGCCACGCGACCGCGGCGGGCGAACGGGGCGGGCTGCGCCGCCACCACCGTGCGGCGCCCCCGATCGCCAGGCCTGCCAGCACCACGGCGCACGCCCGGAGCGCGGGCGACCCGGCGTCGCCCGCCGCCCCGGCGCCGATCTCCGCGACGTAGCGCCAGGCGAAGGCGGCGAGCGAGACGCTGGGGTCGGACTCCGCCGCCGCCTTGCCGGCGGCGTTGCCGGCCAGCCGGCCCGCGGTCCGCACGAGCCACGGCGCGAAGAGGATCGCCGCCGCGGCCTGGGCGGCGATCCAGCGGCGCCACACCGCCGCCCGCCGCTCGCCGGACGCCGCCAGCGCCGCGGCGTGGAAGGGCGGCACCGCCAGCGTGTAGTAGTGGAGCCACGGGCCGGCGGCGATGGCCGCGGCGTACCCGGCCCAGCCCGCGGCGCGCCCTGGTCCCGCGGGCGTCGTGCGGACGCGCACCAGCCATGCCGTGGCCAGCAGCACCACCAGCGGCACCAGGCTGTACATCCGGATCTCCTGGGCGTGCTGGACGGGGAAGGCGGCGAGCGCCGCGAGCAGCCCCGCCGTCGCGCCCACCCGGCGGCCCGCCAGCCGGGTCCCGACCGCCGCCAGCGCCGGCACCGCCAGCGTGGCGGGCAGCACCGAGAACAGGCGGCCCGCCACGACCGACGGGCCGACCAGCGCCGTCCAGCCCTTCAGCAACACGAAGTAGAGCGGCGGGTGGACGTCCCCGGCGCGGTCGGCGAGGATCGCGGCCGTGCCCTGGTGCGCCAGGTACACGCTGATGCCCTCGTCCCACCACAGCGGCCGATGGTCGAGCCGCCACAGCCGCGCCGCCCACGCCACGAGCGTCACCGCCGCCGGCCACGCCCGCCGCGGCCAGCGCCGCCGGCCGGTCCGACCGCCCGCGGCGCGCGCCCGCTCCCCGCCGCCCACGGCCTACCCGGCCGGCGGCACGAAGAGCCGGAGCTTGTGCATCTCGCTCGTGCCGTCGGGGAAGGTCCCGCCCAGCACGTGCTCGCGCGCCCGGTGCTGGCGACGCCCGGCGCCGTCGGCGGCGCGCACGAGCACGACGTGGTTGCCGGGCGGCGGGTCGGGCCAAGCCCATTCCCACTCCGTCCACACCAGGTCGCGGAACGGCTCCGGCGCCCGCCGCAGCACCGCCGCGCCGGCCGCCCGGTTGTCGACCACGAGCTCGACCGCGGCGACGCCCGACAGGTCGGCAAAGGCCACGCCGCGCAGCGTGGCGGGGGGGCGGACCGTGGCGTGGTCGCGGGGCGCGTCGACGCGGGAGTTGATCCGGATCTCGGCGCTGTCGGACCAGCCCTGGGCCTCCCAGTGGCCGGCGTGGCGCGTGCGCTGGACGGTGATCCCGGTCAGCCACTTCGGCTGCTTCTGGCCGTAGCGCCCCGGGAACAGGCACCGGACGGGGAAGCCGTGCGCCGCGGCGAGCGGCGCGCCGTTCATGGTCAGCGCGAGGTACGACCGGGGATCGACGGCCAGATCAAGCGGGACGCCGGTGTGGTAGCCGTCGGCGCACGTCAGCTTGAGCTCGCGGGCGGCCGGGTCCGGCGCCGCCAGGCGCAGCACGTCGGCGAACGGCACGCCGCCCCACACCGCGTTGCCGATCAGCGTGCCGCCGGCCGGGTTGCTGATGCACTCGAGGGTGCGCATCAGCGTGGCCGCCGGCAGCGCGCGCAGGTCGGCCAGCGTCAGCTCGACCCGCCGCGCCACGTCGCCGTCGACCACCAGCCGGAACGCCGCCGCGTCGATGCTCGGCACCGTGCCGTACTTCATGACGTAGAACGCGCCCGCCGCCGTGAGCGCGATGTCGGTGTCGATCCCGAAGTCGCGCGCCCGCGGGCCGGGCGTCGGGACGGCGATGCCGCGGCGGCGCGCCGCGGCCGTCGCCTGGGCGGCAAGGTCGGCGGCCAGGCCGCGATCGGCGAGCCCGTCGATGTCGGCGATGTCGTCGAGGATCACGCCGCGGCACCCGGCGGCCGGGCCGGCGGACGCCAGCGCGGCGAGCCCGAGCAACCGGCGGCGCGACAGGCTCATCCCATGATCGCCAGGTCCGGGTCGGCCTGGAACATGCGCTCGCGCGGCCGGTTGACGTTGAGGACGCTGATGCCGGCGGCGAGCTTCTGGGCGATGGCGGCGAACGCCTGCGCGGCCGGGGCGTCCGGGTCGGCGACGACGATCGGGGTGCCGGCGTCGCCGCCGGCGCGCACGGCGGGGTCGATCGGGACGTCGCCGAGGAACGGCACGCCCATCTGCTCGGCCACCACCTGCCCGCCGCCCCGGCCGAAGATGTCGTACACCTTGCCGGTGTCGGGCGCGACGAAGCCGCTCATGTTCTCGACGACGCCGAGCACCGGCACGTCGATCTGCTCGAGCTGGAACATCGCGATGCTCTTGACGACGTCGGCCATGCTGACGGCCTGCGGCGTGGTGACGATGACGGCGCCGGTCAGCGGGAGCGCCTGGGTCAGCGACAGCTGGACGTCGCCGGTGCCCGGCGGCATGTCGATGACGAGGTAGTCGAGGTCGCCCCAGTTGACGTCGCCCAGGAGCTGCCGGATCGCGCCGTGAAGCATCGGGCCGCGCCACACGATCGGCTGCTTGGGATCGACGAGGAAGCCGATCGAGATCATCTTGACGCCGTGCGCCTCGATCGGCTCGATCTTCTTGCCGTCGCGCGAGAACGGCTTGGCGCCGACCGCGCCCATCATGATCGGCACGTTCGGCCCGTAGACATCGGCGTCCAGCAGCCCCACGCTCGCGCCGGTGCGCGCCAGCGCGACGGCCAGGTTGACGGCCACGGTGCTCTTGCCCACGCCGCCCTTGCCGCTGCCCACCGCCACGGCGTTGCGCACGCCGATGTCGACGCGGCTCGTGAGGCGGTTGTCGCGCGGCACCTGGGCGTCCCAGTTGACGGTGATGGCCTCGACCCCCGGGATGGCGCCCACGGCGCGCCGGCAGTCGTCCTCGATCTGGTTGCGCAGCGGGCAGGCCGGGGTGGTCAGCACCACCGTGAACGCCACGTGGCCGCCGTCGACGACGATGTCGCGCACCATGCCGAGGCTGACGAGGTCGCGGTGGATCTCGGGATCGTTGACCGTGGCGAGCGCCTGGATGACCAGCGCCTCGGTGACGGGCGGCGTGTGCTTTCCGAAGCCAAGCATGGTGGTTGATGTGCCCCTTTCCACGACATGACGTGCGCGGCGCCATGCAGCCGGCGCCGCCGGCGGCCACGAGCGTGGCCCTCGGCCATTGTAGCCGCCTGGGGCGGCTTGGGGCAATCCCGCGCCTCCCTGCGACTCCCGGCGCCGGCGCCACCCTGGTACAATCCGTGCACCGCATCCGTGCCGATCGCCCGAGCGCGATCACCGCGTGACCAGGGGGTGACATGACGACCATCTTCGCCCGGATCGCCCGCGGCGAGCTGCCGGCGGACATCGTGTACCAGGACGAGCTCGTGACCGCGTTCCGCGACATCCACCCGCTGGCGCCGGTGCACGTCCTCGTCGTGCCCAACGCCGTCCTGGCCACCGCCGACGACCTGACGGTGGACCACGAGGCCGTCGCCGGCCGCATGCTGCGCGTCGCCGCCGACATCGCGCGGCGCGAGGGGATCGCCGAGCGCGGCTACCGGCTGATCATCAACTGCAACCGCGACGGCGGCCAGGAGGTGCCGCACCTCCACCTCCACCTCGTGGGCGGCCGGCCGCTCGGCCCGATGCTCCAACGGCGCTAGGGCGTCCGGCATGGGCCTCAAGCCGCGCACCGTCGTGCGCGACCCCGTCCACGGCGACATCCAGCTCACCGCCGAGGAGGTGCGGATCCTCGACACGCCCGAGATGCAGCGCCTGCGGGGCGTGCGGCAGCTCGGCACCGCCTACCTCGTGTACCCCGGCGCGCAGCACACGCGCTTCGAGCACGCGCTGGGCACCCTCCACGTCGCCGGGCGCCTCGTCGACGCCGTCAACCGCAACCGCGCCGCCGCCCCGAGCGCGCTGATCGGCGTGGCGGACGACGAGGCGCGCATCCTCCGCGCCGCCGCGCTGGTCCACGACATCACGCACATCCCGTACGGCCACAGCATCGAGGACCAGAGCGGGATCCTCGCCCGCCACGACAGCGCGGACCGCTACTTCGAGATGCTGGCGCCCGACACCGGCGTGGGCGGCGTGCTCGAGGGCATGGGCATCCGCCTCGAGGTCCTGGCGACGCTGATCCCCGACGACGCGCCGCCGCCGCCCGACCTCCCGGCCGCCACCGGCCAGCTCGGCCTGGCCGACCCCGAGCGCCCCGGCGCGCCGCTCGGCGCCCCGCCCCGCCCGCGCCTGCCCCGCGTGCCCCAGCACTGGCGCGAGATCCTGTCGGACACGATCTGCGCCGACATCCTCGACTACCTGGCGCGCGACGCGTACTTCACGGGCCTCAACCTGCGCTACGACGACCGGGTGATCGACCTCTTCAAGGTCGAGCGCCACACCGGCCACCTGTTCGTCGACGTGGCCAAGCGCGGCCTGGTGCGCGAGGACATCCTGAGCGAGCTGGTGCGCGTGCTCGACGCCCGCTACTTCTTCAGCGAGCGCGTGTACTACCACCACGCCAAGGTCGCCGCGGGCGCCATGGTCGAGCACGTCGTGGCCACGGCCCTGCTCCACGGCGGGCTCGACCCTCCTTCGCTCTATCGCCAGACCGACGAG
>WBZR01003920.1_pt1 | contig 12737 bp, 12 predicted proteins | sample 5204231 | NCBI WGS metagenome assembly WBZR01 (sample SAMN12412403, study PRJNA552823) | activated sludge metagenome | isolation source: activated sludge from anammox sidestream of wastewater treatment plant... | place: USA: Virginia | collected 2017-08
TAGACGAGAGACACGCGCTCGGGATCGCGGCTGTTCCAGCCGTCCTCCGCCATGCGGACTTTTGCGATGGCCGTTTCCTCGGTGAACGGTGGAACGAGGCTTGTCACTGCGAGCGTCCTCTGAGACCGGCCGGCTTGGCCGAGGGAGAGCTTAACCGACTTTGATCGGATGCGGGGATTTCCGGCTCGGATGTGACCTGACGCAGCCTGACCCCGTCATACGGCCTCGCTGAAACTGACGATGGCCAGATTCACCGCCGTGACGGCCGCAACGATGACGGCCAGCCGATAGAGCCGCCGATGGAACTGGCGATGGCCGATGAGATCCCCCGCGAAATAGCCGAGGGCCACAGTCACCGCGAAGGCGTACTTGCCGAGCTCCTTGCTCCCCATCACGACCAGGACGTCTGCACTCGACGCGCCGTGGCCGAGCAGGAATACCATGCACAATGCGGCGAAGACGATGAGGCTGGGCCAGGTCTGATCGTCAAAGAAGCGATCGAAGCCGAGCGGGGCGAGAGGCGTGCCGGCGAGCTTGGCGGATATCCGCGCGCCCAACCCGAGGAGGGCCATGAACGTCGCGACGTTGAGGGCCGCCGCCATGTCGTGGTGGAGCCCGGCGCCGACGAGATCGAGCGGCGGCCGCCAGACCGTGTGCGTGAGCTGCTGCCACTCGGCGAGCCATGTCGCAAGCGGTGGTGCGACCGGCATGACGTTGGCGAGCTGAGCCAGAACGGTCAGCGCGGCGCCGCTCAGTGCCAGGAGCGCGATGCTCTCGCGCCTCAGCCAGGCGAGGGGCGAATTCGAGGGGACCCGGCGCGGGGACTGCGAGGGAGCCCCGCGGCGCGGGGTGACCGTCGGACTGCGCGCCGGACGCGACCCTGTCTCAGCCTCCGACACTCTCGCCTTTCCGCCCGCCCATGGGGCCTTCCTGCGCATGCGCTTCCCGACGGAATGCCATATTCGCCCCTCCAGAACAAAGCCCGGTGCTGCGGTCGCAATCGTCCCCGGGCCGCGAAGCCGGCGTTGCGGTCTCGAGGCGGATCGGGACGGCTACTCGGGATAGACCCGGACGGTCTCCGGCTGCGGCTTGTTGAAAAGAATGAAGACCAGGGGGTTGCCCGGCTCGGACATGGCATCGCTGCGCTGGCCCGTTATCTCTCCGGTGACGCCGCTCGTGTACTCCGCAACCACCTCTCCGAAGCTGTTGCGCTGAATGGCCACCTTCTGACCGGCCTCGACCTTGTCGTTGAGCTTGACCAGATGCTCCACGAGACCGCCCGCGGTGGCCAGGATCGGGAAGGCGCTGTTGCCGACAAAAACCGTCACGTCCTTGCCTGTCCGTCCCATCGGCCCGGCAACGATGCCGTGAAGCTTGAGCACGTTCATCGTGCCTTCCACGAAGAGCGCGATCATTTCGGGATCGAGGATGCGTGCCGCGCCGATCTCCGGCGTGAAGGCCGGAATGCCCACGTCCATGAAGGCGTTGTGCAGGACGCCCGGATAGACGTGATTGTCGAGGATCTGGCCGACGGGATACAACTCCATCATCGCCTTGACCCCCGGCACGTCCATGCCGCCGATATTGAATGCGGTGACTTCAAATCCGGTTGTGCCGGTGTGGAAGTCGATCGCGAAGTCGGCGTTGGGCCGCAGCAGCCGGTTGAACAGAAGCCCGGCATGGCGGCTCGGTGCGGTGGCGCCGTTCTCGTTCCCGGGCCACTCGCGGTTCATATCGATCAGATCGATGCCGCGGCCCTGGTTGGGCCAGCGGCGCTGCATGCTTTCCAGGGCCGGCGGGGACACGTCCGTGACCGCCATCACCGTGCCCGACATCTGCGCCGGATCAAGCTCATTCATCACGGTCAGGACGGTATGCACGGAGCTCATCTCGTCGCCATGCACGCCACTGGTCAGGATGCCGCGCTTGCCCGGCTTTGCTCCCCTGGCAACCGTCACAGACACATACCAGTGCTGTCCGCTCGGCATCTCGACGCCCTGGAAATACAAAAGGTGCTTCCGGCCGGGCTCCAAATCGTTGACATCGAGCGTGCTGACGACCTTTTTGCCGTCGATCACATCGCCGGTATAGACCGTTCCCGACGGCGGAGCGGCGGGAGGTGACGCGGCGTCCTGGGGATCTGCGGCACCGGCGCCCCTGGTGACGGCGACGGCGGCGCCGACGGTGGCCATGGATGCCAACATCAGATCGCGGCGATCGATCCCTTTTGCAGATTTGTCCGGCATGATGGGGGCCTTTGTGGGTGTGAAAGGCAACGCTTGACCGACGGCACGGCGTGCCTGTCGGATCGCAAATCCCCGCGCGGTCCAAATTACGGGTCTGCCGCAAAGGCCGCAAGGTTGAATAATTTCTGCAGCAGAGCAGCAGACATGTCGGGGCTTGTGATCCTGCGGTGTCGTTCGCCAAGCTCCAGAGCCGGTGCAAGCAGACCCGCTGCCTTAATAACGACAGCTCGGCACAACGGCCCTCACGCCGTGCAAGGGTTGCCGCGGCGCTGAGCGGCGAGCCGCCGTCCCTCCTCGATCAGGCGGGCGACCTCGTCGTCGCTGAACGTGCGCTCGGACCGGTTCGCCACGCCCAGGGCGCCGACGACCATGTCGCCGTCGAAGATCGGCACCACGATCGACCCGGCGAGGCCGGTGGCGCGTGCGCCCGGACGCACGTCGCCGCTGGCGTCGGTTTGGATGTTGCAGGCCGTCACGGGCTGCGCACGCTCTACGGCAAGCCCCGCCATGCCCTTGCCGACGGGTATGGTGCGGATCATGGCAAGCACCGTGTCGGGGATGCCGGCACTGGCTGCAGCGAGGTGGAGGAGCCCGTCCTCGCCGAGGAAGTGGACGGTGCCGCTGTCGGCGGCGAAGTCATCGACAATGCGAGACAATGCCGTGCGCTCGTCGTGCTGCGTGCCCCGCGTCTCCTCGGTCGTCATGTGCGGATCCCTTGTGTTCGGCGGTCTACGGACCATGGAATACGGCGTACGTCTCCGAAGCAAAACGATCGCGCATCTATGCGAGCGGCATCCGCGCGACCGGCCATTCCTCGGCCATGTAGCGCAGGAACCAGACGCTGAAGCGGTTCGGCGCGGCGGCGATATCGCTGCGGATCCGATCGAGGTCGCTCCATCGGTAATCTTCAGCTTCGGCAGGATCCGGTTTGAGGTCGCCATCGTAGCGGCCGCGAAAAACGTGCACGATCTCGTTCTCGGTGAGCCCGTTTTCGAATGCGGCGTTGTACTGCACCGTTCCGAGCCATTCGAGCGGGCATGCGAAGCCCATCTCCTCGGTGAGCCGGCGCCGGGCGGCGGCATCGACCGTTTCGCCGGGACGCGGATGTCCGCAGCACGCATTGGTCCAGAGGCCGCCCGAGTGATACTTGATCGCGGCGCGCTTCTGCAGGAGCTGGCGGCCCGCGGAATCCCAGACAATCACCGAGAACGCACGATGCAACAGCGCGCGGCGATGCGCCTCGAGCTTTTCTGCGGTCCCGATCTCCTTGTCGTCGGCGTCGACCAGAACGAGTGACTCGCGCGCGCCGGCCATGCTTCAAGCTCCTTAGCGATCAAAAACGTGGGAGAGCATCAGATCTTTTACCGCGCGGGCCTCCACGGCGCCGTCCGGCACGAGGTGCGGCACGGACGAGAGGAAGACCGGCCCATGCTCCAGCGGCGTATCGGCCCGGCCGTGGGAGCCTTTGACGAGCGTCGCGTCGAGCGGAATGACGTCCATGAGCGTGCGGAAGCCCAAGGCTTTCCTCAGGAGCCGCCATCCGAGCGCGAGCTTCGGCCAGCGGATCTCAGGGTCGACGAACAGCTCGGCGGGGTCATAGCCCGGCTTCCGATGGATGTCGACCGTGCGTGCGAAGTCGGGCGCGCGCGTGTCGTCCAGCCAATAATAGTAGGTGAACCAGGCGTCGGGCGCAGAGAGCACGACGAACTCGCCGGCGCGTGCGTGATCGAGGCCCCAGCCGGCCTGCGCCGCAGGGTCCAGAATTTCGGCCACGCCGGAGAGCTGCTCGAGCACGGCGCGCACCGCGGGACGATCGTCTTCGTTTCGCACATAGACATGAGCGATCTGATGGTCGGCCAGGGCGAAGGCGCGCGACAGGGGAATGTCCAGGATCTCGCCGCCGTCCTCCTCGCGCACGGACAGGAGGCCGGCCTCCCGCAAGGCGCGGTTGATGTGGATCGGACGGCTGACCGGCACGATGCCATACTCGGAAAGAATGATGATGCGGCGGCCGAGCGCCTCCGCCCGGTCGATGAGGCGGCCGGCGACGGTGTCGATCTCCGACAGGTCCTTGGCGATATCGGGATGGTCGGGACCGAGCCGTTGCAGGCCATAGTCGAGGTGCGGCAGGTAGACCAGCGTCAGCGTCGGATCGTGCGTGGCGAGGACGTGGGCTGCGGCCTCGGCGATCCATCGGCTGGATTCGATCGATGTCGCCGGTCCCCAGAAGCGGAATAGCGGGAATGGGCCGAGCGTCCGCGTGAGATCATGCCGGAGCTCCGGCGGATCGGAATAGCAGTCCGGCAGCTTGCGCCCGTCGGCCTTGTAAATCGGGCGGGGCGTGACGGCGATGTCCGTCGAAGCCGCCATCGCATACCACCAGAACAGGTTGGCGCACGTGAAGCGCTGGTCCCGCGCCTTGGCCGCCTCCCAAACGCGCTCTCCTGCCACGAGACGGTTCGACTGGCGCCAGAGCCAGATCTCCATGAGATCCCGGAACAGCCAGCCGTTGCCGACGATCCCGTGGTCGCGCGGGAGGGCGCCGGTCACGAACGTGGCCTGGACGGAGCATGTCACCGCCGGCGTGAGGGTCGTGAGCGGCCGCAGACACCCCTTGGCGGCGAACCGGGAGAGGTTCGGCGTGCTCGGGCCGAGAAGCGCCGGGGTCAGCCCGACGACATTGATGACGACGGTCGGATGCATCGTCTCGCGGAGAGAGGCTATTTCTTCAGGGAATGGATATAGGCGATGATCTTGAGGATCTGATCCTGGGTCACGCCGCGCTGAGAGAACGAGCGCATGGCGCCGGAGGCGCCCGAGTGGATGATCTCGAACTTGCCGACGTCGGTGTTGGCGCGCTCGTTCACAAAGACATCGTCGACGAGGCTCGGCCCCATGCCGCCTGTGCCATCTGCGCCGTGACAGGCTTGGCAGTTGTCGTCGAACAGGGCCTGGCCGGCGGTCACGGCGTCCGCTTTCTCGGTGTAGGGATTGACGCCGTCCTTGCGGAAGGACGTCACCGCGTCCGTGATCTCTTCGCCCTTGAGAGGCGTGAGATCCAGCGGGGAATCGTCGAGGGCATGGCGGAACTCGATATCGGCCCGCGCCTGCTCGGCGCAGGCCAGGCACAGCAGAACCGCTGCCGCGCCAGCCGCTTTGGCGAAGAAAGCCCGCAATTTCGATCTCATATGTCGTGCACCTGTCTGAATACGGAGCGTATGGGTGCTGGCAGACGGAAGGCCCTCACACGGGGCGCGCAAGGGCCTTCCGCAAGTCGTGGACGTGTGATCGATCCGCGACGTTGCCCGCTACTTCTTCGTCTTGGCGACCTCGGCTCCCTCGGGAACCTTGTCGGCCGCAACGACCTTCCAGAGCGACCCCGGCGGGTTGGCCGCCGCGCCCTTGTCGTCGAGGTAGAAGCAGTTGCAGTTCACCGCCAGCACGGTGCCGTCCTCGTCGTTGTTGCCCGCCGTGAACTGGAGTGCCGTCTGTGCGAGCTCCTGCATCTGCCACTTGCTGCCGTCCCAGCCGGTGGCGAACACGCGGCCCGAGCACCAGTCGCCGGTGAGGTAGACGCCGTTCATGCCGGCATAGTTGGCAACACCGAGACCCATGACCGAGCAGCCCCAGCCGTCCTTGAGCTTCTCAGCACCGGGATAGGGCTCCTGGTGCGGATACTCGGCGACCGGCAGCACGCCCACCTGCGGGCACTTGTCGTCCGGTCCGCGCAGCGGATGGCACATGGTGCCCATGTTGTGCTTCCAGCCGTAGTTCTCGCCGCCCTTGCTCGAGGCCGGCTGCCAGTTGATCTCCTCGAGATGGTTCTGGCCCACGTCGGCGATGAACAGGTCACCCGTCTTGGCGTTGAAATGGAACGTATAGGGGTTGCGCAGGCCGTAGGCCCAGGATTCGCCGCGGGCTCCCATATGGATCTTGGAGAAGCCGTCCTCGGTGATGCCGAAGAGCGTCATCATGCGATCCTGGTAGGCGGTGGCCCAGGGGTTGTTCTCGGGAATGTGGTAGCCGACGTTGTCCGGCGTATCGACATCGATGCGGAGCATCTTGCCCCAGAGCACGTTCTTGCTCTGGCCTGCATCGAGCGGATCGCCTTCCCAACCGGCGTCCCCCTTGCCGATGTAGAGGAAGCCGTCGGGGCCGAACTGGATGCCGCCGCCGTAGTGATTGTAGTACGGCTGCGGGATGAGCATGATGACCTTGACCGTCTTATTGGCGTGCTCGACCGACACGACGTCGGGGCTCGCCGGATCGACGGTATAGCGCGCGATGATGTGCGCGCCGTTGAACGGCAGCGATGCGTAGCTGACGAAGAAGTGGCCGTTCTCCTTGAACTTCGGGTGGAAGGCCACGGCCCACAGGCCTTGCTCGACGAAGCCCGTCTGGACCTCGCTGCCGAGCGGGCTGTTCTTGGTCAGGTCCAGGAACGGCTTCTCGTTGACCTTGCCGTCCTTATTGACGACCCGGATCTTGCCTTGCCGCTCGACGACGAAGATGCGCCCGGTGCCGTCACGGGCAGAGGCGACGCCGACCGGGTCCAGGAAGCCATCGGCCACCTTCACAAGTGCGATCTTCGGATCTCCCGGCAACTTTCCGCCCGGACGCGCCACTTGATCGGCTGTCCTGGGAACCTCCTGGGCGACGGCGGGCATGGCACCCATCGTCAGGAAGCCAGCCGCCAACACCGACGCGGACATGGTGAACCGCATTCGCATTTGGACGTTTCTCCCATTTTACTTGTTTCTAAGCAGCATAATTTGCGTGCGCTGATTATGCTGCATTGCGCAAAATACAAGCGCGGCGCCGAGGCTTCGCTTGTATTGCATTTCAGAGTTCTGAACGCGTCTCATAGAGCAATGGCTTCATGACCCAGGTCAATCAGCAAAATTTAAATTTCGAGAAATAAGCAGCAATTGGGAATTTATCGGGTCTATCGTGTCCTGTTTTCTCTGTTGACCGGGGAATTATTCCTGATTGAGGCGGGTTGGCGCGCGACTAGCAGGTGGAGGCGGGCCCACACGAGCGAAAAATGCCTTTGTCTTTGACACCTGCCGAAGTTGCTACCACGATAGGATTGGAGCAAAATCGAATGCGTCAGGGGTTGCTGTTTAGGACGGCTGCCATGGTGGGTTGGGATTTTGTCCTGAATTATTGTGGGAATAAATCCCGATCGCAGTCTCCGACGTCTGAATAAAAATAGAATAGCCTGGGGAAACACCGTGCCACGCGAGACAGCCATCGCCCTGCCTCTGCTTGAATCCAAAAACGACGATCGATTGTTTTTGCAACGCTTCTCGTTAACTTATGAATTTGCCGTATTGTTTACGCGCGATACGTTTTCGACGGATAATCGCACGTTTGCTGATTTGATTTCCGGTCCGAAAGGGGAAACCCCTGCCCGCGTAAGCGTCATTCTCGACGAAGGCGTGCTGCGCGAGATGCCGGACCTCAAGCGCCGCATCGCGGCCTATGTCGAGACGTGCCCGGGCGCAATCCTCGCCGGTCCTGTCGAAATGATCGTCGGCGGCGAAGCGGCGAAGAACGACCCCACGCTCCTGACGGACCTCCAGCGGCGCTTCGTCGACAACGGGCTCGACCGGCATTCCTACGTCGTTTGCATCGGCGGCGGGGCGGTGCTCGATCTCGTCGGATATGCGGCGGCGACCACGCATCGCGGCATCCGCCATATCCGCGTTCCGACCACCGTGCTGGCCCAGAACGACTCCGGCGTCGGCGTCAAGAACGGCATCAATGCGTTCGGCATGAAAAACATGCTCGGCACCTTCATGCCGCCGCATGCGGTGATCAATGATTCCGCCTTCATCGACGTGCTGCCGGGCCGCGACAAGCGCGCCGGCATGGCGGAGGCGGTCAAGGTCGCGCTCATCCGCGACCGGGCCTTCTTCGAATGGCTCGAGGAGAAGGCCGAGGCGCTGGCGCTCTTTGCGTCCGAGCCGCTCGAGAAGCTGATCCGCCATTGCGCGCTGCTCCATATGCGCCAGATCGCGCACGGGGGCGACCCGTTCGAGCGCGGCAGCGTGCGGCCGCTCGATTTCGGGCACTGGGCCGCGCACAAGCTCGAGGTCCTCTCGGACTATGGCTTGCGCCACGGCGAGGCCGTGGCCATCGGCATCGCGCTCGACACGCGCTATTCGGTGCTCGCCGGACTGCTCCCGGCGGGAGAGGATCTGCGCGTCGCGCGGCTCCTCTCGCGGCTCGGGTTCGAGCTCTGGCACGAGGCTTGTGATGTGCGCGACGACAGCGGAGCGCTCCAGCTTCTCAAGGGGCTCGAGGAATTCCGCGAGCATCTCGGCGGCGATCTCACCATCACGCTGCTCGGGGCGCTCGGGGTCGGCATCGAAGTTCACAGCATGGATCCGGAGCTCATCGGCCAGTCTCTGGAATGGCTCCGCGGGGAGGCCGGCATTTGATGCAGCTTGCGCTTCCGGGACAGCCTCATCTCACCTATTGCACCAACATCCATGCCGGAGAGAGCTGGGCCGAGATCCGGGCCGCGCTCGGTCGCCATCTGCCCGACGTCAAGGCGCGGATCTCCTCGGACCGTCCCATGGGCGTCGGCCTGCGGCTCTCGGCCGTCGCCGCGCGCGAGCTGTCGGAGCCGGCGGTGCTGTCGGAGCTCCAGCAGTTCCTGGCCGATGGCGGGTTCTATGTTTTCACGATCAACGCGTTTCCCTACGGCAGCTTCCACGGCGAGCGCGTGAAGGAGCGTGTCTATGCTCCGGATTGGCGCACGCCGGAGCGGCTCGCTTTCACGAACCTCGTCGCCGACCTTCTGTCCGACCTCGCGCCCCGTGCCATGACGGCCAGCATCAGCACGGTGCCGGGCGCGTTCAGGTCGGAGGCTGCGCGCCGGATCGACGCCGAGCGGATCGCCGAAGGCTTCGTGCGCGCTGCCGCCCACCTCAACGGCATCTTCCGTGACACGGGGCGGACGATCGTGCTCGCCATCGAGCCCGAGCCCGCCTGCGTCCTTGAAACCACGGAGGAGGCGATCGGTTTTTTCCAGGATCACCTGTTTGCCAGTCACGCGTGCGCGTTGTTTGCGCGCCTGACCGGTGTGCCGGCCCGCGAAGCCGAGCTGAGCCTCCGGCGCCATATCGGCCTCTGCTTCGACGTCTGCCACTCGGCGGTGGCCTTCGAGGATGCGACGCCTGCGCTTCGCGCGGTCCGCGCGGCCGGGATCACGATCGCCAAGCTTCAGCTCAGTGCGGCCTTGCGGGCGACGGGCGCGGCGTCGTGCTTCGAGCGTCTGCTCGGACGCTTCGATGACGGCATCTATCTGCACCAGACGGTCGAGCGGCGCGACGGGCGGATCACACGCCATACCGATCTTCCGGATGCGTTCCGCGCCGCGCGTCGGGGAGCAGCCGGCGGCGAATGGCGGGTTCACTGCCACGTTCCGGTGTTTCTCGATCGCTATGAGGAGCTGGCTTCCACGCAGGAGACCCTGCGCGAGGTCCTCGCCCTCTGCCGTGTCGAGGAGATCTCCCCGCATCTCGAGGTGGAGACCTACACCTGGAACGTCCTTCCCCAGGGTTTCAAGTCGACGGACGTGGCTGGCGATATCGTGCGGGAGCTGCAGTGGGTGCGCAGGGAACTCGGCGCGTGAGCACGTTTGCGGCGCTCTTGCGGCTCGCCCGCATCTCCAATCTGCCGACGGTCTGGAGCAACGTGCTGGCCGCGTCGGTGCTTGCGGGCGGCATGCGTCCCGCGAGCCTCATGCTCGCGCTCGCGGCCATGTCGGCGCTCTATACCGGGGGCATGGTCCTCAACGATGCCTTCGACCGGGACATCGATCGGCGCGAGCGGCCGGACCGCCCGCTGCCGTCCGGCGCGGTCACGCCGTCGGCGGCTTTTTTCATCGGCGGCGGGCTCCTGGCCACCGGTGTCGTGCTGCTGGCCGCGTTCGGCGTGGAGAGTGCCATGGCCGGAGTGGTGCTGGCGGGGCTCATCCTGATCTACGACGTCTGGCACAAGGGCAATCCGGTCTCGCCCGTGCTCATGGGGCTGTGCCGTGCGCTCGTTTATGTCGGAACGGCGCTGGCGGCCGGAGCGGGTCTGTCGGCGCCGCTCCTCGGCGCGGCGCTCGCGCTGCTTCTTTATGTTGCCGGCATCACGCAGGCGGCCAAGGGCGGCGCATTCCAGTCGCCTGCGACGTCGTGGCCCGCGCTGCTCCTCGCCTGTCCCGTCGGCGTCGCCGTGATGACGGGAGACGTAACGCTCGCTGTGCTTCTTTTTGCAACGCTTGCCGCCGGCGCGGTCGCATGGGCGATCGCGTGGCTGGCATCGGGCATGGCGCGCGATCGCGAAGCGGCCGTCGGACTTTTGATTGCCGGCATCGCCCTCATGGACGCGGTGGTTGCGGGCGCGCACGGCCGCCTCGGCATCGCGGCCGTGTGCATCGCCCTCTTTGCCTTGACGCTCCTGCTTCAGCGCTACGTGGCCGGAACCTGATCCCATGCGAGACGCCCCATGACCTCGACCCTGACGCACGTCCAGGACGCCAAATCCCTTCTCCACGCGTGGCTCGCCGGGCGCCTCCCTCCCGACGTGCTGGCTTGGCTTGATCATCAAACGGCGCTCATCGAAGCCGGCGATAAGCCGCTCCAGCTCGGCATCGCGATCGGGCTCGCCCCGCGCAAGCTCGGCAAGGCCGATCTCGATCCGACGTCGGCCGAGCAGGAGGCAGGACGGGCCCTGCGGCCGGGGCTGGATGCGACGGGCTGGAGCGTTGAGCAGGCAGCGCGCATCCTGCTCGCGCTCACAAGCTTCCGCGGCGACGATGCGGCCTTCGTGGAAGGCCTGGACAGGATCTTCGGCACAGCCGAGCTCGGCGAGCAGGTTGCGCTCCTCAAAGGCCTGCCGCTCTTTCCCGCGCCCGAGCGCTTGATCCCCTACGCCGCCGAAGGCGTGCGGTCGGCGATGCAGCCGATTTTCGAGGCGGTTGCCCATCGCAATCCCTATCCGAGCGAGCGCTTCAGCGACGCGCAGTGGAACCAGATGGTGGTGAAGGCGCTCTTCATCGGCAGCCGCCTTGCGCCGATCCAGGGGTTGGATGCGCGGCGCAACGCCGAGCTCGCCCGGATGCTGGTCGACTACGCGGCCGAGCGCGGGGCGGCCCGACGCTCCATCTCTCCGGAGCTGTGGCGCTGTGTGGCGCCCTTCGCGGGAGAGGCCGAGGTTGCGACGCTCGCGTCCCTTCTGCGGAGCGGTACGGACGCGGAGCGCAAAGGCGCAGCCCTTGCGCTTGCGGACTGCCAGCCGGTCTCTGCCACAGAGGCGCTTTCATCATCGCCCGACCTTGCCGCGGCCCTCCGGGAGGGACGTCTCACCTGGGACACGGTCGCCTGATCCTGCCAACGCCTTGGAGATCTCTCATGTTCATCGACCCGCACGCCCACATGATCTCGCGCACGACCGACGACTACGAGGCGATGGCGAAAGCCGGTGTCGTCGCCGTCATCGAGCCCGCATTCTGGATCGGCCAGGCGCGAACCAATGTCGGCAGCTATAAGGACTATCTCTCGCATATTCTGGGTTTCGAGCGCTTTCGCGCCGGCCAGTTCGGCGTGCGCCATTACTGCTGCATCGGCCTCAACTCGAAGGAAGCCAACAACGAGGCGCTCGCCGAGGGCGTGATGGAGATGCTGCCGGGCTTCGCCACCAAGGACGGCGTCGTGGCCATCGGCGAGATCGGCTACGACGAGCAGACCGCGCTCGAGGACAAGTATTTCCGCCTGCAGCTCGACCTCGCGCGCGAGCTGGATCTGCCGGTCATGATCCACACGCCGCACCGCGACAAGAAGCGGGGCGCCTCGCGCTCCATGGACGTCATCCTGGAGCACGGGCTCGATCCGTCGCGTGTCGTCATCGATCACGTCAACGAGGAGACCATCCAGGAGGTGCGGGACCGCGGCTTCTGGGCCGCCTTCTCCATCTATCCGCATTCCAAGATGACCGCCGAGCGGATGATCGCGCTGGTCAGGAGCTACGGGCCCGAGCGCCTGATCGTCGATTCCGCCTGTGACTGGGGTGTTTCAGATCCGCTGTCGGTGCCGAAGACCGCCAAGCTGATGGCCGAGCAGGGGCTTCCGGCGGAAGACATTCGGCTCGTCACCTACGCCAACGCCCTCGACGTGTATGGCAAGAGCGGCCAGATGGCCGAAGCCGATTGGCTCTCCCCGCCCGCCGTCGACCAGCGGACGCTGTTCCAGGGCAATACGGTGCTGCGCGGCGGGCAGACGCCCCGCGTCACCACGCTGGATCCCGATTGACGACGCACCCGTCGCGCATGAGTTGCGATCCCTGGAGAATTTCCGACGACGTGGATGCCGCTTCGTCGCAAGACAATGCGACCAATCGAAAATCTAGAGCGTCCGATCCGGGTCCATCGGATCGCAAGACGCTCTCGCCGCGCGGATCTGTCATGTGGCCGGTCGCTCTGCCGGCCTCATC